>Ga0116223_10001804_pt1 | contig 21124 bp, 23 predicted proteins | sample Sb_taG_3_FD_90092 | JGI IMG/M metagenome (GOLD analysis project Ga0116223, IMG submission 90092) | Peat soil microbial communities from Weissenstadt, Germany - Sb_50d_a_PC metaG | ecosystem: Environmental > Terrestrial > Soil > Wetlands > Peat | place: Germany: Weissenstadt | collected 2010-09-21 | reverse complement strand
TTTTTCGCCATCAATCACGGCCAGCGATCCAATGTCTTGGTCAGCCATTTTCTCGACGGCTTCGAACACCGTGGCGTCCGGATGAATTGACGAGACTTTGCTGCCCTTCCACTTAAGCAGCTCGCTCACGGTAGTCATTTGCGTCCTCCCTCGAGGAAAACATTTTTTGAAAAGTAGTCTTCGCCAAATTGATATTCGAAGCATTGATTCACATCAATTTCCATTCCCAGCGGCTCTGCCCCAACACAGTCTCTCCCCTGTCGACTCGGCCGATTCGTAACGTCACACGGTGGGCAGACGGTAGATGAAACCGGCCTCGGGAACGTCTTTGGCCCCGAAGAACCCCGGGCGGTTGGCGCTCGTCTGCGCGCTCGCATTAGGCCGGACTTCGCCGCTGCGACGGTGATTACAGCCAGGGCGACGGAGCGAAGCAGGCGCGTTTCGTCATCATTTGAACGTTCCTCATACGGACGGGATCAGTGCCCGCACTAATGCACGTTTCTAGCGTCGTGCAATAAGCCCCGTTCCGCCTCGGCCTCCTGCTCCAACTGCAAGATATGCTTGCGCACCGCGTCGAACCTCTCGTCGACAATCTCACTGAAAAGCGGATCCTTCTGATCGGTCAATGTCGAGGCGATCTCCGCCCAGTCCTGAGGTTGCAGAGCCTTGACCGCGGCCGGAAAGAAATCACGCTCTTCCATGGCGATATGCCGCCGTTCGTGCACGATGAAGTCGCGAATGATGTCGTCGACGGTGTGCCGCGGGACTTCCCGATCCGCCAGTACACTCTCGACCGCCTGCACGACCCGCCGCAAACGTTCGGCGTCGCTCCGATGCTCGGCCGCGAGATCGCCAATATTTGCAGCCGCCGCGGGATCGCGCGCTTTCAGCTTCTTGAATACCATGTCCTCTCGCGGATGATGGTAAACATCGGGATAGACCTCGAAATAGGAGATAATGGCCCAGACAACCTCGTAGTCAGGCCGCTCTGCCCGATCAAAGATGCTCAGCTCCCGCTCAAGAACGAGGAGCAGCTTTTCGATGTTGCGATGTTCTTGAAGCAAAGAATCAATGATCATCGCTTTGACCTCTCCTAATAAGTCTACCACCAGACAGCCTCCCGGCTTTGCGAAAGATCAATCCCGCGCCGCGACACGATCGCGACGGATTACGGACGTGGGGTCAAAACCCCGGGGCGGCGCATGGCAGCCTGGGTCTCCTTCTGGCGCATCTCTGTCATTTAACCGGCGAAGCTGAATGACCGCTCGCGACCCGTTGCGACCTCAATACGGCAACGGCGGGCACCGCTTCGGATGATGGCCGCCTGCGCAATCCCGGCAGCAAAGCTGCTGATCCGGATCGGGCGATGGTATCGTCGAAACGTTTCTTATGCTGCAGTGCAAAGTTAGAAGCTGGCTCGACAATATGGCAACGGAACGGGCAAGGAGGTTTGGCGGTGGCCGCTCGTGCCGCCCGCTCGACCCGATTCGAAGCGGCCGTCGAAGACTTTCGCGGGACCTTGTCGGCGGCGATGCCAACGATATCTGTTGATCGAGACCCATTGCCTTCGAGATCGCACCATGGCTGAGAGGCGATGTCCCGCATCTTGATCATCATTGGGCTGGCGATTGCGGCGATCGGCCTCCTCTGGCCATGGCTCGCGCGGCTCGGGCTTGGGCGGCTTCCCGGCGACATTTGGGTCCAGCGCGGCAATTTCACCTTTTATGCGCCGATCACGACGAGCATTCTCGTCAGCCTGGTGCTTTCCCTCATTTTATGGCTCCTGAGCCGATGAATCGGACTTGCCGGGCACCGCCACAGCTGTGCGACGGCGGAAAATGCCATAGGTTTAAGATGCTGCTGGTTCATGAGCTTCGCAGGCGATGACATGGACCTATGAAGCGGATCAATCGAGGGAGGCGACACATGATGACGTTCGTTTGCTATCTCAAACTGACCGAGCAGGGAGCGAAAGCTATCAAGGACATCACGAAGAGGTATGAGGCCGGCAAAGCGCTGGTGCAGAAGCTGGGCGGTCGCGTCGTTTGCGCGTATGTGACGACCGGGCAATACGATGCCCTCTACGTCCTGGAAATGCCCAACGGAGACGCGATGGTCAAATTCTCCGCTACCCTCGCAGCGCGCGGCCACGTACGCCCGACGACGGTGCGAGCGTTTGCACCCGAGGAGTTCGGCAAAATCATTGCCGATACAGATATATGATCCGATCCGTGACGCGCGACGCGGCCAGATCCTCACACAGATCGCGGACTGTCACAGCCCGAACGGATAGGTCTCCGGCGCGCCATGCGGGCGGCCGCCGGGAAGCGGCGTCACCGCGCTTGTCTCTTCGAACCAGACATAGGCGTCGAACTGGTCGGCGAGGACGGCTTCGAAATAATGGCTCGAGAGCTCCGTCTCCGGCCGGTAGATGACGCCGATGGCCCGCTCGAGCCTGGGTTTCGACAAGAGATCGCGCAATTCGCTCTTCCGGCCGGCGCGCCAGTCGGTCAAGGAAGAGGCGACAGAGGTCTGCCGGAACACGCGCTCATAGCTGTCCGGGCGCGCCGGCAAAACCTTCTTCACTTCCATCGGGCCGTCCCAATCGCTCGCGGCGGCAACCGTGCCGCGATCCGTGCCGAAGCCGATCAGCACGGCCTGATCGCCGAACGCCGCGCGGCAGGATTCCCCGATGTTGAACTCGCCCTGCCAGCCCATGGCGGTCGCCGCGGCATTGCCGATATGCGAATTATGCGCCCAGACGACGGCCTTAGCGTCGCGGCCGCGCCTCTCAAGCAGCCGCACGAGCGTGTCGAACATATGCCGGTCGCGCAGATTCCATGATTCGCGCGAGCTGCGGTACATGAGCCGATAGTAATATTCCGCGGCCCGCACCACGCGCGCGTTCTGCGCGGCGTCCAAGAAAGATTCGCCGTCGCGGCCAACATAGGCGAGGCGTTTGTCTAGAAGAGCGCGGAGTTCCGCGACCACCGCGTCCTCGCAGGGCGACTTGCCGAGCTGGATTGCGCTGAGCCCATAGCCGGTGGGATCTTCCTGCCATGGCGTGAGACACCCATAGCGCTTGCGCGCCGCCTTCGCCTCCTCGGGATCGACCCGCTCGAGATAGGCGAGAACCGCGGCGATTGAATTTCCGAGGCTGTAGATGTCAAGACCGCGGAACTCGACCCGCGCTTGCGCAGGCAGATTCCCGTTATGCGCCCGCAGCCATTCCACGAAGTCATGCACTTCGACATTGCGCCACATCCAGGTCGGAAAGCGCGTAAAGGCTTCTTCGGATGATGGCTCGTGCGCCTTAAGGCGCACGTAGCGGTCGATCCGTCCGGCGTCCGGCCAATCCGCCTCGGCGGCGACGATGTTGAAGGAGTGCTTTTCGATCAGGCGGCGGGTGATCGCCGCGCGAGCCCGGTAGAATTGCGACGTGCCGTGGCTCGCCTCGCCGAGCAGGACCACCTTCGCGTCCGCGAAACGGTCGAAAAACGCGCCGAAGCTTTGCGCCTCACCAGGCAATGGAAGAGGTTCGCAATAGGCGCGAAGGATCGCGGCCGCATCGTCGGCGTCCCCAGTGCGAAATCTTTCTGTGACAATAGTGGCCATGTCGCCTCGCTTCAAAGCAGATGGTGCTTGCAGATCGCACGAACCGTGGTCGCCTGCGGGCCCTTTTCGCCGATCTCCTCGACAAAGCGGACTTCGGAGCCGACTCTCAGGCGATCGAAGGCGTCATCAAGAACGCTGTTGCGATGGAAATAGATCTCCCGACCGTCGGGGGTTTCGATGAACCCACAGTCCTGGTCGGCGAGGAATTTCGCCACGTGGCCGTGGTCTTCGGTTTCATGCGCCTTGACGTCACCGCGCATCTCGCGCACCGCATCCTCGATCTGCCGCTGCGCAGCGGCGAATGCGTCCTTGATCGCCACCGTGACATACTCATGCTTCTTCACGTCGTCGTGGGTCCTGTTGACGATAATGTCCTTGTGTTCGGGCATCGCGATGCGAATATCGATCTTGAACAGACCACCCTGCCTGTGCCGCGTATTCGGCGCGATGACCGCCACGTGGCAGCTCGTGATGCGGCTGGAGAATTTCTCCAGCCCCCTCGCTTCTCTCTCGATCTCGGCCTTGATGCTCTCCGAAGGCTCCGAATTCTGGAAGGCGATTTCGAGTGGCACTTGCATGGGCATCCCGCTTGCTTTGGAAGAGAATGGGACGGTCTCAACGCGTGCCGGCGCGTGCCGGCGATTGAACCGGCGAACCGGCAACAAGGGCCGTGACTTCCTCGTCTGAAGTCTGCCCGAAGTCGGCGTAATAGGCGCCGACAGCCCCGAACGGCTCATGATCCTCAAGACACAGGATCTCGTCCGCCTCGTCGCTGAGTTCCTCCAACGTGCTCGTCGGCGCCACTGGCACTGCCAATATCACCCGGCTCGGCTTCTGCTTTCGCACAGCCCGCAAGGCCGCGCGGATGCTTGCGCCCGTCGCGATTCCATCATCGATGACGATCACGACCCGCCCTTTCAAATCGGGATGGGGACGCTCCCCTAGATAGCAAATGCGCCGCCGTTTGATTTCGGCGAGCTCATGATCCCGAATGGCGGCAAATTCCGCTTCGGAAACTCTCGCCATCCTGATGATGTCCTCGTTGCGCACGACGAGCGGAGCGGAGCCGTCCACCACGGCGCCCATGGCAAGCTCGGCATGGAACGGAACGCCGATCTTGCGCACGAGGAGCAAGTCGAGCGGCGCGTCAAGGGCGCGTGCGACTTCCGCGGCCACGGGCACGCCGCCGCGCGGCAAGGCAAGCACAATGGGGTGCTGATCCTTATAGCCGATGAGCGCTCTGGCAAGACGCCGCCCTGCATCCGTCCGGTCACGAAATGGCATGATCGATCCCCTTAACTGCTGCGGCTCGGAGCTACTTTGGCGGCCTCATGGCCGAGATGAAGAGAGAACCACTCGATGGCGTATCTGCTGACCGCTTCGAGCGCCCCCGGCTCCGAGAACAGATGGGTGGCATGCGGCACGATCCGCAAGGCTTTCGGCGCGCTAAGGCGCGCCAGCGCCTGCTCGTTCAAAAGGATGACGACCTCGTCATTGCCGCCGACGATCAGCAGTGTCGGCGCACGAACCAAGGGGAGCATGGCGCCGGCAAGGTCCGGGCGGCCGCCGCGAGAGACCACGGCGCCCACTCTTTCCCCGAGCTGCGCCGCCGCCACGAGAGCCGCCGCCGCTCCGGTGCTCGCGCCGAACAGGCCGAGCGGCAATCTCGAAAGTTCCGGGTCTTGATCGATCCAGCGGATTGCATGCACGAGTCGGTCGGCCAGCAGACGAATGTCGAACACGTTGGCGCGATCGCTCTCTTCCGCCGGCGTGAGCAGATCGAACAACAGGGTTGCGAAACCTGCATCATTCAATGCCGCCGCCACGGCGACGTTGCGCGGGCTGAACCGGCTCGACCCGCTGCCATGCGCAAACACGACGAGCCCCCGGGCCTCAGCCGGCAGGGTCAGCGTGCCGCCAAGCCCAAGTGGCGGGATTTCGATATCGCGGCCGTTCGCGTGCCTGCCGGGCGAAATCGGGACGCTCCGCTTTAGGCCAACCACTGCGACCTCCCCATTCTGTCATCCATGGATGTAAGAAGCATCGGTTCGCTTGGCGGGACCTTGATCCGAATCAATCCGCCTGGACGCTTTTGAGTTCTTCGTGCATCTGGCAATCCCGGGCGGCCGACGTTGCCTGCGGCCGTCACGCGCCCATCAGCTCTCTCAGCTCAGGCGGCACCCAAGCCCTTCAGCACTTTGTCAAGCGTGAGCGGATAGTCGCGGATCCGCACGCCGCAGGCGTTATAGACGGCGTTCACAACCGCGGCGCCGCCCCGCAGATCCCGAGTTCGCCCAAGCCTTTGGCCTTCAGCGGACTCGCCTATTGTCGAGCTCGGGCAGGAAGCTCACGTCCGCGAAGCACCCGGTCGGCTGCGGCATTGAAGGTCGTCGCATTCGCCGGCCGGTCCGCGACCTCCGCGCGCGAGCGCGGGAGGTCGCGGAGCCCTGAGCCGACCCGAGATCTTTCTGGAGAGGCTAGCGCGATTTTTTAGCGCCAGGTTTTGCGTCTTCCAATAACCCCATAGTCTTTGGATCTAGAACCATTCTTGGCCGTAGAGACGCCTTCGGCCGCCAAACCGCGCTTCAATAGCTCGCGAACCGCAGCGGCGCGGCTCGGCATTCGTTTGCCGAAGCGCCAATCGTCAACCGCCGCCAGTGACGGAATGATGAAGTGAGAAGCTGAAACACGGGTTTCGAATTCACACCGGAAGGCGCCTTTTGGCAGACCGGTTCGTGCACCGCCGTGTACCAATACGGCCGGAGTCAGAGGTTGACCGGACATATCAAGCCACGGTCGGGCGGCGAGGTTGCCTGGGATGCCATAAGCATACAGCAGGATGCGTTAATGACCACGGCCGTGGTCGAGCCGCAGTTGTGCAGTTGTGCAGCTTGCGACGAAAACTCCATGCGGGCATAAAAGCCATCGGTTCCGTACGGCGCGTCGGACGCCGAGAGTGTCAGGCTGGTGAAAGGCTGCTAAGATTAACAGCGGAAAACGGGTGAGCCGGTGAAATACCCAAAATATGCGACCACCGTCGTGGGTGCGCACAGCGTGCCGGATTGGTTCGAGGCGCTGGACCGCCTGATGGCGGTCGGGCAGCTGGCGATGGCATCGATGGCCGATGCCCAATACCGCGCCGGCGAGGCGGCGATTCTGGATCAGGAGCTCGCCGGCATTGACGTGATCACCGGCGGCGAGATGCATCGGCGCACGCACAACCGGCACTCCCCGCCGAACGCCATGCTGAATTTCTTCTGGCAGAAGATCCCGGCGTTTCATGGCGCTACACGGCCGAGGCCGATCACGAAGCACGATCCCGACGTCTTTCACCCCGCTGCCACCTGCCGCGGCAAGATCACCGACAACATCGACCTCGGGCTCGTTGACGAGTTCAAAATAGTCTCATCGCTCACCAGGCGGCCCATCAAGATCACCATGACCGGGCCGCTCACCCTCTGCAAAGTCGCCTTTGATGAATATTATGGCGGCGACCTCAGACGGATGACGCTCGATGCCGGCAAGCTGATAAGACATAATTTCCAGATGCTGGCGCAGGCCGGCTGCAAGAACATCCAGCTCGACGAGCCTTTTTTCACCGTCTCGGAAGAGGATGAAGTGGACGCCGCGGTCGAGGCCATCAATCTCGCCATCGAGGGCCTGCCGCCGGACACCCATGTCAGCATCCACGTGTGCCAGGGCAATTATGCCGTCGGCAAAGAATATGACGGCCAGATCGGCCATCGCTATTTCGACCATGGCCGCTACAAGGCCGACAAAATATGCCGGATCGAATGCTCGTCGCTTCTCGTCGAGCATGACATGACCCATCACTATGAAGGCCTGCTCGGCAATAAACAGCTCGGCGTCGGCGCCGTCGATGTGCAAGACCCGAAGGTCGAGACCGGCGAGGTGGTTGCAGAACGCATCCTGGCCTACCGCTGGCTCGTCCCCGAACAGACGATCGTCACCAGTTCCTGCGGCTTTAACCACTTGCCCCGGCAGACGGCTTTCGGCAAGCTGAGAGCAATGACCGAGGCCAAGCGCGTCCTTGGCGGTTGATTGGGGTGCCGCCGTGGGTAGCGAAGCCAACGAACTAGCTTCTCCCGCCCATACGGATCTCGAAGCCGGAACGGCGACCCCGCTGCTTCAGGCCCTTGTTGCCGTCGCCGACGGACCCGCTTTCGTCAAAGACGCCGGCGGGCGCTATCTGATTGCCAACGAGGCCTTCGCCCGTCTCCTCGGCTGCCCCAATGCCGAAGCCCTCATCGGACGCCGCGACGAAGATCTGTTGCCCGCTTCCACGGCCGCGGAAATCCGAGCGAGCGATCAGGCGGCAATCGACGCCGGCGTGACGCTCTCGGTCGAGATCAAGATCGACGGTCAGACATTCCTCTGCCGCAGGGCGGCGTGGCGCGATGCCGACGGGCGGGTGATCGCCATTATCGGAATTGGCCGCGATCCCGCCCAATCCCACTCGGCTCTCCTGAAGGAGCGCGAGGATCTGCTGGCGCTCGCGCAGGAAGCAGGGCGGCTCGGCATTTTCGAATGGGAAGTCGCTTCCGGCATGGTGCGGCTGTCGCCGATATTTCTATCTCTCTATGGCATCACCGAGTTCGACGGCCGCTATGAGACCTGGCACGCCTGCATCTTCCGCGAGGACCAGGTGCGGGTCGCAGACCTCACCGAGAACGCCTTCGCGACCCAGGCGCGGGAGCTGAATGCCGAGTTCCGCATCACCCGGCCCAATGATGGCGCGCTGAAGTGGATCGAGGCGCGGGGCATCATCTTTTATGATGCCTACCGGCATCCGGTCCGCGTCGTCGGGGTCAACGTCGACGTCACCGATCGCAAGCGCGCCATCATGCGGCTGCGCGCTTTCACCGAGACATTGGAAGAGAGCATCAGGGAAAGGACGCGCGAGCTGGAAGCCGAATACGCCGCCCACCAGAAAGCGGAGGAATCGCTCAGGCAAGCGCACAAAATGGAGGCCGTCGGCCAATTGACCGGCGGCGTCGCGCATGACTTCAACAACCTGTTGACGGTGGTCCTCGGCGGCCTGGAGATGATCGGCCGCCAGATCCCTCACCTGCCGGAATCGCCCGCAACGGCGCGGATCATCAGGGCCAGGGACATGGCCCTTCAGGGCGTCCAACGGGCCGTCACCCTGACGACGCGGCTGCTGGCCTTCTCGCGCCAGCAGCCGCTCGTCCCGACGGCGATCGATGCCAACAGGCTCGTTGCCGGAATCTGCGAGCTGCTGCGGCGCACGCTCGGCGAGAGCATATCGCTGGAGACCGTTCTCACGGGCGGCCTCTGGCCCACCTTTGCCGACGCCAATCAGCTCGAGAACGCGATTCTCAATCTCGCGTTGAATGCGCGCGACGCCATGCCGATTGGCGGCAAGATGACGATCGAAACCGCCAATTGCTATCTCGACGAAGCCTACGTGCGCGGCCTCGCGGAGCCGGTGGCGCGCGGCCAATATGTGATGATCGCGGTCGCCGACACCGGGATGGGCATGGATCAGGCGACTTTGGAGAAGGCGTTCGAACCCTTCTTTACGACCAAGGAAGTCGGCAAGGGCACCGGTCTCGGCCTCAGCCAGGTCTATGGCTTCGTCCGCCAGTCGGCCGGACACGTCAAGATCTACAGCGAGATCGACGAGGGCACGACGGTCAAGATTTATTTGCCGCGCCATGTCGGCGCGGCCGAGCGGACAGGAGCCGACGATTTTCCCGATACCGCGCGGGCCATCGGGAGGGAAACAATCCTCGTCGCCGAGGACGACGACGCGCTGCGGACCTATACGACGGATATTCTGCGCGAACTCGGTTATCGCGTCCTTGAAGCGGCGAACGGAGCGGAAGCCCTGGAGATCTTGGAGCGAGACGATGAGGTCGATCTGTTGTTCAGCGACGTGGTCATGCCGGGCGGCATCAACGGCCGCGAGCTTGCCGAGCAGGCGATTCGCAAGCGGCCCGCCCTAAGGGTCCTGTTCACGACGGGCTATACGCGCAACGCGATCGTCCACCACGGTCGCCTCGACCCAGGCATTCACCTGATCAGCAAGCCATTTTCCTTCCAGGAACTTGCCGCGAAAGTGCGAGCGCGGTTGGATTCGGCCGAGTGGCCCTATTGAGAAACTCGCCGCGGACGCGAGCAGGGGCGCCTGGTTGGGCGCCCCTTAACACGCATCGAATGGGCGTCACATAGGCGCCTGCCGACGGCCTCCATGCGATCCGCCGGTTGGCGCAAAGCGACCCAATTTCGAACATCACAGGTTTTTATTGGCGCCCTTCGCCATTTTGTTCGCCGCGTTCTTCACGGCCGACTTTGCATCGCCCATAGCCTTTTGCGCGTGGCCCTTGAGTTCCTGGGCTGCGCCTTCGGCTTTAAGCCTGTCCGACCCAACCATCTTACCCACACCCTGCTTGACCTGACCAACTGCTTCGTTGGTGAGACCCTTTGCTTTGTCAGCCGTGCTACCCATCGTTGTGGCTCCCTTTCTGAACGCCAGAACCGAACTGCGCAGCCTAACAGCCGCAACAGGGCAATGGTTCCCAGGGACCGCTCACGCCGCTATTCGGAGAAAAAATTAGCATGTCTTGAGCTGGAGCAATGGGCGTGCTGCGCCTGATGCGGTCAACTCGGATATGTTTCGCGGGAGATGAGGTCGCTTAATCTAAGCCGTTCTGCTTCCGATATCGCCAACACGGCACGGGTTTCGTGCGCCACCGGCGCGAGCGCGGCGAACAGCGCGTCGTCTTCGGGCATCGACGCATTCGGCGTCGTCAGCAAGGTCTCGCCGTAGAAGATCGAATTGGCGCCGGCGACCATGCAGAGGATCTGCGCCTCGCGGCTGAGATTCAGCCGGCCGGCGGAAAGCCTGACCTTCGCGCCCGGCAGGACGATGCGGGTCGCCGCGATCATCCGCACGAACGCGATCGGATCGATCTTTTCGCGGCCGCCGAGCGGCGTGCCCGGCACGGCGACCAGCGCATTGATCGGCACGCTTTCGGGATGCGGATCGAAGGCGGCTAGCACGGCTAACATTGCAGCCCGATCCCGCGCACTCTCGCCCATGCCGATGATGCCGCCGCAGCACATTTCGAGGCCGGCGGCGCGCACCGCCTTCAAGGTATCGAGGCGATCCTCGTAGGTCCTTGTCGAGATGATCTTGGCGTAGAACTCCGGCCCGGTATCGAGGTTGTGATTATAGGCGGTGAGGCCCGCCTCCTTCAGCCTCTGCGCCTGGCTTTGCGTCAGCATGCCGAGCGTCACGCAGGCCTCCATGCCGAGCGCGCGCACGCCGCGCACCATGTCGAGGAGCGCGTCGAACTCGGCGCCGTCGCGCACCTGCCGCCAGGCGGCGCCCATGCAGAAACGGTCGGCGCCTGCGGCTTTGGCGCGCGCCGCGAGCGCCAGGACCTCCGCCGTCGGCATCAGCGGCGATCTTTCGAGGTTCACTTCATAATGCGCGGATTGCGGGCAATAGGCGCAGTCCTCTGGACAGCCACCCGTCTTGACGCTCAAGAGGCTCGCCTTCTGGACATAGTTAGGCGGCTGATAGAGGCGGTGAAGGCGATTTGCTTCGCCGATCAGATCGAGCAGGGGCCGATCATGCACGGCGACGATTTCATCGACCGTCCAGTCGTGGCGGATGTCTTGCGAAGCCGGAGAGTCTTGCATCGACAGTCCTTTGCCTTTGCCCTCGCCCTTCGAGACGCGCGCCGCGCGCGCTCCTCAGGGTGAGGGCTCAGTGGTAACCTCTTGAACCCTCATCCTGAGGAGCCCACGAAGTGGGCGTCTCGAAGGATGAGGGGTTACAATCGCGGTCGAATTGCACCATCGTAACCCCTCACCCGGCTTGCTCCGCAAGCCACCCTCTCCCACAGGGAGAGGGTTCGCGCCGCATGCTGGCGCGCTTCATCCACATAACACGGAGAATGCCTCTCGTCAGGCTCCGCGATCGGCAAGCGAATTAAGGCCGGCGGAGCCCTGATCCATGACCTCTTTGCCTCGGCGCCTCAGCTCGCGACAGGGCCGCTCTGCCTTGCCGATGATGCTCAAAGAGCGCATCCTGTCGCAGGTCAACTCGGCGCAGCGTCCGAGCAGACATAAAGGGAGGAGAAGGTCATGCGATTCTTGGTCAAAGTCTCGTTTCCGGTCGAGGCAGGGAATGCGGCCATAAAAAAGGACGGCCTCAAAGTGATCCAAAAGATCCTCGAACACCAAAAGCCGGAAGCCGCCTATTTCATCGCCGACGGCGGGAGACGCACCGGCATCCTCATCATTGATATCAAGGACGCATCCGAGATCCCGGGCATTGCCGAGCCGTGGTTCTTGGCGCTCAACGCGAGCATCGAAGCGACGCCGGCTATGGTTCCCGAAGATCTCAAAAAGGCTGCACCGGCCATTGAGAAGGCGGTGAAGGCGTACGGATAGCCGCAGGCGAACCGCGCCGAGGGTTCATAGCCGGTCGGCGTTCCGAAGAATCTTGATTTTCGCAACAGCTCCTCAGCTCAACCTTGGCCGCCTCAGTGTTGTCGAGCGCGACCCCGTGATGAGCGCCAAGACTGTTTGACAAGAGCGCGACGGCATTGCTCATCTTCCGCAGGATCAATGCGTGGCCGGGGAGGACGGAAGTTCCGCAATCAGGGAGCGCGCGAGACGATCCAGCATCGCCTTGACCTCGGAGTGGCTCTCCGGTGACCACCGCTCCAACAGCTGCTCCAGGCCGGCGCGGCGCGCAGAGACTATCTGCTGGAATGTCTCGCGGCCGCGATCGGAGGCTGCCAAAGTCTCGTCGCGAAGGCGCACAGCCATTCCTGCGGCTCTTAGTCTATCGGCGATTTCTTTGAGCCTGTCGGGCGGAATGGCAAATCTGTCTGACAGGCCCGAGGGCTCGACCGGAGCGGGCGCCAGGCAAAGCTGCACGAGAAGCCAGATCTCGTCGGGTGCAAGCCGAACGCCCGATGATTCGGCGATGCGTCGGTAGGCTTCCCAGCGATGCTCGCGCCGCACCAGCTGCGTGACGATGAGTTCCAGTTCTTCCAGAGAGGTCGCGTCGCTCGGCATGGCGAAGCTCTCGCCAAGCGTTTCCGCTCTGGCCAGCCCACGCAGGGGCTGTTCTTCGAGAAACCAGGTGAGCGCGAAGCCCAGCGCCGCCATCGCCGCTGCGTAAAGAAAAACGGAGTGGAGCGCAGCGGTGAAAACATTCAGATAGACCGCCCTCACCGCAGTCGGCAGCGCCTGGATGGCGTGCGGCGCGGTGGCGGCGGGCAGTGTCGCCCCCGCTGGCAGTCGACCGGCAAGATTGGCCGTCAGTGTCGCGGTAAAGATAGCGCCGAACAGCGACACGCCGACCGAACCGCCGATCGAGCGGAACAATGTCGTGCCTGACGTGGCGACGCCAAGATCGCGATAGTCGACTGCGTTCTGCACCGCCAGCACGAGCACCTGCATGACCATGCCGAGGCCGAGGCCGAGCACCAGCATGTATGCACCGGCTGTCCATGTGCTGGTTGTCACGCTCAGCGTGGAGAGCAGGCCGAGGCCGATGGTCATCACGGCGGTCCCGGTGATCGGGAAAGCCCGGTAACGGCCGATCCGGCTGATGATTTGGCCGCTGGTGATCGAGGTGACGAGCACGCCCGCCATCATCGGCGTGAGCGCAAAGCCTGCCATTGTGGGGCTCACGCCCTTCACCACTTGGAGATACAGGGGCATGTAGGTGATCGAGCCGAACATCGCGAGGCCGACAATGAAGCCGACGGCGCAAGAGATGACGAACACTCGGTTGCTAAACAACGGCAGCGGCAGCATCGGCTCGGCGGCGCGACGCTCCACCGCGATGAAGCCGGCGAGCCCCATGACAGTCACGACCACCAGGCCAAGCGCTTGCGGCGAATCCCAGGCCAAGGCGTGGCCGCCGAGGCTCGTGAGAAGGATCAGCGCGGTCAGCGTGACGGCGAGAAGGCCCGCGCCGCCGACGTCGATACCCCACCGACGTCGCGTGCTCGGGGCGGTAAATGCCAATCCGATGATCGCCACAGCGATGAAGCCGAGCGGCAGGTTGACGTAGAAGATCCAGCGCCAGCTCAAATGCTCGACGAAGAAGCCGCCGATTAGCGGCCCGAGCACGGTCGCGAGGCCAAAGACCCCACCAAAGATCCCTTGATATCGGCCGCGCTCGCGCGGCGAGAAGAGGTCGCCGATCACCGCCATGATGGTGACCATCAGTCCGCCACCGCCCAGGCCTTGAACGGCGCGGAAGCCAATGAGCTCGCCCATCGACTGGCTGAGGCCGCACAGCGCCGAGCCGACGAGGAACAAGAAGATCGCCGACTGCAGCACGACCTTGCGGCCGAACAAGTCGCCGAGCTTGCCGTAGAGCGGAGTGACGATGGTGGTGGCAAGCAGGTATGCGGTCACGATCCAGGATAGGTGGGCGAGGCCGCCAAACTCGCCCACGATCGTCGGCAGCGCCGTCGTGACAATCGTCTGATCGAGCGAGGCGAGCAACATCACCAGCATCAACGCGCCGAAAATCAGCCGGATGGGTTGATTCCGGGATGCGGGGACAGCGGATCGGGCCGAGGCCGCATCGTCCATGAGGAACTCCGAAAGTGTGGCGCGTCAGCCTGGTGGCAAATGTCGGCGGAAATAATGCTAGGTGTTAGACGCAAACGCTTGGAACCACCCGTGGTTCTTGGCGCTCAACGCGAGCATCGAGGCGACGCCGGCCATGGTTGCCGAAGATCTCAAAAAGGCGGCACCGGCGATCGAAAAGGCGGTGAAGGCATACGGATAGGTGGGGTCAGGCGGCGACGGGGAACTCGTAGCCGATCGCGCCATTTGCAAGCAAAGCAAGGCTTACCACTGCTACGACGGTTTCAACCCAAAGTGTCCTTAACATAGAATCTATCTGCGATTGCGAGGGCATTTACGAGACGTGCATCATCGCACAAACTACGAAATCGTCGAATGGCTTACCCCGAGCATGACTCAGAAAGCTTGCAGACAAGACCATGCGTCAATGCAAAGCGATGGGAGCGCATACCTTCTCCCTGTGGGAGAAGGTGCCCCGCCATAGGGCGCGCTCCGCGCGCCCGTCACGCTATTGAACGCCCGCCGCGCGCGGCGCTTCGCGCAGGGCGTCTGAGCGACGGGCGCGCGGAGCGCGTCCTATGGCAAGCCACCCTCTGCCACAGGGAGAGGGTTCGCGCCGCATCCTGACGCGCTTCCTGATTCCGCTATAATGCGGATAATTGTCGCCCCAACCCCCCGCCCCGCCATGATCCTCGACGCCGTCTTCGCCGCCATTCAGCAGATCTTCACGCCGCCGTTTCGCCGCGTCTTCGACAAGACGCTGGCGCTGACCCTGCTTCTGCTCGTTTTCGTCTTCGTCGCGGCGGAACGGTTGCTCGTCCATTTTCTGGTCCTGCCCTCTTCCCTGCTGACGGTGAGCCTCGCGGTTCTCGCCGGCATCGCCCTGGTGGTCGGCTTCGCCTTCGCGATCACGCCGGTCTCGTTTATCGTCGGCGGCTTTTTCTTCGACGAGGTTGCGCAGATCGTCGAAGCCGAGATCGACCCCGCCAATCCCGGCGTGACGCCGCCCTTCGCCGAACAGGCGCTCGTCGCGGCGAAATTCGCCGCGCTCGCGCTGGTCCTGAATCTCGCCGCGCTCTTTCTGCTTCTCATTCCCGGCCTCAATGCCGTGGCCTTCTTGATCGTCAACGCTTATCTGCTCGGACGCGGCTATTTCGAGTTCGCGGCGCTGCGCTATCGCCAGATCGAAGACGTCAAGCGCGTGCGCCAGGCGCATGAGCTGCAAATCTTCCTTGCCGGGCTCGCGATCGCGTCGCTTGCCGCCGTGCCCCTCGCCAATCTGCTGACCCCGCTCTTCGGCGCGGCGCTCATGGTGCGCCTTCACAGGAGCTTCAGCCGGCAGACTCCGCTGGCGGCTCGGCGAAAGCCCTAGATATTCTCATCCGTGAGGCGCGCGGCAAGCGCGGCGCCGTCGCCGGCGAGGCGCAGGGTCTTCACGCGACCCGAGGCGCCCGATTCGAGGCTGATCGCGCTTGCGGGGATCGCCAGAGATTTCGCGAGGAGCCGGATCAGCGCGGCATTGGCGGCGCCCGCCTCCGGCACGGCGCGGACGCGGACCTTGAGGCAAGCGCGCCCGTCGGCGAGATGTTCGATTCCCTCGATTCCATCCCGCGAAGACTTGGGCGTCAGACGCACGAGCAGTCTAAGGCCGTCCTTCCGCGGGCTCCAAGGCAGCTCCGCCGGCGGCATTAGAAGACGTAAGGATAGACATAGCGCTCGATGATGTCCTTGATCTGGAAGATCAGGAGAAGGAGGATCACCGGCGAAATGTCGATGCCGCCGAAATTGGGCAGGACCTGCCGGATCGGCCGCAGCGCAGGCTCCGTGACGGCGTTCAAGGCGTTCCAGATCGAGCGCACGAAGTCGTTGTAAATATTGATGACGTGGAAGGCGATGAGCCAGGAGAGGATCGCCACGATGATGATAATATACGTATAGATTTGCAGGATGAGCAGAATGACATCGAGGACGGCGCGCATGGAAGCTCCTCAGCCGGCAGGGATCATTCGTTTATCGGGCTATAGCCTTGCGGGCAAGACCGCAGCTCAAGCGGCAACTCATTGAAATCACGGCCGCGCCACGCTGGCCGCATTGACAGTTGCGCCGCGGCGGACGTAAAGAGCCGCGGACCGGGGCTGTAGCTCAGATGGGAGAGCGCTGCAATCGCACTGCAGAGGTCAGGGGTTCGATTCCCCTCAGCTCCACCAACAAAATCAGCATCTTGCGATCTGTTCGCACGAGAGCCACGTTGAATTAGCTACAGATTAGCAACAGCCGGAATACACGACCGAACCAGCCAGTCCACGTGTTGTCTGCTCTTGTTGCCATCCTCGCGCTTGCCGCTTTCGCAGCGGTCTGTGCAGTCTATCGGCGCGACATGGCACGAATCCGCACTGATCTCGCCGTCAGCAGTTGTGTCCTGGTGATGGTGGCGCCTCTGCGCCTGCCCGATTTCAACAGCTTCCATATGGGCCGGATAATATCCGACTGGTCGGCATGGAAGCCTGCGTCGGCGCGCATCATCTCAGTCGCCGGCTCAAAGCGCTTGGTCACGATGCCCGGCTGATGCCGGCGAAGTACGTGCGGCCCTACTCGAAGGGACGAAGAACGACTTCCGTGATGCGGACGCGATTGCCGAGGCTGTGCAACGGCCAACGATGAAGTTCGTGGCGACGAAGACCGCCGATCAGCTCGACCTGCAGGCATTGCACCGCGTGCGAGAACGACTGGTCACCCAGCGCACCGGCATTATCAATCAAATCCGCACCTTCCTGTTGGAGCGCGGCGTTGCGGTGCGGCAAGGGTTACGGTTTTTGCGCGTTGAGCTGCCGCGCATATTAGCCACGCCACCCGATGTCCTGTCGCCACGCATGGTGCGGGTCATCGAGGGCCTGGCTGGCGACTGGCGCCGGCTCGATGAGCGGATCGAGAGTCTATCGGGTGAGATCGAGGCTGTTGCGCGCGCCAAATGCGCTGAACCGAACTGACCGAAACGCCAACCGCCTTCGCCATCATAGCGCCGGTCCAGTGCGTCGCCTCAAAGGGCGGATCCTGGAGGGTCAGGGCGACAATCCGATCGGCGATCTCCTCGCCCAGAGGCGGAACGCGCGAGCGCCGCGTCTTGTCCCGAAACAGGCCCTCGACGCCTTCTTGCATGAACCGCTCTTGCCAGCGCCAAACGCAGGTCTTGGACTTGGACGACCGCGCGCGCGTCATATTCATTGTTCGCGAGATGGAAGGAGTTCCATGCGGCAGCGAGATCGACGATCTTGCGGACGACAGCTTTGCCCTGATCCTGGCGATTCAACTCATCAAGAATGAGAGCGCCACCCTGCCTTTTGGTAAGCGGCTCGCCGGTCGTCGCATCGCGACCCTTAAGAAATTCCCGAATTAGATTTTCGGGAACGCCACATGGTCTCAGAATTTGATCAGCGGCAATTCTCTTGATGTGCACAAGCGTCGCGATCGCCTCCAGGGCGACCCTGCGAGCGTCGGCATCGAGAACGGTACTGGTCTCAGTTTCAGACATGCCCTCGGAGAATAGCTCAGGCTCTCCTTACTTACAGCAGCAGTTTTGGCGTCCTCGGAAGCTATTCTGGCAGCGAACGCAAGAGTCCCGCTTCGCGGAGCCAACATGTAATGGCGGGGGAAGGTATCGCTTGCGCCTTAGAAAGCATGAAACCATTGCGCCCGTGATTGGCAAATACCCTGGCGATTTGGGCGGACCTCCTTCGCCGTCTCGCTGCCGGGACCCTCCCTCAGCGCGGCGTTTGCAGCGCGCCAACTACTGATGGATGAGGATAAGCCGCTAAGGCCCTCGGAGCTTTCGTATTTTCTACTTCCCTCCGGATTGGGCAATGATAATATGGCGCGCTGAGAGCCGCTGATAATGCGGCCTGAAGGTGAGGGACATTTTCAAGATGTCACACACCGATCGGGGGGTTGTCATGTCAATTCGGAGCTTTCCAGAACGTGCAAACGTGCTACGCGGCACGACGAACGCAGCATTTGTTGCGGCTGCGGCAGCACTGTTCATCGCGGCTCCGGCCGGCGTGCAAACTCAGCAAGAAGTGAGTTGGTGCAATGACGCCACGCCAGACGTAGACCTGCAGATCAAAGGCTGCACCGCCTTGATTCAGTCAGGCCGTTGGTCGGTAAAGTACCTCGCCTTCGCCTACAATGACCGGGGCACCGCGTACCAAGCCAAAGGCGACTTCGACCGCGCCATCACCGACTATATCGAGGCCATTTGGCTCGATCCAAAATACGCTTTCGCCCACGACAACGGCGGCAACGCATATCGTAATGCGGAACTGAAGGCGCTCGCCACGGCACCTTGAACGCGGGAGGGCGCAGGTGTCGGTTGATGCCTACGCCCTTTTCCTTGGGCTCGCCACTCTCTCCCGCAACTTAGGTGAGCGCGCTATCCTTGGCGCTAGAATGCCCAGCTCCAAGAGGGCGCGCCTTGATATGCGGGCGGGATTGCGCTCGCCAGACTGAACGACCTCGATAATTTTCTTCGCGACAATTTCGGTTATTGGATCGGTTCGGTCGATCAGGCCCAGCTTGTGCAATGCCTTCTCATACGCCGCAGTCATTTGCCTGATTTCCTCAGGCCCGAGCGACAAACTCTGTAAATGAAGAGAAATTGACATGGACGCTACTCCGCAGAAACGCAGAGGCGGGAGCACTATGTCTCACAGTCATCAAATGCCATGCAACGCTTCGATGATGTCGAGGTGTAGACCTAAGTCTTGACCGTTTCAAGACGCAGCGTCCGATTCCAGACTTTCTTTCGCTAGGCTCGCGGATTGGCGTGTCGTGCAATGCGATCAGAGATAATGAACAGCCACCAGCACTATCAAGGCGCTCACGAACCCTCAAGGACCTGGAAGGGCGAAGCCCACAAGGCTCATATGAAGGCAATTTCGCGCCAGAGCCGATCCGGGAATGAAAACGAATAGGGGCCCGATTCTTGTCGGCCCCCCTGAACATCAATAACGGAAACGAATCTTGCTTGTCTCTCGGCAACGGCGCTCGCACGAATTTCGACAGAAATGCAGTAATAGTGTAGATCACGACAAACGCACTATGCTGTTTTTCCGTATGCTACGAAACGCCTATAGCAATGCGACCAGCCGTCTTTGCCCCATTGTATCGCCGTCGATGTAGCCTTGCGTGATATCGATCGAACTGTGTCCCGCGAGGAGCTGGACGTCGCGCAGGCTGCAGCCGGTGCGGTGGGCATTGCGGGCTGCGGCCGTGATGAATGTGCGCCGGCCTGAATGCGATGAGCAGCCCTCGAATTCGAGCGCTTTGAAGAGCGCGACGAACCAGTTGACGATGCTGTTCGGCCGCATTGCGCTGCCTCGCGCCGAACGGATGATCGGACCCGAAGGAGTTTCTCGGCCCTTCAGCCTGACGAGTGCGCGTCTGAGATCGCCATGCAGCGGTACGCGTCGCCCTGAGCGTCTCTTTGAGATCGCATCCCTGACGGCGATGAATGCGCCAATTTGACCGCGCGCATCGAGGACCATAGTCCAGTCAAGCCGCGCGATCTCACAGGCCCGCAAACCCGCCTTTACAGAGAGCAAAATGATGACGCGATCGCGCTTCGTGAATGCAGTGCCGCCGGCAAAGGTCAGCATGCGGCGCAGCATGGTCGTAGTGATAATCTTGGCTTGGCGACCGGGCATGGTCGTCCTCCGGCGTCAATATTCGTCGGCCCGCATCACGGTCAGGACCCGAGTGGTGACGGTGGGATCGGCTGCGTCGGGCGAGTGAAACGTCAGCGAGCAATCGTAGTAGTCGATCTTGAAGAAGAAGGTCTGATCTCCGATCTCGATTGCGCCGAAATCGTGCTCGCCGTACGGGTCGTTGTCGGCCGAGAAGGCATCGAACCGTCGAACCGCCGCGAGTAGCTCTGAGCGGAAAGTTGGATCGAGCGCTGCGACGCCGCTCGTAATGACGATCGTGCCGCCGACAAAAGTCGAGCGCAGCGAGTCGTTGAGTTGGCGAATTTGCTCGGTCTTGTTTTCCAAGCATTGGGTCTTCATGGGACATTCCTTTCGATAGAATCGAAAGGGCGGCTCGTGGCCGCCCCTTCGAAGTCATCCGGTCAATCGGCCGGACAAGGGATCGCGATATGCCGTCGCGTTCGCGTCAACAGGCCTTCCCGCGGGAAGTCGCGCCAACGCAGCACGAACTCCCTTCCTTCGATCCGCACGATGATCGCCTCGTACCAAGCTTCAGCCGCTCCATAACGATCGAGATCGGCGGCGAGCACGAGAGCGCCTGCTTGAAGCTCGCTCCAGTCGTCGCTTTGTGCTTCACCTGAAATTTGAGCCTGGTCGTCGGCATTTAACTCGGGGTTGGCGTCCAGGGCGTCTGGTGGCGTCTCAGATGTGTCATGCGTGCTTGGCTCGGTTGCCTCGGAATCGGCCGCCTGACGCGCGCTTGTGATCGCTTCGAGTTCGCGCGCCAGATCGTCGCCGAGCATTGCTAACGTGAGATTTCTGCCGACCACAAAGCCTTCGCTGAGGCGTGACGCCACTTCTTCGAGTGGCAGGCTATCGACGTTGAGCACGTGATAGCCCAACGCTGTCGCGAGATCGATAGCCGTCTTGGTCCGCTTGTTGCCGAACCAGGCGGCGTAACGCACTGGGTGATCGAGATTGTTGACGATGATCACAGCCGGTGCGTTGCCAGAGGCTGATTTTCGAAATTTAGGCATGATGATCCTCCAGAGGAAAGGGACCTTGGGCAGTTGTGCAGCAGGAGTTCAGGCTATTGGTGAGATTACGATACGATCTCCATGGTACTGACGAGAATGTTCTTGCATTGCAAGCCAGCATGTTAAGACTATCATGGCGATAGGCACGCTGTCAAGCTGTAC
>Ga0116223_10001799_pt1 | contig 21145 bp, 13 predicted proteins | sample Sb_taG_3_FD_90092 | JGI IMG/M metagenome (GOLD analysis project Ga0116223, IMG submission 90092) | Peat soil microbial communities from Weissenstadt, Germany - Sb_50d_a_PC metaG | ecosystem: Environmental > Terrestrial > Soil > Wetlands > Peat | place: Germany: Weissenstadt | collected 2010-09-21 | reverse complement strand
GAGAACTTTGAGGAAACGCCCCTGGTAACCGAAGAAGCTTACGCGTATGGTGCGAAGGAGGTTCACGTTGGCTGACTCTCACGCCAATAGCGCGCTGGCGCACCAATTCGAGGACCTGGAGCAACAGCACGAGGCCGCCAGTCTCGGCATGTGGATTTTCCTGGCCACCGAGGTCATGTTCTTCGGCGGCCTGTTCTGCGCCTACCTGGTCTACCGCCTCAAGTATTTTCCGGAGTTCGCCGCTGCCAGCCAGTCGCTGAACTGGAAACTCGGCGCCACCAACACCGCCGTCCTCATCTGCAGCAGCTTGACGGTGGTGCTCGCCGTCTGGGCGGCGCAGCACGCAAAACGCGCCCTGCTGTTGGGCAGCCTCGTGCTCACCATCCTGCTGGGATTTGCCTTCCTTGGCATCAAGGCGGTCGAGTACGCCGAGAAATTCGAGAAGCACCACGTGCCCGGCCCCAGCTTCAGTTTTGTAGAACCAGTCCCCGGCCACCCCGATCTGATGGCCAATCCTTACCACGCGCAGATCTATTTCTCTTTGTATTTCGTGATGACCGGGCTGCACGCGCTGCACATGATCATCGGGATTGGTTTCTTCGTGTGGCTCTTGATCGCATCGTGGAAGGGGCGCTTCACGCCCGCGTACAACACTCCGCTCGAAATGGGCGGCCTGTACTGGCATTTCGTGGATATCGTTTGGATTTACCTGTTCCCCTTGCTGTACCTGATTGATTTGCGGAAGTGATCGGTGGGGATGGATGAAAACGTAATTTGATTGTCATCCCGAGCGGAGCAGAGCGGCGAGCATTGCGAGCCGCGCTGCGCAGTCGAGGGACCTTGCATTATGCGGAGTGAGACTTTATGTCTGAACATACAGAACACTCATCCTCGTCGCTGACCACCTATGTTGTGATCTGGCTGGCCCTGCTCGCGGGCACAGCCCTGACGGTCGTCGCCGCCCACATCAATCTCGGTCCGTTCAACGCCGCCGTAGCCCTCACCATCGCCACTACCAAGGCGCTGCTGGTCGCTCTTTTCTTCATGCACATCCGGGGCGCGAGCGAAAAACTGCTCAAGCTGGTCGTCATCTCGACGATATTCTTCCTGTTCATCCTGCTCGCGCTCTCCATGGCCGACTTCGGCACGCGCTAGTGGAGCTGAGTCCTATCCTGAGCAAGATCCATGTGGGGACAGCCGCCTCGGCTGTCCCGGTTTTGGGAAGGGCCCGGCTTCAGCCGGGCCGCTGACGGCCGCATAGATCAGGGACTTTAGCCCCTGAGGGCGCATCCCAACACTGTGTTCACCGTCAATCTGCGGTATACTCGCGCCGTCGCTTGAGAAGCGTTCTTTCTTGAGGTGATTGTTATGGCATTCTGCAATTCCTGCGGCACAACTCTGAATCCGGGGGCCAAATTCTGCAACAAGTGCGGCGCTACCATTGCCGCGGCTCCGTCCGTTTCTGCGGCTGCCCCGGCGGCGGCGCCACCGGCGGCCGCTGCGCCCGCGGGCGGCAGCGCTCTCAAGGTGGTCCTGATCGTCGTCGCCGTGGTCGTTGCCATCGGCATCCTCGGCCTCGGCACCCTTGCTTTTGTCGGCTGGCATTTTGCCAAGAATGCTCACATTTCGCAGCAAGGTGATCGCGTGAAAGTCGAGACTCCGCTCGGCACCTTCAGCGCCAATGATACCGATCAGGCTCTCAAGGACCTGGGCGTTGAAGTGTACCCCGGTGCGGAAGTGCAGAAAAAAGGCACAGCCACCGCGACTTTCGGCCCCGTCCGCACCGTCGCCGCCAACTTTCAAACCAGCGACCCGCTGGACAAAGTCTGCGATTTCTACAAGTCGAAATATCCTGGCGCAACCGTGTCAACCTCGGAGCAGAACCACTGCTCGATCGTCAGCGCCGGGCAGAACGGTTCCATTACCATCAACGTCGAGGCCGATGGCGGCGTTACCAAGATTTCGATCGCCAACGTGAGCAAGAGCGCCGCATCGGGTTCGTCCAACTAGAGTTTGTCCAACTAAGTTTGTCCTAATAAAGAAAGCCCGCCCATGCCCGATCGAGTCGCAGATCCTGTGCCGGCCCCGCGCTCGGCGTTGAACGATGCGCAGGGTCTGGCGGAAGCCCTGCGGCATCGGATTCATGGTGACGTCCACTTCGATCGCGGCAGCCGTGCGCTCTACTCGACCGACGGGTCCAACTACCGCCAGGTCCCGATCGGCGTGGTTCTGCCCCACGACGCCGACGATGTTCTCGCCACGATCGCCCTCTGCCGCGAATTCGGCGCTCCTGTGCTCTGCCGTGGCGGCGGCACCTCGCTCGCCGGCCAGTGCTGCAATGTCGCTGTCGTGCTCGATTTCTCGAAGTACATGGCGCGGATTCTCGAGATTGACCCGGCCCGCCGCATTGCTCGCGTGCAGCCGGGAGTCGTTCTCGACACCCTGCGCAACGCTGCGGAAAGGCATCGCCTCACATTCGCGCCCGACCCGGCCACCCACGACCGCTGCACCCTCGGCGGCATGATCGGCAACAACTCCTGCGGCGTTCACTCCGTCATGGCGGGCAAGACCGACGACAACATCGAGGAACTCGACGTCGTCACCTACGACGGCACGCGGATGAAAGTCGGTCAGAGCTTCATTCAGGACCATGTGGGGACAGCTGCCCTTGGCTGTCCAGGCGGCCCAGAAGTATCGGGCCGCAGCGAACGTGTCGCTCAAATCTACGGCTCCCTGAAGCAAATCGCCGACGACTACGGCGATCTCATCCGCCAGCGCTTCCCCAACATTCCCCGCCGCGTGTCGGGCTACAACCTGAACTATCTTCTTCCGGAAAACGGTTTCCACGTTGCGCGCGCGCTCGTCGGCTCGGAAGGAACCTGCGCCACGGTTCTCGAGGCCACGTGCCGCCTCGTCGAAAGTCCTCCCCAGCGCGTTCTGCTCGTCATCGGCTATCCCGATATTTATCAATGCGCCGACCACGTGCCCGAAATCATGGCCCATAAGCCGATCGGCCTCGAAGGCTTCGACGATCTCCTCACCGGCTACACGCGCGCGAAAGGCATCAACTCCGAAGGGCTTGCGCTTCTTCCCGAAGGCGGTGGCTGGCTGCTGGTCGAGTTCGGTGCGCAGACTTTACAGGAGGCCGAATCGCAAGCCAGCGGCCTCGTCGAAGCCCTCAACCGCAACGGCAATCGTCCCAACGTGCGGCTGTGCTCCGGCCAGCAGGCCAAGCGCGTCTGGGAAGTTCGCGAATCCAGCCTCGGCGTCACATCTCACGTTCCCGGGGAACCTTTGAATTGGGAAGGATGGGAAGACGCCGCCGTGGCTCCCCAAAAACTTGGCGGCTATCTCCGCGACCTCCGCAAGATGATGGCCGCGTTCAATTACAAAGGCTCGCTCTACGGACATTTCGGTCACGCCTGCGTGCACACGCGTCTCAACTTCGATCTGCAATCGAAAGAAGGCATCGCCAAGTTCCGCAAGTTCGTGGAAGAAGCCGCCGATCTCGTCGTCAGCTACGGCGGATCGCTCTCCGGCGAACACGGCGACGGACAGGCTCGCGCCGAACTCCTCCCGAAAATGTTCGGCCCCGAGTTAATGGAAGCCTTCCGCAGGTTCAAGTTCGCCTGGGACCCGGACTGGAAGATGAACCCGGGCAAGCTGATCGAACCCAACAAGCTCGACGCCAATCTCCGCCTCGGCGCGAATTACGCGCCCTGGGAGCCCGCAACCCACTTCCAGTTTCCCGCCGATCAAGGCAGCCTCGCCGGCGCTACTCTGCGCTGCGTGGGCGTGGGCAAGTGCCGCCGCGAAGAAGGCGGCGTGATGTGTCCCAGCTATCGCGCCACGCACGAAGAAGAGAATTCCACCCGCGGCCGCGCTCATCTGCTCTGGGAGATGACCCAGGGAGAAGTCATTCGCGACGGCTGGCGCAGCGAAGAGGTCAAGCAGTCGCTCGATCTCTGCCTGGCCTGCAAGGGATGCAAGAGCGACTGTCCGGTCAGCGTGGATGTCGCTACCTACAAGGCCGAGTTCCTCTCGCACTACTACGAAGGCCGCGTGCGCCCCGTGAGCGCCTACGCCTTCGGCAACATTGATCTGTGGGCGCGCCTGGCCTCGAACGCTCCCGGCCTGGTGAATCTGACCACGCAGTTACCGTTCCTGCGCGACATCGCGAAGTTCGTCGCAGGCATTCCGCCCCAGCGCAGCATTCCCGCCTTCGCCCCAGAGACTTTCAAGAATTGGTTCCGTCGCACTCGCCAGAAAAACGGGACGACTACATCGCCGTGGAAGAGCGGCCCTTCAGGGCCGCGTCAAGGGCGAGAAGAAACTCGGGCTTTAGCCCCTGAGGTTCTCCTCTGGCCCGACACGTTCAATAACTATTTCGCGCCCACAACCGCCCGCGCCGCCGTTGAAGTCCTCGAAGCCGCCGGCTATCGCGTCATCGTCCCGCGCGCCAATCTCTGCTGCGGACGCCCCCTCTACGACTTCGGCATGCTTGACCGCGCCGAATCCCTACTGCTCGATATTCTCGACGAACTCTCGCCCGAGATCGAAGCCGGCATTCCCGTCGTCGGACTCGAACCCAGTTGCGTCGCCGTCTTCCGTGACGAACTGCTCAACCTGTTCCCGCACGACGAGCGCGCCCAAGCGCTGTCGCGCCAGACCTTCCTGCTTAGTGAATTTCTCGAACGCAATCTGGGGGATGCTCCCTTGCCGCGCTTCGAGCGCAAGGCTCTGCTGCACGGCCACTGCCATCACAAATCCATCATGAAGATGACGGCCGAAGAGTCGCTCCTGCGCCGCCTCGGCGTGGACTTCCAGGCTCCTGCTCCGGGATGCTGCGGCATGGCTGGCTCCTTCGGCTTCCATCACGACAAGTACGACGTCTCCGCCGCCATCGGCGAGCTTGAACTTCTGCCCGCTGTCCGCAAAGCCCCACCCGACTGGCTCATCATCGCCGACGGCTTCAGTTGCCGGGAGCAGATCGCCCAGGGCACCGGCCGCCACGCGCTCCACCTGGCCGAAGTCCTGCAGATGGCGCTGGAGCCCGCTTCCCAAGCCGCTCCCGATCCTTTCCCCGAGTCCTCGCGGGTTCGGCAGCGCGAGGCCGAGGTCCAAGCCTCCATGCGCCGGGCCGGGCTCGGCTTAGGATCTCTAGCTTTGGGCGGATTCCTGCTCTGGCAATTTGCCAAGAACCGCTGACATATCAACTACTTACAGCCATTCATAGCTCCCGGCTATGCCCCGCCTATGGCCTGATCTCCCCGTTTCTGGGACAATAGAGAAGTCTCTGGAGCCTTCTTCCGGCCTCCGTTTCCGTACCTAAGTTCTTTACCCCTGACTGCAGGCTTCTCATGGATCGCGACCTCACGACCACGGTGCTCAATGGCATAGCCGAGGCAACGGCCCCGCAGCCGCAGACCTCCGCGCCGGCGCCTTTGCCATTGCGCGGCTCGGTGCTGGTGCTGATCCAGTTTGACGTCTGCGAGGAGATTCGCCTGGACGAACTGCGCAAGATCTTCGGCGCGCGCACGGCCGAGGCCAGCTTCAAGCATCAGGCTCCCGGATATGTCCGCTACCAACGTGCTCCGGTCGAGGAGACGCTTGACCCTTTGGTCCTCGAAAGCGGCGAGCGGCTCGAGGGACAGATCAAGTACTACGATTACGGCGTGGTCAGCCTGGTGTTCGAGCTGCCCTTTTCCGGCGGCTGGGACACGCTGGTCGAACTTTCCTGCCGCTGGACTTCCGACACCAACTTTGAAAAGCTCGCCTCGCGCGTGGTCAAGCAGAAGCTCGAACACGCCGCTCCCGCGCTGGTCAAACCGTATAGCGGCGAGTGGCTGCAGGAGGACTACTTCATCTTCCACGTGCGCGAGATCGAAGGCGCGCCCTCGGCCAACGAGCTGCTGACCGCCCACGGAGACCGCATCGCCCAGGTCGTCCGCGGCGAGACGGCCACGCTCTCCGAAGGCGAGCGCCAGGAGATTCTGCAGTCGCGCATTTCCTACTATCCCAACGACCTGGCCGTGATCGGCTGGAACGCCGCCTTTATCTACGACAATCCCGCGGGCGCCGAGGGCGCCATCCAGCTGCTGCAGTACGCCAACTCGCAGCTGCTCGAGTTCCGCCACTATGACGAACTGCTCACCAAGGAACTGGAAGACGTTTACGACTTCCTCGACGCGGGCGGAACCGGCCTCTGGGGACGCTGGCGGACGGCCCGCGCCGCCTCCAAGCTCCACACCGTTCTGCTCGACGTCAACGAACTGACCGAGCGCGCCGACAACGCCATCAAGTTCTTGAGCGACATGTTCTCGGCGCGCCTCTACAAGCTGTGCGCCGCCAAGGTCGGAGTGCCCGACTACAAAGATCTGGTCAAAGAAAAACTGCAGACCGCCGAAGATCTCTACCGCTTCATGGTGGAGCAGTTCAACCAGTCCCGCGCCTTCATCCTCGAATTGATGGTGGTGGTCATCCTGATCATCGAGCTGGTCTACTTCTTCCGCGGCAAACCGATCTAGGCGATTGGGTAATTGGGTAATTGAGTAATTGGGGAATTGAAACCCAAACTTCTCCGCACAACCTAACTCCTTGTCATTCCGAACAACCTAACTCCGTTGTTATTCCGACGAAGTGCGAGCCGAGCGAAGCGAGGTGAGCGCGAGGAGGAATCTGCTTTCGGTTTGTATGCTGGTGTGGGGACGGGCACTCTCGCCCGTCCAGGCCGAGCAAAGCTCGGCTCGCGCTCGCCGACAGCGAGTCGTACCATTTTGAGAAAGTTTACCCTCTGATAACCCCTACCCCCCCCTCCCCTCCCCCCCGGTCTATTGGAATCACCGACTTGGTGGAAAATCGAGAAAAATCTAAGGGCTGCAATCACTTACGGGCAAAATCTTCCATTTAGAGGACTTAGTGAGCTTGGAGCGTTTGTGCATAGTCCAGGATGGCTCTTTCAGTTTTCTCAGTAAAGGTCGTCCGTCACACGGGGCGCGATTTTTGTTGGGGAAGGGCTGTGGGAAAGTCGTGGTGGTGGTGAGGAAGTCAAAGTCCCCACCCTAATCTCGCAAAGACCGCGAGATTAGGATGGGGCACCCGGCTAACTAAGACCATACTAAGACGTCTTAGCAACAGCAGTAATACGCCCTGCAATTACATTTGTAGGAGTTGCGCTGACATGAACCGAGCTCTGCTGCTTCTAGTTGTGCCTGCGTGCTTATTGGCCGTCCAACCTACATGGGCCAGCCAACCTGACTTCCATCTGCAGGTCGTCCCGGCAATTGTCTACAAAGTAGACGATCCAGGAAATGCCGGAACGTCATCCTTCGTGTTCGATATTGCTGTCATTTGTTCCACCGATTGCGCGCTCACCCCGATCTCCGCCCGCGTGGAACTCTCCAATGCCGGATCTACCGTCGAGCGGCAGGATTGGACGACTGAGATGCTGGCAAAGATCAAAAACATAAGGTTTCGGATCGAGCCGAACACCCCCCTCGCGTCGCCAAGGCGTGCGTTTACGCTGCCTGAAGCATTTGACGTTCGCTTTTACTTTCGCCATCCCCAGGCATTGGCGATTGACTCGGCAGCTGTCCGGTTAACAGTCGCCGATGCGAAGGGCCATCGGGCGGAACAGATGCTCAGGATCCCGATTGGATACTACCAACAAAAGACAGCGCTCATCGTTCCCTTTCGTGGTCATGGATTTGTCGGGAATGACTGGATCACGAGCGGCGGCCACAAGGACTTTTCGAATGGCTTTGGCGTAGACATGGACGGCTTGGATGAGAACGATGGGGAGATAAGCGACGCCAACGAGAATGCGGCGGATGCGGGCTGGGGCCGCGAGATCATTGCGCCGGCGGCTGGAACCGTGGTCTACGCCCGCAACGACGTACCCACTAACCCGCACCCGGGAGAGGAACCCGGCGACAATTGGTACAGGGCACTCCATGACCCGGTTTTGGCGTATGACGGAAATTGCGTGGTCATCGACCATGGCAACTCGGAATACAGCCTAATGGCGCATATGCAACCAGGCTCCGTCACTGTCAAAGTAGGGGACCGGGTCGCCCAGGGCCAAGTAATTGGAAGGTTGGGGAACTCGGGAGACGCAACCGGGCCACACGTGCATTATCAACTTCAGTCAGGTCCACAGCTTTGGCAGCACCAGTCGCTGCCGTTCAGGTTTCAAAACGTCGATGCTCCGCTTCACCGAGGTGAGTTCTTCGTCGCAAAATAGAAACCTGGGGAGTAGAAACCTGGGGACGAGAAACCTGGGGACAGAGAAACCTGGGGACAGACGGGACGTACCCCAGTTTCTGTTTTTCGATGAGAAATTAGTGAACGTCCCGTCTGTCCCCGGTTTTCCCCGGTTTTCCCGGTGAACGCCCTGGTGAACGAAAGCCCCAACCCAAGGTCCCTCGACTGCGCGCGCCGGTTCGCTTCGCTCTCCGACGCGCTCCGCTCGGGATGACAGAGTGGAGTGAGACGCGAGTTCGGCACCCAGCGGCCCGATACTCCTGGGCCGCCGGACGTCAAAGTCCCCACCCCTTCGGCTTCGCTCAGGGCAGGCTCTAATCTGGCAAAAACCGCGAGATTAGGATGGGCACCCAGCGATAAGGGTGGGGCACCCCGGCAGGTTCACCGATAGCTCACAATCGGCCGGAGCGATGCTAGTTCGCCGGCGGTTTGTCGGCGTCTTTCGTTGCTGGTTTCGCTTCTTCCTTGTCGTCAACGGGCTTGGAGAGATGGAGTTTGCGTATCTCTTTGGCTGCATTCCCGGGATCCTCAGGGGCGACCTTAATCCCAGTGGCAAAGGCTCCGGAGGTCCATTTGAAGTAATAGGTTTTGCCCGCCTCCGCCTCAAAGCGGGCGCGCTCGTTTTCTTTCTGCCTGGCTTGATTGGCGGCCGCCGCGGCGGACATGATGACGCTTCCGTAGTACTCCTTGGGCAATCCGGAAATCACAACCGTACCCGGCGGCACTTCCATGAATGCGTATTCGCTGTTGAGGAGTTTGGCGAGATGAGTTCCGTTGATATAAAGCTCGTCGTGTGCGGACGAGCCGGTAAATCTGTAGGTGCGGTAGATACAAACGATGGCTTTGCCGCTGGATGGCGCGGGCAGTACGGCGGGAGTTTTGGAATCCTGTGCAACGGAGATGGGCCCGCTGAAGAGAAACGCCATCGCACCGAATGCGAGCAGAAGGCTTGCGAGTGACCTGCAAGCTCCCCTGAGGCAAAACGCTGTGACGCCACTGAAAACATTGTTACGCATGGGAGCGCTCCTTTCCCTAGGTTCGGAATCTGGTGGGCAGTATAGCATTCACGTCGAAGCCGCCAGTTTGCTCCGCTCGGGATGACGCTTTCCAGAAGATGTCCAGCCAGAGTGGACACAGGATCCTTCGACTTCGCTCACCATGACAGAGTGGAGACGTCCAACTTGCTGTAGAATTTAGCGTTTGCCTGAAGCCCTACATCTGCGCGTCCGTATTTCTTCTATGGAGGTCCTCATCGTGTCATTCGCTCGCCGTTTTGCTGCCCTGATGGTTGTGCTGTGCGCCACAGTCGCTTTTTGCCAGGAACCGCAGGAAGGGCGGTTGCTGCGTTTCCCTGACGTTCGCGGGGATAAAGTTGCGTTCGTTTATGGCGGAGATATCTGGCTGGCCTCGACGGCCGGAGGCGAGGCGCGGCGGGTGACCACGCATCCCGGACGGGAGCTGTTTCCGAAGTTCTCGCCGGATGGCAAGTGGCTGGCGTTTACCGGGCAGTACGACGGGAATTTCAACGTCTATGTCATGAGCGCCGAGGGCGGGCAGCCGCGTCAGTTGACGTATTACCAGGGCGCCCCGCAGCAGCTCAACGACCGCATGGGCATTCACAATGAGGTGATTAACTGGACGCCGGACAGCAAGCGCATCGTATTCCTCACGCGCCGCGACGCCTCCAACGGATGGACCAAGCGCGCGTTTATGGTTTCGATTGATGGCGGGCTGGCTGAGCCTTTGCCCATGGACCAGGGCGGACTGACGTCGTTCAATGGGGATGGCACCAAGATCGCCTACAACCGGATCTTCCGCAACTTCCGGACGTGGAAACGCTATACGGGCGGGCTGGCGCAGGATATCTACATTTACGACATCAAGAACAATTTGTTGGAGCAGAAGATTCCGCACACCGATTACACTGACACGTTTCCCATGTGGCACGGGAATACGATCTACTTCAGCTCCGACCGCGGACCGGAGCACCGCTTCAACCTCTACAGCTACGATCTGGGCTCGAAGCAGGTCGAACAACTGACGCAGTTCACCGGGTTCGACGTGATGTGGCCGAGCCTGGGCGACTCCTCGATCATCTTCGAAAACGGCGGCTATCTCTATCTGTTTGATCTGGCCACGCGCAAACCCGCCAAGCTGACGATCACGCTTGCCGGCGAGCGCGATATGACGATGAAGCATTGGGCCGGCGTGAGCAAGCTGATCACGGACTTCGACATCGCTCCTGACGGCAAGCGCGCGGTGTTTGCGGCGCGCGGCGACGTGTACACGGTGCCGGCCAAGGAAGGCGCCACGCGCAATCTGACGCACTCGCCGGGCGTTCGCGACAAGGAAGTGGCGTGGTCTCCCGACGGCCGCTGGATCGCCTACGTTTCCGACCGCACCGGCGAAGACGAAATCTACCTCACCCCACAAGACGGCATGGGCAACGTGGACCTGGGCAAGGAACCGGAATCGAAGAGCAAGGAGAAGGAGAAAGACAAGGAAGCTGCCGCCAAAGAAGCCGCCTGGGAAAAAGAGCGCGGCAAGGACAAAGAAAGACAGATCACCAGCGGCTACAAGGGATTCAAGTTTGGTCCGGTGTGGTCGCCCGACAGCAAGAGGGTGGCGTGGTCCGACAAGGATCTTCGCCTGTGGTACACCGACATCAATGACGGCAAGCCGGTGGAAGTGGATCGTGGAAAATATGCCGAGATCAACAACTACACCTGGTCACCCGACAGCAAATGGATTGCTTATGACAAGCAATTACAGAGCGGCGTGGGCGTAGTCTATCTTTACTCGACCGTTGACAAGAAGATTACAACGGTCACGGGCGAACTGGTCAACAGCAACAGTGCGGTTTTCGATCCCGAAGGGAACTATTTGTATTTTCTTTCCGATCGCGACTTCAACGAAGTGCTGGGCAATATTGATTTCGAGTTTGCCAATCCCAAGACGACGCGTCCTTATCTGGTGACCCTGCATGCCGACGCGCCTTCACCATTCCCCGCGCTGAGCGATGAGACTGCGATCAAGCGCGAAGACCTGCCAGCTCCTGAAGCGTCCGACAAAGACAAAGACAAGAACAAGAAGAAGGAAGACGAAAAGAAGACGTCCAAAGCGAAGAAGAAAGAGGAAGCGGAGGCCCTCGAAAGAGAAGCGAAGGAAGTCATCAAAAACTTCCGCATTGATCTGGACGGGATTCAGAACCGCATTGTGGCTTTTCCCGTGCCTCCTGCGAGCATCACGGAATTGAACGCCGCCAAGGGCTTTCTTTATTACTCGACGCAGCCGGTGCAGGGGCTTTCCGGGCCGCTTCCCGGCGAAGAACCTGCCATTCACGCCTTCGACATGAAAGAACGCAAGGAGAAGACGCTCATCGAAGGCATCCAGAAATGGGCGATTTCCTTTGACGGCTCGAAGATTCTTTACCAGGCGAAGGAAACCTACGGCATCATTGACGCCAAGGCTGAGCCGCCGAAGAAAGCCGGCGAAGGAGCGCTCAACCTCGGGAACATGAAGGCGGAAGTTGATCCGCCGGCCGAGTGGCAGCAGATTTTCAACGAAGTGTGGCGGCAGGAGCGGGACTACTTCTTCGAAGCCAGCATGAATGGCGTGGATTGGGAGGGCGTGCGGCAGAAGTACGCGCCGCTGGTTCCTTACGCCGCCAACCGCTACGACCTTACTTACATTATGGGCGAGGTGATCGGGGAACTTGCCAACTCCCATACCTATGTGGGCGGCGGCGACCAGCCTGATCTTCATCCCGTCAGCGTCGGGTTGCTGGGAGTTGACTATGAACTCGACGCAGCCAGCGGCCTTTACCGCTTCAAGAAGATTTATCAGGGCGAGAACTGGAATCCAGACACCCGTTCGCCGCTCACCGAGCCGGGCGTTAACGTCAAGGAAGGCGACTACCTGCTGGCCATCAACGGGCGGCCGCTGCGGGCTCCGCAGACTCCCGAAGAATTGCTGGTCAACACGGCCGGGGAAACGACCGCTATCACCGTGAATTCAAAACCGGGCGAAGACGGGGCGCGCACGGTTCCAGTGAAGCCCATCGCCGACGAATATCCGCTGCGCGAGTTCAATATGGTGGAAACCAACCGCAAGAAGGTGGACGCGGCGACGCATGGGCGGGTCGGCTACATTTACCTGCCCGATATGGAAGACGCCGGACTCAACGCCTTCATGAAGCAGTTCTTCCCGCAGATTCGCAAAGAGGGAATGATCATTGACGTGCGCTATAACGGCGGAGGCTTCGTGGATCAGCTCATCTTCGAGCGTCTGCGCCGCATTCTGGTCGGCATGGACGCCGCGCGCAACTGGGAAAGCACCACCACGCCTCCCATCGTCTTCCACGGATACATGGCGGCGATCACCAACCAGTACGCCGCATCCGACGGCGACATCTTCAGCGAGTTTTTCAAGGTGTACAAACTCGGTCCGCTCATTGGCGAGCGCACGTGGGGCGGAGTGCGCGGCATTCGCGGGTACACTTTTCTGGTGGACGGCGGCTACGTCACTCGCCCTGAATTCTCGGACTACAACCTACAAAGCCAGTGGGTGGTGGAGAACCACGGCGTCGCTCCCGACATCGAAGTGGACAACCGTCCCGACGACGTAGTGCGCGGCAAGGATGCTCAGCTCGATCGCGCCATCGAGGAAGTCATGAAGCAGATCGAAGCCAATCCCAAGAAGCTGCCAGCACGTCCTCCGGACCTCCCGGCTTATCCCGAAGGTCCGGGAATGTAAAGCGGCCGTAGTGTGGGGACGGGCACTCTTGCCCGTCCAGGCGGAACGTTGAAGATCAAGGTCCCCCACCCTCTAGCAAAGAACGCGAGAAGGGTGGGGCACCCCGCGGCCGCCAGGAGCTGCAGGGCGCCCAGAATGACAACGTGAAGCGCAAGGTCCCTTCGACTACGCACGCCGGCTCGCTTCGCTCGCCGACGTGCTCCGCCCAGGATGGCAAGCCTTTTTTCCGGGCATCCTTTGAGATAATCCTTGGTTGCAGCGACGTGTTAGAGAGACGTAACAAGTTACGTCTTTGCGACGGCATGGTTATGGAGGGTGCTTGAAGGTTCTGTTGCTGGAGAACATCAGCGGGGTCGCGGTGGAGCAGTTTCGCGACGCGGGATATGAAGTCGAGGCGCTGACGGCGGCGCTGGAGGAGCGGGAGCTCGTCAAGAAGCTGACACAAGAGAAGGTGCGCGGGGCTTCGGTCTCCATTCTTGGCGTGCGGTCGAAGACGCGAGTGTCGGCGGCGGTGATTGCGGCGGCGTGCGAAACAGCATCACCGGTGGGGATAGAGTCAAAGTCCCCACCCTCTGGCACAAATCGCGAGAAGGGTGGGGCCCCCGCGGCGCCGAAGCTGGTGGCGGTGGGCGCGTTCTGCATCGGGGTGGACAAGATTGACCGCGCGGCGGCGAGCGAGCGCGGCGTTGCGGTGTTCAACGATCCGCACTCGAACTCGCGCTCGGTGGCGGAACTGGCGATGGGAGAGATCATCGTGCTGCTGCGGCGGGTCTTTTTTTCGTCAACCCAGATGCACCTGGGCGTGTGGAACAAATCGGCGGCGGGCGCGCATGAAGTGCGCGGGCTGACGCTGGGCATTGTGGGCTACGGCAAGATCGGGTCGCAGGTGTCGGACCTAGCCGAGGCGCTGGGCATGCGGGTGGTGTTCTACGACGTGTCGCACGTGCTGGCGCGGGGCAATGCGCGGGCGGTCGGCTTCGGCGAACTGCTGGAGATTTCCGACGTGGTCACGCTGCACGTGGACGGCAAGCCGCAGAACCAGAATCTGTTTGGCGCGGAAGAATTCCGCAGGATGAAAGACGGCGCGTGCTTTTTGAATTTGAGCCGCGGGTTTGTGGTGGATCATGAGGCGCTGGCTGCGGGTTTGAAGACGGGCAAGATTGCGGGCGCGGCGGTGGATGTGTTTCCGAAGGAGCCGGAATCGGGCGCGGAGTTTCGCAGCGTGCTGCAGGGGCTGCCGAATGTGATCCTGACGCCGCACGTGGGGGGCAGCACGGAGGAGGCGCAGCAGAATATTGGGCAGTTCGTGTCGGCGCGGCTGGTGGATTATGTGAAGACGGGGAATTCGCTGCTCAGCGTGAATCTGCCGCATTGCCATCTGGAGTATGAGCCGGGGGGGCACCGGTTGATGCACATTCATCGCAACGTGCCGGGGATTCTGCGGGCGATCAACGACATTCTGGCGGATCGCGGAATCAACATCGAGCGGCAGGTGCTGGATACGCGCGGGACACTGGGATATGCGATCTATGACATTAATCGAGCGTGCGATGAGGAATTGATGCGGCAGTTGCGGGCGGTGCCGCATACGATTGGGGTGAGGATGGCGGAGTAGGGCCCGTGTGCTGTCGGGAAAAAATCCCCACCCTGTCGCAAAATGCGCGACAAGGGTGGGGCACCCGGCAGATTCCTCGCTTCGAATGACACGGTAAGGTGGGTAAGGAGAAGTTCATGCGAGGGTTAAAAGACAAGCGAGTTTTGATTACCGGTGGGGCGAGCGGGATTGGGGCGGCTACGGCGGCGCGGTTTCTGGAGGAGGGGTCGCGGGTGTGCGTGCTGGACCGCGACGCCACGGCTTGTGAGCACATCAAGCACGATCTGCGTGGCTTGGGCGAGGCCATTATTGCAGACGTCACCGACCTGATGCAGGTGGAGGCGGCGTTTGCCGAAGCGATCCGGCTGATGGATGGGGTGGACGTGCTGATCAACAATGCCGGGATCAGCATCCGGCACAAGTTTTTGGACATTACTCCGGAAGAGTGGGAGAAGGTGATCGCCGTGAATCTGACGGGCGTGTTCTACGTGGCGCAGACGGCGGCGCGGCACATGTGGGAGCGGGGCAGCGGCGTGATTCTGCAAACGGCGTCAACCAACGGGCTGGTCGGGCAGCCTTATTACGCGGACTACAACGCGACCAAGGCAGGCGTGATTGAGCTGACGCGCACGATGGCGCTGGAACTGGCTCCGAAGGTGCGGGTGTGCGCGGTGGCTCCGGGATATGTGCTGACGCCGATGCAGCGGGCGGAGTATTCCGCCGCGATGCTGGAGGAAGTGAACCGGAAGATTCCGCTGGGTCGGCACGCGACGCCGGAGGAAATTGCCGGGCTGTTTGCCTATCTGGCGTCGGATGATGCGGCATTTGCCACCGGGCATGTGTTTACGATGGATGGCGGAGAGACGGCGGGCGGGCTGGCCAGCCGGTAACGTCTAAACCGCGGCGGATTAGAAACTTTCGGTTACTTTTGTGACCATGCATCACCCCTCTCGCGGAGGAAGCCGGGCTTGAATCTGTCACAATCGAAGGTGCAAACATCCGCAGGCTGCAGAACCCGGCCCGCGGGTGGGCATCAGCGACATGGAAATCCTAACGCCTAAAACGACGCGACGCAGCACGCGGATTCGCGTGGAGATTCCGGTCACGGTGACCAGCCTCGACCGCATGAGACCGTTTTCCGGGCAGTGCGTGCTGCTGGTGGTCAGCGCGCAGGGGTGTGGGATTCAGAGTCCGCAGCCGCTGCAGACCGAAACCCCGATTATGATCGCGGGCATTCCCGGCGGCGCCAGCGTGACTGCCCGGGTGGCGAACTGTGTTCCTCTCGGCAGCGACGGCAAGAGCTTCCTAATAGGCGCCGCGCTCTACAACCACGGCAATGTGTGGGGGATTGTGAACCCTCCGGAAGACTGGAAGTTCACGGCCCAGAGCGCTCCGGCAGGCCCTCCCAAAGGCCAGGCGGAACCAGCGCCCCAATTGAATGTGAACCGGAAATCGTGGCCCTACAACCTGTTCGAAGAGGGCGCGGAATCACATCCCGGGCGCAAGTAAGCGCCCCTCAGGGGCTAAAGCCCGTAGCCGACGGCATGGCTAAAGCCGCGCCCTTCCCGAAACCATTTATGAGACAGGCTGTAGTCTGTGGGACGAACGCCCATCCTGTTCTTTCGTAACTTCAATCGGGTCAGACGCGCTGCGATACTTCATCTATATGGTGGATCAGTCCGATTCGAGGGCGCCCGAAGTGCCGGCCCGCGAGAGCAAGGTGAGCCGTCCATTCCGCGTGAAGCTTCGCGGCTCGGTGCTGGTGCTGGTGCGGCTGCCCAACCGCCGTTCGGTGCGCGCGGCGCTGCATCAGCTTTCGACCACAGGCGGAGTCATCCATCTGGAAAAGGCGCTGGACGAAAAGATCAAGGTGGAAATGATCTTCCACATCGGGGGCGCCACGGTCCGGGAGAAGGCGGAGATGCTGTTTCCCATGTGGGCGACGCAGGGCTGGATGCAACCTTTCCGCTTCGTGGAGATGTCCGAGGCGAATTGCGCCGCGCTGGGCGCGAGCCTGAAGTCTCTGGTCGGGGACGCGGCAAAGGGCACCGCGACCGGCGTCTAGTTTCCGCAGTTCTTCATGGCTTCAGTTTTCCAGCAAGTTCTTCAACCGGGGCTGCATTCTTTCGCCGCTTCGCGGCTGGGGTGAGGCTTGGGAAGTTGCGCGGGCAAAGTCAAAAGCCCCACCCTAACGTCGCAAAGGGCGCGACGTTAAGGATGGGCACTCTCATGGTTCGACTTGGCCGGCTATGACGCGACGGCCGAGGCGGCCGTCGCCACATGAGCAGAAATTCAGGCGTTCTTGAGTTCCTCTTTCATCTGGTGCCAGGCTTGCTTGGCTTCTTCCACCGAACCTTCATCCTCGATGGTCGTAATGTCGCCCGGATTCTTGTCCTGAATCACGGCCTTGAGCACGCGCCGCATGATCTTGCCGCTGCGCGTCTTGGGAACCATGTCCACGAAGTTCAGTTCGCCGATCACCGCGACCGGGCCTAATTCGTGGCGCACCGTCTCCAGCAATTTCTTTTTCAACTCATCGGAGGCCACATTTCCCTGGCGAAGCACCACAAAAGCGGAAATCACCTCGCCGCGCAGGTCGTCGGGGCGGCCAATGACGGCCGACTCGGCCACGGCAGGATGGGTCAGCAAAGCGGTCTCGACTTCGATGGTGCCGATGCGGTGCCCGGCGATCTTGATGATCTCGTCGGCGCGCCCGGCAAACCACACGTAACCGTGCTCGTCAATCTGGGCGGAGTCACCGGTGTAATAGACGCCGGGGATAATGTTCCAGTAGTCCCGGCCATAGCGTTCCGGCTCGCCCCACAAGGCCGGGGTCAATCCGGGGAAGGGCCGGGTGATTACCATGATGCCCTTCTCGTTCACCTCGCATTTCTTGCCGTCAAGGTTCATCACCTCGGCTTCAATTCCGGGCATTGCAATGGTCGCCGATCCTGGCTTGATGGGAAGCATTCCGAGTCCGTAAGGATTGCCGAACATAGGACCACTGGTCTCGGTCTGCCACATGTGATCAATGACCGGAATCCGGCCTTTGAACATCTTCTGTTGCAGCCATTCCCAGGCGGGCGCGTTCAGGACTTCACCGGCACAAAACACGCGCTCCAGATGGCTGTGGTCCACTTTGGAGAGGGAATCGCCGTAGCGCATGAGCAATCGCACCGCGGTGGGCGAAGTGAAGATGCCGGTTACACAGTAGTCTTCCATCAGCGCTTTCCAGTTGCTGTCGGGCTGCGGGTAGTCGAGGGCGCCCTCGAAGGCGATGGTGGTGCATCCAGCAATCAGGGGTGCGTACACAATGTAGCTGTGGCCGACGATCCAGCCGATATCGGAGGTGGACCACCATACATCGGTTGGCCGCAGCGCGAAAAGCCACTTGCCCATGCTGTGGATGTGTACCTGGTAGCCGCCATGAGTGTGGATGGCGAGTTTCGGTTTGGCGGTTGTGCCTGACGTGGCCAGAATGAAAGCCGGTTCATTGGATTCCATCTCCACATACTCACTGCTGTGGCCGGGAGCGCCGGCGAGAAACTCTTCCCAATAGATGTCGCGTCCGGCTTTCATCGGGGGCTCCGGGCTCATGCGTTTCAGCACGATCACCCGCTCGACGCAGTCGGTATTTGCCAAGGCATCGTCCACAATCTCTTTGAGGCGAGTTTCTTTGCCCTTGCGGTAGGTGACGTCCGCGGTGAACACCAGGCGTGAACCACTGGCCTGAATACGGTCCCCGAGTGCTTTGGCGCCAAAGCCGGCAAAGACTACGGAGTGAATGGCGCCGATGCGTACCGTGGCCAGCATCAGGATAATGGCTTCCGGACAAGTGGGCATGTACAGCGTGATGCGATCGCCTTTTTTTATGCCAAGGCTGCGCAAGGCCGCGGCGGTCTTCTGAACTTCCGCCAGCAGACTCGCATAAGTGAAGACGCGGCGCTCGCCGCGCTCGTTGAGGTACACCAGGGCGGCATGCCCTCCCCAACCGCGGTTGACGTGATGGTCGAGCGCGTTGTATGCGAGATTGGTCTTGCCGCCAACGAACCATTGGAAGGTCGGACGATTCCAATCCAACACGCGGTCCCACTTGCGGAACCATGGCAACTGCTCAGCTGCACGGCCCCAAAAACCATCTGGGTCTTGCCTCGCATCATTGACCCACTTCTCCACCATCGGATTCAAAAGCTGCATTGCGCGCCTCCTCGTTTCCTGATTACTTGCAGTGCACCGCGCACGGGTAGGGTCTCGAACGGGAAACCAGCCGCGGGCGATTCTGCTGCTATCCCGGTTGGCGAGCAGTGATCGGAATCACAAAGTGACGTGTTTTTACGCAAGGGGAGGAAAGCGAAGTTTGCCGGGTGGGTCCCGTCCGCAAATCCTTCCCGCTGGAGATTGTCGGGGGGAAGCGTGTGCCCAATGGGTAGCGTGAACGATTCCCTTTGTGGTCGCGAAATTCGATGTGCGGGGCGTTACCTGGCTTCTTCAGGGCCCCTTGTGATGCGAATCACAATCAGCGGTGCGCGTCCGCACAGCTTTGCCAGATGGTTCCAGCCTAGTGTGTCTGCTCATTACGTCCGAACTCGGACGAGGCCCTTGGGTCCCAAAACTGGGACCACGTCGGGCGCCAGCACGAACCGCAAGCCCGGCGCCCCGGTCGCAGATCGCTAAATGCCGTGATGATTCATTCGAAGGGAGCCGCTTCCCGGTCAAGGAGGAGAAACTTTTTATGCCGAAGTTGAAGCCATGGATTTGTAGCGCACTACTTGCCGTCGTATCGGTGGCGCCGGTCCTAGCAGGGACGAAGGATGCCACCGACGCGAAGACCACCGCAGAGACAACCGCCAACCCCGCCGCGCAGCCGGCACCCGCCGCTGCCACCCCCAACATAACGCCGGTAGCAGGGAATACGAACGTAACGGCCCTGCTGGGTGTGCTGGTCATGAAGGGGGTCCTGACGACCCCGGAGGCCAAGTCCATCGAGGCCGCGCCCCCTGGGGCCGAGTTCCAAGCACTGGTGGACGCACTGGCCCGCAAGGGGGTAGTGAGCGCATCTGACTTGACGACGGCTGCAGCTACACTTACACCTGCGGCAGCCCCGGCGGCAGCGTCTCCGGCGGCTCCGGAACCGCAAGCGGCCGCAGCTACACCGGCACCAAAGCCCGCCGCTCCGGCGGTGGTCGCGGCGATCACTCCCCTGCGGGTGCTGCCCTATGACCCTCCGAAACCCGGTGGTTTAGTTGGGCTTAAGGTCGGCGCACTGACGTTTGCACCCTACGGCTTTATCAAGGCAACCGCGGCGCACGACACCAGTTCGCCCAACGGCGACGACTTCCCCATCGTCGCGGGTCTCATGTTACTGCCCGGCAGCAACACGGGCCCGACTGCCGGTCCCGAGTTCCACATGAAAGCACGTGCAAGCCGCATGGGGTTGAATATCGAGTGGCCTGACATGTCCCCGAATCTGGTTCTGACCGGACGCATCGAGGCGGACTTCGAAGGCAACTTCAATGAAGCCGACAACTCCGACGTCACCTCGATTCGCAGCCCGAATGTGCGGTTGCGGCTGGCCTACGTGCGTTTGGATTACCGTTCTTCGGACCACACCAATCTGTGGTTCGTAGGCGGACAGGACTGGACACTGTTCGGTTCGAAGGCACTGCCCAACCTGCTGGAGACGACGTGGCTCGGTGCGAACTACGGTGTGGTCTACAACCGCTCGCCGCAGTTCCGTATCGGACTCGCTCAGAAGTTTGGCGATTCTCCGAGCAATTTCAAGTTGTCGCCGGAGTTCGCAATCATGATGCCGAGCTCAGGTCAGGTGGAAAAGCTCTCGTTTTGTACTCTAGCGGGCGCCTTCTGTCCTCCTTTGGTGTCGCAGGCAGCCGGTTTCCTGAACCAGATCGGCGAAGCTGAGCGTCAGGGCGCCGACTCCAACCGTCCGGAGTATGAAGCCGGGTTGACTGCGCAATTCCAACTCGACAAGGCCCCTGCGGTTGCTCCAGCGCAAATCTTCTGGTCCGGATTCTATGGGAAACGCTCGTCCATTGTGACCAACACTGCGACGGACCTTTTCGGCAACGCCTACCCAACCGCCCTGGTCGCGGGCACTCAGTTCGCCAAGGGCTTTACCGCTACCAGCGCAATGTATGGCAATCAGATTGGCATCCAATTGCCGACCCGCTGGTTTACGTTGGTGGCGAGCGTCTACAAAGGCGCCGATCTGCGCCAGGTGCTGGGCGGCCAACTCACGACCGACTACAGCAACGCATTAAAACTGTTCCCGCTGGGCCTTTCGAATGGGACCGGCTATTTCTCGGGTACGGGCGTGGACAACGTTGCGGGCGTGCTCTCCGGCTTTGCGTTGCTGGGTTGCACCGTCAATCCAGGCGCAGGAACCTGCCCCTCCGGCAATATTGCGGTTGCTCCCCAGCATGGGGTGCAAGCGTATGGTGGATTCTTTGAGCTGGGACTGCCGCTTTCACGCTGGGCCAATGCCAATCCAAAGGGCCACAACGCGGGCTGGCAGCT
>Ga0116223_10001797_pt1 | contig 21155 bp, 19 predicted proteins | sample Sb_taG_3_FD_90092 | JGI IMG/M metagenome (GOLD analysis project Ga0116223, IMG submission 90092) | Peat soil microbial communities from Weissenstadt, Germany - Sb_50d_a_PC metaG | ecosystem: Environmental > Terrestrial > Soil > Wetlands > Peat | place: Germany: Weissenstadt | collected 2010-09-21 | reverse complement strand
TATCGTCATCGATCCGCGGCGGATCGACCTCGTACACATGCCGCATGTCGATGCCACGTATCATCTGCCGCTGCGTCCCGGCACCAACGTTGCCATCCTCACGGCGCTGGCGAACGTCATCGTGACCGAAGGCCTGGTGAACGAGAAATTCGTGCGCGAGCGCTACGACTGGGCCGAGTTCAGCGACTGGGCGGCATTCGTCTCCGAACCGCGCAACAGTCCGGAAGAAGTGGCGAAGATTTCCGGCGTGCCGGCCGAGACTATTCGCAAGGCCGCGCGGCTCTACGCCACCGGCGGCAACGCCGCCTTCTATTACGGGCTTGGCGTCACCGAGCACAGTCAAGGTTCGACCGCTGTCATGGCCATCGCCAATCTCGCCATGGCAACCGGCAACATCGGCCGTCCCGGCGTTGGCGTGAATCCGCTGCGCGGGCAGAACAACGTGCAAGGCTCGTGCGACATGGGATCTTTCCCGCATGAACTGTCGGGCTATCGCCACATCTCCGACGACGCCACGCGCGCCATGTTCGAGGCGCTTTGGCACAAGCCGCTCGACGAAGAGCCGGGTTTGCGCATCCCAAATATGTTGGACGCCGCGGTCGACGGCTCGTTCAAGGCTCTCTACATCCAGGGCGAGGACATCCTCCAATCCGACCCGGATACGCATCATGTCGCGGCGGGCCTCGAGGCGATGGAATGCGTCGTCGTGCAGGATCTGTTCCTGAACGAGACCGCCAACCTCGCGCATGTGTTCCTGCCCGGCTCGACCTTCCTCGAAAAGGACGGGACATTCACCAACGCCGAGCGCCGCATTCAGCCCGTGCGCAAGGTCATGGAGCCGAAGAATGGCTATGCCGACTGGGAGATCACCTGCCTGATCAGCGAGGCCATGGGATATCCCATGCACTACAACCATCCGTCCGAGATCATGGACGAGATCGCGCGACTAACGCCGACCTTCGCCGGGGTCAGTTTCGAGAAGCTTGACCGGCTCGGCTCGGTTCAGTGGCCGTGCAACGAAAAGGCCCCCGAGGGCACGCCGGTCATGCACATGAACGGCTTTGTGCGCGGCAAGGGCAAGTTCATCGTCACCGATTACGTCGCGACCGACGAAAAGACCGGGCCGCGCTTCCCGCTGCTGCTCACGACCGGCCGCATCCTCAGCCAATACAATGTCGGCGCGCAGACCCGCCGCACCGCCAACGTCATTTGGCACGAAGAGGACCGGCTCGAAATCCATCCGCATGACGCCGAACAACGCGGCGTCCGCGACGGCGACTGGGTGAAGCTCGCCAGCCGCTCCGGCGAGACGACATTGCGCGCGCTCATCACCGAGCGTGTGGCGCCGGGCGTCGTCTACACGACGTTCCATCACCCGAACACGCAGGTCAACGTCGTCACCACCGAGTATTCCGACTGGGCGACCAATTGCCCTGAATACAAAGTGACCGCAGTTCAGGTGTCGCCGTCGAACGGACCCTCGGAATGGCAGCAGGAATATAATGAGCTGGCACGCAAAAGCCGCCGCGTCGCCGCGACGATCGAGGCGGCGGAGTAGCGGATGCGTGAACCGACGGTCACAGTCGCCTGCTCGATCTGGCGCCAACAGGGCGCGGCCGACGGCAAGCGCGTCATCCCCGAAGAAACCGCCGTCGCCTTCACCTATGACGGCGGCTCCTATGCGGTCATGATGGCGACGCCGCAAAATCTCGAAGATTTTGCGCTCGGTTTCAGCATCACCGAGCGTCTCGTCTCCGCTCCAGCCGACATCCGTCAGCTCGATATCGTCGAGCACGATGCCGGCATCGAGTTGCGCATGTGGTTGACCGAGCCGCACGCCGCGGCCTTAAGCGACCGGCGGCGCCACATGGCCGGGCCGACCGGCTGCGGGCTGTGCGGCATCGAAAGCCTCGACGAGGCCGTGCGTCCGCCGGTGCGGGTGCGCGACGGCAAGAGCTTTACGCCGGCCGAGATCATGCGGGCACTGGAAACGCTTGGTCCGCGGCAGGAGCTCAATCGGCTGACGCGCGCGGTTCACGCTGCGGCATTTTGGCGCCCGGACACCGGTCTCGCTGCGGTGCGGGAAGACGTCGGCCGGCACAACGCCCTCGACAAGCTTGCCGGTGCATTGATGCGTGACAACGTTCCCGGCCACAGCGGCATCGTGCTGCTCACCAGCCGCGTGTCGGTGGAAATGGTGCAGAAAACCGCGGCCATCGGCGCGCCGCTCATCGTCGCCGTGTCGGCGCCCACCGCGCTTGCCGTGCGCACCGCCGACACCGCCGGAATAACGCTTGTTGCCATCGCGCGCAGCGACGGCTTCGAAGTGTTCACACACCCGCAACGCATCAAAGAAACAACCAAAGAAGCCGCTACCCATGTCGTCGCTTGATAAGCTGGTGTACATGGCCAATCAAATCGGCAAGTTTTTCGCGAGTCAGGGACCGGAACAGGCCGCCGCGGGGACGGCCGATCATATCAAGAAATTCTGGGATCCGCGGATGCGCGCCGCGATCTATGAGTATGTTGAGGCGGGCGGCCGAGGGCTCGACCTTTCCGCGCGCCGGGCCATCGAGCTGTTGAAGGAAGCAGAATCGAAAAAACTGAAAAACTGAAAAACTGAAAAAGCTGCACAAACTGAAAAGCCCCGAAAAGCGGGCGATCAGGGAGGGAAATGTGATGACCACAGTCGAACGAGCGGAAGGCCTCGTGGGTTCGGGGACGGGTCTTCTCGATCGCGAGCGAATAATCGCCAAAGCGGGATTCAATCGCTGGCTCGTTCCCCCGGCCGCACTTTGCATCCATCTTTGCATCGGCATGGCCTACGGCTTCAGCGTGTTCTGGCTGCCGCTGTCGCGGGCGCTCGGCATTACGGCCGCCAAGGCCTGCCCCGATATGACGCTTCTGCAGGAATTATTCACAACGACCTGCGATTGGCGCATTGCCAGCATGGGCTGGATGTTCACCCTCTTCTTCGTTCTGCTCGGCGTCTCCGCGGCGATCTGGGGCGGCTGGCTCGAGCGGGTGGGCCCGCGCAAGGCCGGTGTCGTCGCGGCTTGCTGCTGGGCGGGCGGACTCATGCTCGGCGGGATCGGCGTCTACGTTCATCAATTGTGGCTGATGTGGCTCGGTGCCGGCGTGATCGGCGGCGTCGGCCTCGGCCTCGGCTACATCTCGCCGGTGTCCACGCTGATCAAATGGTTTCCGGACCACAGGGGCATGGCGACAGGCTTCGCCATCGCAGGCTTTGGCGGTGGTGCAATGATCGGCGCGCCGCTGGCGAACATTCTGATGAATTACTTCAAGACGCCGACCTCGGTAGGCGCTTGGCAAACCTTCTTCGCATTGGGGGTGATCTACTTCTTCTTCATGATGGTCGGCGCATTCCGCTATCGGCTGCCGCCCGCCGGATGGCGACCGGAGGGCTGGAGGCCGCCTAGCGAAACCAAGTCGATGATCACCCAGCACAACGTGCATCTGAAAGATGCGCACAAGACGCCGCAGTTCTGGCTGATCTGGGCGGTGCTTTGCCTGAACGTCTCCGCGGGCATCGGCGTCATCGGCATGGCCTCGCCGATGCTTCAGGAAATCTTCGGCGGCAAGCTGATCGGACATCCGGAGCTTGGCTTCAATGCGCTCAGTGTCGAGCAAAAGGTCGCCATTGCCGGGATCGCAGCCGGCTTCGCCGGGTTGCTGTCGCTGTTCAACATCGGCGGCCGGGTATTCTGGGCCTCGCTGTCCGACTTTATCGGACGCAAGAACACCTACTATGTGTTTTTCCTGCTCGGCATCGCGCTGTATGCATCGGCGCCGTTCTTTGCGCAAATCGGCAACAAGGCGCTGTTCGTCGCCTCCTTCTGCATCATCCTGTCGATGTATGGCGGCGGTTTCGCCACCGTGCCGGCTTACCTCGCCGATATGTTCGGTACGCAGTTCGTCGGCGCCATCCATGGCCGGCTGCTTACGGCCTGGTCGACGGCCGGCATCGTCGGCCCCGTGGTGGTGAACTACATCCGCGAGTTCCAGCTCGCGGCCGGCGTACCGCGCGACCATCTCTACGACTTCACCATGTACATCCTGTGCGGGATGCTGGTTGTAGGCCTGATCTGCAACTTTCTGGTCAAGCCGGTGAATCCCAAGTGGTATATGAGCGAGGAAGAAGTGGCCAAACTGCAAGCCGCCAGTGCCACCGGCCCGGTTCCATCGGGCTCGTTTGGCATCGGCAAGGGCGGCTTCGATCTGCCAGCTGCAATCTTCTGGGCCTTCGTCGGCATTCCGCTGGCATGGGGCGTTTGGATCACGCTGCAGTCCGCCGTTAAACTGTTCTAGTCGACGCTTCAATCCCGAGATTGCGAACGGCGCCGCCGCAAAGCCGCGCCGTTTCATTGCTGCACCAATGCCGTACACCGCCGCGTGGAACATGCCCTTGACGTACGCCGGGGTTCGGGGTGACTGCTGGCGGAGCCCCCTGGAATAAAACGGCATGCCCGGCACCCACCTTTCGATCCGTATCGATCTGGCGTCCGGGGACCGCATCGGCCCGTGCAAGATCGCGCTTTTGGAGGCGATCCGCTCGACCGGCTCGATCTCGGCGACGGCGCGGTCGATTGGGATGTCCTACCGGCGGGCCTGGCTCTTGGTCGAGGAAATCAATCAGACCTTGCGCGAGCCGGCAGTGAAGGCCGAAACCGGCGGCGCCCGCCGCGGTAGCGCCGTCGTGACTCCCGTCGGAGAACGGATGGTCGACCTCTACCGGGCCATCGAAACGCAGGCGCGAACGGCGGCGGGCGGCGAATTTCGGGCGATGGGAAGGCTCATCCGTCACGAAAAAGGCTGACGGCGGCTCTGCCGGATTATCGCGCGGCTGGCGCGCCGGCCCGCAATCAATATGATCGGGGTTGGAACGGGGGGAAGCCCATGACTGGTGCGATTGCCGTGACGGACGATGGCGCCGTCCGCATCATCCGGATGAATCGCCCGGAGAAGAAGAACGCTCTCACTTTGGCGATGTATGCCGAGATGACCCGCGCGTTGCGCGAGGCCAATCAAAGCGACGTCATTCGCTGTGTCGTATTTGCCGGCGCGCCCGGCACCTTCTGCGCCGGCAACGATATCGCCGACTTTCTCGGCGCGGCCCTCGGCGGCGGTCTCGATCCGCGGCCGCTCGAATTTATGCGTGAGCTGGTGAGGAACGAAAGGCCCCTGGTCGCCGCCGTCGGCGGGGTCGCCGTGGGCATCGGCACCACGCTCCTGTTCCACTGCGATCACGTTGTGGCCGCGACCGACGCGACATTCTCGACGCCGTTCCTCAAGCTTGGTCTCATCCCCGAATTGGCTTCGACGCTGCTGGCGCCGATGCGCCTGGGCTATGCCCGCGCATTTTCGCTGCTGGCCATGGGCCGTCCGCTTTCGGCCGCGGAAGCAAAGGACGCCGGCGTCGTCAACAGCGTGGTCGACGCCACCGCGGTCGATGCCGTCGCGTTGAAAGCGGCGCACGAGATCGCCGCACTTCCTCCCCAAGCTCTCGCCGTGGCGCGACGGCTGATGCGAAACCATCGCGACGAAGTCGCTGAACGTATCGAGACGGAAGCCGGGCACTTCGCCAAGCTTCTGCAATCCGACGAAGCGCGCGCCGCGTTCCAGGCGTTCTTTGCCCGCAAAAAGTGAGGTCGACGATGTCGCTAGCTGGAAAAACCCTGTTCATCACCGGCGCCTCGCGCGGCATCGGATTGGCGATCGGGCTCCGCGCCGCCCGCGACGGCGCCAATGTGGCGATCGCCGCGAAGACGGCGGAGCCGCATCCGAAGCTGTCCGGCACGATCTACACCGCCGCAGAAGAGATCGAACGGGCCGGCGGCAAAGCGCTGCCCCTCGTCGTCGACGTCCGCGACGAAGTGACGGTCAAGGAGGCGCTCGACAAGGCGGCGGCGCATTTCGGCGGCATCGACATCGTGGTCAACAACGCCAGCGCGATTTCGCTGACGCCCGTGGCCGCAACCGACATGAAGCGATTCGATCTCATGCACCAGATCAACGCGCGCGGAACCTTCGTCGTGTCGAAATGGGCGATCCGGCATCTGGAGAAAGCGGCGAACCCGCACATCCTCATGATCTCGCCGCCGCTCGACATGAAAGAAAAGTGGTTTGCCGCGCATACCGCCTACAGCATGGCCAAGTTCGGCATGAGTCTCGTCGTGCTGGGTTTGGCCGGCGAGCTGCGTTCCAAGAAGATCGCGGTCAACGCGCTCTGGCCGCGCACTGTGATCGCCACCGCCGCCGTGCAGAACCTGCTCGGCGGCGACGTCGTGATCCGCCAATCGCGCAAGCCGGAGATCATGGCGGAGGCGGCCTACACCGTCTTCTCGCATCCCTCGACTCAATTGACCGGACGCTTTCTCATCGATGACAATTTCCTGGCCGACAACGGCGTGACCGATTTCGACCAATACCGCGTCGATCCGTCGCAAAGCCTGGCGCAGGATTTCTTTGTGCCGGCGGAAATCGCGCCGCCGAAAGGCGTCAGCCTGGCGCCGGCGGGCCGCTGACGGGAAGGCTTAAGCGAGCCAGCGCTTGCGCCGCTTGTAGTGCTTGCCGTCGCGGAACGACTTGCGTTTGCCTTCGGCGACGCCGAGGTAGAATTCCTTGACGTCTTCGTTCTCGGCGAGCGTGGCGGCGGCACCGTCGAGCACGACGCGGCCGTTCTCGAGCACGTAACCGTAGCCCGAATACTTGAGCGCCAGATTGGCGTTCTGCTCGGCGAGCAGAAACGAAACGCCTTCGTTGTCGTTGAGCGTCTTCATGATCGTGAAAATCTCTTCCACGATCTGCGGCGCCAGTCCCATTGAGGGCTCATCGAGGAGGATCATTTTCGGGTGCGACATCAACGCGCGGCCGATCGCGCACATCTGCTGCTCGCCGCCCGAAGTGTAGCCCGCCAGCGATTGCCGCCGCTCGCGAAGCCGCGGAAAATAGGCGTAGACCTTCTCCAGATCGGCGCGGATCGCGGCGCCGCCATCGCGGCGGGTAAACGCGCCGGTCAAAAGATTTTCCTCGATGGTCAAATGGCCGAAGCAATAGCGGCCCTGCATGACCTGGATGCAGCCACGGCGGACGACTTCGTTGGGCGGAAGTCCCTGTACCTCGGCGCCGTCGAACAGGATCGCGCCCTTGGTCACTTCGCCGCGCTCGGAATGGAGCAGGTTGGAGATCGCCTTCAGCGTGGTCGTCTTGCCGGCGCCGTTCGCTCCGAGCAACGCCACGATGCCGCCGTCGGGCACCGTAAGCGATACGCCCTTGAGCACGAGGATGACGCGGTCGTAGACCACTTCGATATTGTTGAGGGAGAGAATTACCGCCGCCGCCGGCGCGGGATTCATCGACGTGACCGCTGCCATGTGTCATTCCCGCAAGTTAGGCAAGAGAGGGATGAGGGGCCTCATGCACCGAGGTCCCTCATCCGGTAGCGTTCGCCCACTTGCGGCTCCGAGCAAGCGGCAAGAGACATTCGCTTACGACGACTTATCGCAAGCTTCGGTCCGCTTCGGCCAGCCGGCCGCGGCCTTCACATAGTCCTCGGCGGTGCTGTTGATCAGCGGCAGCACCTTGTCCTTGATCGGCTCGATCGACGGGACGGCCGTTTGCCACTTTGTCCCGTCCCACTCGACGAGCGAGATGCCGCTGTGACCGTTGTGGTCGGCGCAGCTTAGATGGATCGGCGTGGCAAAGCCCGGCAGGCCCATTTCCTTCCAGCGCGCATCGGTGATGTTGAGCGCCTCCAGGCCACGACGCACGTCTTCGCCGTTGACCTGCTTCTTGCCGGACAGTTTTTGCGCCGTACGGATCGCCTCGGCGATCAGCACCGAGTTGAGGACGGCGCGGTTATAGAGATTCTCGCCGACCTTGTCCTTCGAGGCGACCTGGCTCTTGCCCTTGTCGACCACGTATTTGAGGATGTCCTGGATCGCCGGATAGTTCGCGCCGACGCCGTTGATGTCGAGCGAGCTGTATCCCTTGGCATCCGCGCCGGACGGACGCGCGTCCTCATCGCCGCCGGCCCACCATACGCCAACCAGCCGATTCATCGGGAAGCCGATCTTGATCGCTTCCTTGATCGCGGTCGGATTCATGGCGCCCCAGCCCTGGATATAAACCCAGTCAGGCCGATCGCGCCGGATGTCGAGCCAGAGCGAGGTCTGGTTCTGCATCTGCGCCCCAGGGACCGGATAGAGCTTGAGCTCGAAGCCGTAATCCTGGGCCAGCGTCTGGAGCAACGGAATCGGCTCCTTGCCGTACGGCGCGTCAAGATGAACAAGCCCGATTTTCTTGCCCTTGAGCTTGTCGAAACCGCCTTCAACATCAGCGGCGTGACGGATGAACGCCGACGCGCCGTCCCAATACGTGGCCGGAGGATTAAAGACCCATGGGAACAGATCGCCATCGGCCGAAGCCGAGAGCCCGTACGCCATGGACAGGATCGGGGTCTTGTCGACCGCCGCTTTTGGAATCAGCTGCAGCGTGATGCCGGTCGAGAACGGCGTGATGACGACGGGGTTTTTGCCTTTTACCGTGTCATAGCATTCGACGCCCTTTTTGGTGTCGTAGCCGGTCTCGCATTCCTCGACGATGAGCTTGACGCCGCCAATGCCGCCGTCCCGCTCGTTGAGCATATTCATATAATCAACGAGCCCGTTGGCGATCGGAATTCCCGACCCGGAATACGGTCCGGTCCGATAGGTGAAGAACGGAACGTAAATTCCGTCCTCGGCCTGCGCCGTCGTGACCGCGGCAGGCACCGCCGTCACAACCGCCAGGCCCAGTGCAAGATGCTTCAGACGCATGAGCATTTCTCCCTGTATCGCGCCGGTTTGGCCGGCGGGTTCGTAAGGCCCTCGATCTCTTCAGCAGGAGCGAGGGCATCCCGCCCGGCCGGGGGCCGGAACGGGAATTGGGGCGGAGTGTGCACCATCAATAAGGAAAGGGCCACACCCTCAACTTCTGTTTACCGATCTGCCAAAGCCGCGCCAGCCCGTTGGGTTCCACGACCAGAAACATGATGATCAGCGCTCCAACGATCACGAAGGTTAATTGCTCGGCGGCGGCGGGGCGGATCGGCAAACCGAACGCGCTGGGAATGGTCCGCAGCGCGATCGGCAAGATGTAGATCAGCGCGGCGCCGAAAAACGACCCGATCAGCGTTCCCAGACCGCCGATGATCACCATGAACAGGACGAGAAAGCTCTGGTCGATGGCAAAAACGTCGGCTTCGGCGCCGCCATACCACAGGAACACCATCATCGCACCGGCGACGCCGCAGTAGAACGAGGACACGGCGAAGGCGAGCAGCTTGGCGTGAAACAGCCTGATGCCGATCAGTTCGGCGGCAAGGTCCATGTCGCGAACCGACATCCACATCCGGCCGATGCGGCCGTGGACCAGGTTGGAGGCAACCCAGGTCAGGGCGACGACGATGCTCAAAACGATCAGATAGCGCGTCAGCGCCGTTGCGTTCGGCCCGGTGATCGGGACGCCCATGAACGTGCGCAAGGGCACTTCGATCGCTCCCGACACGCTATAATTGTAGAGCCAAGGGATGCGGATAAAGCACCATTCGAGGAAGAATTGCGCGGCCAGAGTCGCCACGGCAAGGTAGAAACCCTTGATGCGCAACGACGGCAGCCCGAACAATACGCCGACCGCGGCAGAGACGAAGCCCGACGCGAGAATCCAGACGATCACATCCACATTCGGGAAGAAGGTCGTCAGCTTCAGGCAGGCATAGGCGCCGACCCCCATAAAGGCGCCGGTGCCGAGCGACAGGAGTCCGGTATAGCCGGTGAGCAGATTGAGTCCGATCGCGGCGAGAGAAAAGATGAGAAACGGGATCAAGACCGTGTTGAGCAGGAAGTTACTGCTGACAAGCGGGAGCACGACGAAGGCGACGAGCAGAATGACGGCAACACCGATCCGATCTTGCAGGATCGGAAAGACCGCCATATCGGCGGCGTAGCTCGACTTGTACTGACCGACTTCGCGATACAGCATCGTCAAATTCGCTCGATGATCTTTTCGCCGAACAGTCCTTGCGGCCGGAACACCAAAAACCCGAGCGCGATCACGTAGGCGAGCCAGGTTTCGATGCCGCCGCCCAGAAGCGGCCCCCAATAAAACTCGCCAAGCTTCTCGCCGATCCCGATAATCAGACCGCCGACAATGGCGCCGGGAATGGAGGTGAAGCCGCCGAGGATCAGCACCGGCAGCGCTTTCAGCGCGATAATTTGCAGGGAAAACGAAACCTCCGACCGCGCGCCCCACATGATGCCGGTGGTGAGCGCCACCACGCCGGCGGCGAACCATACGATCACCCAGATCTGTTCCAGCGAGATGCCGACCGACAATGCGGCCTGATGACTGTCGGCAACCGCGCGCAGCGCCCGCCCGATGCGGGTGCGCTGGAAGAACACCGCCAGCACCGCAACCATGATGGAGGCGATGATGACGGCGGCGATATCGATCTTCTGCAGCGACACGAAGCCGCCGAGTCCTTTGAGTCGGAACGCGCCGCTGGGCAGATAAAGCTCCTGCGCGATCATCACTTTCGGACTGCCGCCGAATACGAGCTGGCCGAAGCCGATGAGGAAATAAGTGAGGCCGAATGTCGCCATGAACAGGATGATTTCCGACTGGTTGATCAGCGGCCGCAGCATCAGACGTTCGACCCCGAACGCCAGCACGAACATCACGACGATGGTAAGCCCCAGCGCGACAAAGGCCGGCACGCCGTGCTCGTGCAAGCCCACCAGCGTGAGCGCGGCGAACACCACCATGATCCCTTGCGCAAAATTGAACACACCCGACGCCTTGAAGATCAGAACGAAGCCGAGCGCGATCAGGGCATAGAGCACCCCGGCGACGAGGCCGTCCCACAGCGTTTGCACCAAAAGATCCGGCGCTGTGCCCATCTGCACGAACGGATCGACGAAGATTTGGTAGAGGATGTGCATGCGCGCCCTATTGCGGCTCGCCGAGATAGGCGCGGATCACGTCTTTGTCGCGCTTGACTTCGTCGGGGGTGCCGTCGGCGATTTTGCGGCCGTAATCGAGTACCACCACGCGGTCGGAAAGGTCCATCACCACGCCCATGTCATGCTCAATCAGGGCGACCGTCGTGCCGTATTGCTGATTCACGTCGATGATGAACCGCGACATGTCCTCTTTCTCTTCGAGATTCATGCCGGCCATCGGCTCGTCGAGCAGGAGCAAATCGGGCTCCATGGCGAGCGCGCGGCCGAGCTCCACGCGCTTTTGCAAGCCATATGGCAAGCGCCCGACCTGGATTTTGCGGATCGCCGCGATTTCAAGAAAGTCGATGATCTCTTCTACGCGCCGGCGATGCTCGACCTCTTCCTTAAGCGCCGGCCCGTGACGAAGCAGCTGCCAGAAGAAACCGCGATGCATCTTCAACGTACGGCCGGCCAAGATATTATCCAGCGTGGTCATTCCGCGAAACAGCGCGAGATTCTGGAATGTGCGCGCGATGCCGCCACGGGCGGCGGCGTATGGCCGCATGGAGGTGCGCACCTCGCCCTTAAACGTGATGCGGCCCGACTGCGGCCGGTAGAAGCCGTTGACGACATTGAGCATCGAGGTTTTGCCGGCGCCATTGGGGCCGATGATGGCGCGGACCTCGCCCTTGCGGATGTCGAACGAGACGCCGGCCAGCGCCCGCACCCCGCCGAACGACAGCGAAACATCCTCCACCGCGAGCAGAATCTCGCCGAGCGCCGCCTCGTTCGAGGACGGCGCTCTCATGCCGCGCGCTCCATCTTTGCCACGCGCGCCGGATAGGGCCGCATTTCGCGGATCGTCAGGCGCGCCGAGATCACGCCCTTGTGGCCGTCGTCGAACGTGACCTCGGTCGAGATTTGCGCCGTCGTCGAGCCGTTATAGAACGCGTCGACCAGCGGGCTGTAGCGGTCGGTGATGTGTCCGCGGCGCAGCTTTTGCGTGCGCGTGAGTTCGCCGTCGTCCGCATCCAACTCTTTGTGCAAGATGAGGAAGCGGCGGATTTGCGCGCCCGCCATGATCTCTTCGTCAGCCAGCGACCGATTCACTTCGTCGACGTGCTGCGCGATCATGTCGTAGACCAGCGGATTGGCGGCTAGCTCCTGATACGAGGCATAGACCACGCCGTTGCGTTCGGCCCAGCTGCCGACCGCCGTTAGGTCGATGTTGATCATGGCGCAGACGAAATCGCGATCGGCGCCGACCGCTACAGCCTCGCGGATATTCGGATAGAATTTGAGTTTGTTCTCGATGTATTTCGGCGCGAACAGCGTGCCGTCTTTTAATCGGCCGACATCCTTGGCGCGATCGATGATGCGCAATTGTCCGGACTTGGGATCGAAGAAGCCCGCGTCGCCGGTGTGCACCCAGCCGTCGGCGGTGATCACTTCCGCGCTCTTGTCGGGATCCTTGTAGTACCCGGCGAAGACGCCGGGAGACCGAAACATAACTTCACCGCTGTCCGAGATCTTGATCTCGACGTCGGGCGACGCCTTGCCGACGGTATCGGCGTGAATCTCGCCGTCGGGCTGCGCGGTGACGTAAACCGAGGCTTCGGTCTGTCCGTAGAGTTGCTTCAAGTTCATCCCGACGGCGCGCCAGAAGCGAAAAATTTCGGGCCCGATCGCCTCGCCCGCCGTATAGGCGACGCGGATGCGCGACAGCCCGAACTGATTGAGCAGCGGTCCATAAACCAAGAGATTGCCGATGCCATAAAGCAGCCGGACCCCCAGCGGCACCCTCTCGCCATCGAGGATCTTCTCGCCCCAGCGACCGGCGAAAGCGATGAAGAAATCGAACATCTTGCGCTTGAGCCAGCCGGCATCCGCCATCCGCACCGTTGTCAGCGTCAGCACGTTCTCGTAGACGCGCGGCGGCGCGAACGCGTAGGTCGTGCCGATTTCGCGCCGGTCCTGGACAACGGTGTCCGGCGTTTCCGGGCAATTGACGCAATAGCCAGCGGCATAAGCCTGGACGTAGGAAAAAATGTAATCGCCGACCCAGGCCAGCGGCAGATAAGCGATCACTTCCTCGTTCTGATCGAGATGGTCGAAAGCATTGGCGTTACGCGCCGAGATGATCGTGTTTTCGAAGGTCAGCATCACGCCTTTGGAACGCCCCGTGGTGCCCGAAGTGTAGAGGATGACGCTGAGATCGCTGCCCTTGCCGGCGGCGACGCCCGCTTCCCATTGCGCGAGGCATTGCGGATCGCTCACAAGTTTCTTGCGGCCGATGCCCTGGACGTCATCGAAAGACATAAGCCTGCTGTGGTCGTAGTCCTTCAGTCCACGGGGTTCGTCGTAAATGACTTGCTGAAGATGTGGCAGCCGATCTGACACGGCGATGAGCTTGTCCACCTGCTCCTGGTCCTCGACCACGCCTAGCGTCACCTCGGCGTGCGCCAAGACGTAAGCCATCTCGTCGGCAACGGCGTCGGCGTAGACCGGTACCGGCACCGCGCCGAGCGCCTGGCCCGCGCACATTGCCCAATAGAGCCGGGGCCGGTTGCTGCCGATGATGGCGAACTTGTCGCCGCGCTTCACGCCAAGCTCGGCAAGCCCGATCGAGAGGGCCCTAATCTCTTCGAGCATCTGGGCCCAAGTCCAGGCCTGCCAGATGCCGAAATCCTTGTGGCGCATCGCCGGTCGGGACCCGAGCGTGCCAGCATTGTGCATCAGAAGCTTGGGCACAGTATCCAGGTCAGGGCCGGTCGACTGCACGCGTTCCTCCCCCGCTATTGCCGCATGATGCGCCGCCCACTGACGCGGCGTCGGGGCAAGGCGTTCCTTCGCGCGAAGCAAGGCCGCCGCCCACTCCCCAAAACCGGCATACGGCCGCCTCACCTAGCGGAAACCGCAGATCCCCCAAATCGATGGTCACCGGCGTCTGGCTGTTTTGCTCTTTATACGGGTGAACTCTCGCATTGCTGGGCGAAAACGACAATGCTATTTCACGCCTCAGGCTCAGGCATTTTGACGCGAAATCGCTTGGGACTCCAAGCCCCTGACCCCTCTAACCGGCAGGCCGGGGAACGGCTCTCATGCTCGATCCATCCGCAGGCGTTTCGGCACCGCAGTTTGCTCTCGGGGAAGATCAGATCGCGGTGCGCGACATGGCCCGCGTCTTTGCCGCGGAGATGTTCGCGCCGAACGCCGTGGCATGGGATGAAGCCAGGCATTTCCCGGTAGCGGAAATGCGCAAAGCCGCCGTGCTGGGCATGGGCGGCGTTTACATTTCCGCGGATGTGGGCGGATCGGCGCTGTCGCGGCTCGACGCAACATTGATCTTCGAGGCGCTTGCCACCGGTTGCCCGACCGTGGCGGCCTATATGTCGATCCATAACATGGCTGCTTGGATGATCGACGCCTATGGGTCGGACGCGCAGCGCAAGTCATGGCTTCCGAAGCTGTGCACGATGGAGCTCTTGGCGAGCTATTGCCTGACCGAGCCGGGCGCGGGCTCGGATGCCGCCGCTTTGATGACGCGTGCGGTGCGCGACGGCGACGCCTACGTGCTCAACGGCCAAAAGCAGTTCATCTCCGGCGCCGGCGCCGGCGACGTTTACGTAGTGATCGCGCGCACCGGTGGCGCCGGCCCGGCCGGGATTTCGACGTTCGTCGTACCCGGAGACACCGCGGGCATTTCGCTCGGCGCCAATGAGCGCAAGATGGGCTGGAACGCCCAGCCGACGCGCGCCGTCGTCTTTAGCGACGCCCGCGTGCCGGCCGAAAACCGGCTCGGCGATGAAGGCATCGGCTTTAAGATCGCCATGGCCGGTCTTGACGGCGGCCGGCTCAATATCGCCGCTTGTTCGCTCGGCGGCGCGCAGAGCGCGCTGGAAAAGTCGCTGGCGTACATGAAAGAGCGTCGGGCGTTCGGCAAGCGCCTCGACGAATTCCAAGCGCTGCAATTCCGCCTCGCCGATATGGCGACCGCGCTCGAAGCCTCGCGCACGCTGTTGTGGCGGGCGGCGGCCGCGCTCGACCGCAATGAAGCAAACGCGACGGTGCTTTGCGCCATGGCCAAGCGTTTTGTCACCGACGCCTGCTTCGAGGTCGCCAATCAGGCGCTCCAACTGCATGGCGGCTACGGCTATCTGTCGGAATTCGGCATCGAGAAGATCGTGCGCGATTTGCGCGTGCATCAGATTCTCGAAGGCACGAACGAGATCATGCGCCTCATCGTGGCGAGAAGTCTTGTCGGCCGATGAGCGTAGCGGCTTCTCAGGACGGCGAGCTTGTCGTTCGGAGCGAGCGCGCGCTGCGGCACATCACGCTCAACCGGCCGAAGGCGCTCAACGCGCTAACGCTGGACATGGCCGTCGCCATGACCGAGTTGCTGCGCGATTGGGCCGCCGATGCATCGGTCGGCGCCGTACTGCTCGACGGCGCCGGCGAGCGGGCGTTCTGTGCCGGCGGCGACATCCGCGCGCTCTACGATGCGGCAAAGTCCGGCAGCCCCCTGCCCGCGCAATTCTGGTCGACCGAATATCGCCTGAACGTCCTGATCGCGCGCTATCCGAAACCGCTGATCGCGATCATGGACGGCGTGGTGATGGGCGGCGGCGTCGGCCTTTCCGCGCATGCTGCACACCGGGTCGTGACCGAGCGTTCTGCGGTGGCGATGCCGGAGGTCGGCATCGGATTTTTCCCCGATGTCGGCGCGTCTTTCCTGTTGGCGCGATCGCCGGGCTATGCCGGGACATATCTAGCGCTGACCGGCGAAAGCATCGGCGCCGCAGACGCCATCTATTGCGGGCTCGCCGACGTCAACATTCCGTTAGCCAGGCTTCCTGAGATTCCGGCGGCACTCGCCGATTGCCGGACCGCCGACGATGTGCGCAAAACGCTCGGCGATATGTCCGTCGTACCGCCGCGCGGAAAACTCCCGGCGGCGCGACAATGGATCGACGGCTGCTACGCCGCAAACGACGTGGAAGACATGATCGGCCGGTTGGACGCCTGCACTGTCGACGCCGCGCGCACAGCGCTCGCGACCATGCAAAAAGCCTCGCCGACCTCGCTCAAAGTCACATTGCGAAACGTTCGCGCGGCTGTATCATTCAAACGCTTGGAAGAGAGCTTCCAGCAGGATTTTCGCATCGCGCTTGCGTGCATTGCCGGACATGATTTCATCGAAGGCATTCGCGCCACGATCGTCGACAAGGACCGCAATCCCGTTTGGCGGCCGGATAAGCTCGACGACGTCACGGCGGACATTGTCGACCGGCACTTTAAGCCGGCCGGCGCGCTCGAACTGACTTTCGCGGATTGAAACAGAGGCTACGCACATGCCGGCTATCGGATTCATCGGTCTTGGAAACATGGGCGGCCCCATGGCCGCCAATCTCGTCAAGGCGGGCGAGCACGTCTTGGGGTTCGACGTTGTGCCGGTATCCCGCGAGGCTTCGGCCCGAGACGGGGTGCAAATCGCCGCCAATGCCAGGGGAACCGTTGAGAACGCCGACATTGTCATCAGCATGCTGCCAGGCGGCGAGCACGTATTGTCGGTATGGAACGATATCGTGCCGGTCGCCAGGCAAGGCACGCTCTTCATCGATTGTTCGACGATCGACGTGGAGAGCGCGCGCAAGGCGCACCGGCTGGCGGCCAGCCGCGGTATCGCAACGCTCGACGCCCCGGTCTCGGGCGGCGTCGGCGGCGCCAAGGCGGCGACGCTCACCTTCATGGTCGGCGGCTCGGAGCACGCCTTCGCGCGCGGCAAGCCGGTGCTCGAACGCATGGGCAAGCGCGTCGTGCATTGCGGCGAAGCCGGCAACGGCCAGGTTGCAAAAATTTGCAACAACATGATCCTTGGCGTCTCGATGATCGCGGTCAGCGAGGCTTTCGTTTTAGGTGAAAAGCTCGGCCTCTCGCATCAGGCCTTGTTTGACGTCGCCTCGGCCTCGTCGGGGCAATGCTGGTCGTTGACCAGCTACTGCCCGGTGCCGGGGCCGGTCCCTGCGAGCCCCGCCAACAACGAATACAAGCCGGGCTTCGCCGCGGCCTTGATGCTCAAGGACCTCAGGCTTGCGAAGGCGGCCGCGGATTCGGTGAAAGCGAGCACGACGCTCGGGGCGAAGGCCGCACGGATCTACGAGGATTTTGCGCAACAGGGCCACAGCGCCGCGGATTTTTCCGCAATCATCAAGCTTGTCCGCGAGCAATCGGAGAACAGGTAGCGCGACTTCGCAATCATGCCGTCGTCGTCGCCTCCACGGACGCGCCGCGCGTGAGCCAGCCGGGATCGACCGTCGGCAGCGGAATGGCGTCGATCAGCATGCGCGTATAGGCGGCTTGCGGCGCGGCAAAGACGCGTTCGCACGGGCCTTCCTCCACCACGCGGCCCTCGCGCATAACCACGACGCGCTGGCAAATCGAGCGCACCACCGACAAATCGTGGCTTATGAAGGCCAGCGCCAGATGCATCTCGCCGGTCAGCTCCTTGAGCAGGCGCAGCACCTGCGCCTGCGTGGAGACATCGAGGCCGGAGACGATCTCGTCGGCGAGAACGAAATCCGGCCGCAGCACGACCGCCCGCGCGATACCGACACGCTGCCGCTGTCCGCCGGAGAGCTCATACGAATAGCGGTCGACCGTCTCCCTGGACAATCCGACACGATCGAGCACGCCGTACACCAGCGCGAGCGCCGTTTGTCGGTCGCGCGCCACGCCATGCAGCAGGACCGGTTCGGTCAGAATGCGACCGATGGTATGGCGCGGATTGAGCGAGGACATCGGATCCTGAAAGATCATCTGCATGCGCCGGCGCAACGGCCGCCGCGCTCGCTCGTCGAGCGTGGTGATGTCGTTGCCGTCGAACACGACCGAGCCCGTGGCGGGCTTGACCAGGCCGAGCAGCGCGCGTCCGAGCGTCGTCTTGCCGGAGCCGGACTCCCCGACAATGCCGACGGTCTCGCCCTTGCCGACATGGATGTCGACGCCGTGCAGTACGGCCGGTCCGGCGTGCCGGCCGTAGGAAACCACGAGCCCGCGTGCGACCAGGAGATCGTCAGCCATCGCGCGGCCCCGTGCCGGCATTCGCGTCGAAAGCCGCGATCTCGGCGCGCAGCGCGGCGATGAGTTCCGGCGGCGTCGGCTCCAATCCGGTATCCGGCCGGTCGTAGCGCGGATTGGCGGCGAGCAGCGCTTTGGTATAGGCGTGCCGCGGCGCGGCCAGCACTTCGACCGTCGCCCCCTGCTCCACGACTTTGCCCATGTACAACACGGTCACGCGATCGCAAATCTTCGCCACCACGCCGAGATCGTGGGAGACGAACAACACGCTGGTGCCGTGACGTTCCTGGAGCGAACGGATAAGCCGCAGAATCTGCTTTTGCACCGTGACGTCGAGCGCGGTGGTCGGCTCATCGGCAATGACAAGCTTCGGCTCGAGCCCGAACGCCGCGGCAATGAGCACGCGTTGGCGCATGCCGCCGGACAGCTGGTGCGGATAGCTCACAAGCACCCGATCCGGATCGCGTATCTGCACCTCTTCGAGCAAAGCCCGCGCCCGAAGACGCGCTTCCTTCATTGCGAGGCCGCGCTTTAACCGCAGCCCGTCGGTCATTTGCGCGTCGATCCGGCGCGACGGGTTGAGCGCCGTCGACGGATCCTGCGGAACAAGCGCGATGTCGCGGCCGAGAACCGCGCGCAACTCCGCGGCCGACAGCGATAGAAGATCGCGGCCCTCAAACCCGATCCGTCCGCCGGTCACCTTCACTTGCGAAGGAATAATTCCGAGAATGGCCTTGGCGATGGTAGATTTTCCCGCCCCGCTCTCGCCGACGAGGCCGTGCACTTCGCCGGTGCCGACGCTGAGAGCCACGCGTCGAAGGATGGGCCGGTCGCCGTCGCGCAGCGAAATCGCGCTCAGCTCTTCAATGGACAGCCTGGGCGCGGTCATCGGCGCAACACCGGATCGAGGCTGCGGGCCAGACCGTCGCCGATTTGGTTGAACGCAACGACGGTGGCGAACAATGCCGCCAGCGGCGCCGCCAGCACCCACCATGCCTCGTGCACGATCTGGCGCCCCTCGGCGATCATGCCGCCCCAGGTTGGGGTGTCCGACGAAACCGAAAGCCCGACGAATGACAGGATCGCTTCGACCACGACGGCGATGCCCATTTCGAGGGTCAATAGCGCGATCAGCACCGGCACGACGTTGGGGAAGATTTCGCGGAACAAGATCGACGGCCGCGAAAAGCCGATGGTTCGGGCCGCCACCACATAATCCATCTGCGCCTGGCCCATCGTCTCCGTGCGCACGACGCGACAAAAGCGCGTCCAGTCGATGACGACGATGGCGGCGATCACCGAATGCAACCCCGTGCCCAGGAGAGCGACCAGCAGGATCGACAGCAGCACCGGCGGGAACGCCATCCAGACATCGACCAGCCGCGAGATCAGCGCGTCGACGACATTGCCGAGAAACCCGGCCATTAGCCCGAGCAGCGATCCGATCAGACAGGCAAGCCCGGCGGCGACGAAAGCGACGGTAAGCGAGACCCGCGAGCCGAAGATCACCCGCGAAAGCACATCGCGACCGAGCCCATCGGTGCCGAGCAGAAAGCCCGGCTCGGCGTCGGCGAAGCCGACCGGAGGCACCGTCGTCATCAGCAGATTTTGCGCCAACGGATCCTTCGGCGCGATCAACGGCGCGCCAATGGCGAGCAAAATCAGGAAAAGGATGAACCCGCCCGCGCAAACGACTTTGGGATCACGGGCGAGGCGGGCCGCAACCGAATGCGGCTGCGTGCCGGTATCCGTTATCGATGTTGGTGACCAATGTTCCACTTCGTGCCGGTTCCGGCTCAGGCATGCCGCAGTCGCGGATTGAGCGTCGCCACCGTGAGATCGACCCCAATGTTGATGAGGATGAAGATCAATCCGAACAGCAACACCAAGCCCTGGATCAATGGGAAGTCGCGATTGATGACCGCGTCGATCGCCAGATTACCGATGCCGGGATAGGCGAAGATGCGCTCAACGATCACGGTACCGCCGATCAGGAAGGTGAATTGCACGCCGGTGAGCGCCAGCGTCGGGCCGACCGCGTTGCGCAACGCCTCCTGAAGCACCAGGTGCAGCTCGCGAAATCCCTTGATGCGCGCCAACAGAACGTAATCCTGCACCATGGCTTCCTTCAACGACTGCTTGAGCAAACGCACGATCACGGCGGCAAGCGGCAAGGCCAGCACCAATGTCGGCATCGCCATGTGGCTTGCGATGTTGCCGGCCACGGCGAAACGGAAGGTGATGATGCTTTCGGCCAGGTAGAATTTGGTAGCGAAGCCCTGCGCCAGCGCCGGATCGATGCGCCCGGTGAGCGGCAATACCGGAAGCGCAACGGCGAAAATCAGCACCAGCGCCAGCGCCCAGATGAAGTCGGGCACGGCGAGCAGGATCGAGTTCAACCCATCGATCGCCGCCTCGCCGACGGTGCGCCGCATCAGCGTGCCGGCAACGGCAATGCCGCCGCCGAGGATAACCGCGACAATGAGCGCCAGCACGGCGAGCTCGATGGTGGCGGGCAGCCGCGAGGCGAGAACTTCCGTCACATAGACATGCAAAGTGATCGAGATCCCGAAATCGCCGGTGACCACGCCCTTGATCCAAATCCAGAACTGGGTGAGCAGCGGCGCATCGAGCCCGTAATGGGCCTTGAGCGCGGCGATGTCGGCGGGACCCGCGCCCGGCGAAATCATCATGGCGACGGGATCGCCGGGCACCACGCGCAGCAGAACGAACACTACGACCGCGACGCCCGCAAGCGTCACGAGCGCCATAGCCAAGCGGTTGACGACGATGGCAAGCAGCATGAACGGCCCTTGCAACTGACCGCGTCGACGGCCGCCGCGCCGCAGCGCGGCGGCGGACCGCGTCGACGCGATGTTTTAGGCCTTCGAGACCAAGCTCGCCGGTTGCAAGGCGCCCGAAATGTTCGGAATCACCTTGAGATCGGACTTGTAGAGGATTGGCTGCGCGTATTGCAGCAGCGGCAGGATGTAACCCTGCTCGGCGATGTAGCGGTCCACGTCCTTCCAGCCCTGGATGCGCTTGGCTTCGTCCTTCTCGCCCCAGAGCGGGCCAATC
>Ga0116223_10001795_pt1 | contig 21190 bp, 11 predicted proteins | sample Sb_taG_3_FD_90092 | JGI IMG/M metagenome (GOLD analysis project Ga0116223, IMG submission 90092) | Peat soil microbial communities from Weissenstadt, Germany - Sb_50d_a_PC metaG | ecosystem: Environmental > Terrestrial > Soil > Wetlands > Peat | place: Germany: Weissenstadt | collected 2010-09-21 | reverse complement strand
CGGCGTCACGGGCACCGGCGATAGCAGCGACCTGGTGTCGCTCGGCAGCGTGTTCTACCAGCCCGTGACCATCTTCTATCGCAGTCCCAAGGTCATGCAGCGGCTGTCGGAGCTGCTCGGCCGTCGTGTCGCGATCGGCCCGGAGGGCAGCGGCACACGTTTTCTGGCGCTGGCATTGCTCAAGGACAATGGCATCGACGCGCAGGGCCCCACGAAACTGCTGGACCTCGAGGGCGAGAGCGCTCGATCGGCGCTGCTCAATAGGCAGGCGGATGCCATCTTTCTGACCGGCGACTCGGCCGCGCCGGCGACGATCCGGGAAATGCTGCATACCCCAGGGGTGCGCCTGTACGGTTTTCCGCAGGCCGATGCCTACGTGCGCCGATTTTCGTACCTCAGCAAGCTGCAGATTCCGGCGGGGGCATTCGATCTGGGCGAGAATCTGCCGCCGCAGCCGATCAACATGCTGGCGCCGACCGTCGAGCTCCTGACGCACTCGGATCTGCATCCGGCACTGATCGATCTGCTGATCGAGGCGGCCATCGAAGTGAACGGCCATGCCTCGCTGCTGCAGAACGCCGGTCAGTTTCCGACGCTGCAGATACACAATTTTCCGCTCAGCACCGAGGCGGAGCGCTACGAGAAGTCGGGCAGGAGCTTCGCTTACCGCTTTATGCCGTTCTGGCTCGCGAGCCTGTTGACGCGCGCCGTGGTCGTGCTGGTACCGATCTTCGTGATCGTGATTCCGAGCCTGCGCTACCTGCCGCAGCTCTACAATTGGCGCATCCGCAGCCGCATCCACCGCCGCTATGGCGAGCTCATGGCGCTCGAGCGCGAGGCGCTCGGCGAGATGTCGGCCGAGCGACGCGCGGCAATGCTCGATCGGCTCGACCAGATCGAACGCGCCGTCGTGCGCATCAAGATGCCGGGCTCGCATGGCGAGCAGATCTACGAGATGCGCGAGCACCTGCAGTTCGTGCGTGAGAGGCTGGCGGGCGCGGCTGTGGAGCGGCCTGCAACAATGCCGCCAGCGGTGGCGGACTGATCGGGAGCTGCGACGCAATTAACTGAATTGACCGCATTTCTGTGATGCCGTCGCCATCTTGCGGCTCGGTCTCCTATCCCATAATGCGACCCCTCTACCCATATTGCCGGTGCGGAAGCGTTCGATGTCGCGATTCGCGTCACAATCAGCGCTGGGCCCATGAACCCCGATTCGCGCCTCGGGGCCTGCGCCGCGCACGGCAGCGTCGCGCACGGCCTGCCGACAGCGGCATCGCTGCAGCCGGTCTTCGAGGGACTCGCCCGGGTCGCCGCGAGTGCGTGCGCGGCAAACTTTGCCTGCATCCAGTTGAGCGCGCAGGGAGAGACGTGGTGCACCGCTGATGGCGCGCTGCCGCCGGCCTCCACGCCGCGGCATGATCCGTTTGCCGCCTACAGCGCGCAAGCGTTGGACGTCTTCGAAGTTGCGGACACCGCACTCGACGCGCGCTTTCGGCAGGCTGAATCGGTCGTGGGCGCACTCGCGGTGCGCTCCTATGCCGGCTGTGCGCTCAGGAGCGAGGCCGGCGAAGTGCTGGGCACGATGGCTGTGTTCAGCACCCAGGCGCGGCAGCTCGCACCAGCGCAGCGCCAAGTGCTGGCGCTGCTGGCACAGCAGGTCGTCGCGCACGAGGATGCCTGCCGGCGCGCAGCCGAGCTCGAGCTCATTGTCACCGGCTCGCCGGCCAACCCGACCCCGCCCGCCAGTGCCGATCTGACCGGCATATTCGGTCCGATCGGCAATTGCATCAGCGCGCAGGGCGAGCGGCGTAGCCGACGATTGTCCGAGACTCTGTTTCGGCGCACGGTGGAGCAGGCACCGGTCGGCATCGCCTACGCGGACCGCGCCGGGGGGCTGCTGCATTGCAATCAGGCATTCTGCACGCTGCTCGGCTTCGATCTGGATGAGCTCGAGAACCGCTCCATTGCCGATCTCACCTACGCCGAGGACGTGGCGCGCTCTGTCAGCGAGCTCGAACGACTCTGGAATGGACAGACCGAGGTCGTAGATTTCGAAAAGCGATACATCCGCAAGGACGGCAGCATTCTGTGGGTGCGCGTGACGACGGCATTGATTCGCGAGGGCAGCGCCCAACCGGATCGGTCAGTCGAATTCCTGCGCGATATTTCCACCCGCAAGCAGCTCGCGGCCGAGTTATTGCAGCAACAGACGCTGCTCGAGGCGGTCATCACCGATTTGCCCGTGGCGCTGCTGGCATGCGACGTGTCGGGACAGATCACGCACTACAATCGCGCCGCCACCGAGCTGCACTGCATACACACGCACGATTCCTCCACCCATAGCCCCCACGATCCGCCGCCGTTGGCAGCGGAAGTGTATCTCGCAGACGGGGTAACGCCGGTCAGCGCGGCAGACCACGCGCTCGCGCGCGCCCTGCGAGGCGAGACAATCAGCAATCTGGAGCTCGTAATCGTGCCGCGCTCGGCATCGCCGCGTACCACCCTGTCGAGCGCGCGCCAGCTGCTCGGTCCCGACGGGCAGCTGCTCGGCGCCGTCGCGGTGATTCAGGATACTACCGAACGCAAGCTGGCGGATCTGGAGCTCGAACGCGTCCACAAGCAGCTCATGCGTGCGTCGCGACAGGCGGGGATGGCAGAAATCGCCACCAACGTTCTGCACAACGTCGGCAATACTCTCAACAGCGTCAATATTTCCGTGAGCCTGGTGGCCGAGCGTATCAAGCAATCCAAGGCACCGAGCCTGTGCCGAGTGGCGAGTCTGCTGCAGCAGCAAGGCGAACGCGTGGGAGAATTCATCAATGCCGATGAGCGCGGCAAGCGCATACCGGAGTACTTGGCAACCCTGGGTCAGCAACTGCTGGCCGATCAGAAGATGACGCTGCAGGAGCTGGCCTCATTGTGCGGCAACGTGGAGCACATCAAGGACACGGTGGCGATGCAGCAGAGCTACGCCAAGCGCTGCGGCATCACCGAAACGATCGCCGTTGCGGAGCTGGTCGAGGATAGTCTGCGGCTGAATGCCGGCGCCTTTACGCGTCATGGAGTCACGCTGCGACGCGAATTCGACGAGGTGCCGCCGATCACGGTCGACAAGCACAAGGTGTTGCAGATACTGGTAAACCTGGTGCGCAACGCCAAGTACGCCTGCGACGATTCGGGTCGGACCGACAAGCTGGTTACGTTGCGTGTCGAGCAGGCGCCCGGTGGGATACGCATCAGCGTCATCGACAATGGCGTGGGCATCAGCACGCAGAACATGGGCCGGCTGTTCACGCACGGCTTCACCACCCGCCAATCCGGCCACGGCTTCGGCCTGCACAGCAGCGCGCTCGCGGCCAAGGAACTGGGTGGATCGTTGCGCGCCGAAAGCGAAGGTCGCGATCGCGGCGCGAGCTTTATTCTCGAACTGCCGAGCATGCCTCCGGGAAGTGCGCCGTGAGCCGCTTGTCGGGCGCGCTGCCAACCCGCCGCATTCTCATCATCGATGACAATGCGGCGATACACGACGACTTCCGCAAGGTGCTGACTGTTACCGCAGAGTTGAACTCAAAGGCGACGCTCGATGCTCTGGAGGCAGGCATCTTCGGCGATACCCCAAGGGTTGCAGCGTCTCCTCAATTCGAGCTTGAATCCGCGCATCAAGGACAGGCGGGCGTCGCTATGGCCCGTCAGGCCGTCATCGACGGACGGCCATACGCGGTCGCGTTCGTCGATATGCGCATGCCGCCCGGTTGGGACGGTCTTGAAACCATCGAACGGCTGTGGGCGGAAGATCCCAACGTGCAGGTCATCATCTGCTCGGCCCACGCCGACTACGATTGGACCGAGGTGGTCGCGAGGCTAGGGCATTGCGACCAGCTGCTGGTGCTGCGTAAGCCGGCCGAGCCCATCGAGGTGCTGCAATGCGCTACGGCACTGAGTCAAAAGTGGGAGAATGAGCGCCTCGTCAGAGGCCAAGTGGGCCGTCTGGAAGAGTTGATTTCCCTGCGCACGCGCAATCTGGAGGCCGCTAACCGTCAGCTACGCCATCTGGCCACTCACGATGTGCTCACGGGTCTGCCCAATCGCGCACTGCTCGAGGATCGGGTGACGCAGGCCATAGCGCATGCCGAGCGCGACGGGCGCTCGTTCGCGCTGCTGGTGTGCGACCTCGACCGCTTCAAGCTCATCAATGACTCTCTGGGACATCGGGCCGGCGATGAACTTTTGCGAGAGGTCGCACGGCGCCTGAGCGCCGCCGTGCGTAGCGGCGACACCGCGGCGCGTTTCGGTGGCGATGAATTCGTGCTCGTGTGCAACTCGATCGAGAGCGCCGACGGGGCGACGTCGCTGGCAGCGCGTGCCATCGAGGCACTTGAGAGTCCGGTACAAATCGCCGGAATCGATGTCCATAGCTCCCTCAGCATCGGTATAGCGATCTATCCGGCTGACGGCGGTTCTCTCGAGAAATTGATGGCGCACGCCGATGCCGCCATGTACGCCGCCAAACTGCGGGGCCGCGGAAACATACAAAGCTATGCCCCGGGAATTGAGCTCGGGACGCAGGATAGCGTGCAGCTTGAGAGTGAGTTGCACAGTGCGGTCGCACTGGGGCAGCTCGAGCTCTACTATCAACCCAAGGTCGATGCCCGAACCGGCGTGGTCCGAAGCGCGGAGGCGCTGCTGCGCTGGATGCACCCAAAGCGGGGCATCATCCCACCGGCGGACTTCATTCCGTTGGCTGAGGAATGCGGCTTGATCGGCAGTATCGGTGAATGGGTTATACGCGAGGCGTGCCGGCAAACGCGCGCCTGGCAAGACGACGGCATTTCGTCGCTGCGGGTATCGGTGAACCTGTCGGCTTCACAATTCCGCGACAGCGGTCTGGTCGACAGCATTCGTCGTGCGCTCGCCGATGTCGGGCTGGAGGCCCGCTATCTCGAGGTGGAGATAACAGAGAGCGCCGTCATGACCGACCCGGAGCAATCGAACACGGTGCTGGAGCAGTTGAGCGCCATGGGGATATTGGTCTCGGTCGACGATTTCGGCACCGGTTACTCGAGCATGAGCTATTTGCGCAGCTTCCCCATCGATAAACTCAAGATCGATCGGGTGTTCATCAACGAAATATTGAGCCGTCCCGCCGATGCCTCCATCGTGCGCGCGATCGTGTCCCTGGCGCACAGTCTCAATCTCAAGGTGGTCGCAGAAGGGGTGGAGAGCGCCGCACAGCTGGATTTTCTCCATGCCGCCGGCTGCGACGAATATCAGGGCTATCACTTCAGCCGGCCACTGCCGGCGCGCGACTTCGAGCGCCTGGTGCGCGAAGCGCGCGCCCGCCACATGCCATCGAGCGAAGCCGAGGCCGAGCGCACTCACAGCAAACTGGCGGCGCTCAAGCCGTAACGCCGCGCTCCCGTGGTCTGGGTTGTCGTTCGACCGTGCGCTACGGCAGCGCGGGCAGGTGACCGCTCGGCGCGATCGCGCGCATCGAGGGGCTCAGTACCATTGCCGAGGGGTAGCCCGGCGCGTTGAATTGCCGCCGGCCGAAGTCGAAGCTCAGCCGGCGCGCGAAGTCGATGCGGACATTGGCGCGCGCGCCGAGCTGCAGGTCCACGAGCTCCCGACGGCGGATGGCACCGAGCACGGTGGTGCCCGGCAGAGCTGTGGGCGCCGAGGCCTGATCGATGCGCAAACCATAGACGCGCAGTGCGCCCGATGCCCCGATGGGTAGGCTGAAATACACCATGATCTCGCGGCCCTGCGGACCGGGCGGGGCGCCAATCGCATCGCCCGCGAGGCAGGCACCGGCCCAGGGCAAGGCGGCGCCGAGCTGTATCAAGTGCCTCATGAGACCCCTGGCCGTCGCTTCCGTATTCACCACCGACCTCCGAGTCAGAGCGGTGAATCCAGTATGCGCCCGTGAGGGTATGGCCCCGACCAAGCCGGGTAAAACCGTGACGTGGACGGCGGTTTTGGCCCGCCGCGGCCGGATTATGCAAATAATAGCCCTCGCCCCCGGCGCGGCGCAGGGTGGCGCAGGGCGGCGTCGGCGCGTGCTTCCAGCGCGGCGCGAGTCAGCCGCAGCAGCTTAAGATTCAATGCGGGTGGTAGGCGCGCTCGGTATGGTGCACGAGCTGCTCGGGGTAGAAATAGACCTCTCGCAGCGAGCCGTCGGCGTAGCGGGCCGCCTGATCGTTGAAGTGCGGTGACTGCGGGTCCCCGCTCTCACCGCCCATCGTGATGGCACGCGCCGACACCCGGTCGCCAAATTCGACGATGGCGACAAAGCTGTTGCCGTTGGTGCCGTAGTATTTCTTCGTGCCCTCATAGCGATGCGCACCGAAGGAGGCGAGCGATCCCCAGCGCGCGGAGGTGAACTCGACCGGGATGCTGGGCCCGGCGTCGGTGAATTTTTGCACGACATCGCCCGTCAATCGCTGATAGCGGTTCATCTCGCCCCAGGGGACTCGCCAGAGGCCGAAGTCCTGCTGCAGCCGATCCGACACCGCGGCCAGTGCCGCGAGCTGCAGGTGCGCATCGAGGTGCTGGGCCAATTGGTCGTAGACCGAGCGATTCTCGGCGTCTGCTTGCTTCTTGGCCTGATCCCACAGCTCATCACCCCAGAGTGCGGCCAACGTCGTGGCCACCGAATGCACACCCCAGCGATAGTCCCACGCTCGCAGCACCGCGATCTGATCGGCGAGCTTGGCCTGCAGCGGATCGTCGGCAGGCAGTGCGTCATAGGCGGCCAGCAGCGATGGAATCAACTGCGCGAACGCGGGCAGGTAGGAATCGAACGCCGCGGCGTTCAGCGACGCCGGCGTGAAGTCCTGGTGATCCTGCAACAGCAGCGTGGCATGCACGCCGCGCGGGTTTTCGCCCGCAGTGTCCATGTAGCGCGGGTAATTCTCGCGCCTTGGGCTGTTGGGGCCCGCCGCCGAGTACGGCCAGTCGTTGGTGTTCATGATCCAGCCGTTGGACGGGTTGAGCACATGCGGCAATTGCTCGAGCGTGTGCAGACCCTTCCACTCGGTCGCTGGATTCGAGCCGTCCACGGGATGGGTGTAGTCGAAGTGATCGTCGCGCCGTGGCACGAATTGCGGGTGCAGGTAGGCAACGTTGCCCTCGGCATCGGCGAAGACGGTGTTGTTGGAGGAGTTGGCGCGCAATTCCATGACCTTCATGAAGGCGGCGTAATCGCGTGCCTTGGTAAGCCCAAAAGATTGCGATAGCGCTTCGATGGGCTTTTGCATCAGTGCGATGCTGACCCACTTGTCGCCGATCTGTTGCACGATCGGGCCGTGGCGTGTGCGGTAGACCGTGAAGGATCGGACCGTACTGGCGCCGAGCGCGGTGCGATACGGCACCTTGATGGTTGCGACGGTCATGGGTCGCCAGCCGCCGGCATAGCGATAGTAGACATGGCCATTTCTCTGCATGACAGTCTCTAGAAAGAAATCCACATTGTCGACGCCACTGGAGGTATGCATCCAACCCAGCCGCTCGTTGAACCCCTGATAGATGAAGAACTGTCCCCAGGTCACCGCGCCGTAAGCGTCGAGCCCCTCGTCGCTGCTGACCTGGAGCTCCGAGCGGAAGAAGAAAGACGTGTGCGGATTGATGAGCAGCAGCGCGTGATGATTGAGCGTGTTCGCCGGCGCGATCGCGATGCCATTCGAGCCTCCGGGCTCGCGCTCGAGCGTATCGCGCACCGCACTGAGCTGGACTGCGCTGCGCTCGCCGTAAAAAGCCTGCAGCGGCCCGAGCTGCACGCGCTCGATATCCCCGCCGATGCTGCCCTCGCTGAAGCTCAACGCCATCCACGGCTCGAATCGGTGGATCACGCGCGGCCTCACTTCCGGATGGGAGTGCAGGTAAAAATTCAAGCCATCGGCCCAGGCGATCATGAGCTTCTGCAGCCACGGCGGGCTCGCCTTGAATTGCGCCTGCAACTGATCGGGCGCAATGAACAGCTTCATGCGCAAATCCTGATATACGGCCGATTCACCTTCGGCCTCGGCCAATCTGCCCATGGCGTTCAGATAGTTCGTCTCCACGCGATTGAAATCATCCTCGGCCTGAGCGTAGAGCATGCCGAAGATCGCGTCCGCGTCGGTCTTGCCGCGAATATGAGCGATGCCCCAGTCGTCACGAACGATGCGGGTGTCCTGCGCCTGGCTGCGCCAGCGCGCCTCGTCCTCGCTGGATGCAAACCCCGGCGATGCCGCCTGGGTGCTCATTGAGACCGCAGCGGCCGAACAGAGCAAATATAGGACACGAAGGCATGTGTTCATTGAGCGCGCCTTGTTGATAGAAGTGCAGCTATGAGTTCGGGCGCACGGACTGCATCCCAGCTCCGCCGGGATTCTCCAATAATCTGCCGCCAAGGGCGCAAGCCCCGCGCCTGCGAAGGCACCGCGATCTTTGCATTTTATATTATATATAATAATGTGTTATAGATTATTTGTGATAATTTACATCACCTAGGCAGGCGCGCCCGCGGCGCGCCGCTCGCGCAATAAAATAGCGCCGCTGCAGTTTTTTCATGGTGAGGCATCTGATCGATGTCGCCTCACCCGATCGGCATAGCCTGAAGCCTGAGGTTCGCCGGCTGCAGCAGCGCAGCGCCCACGATGCGGTGCAGTGACCGCGACAGCCGCAGCGCCGAATAATAGCCGATACAATAGCCTCGCTCAGGCGCCGGGAGCCATTCTCTTTGAAGACATTCTTGCTCGCATTCGGAGCACTGTTCTCGATCGTCAACCCGCTGTCCGGTGCCTTCATCTTTTTTGGCGCGACCCGCGAGCTCGAGTCTCGCATCCGCGCGCAGGTATCGCGCTGGGTGGGGATCTATGCGTTTTCGATCGTGGCCGCCTCGCTCTATATCGGCGCCTACGTGCTGAGCTTCTTCGGCATCTCGATTCCAGTACTGCGCGTGGCCGGAGGGATCGTGGTGTCGATGTCGGGCTGGCGCATGCTCAACGAGCCGGACGCCACTGAACAGCGCCGCAGCGAGACCCCGAATCCGCGCTCGATGGATGTGCCCCCGAGTCGCCTGGCGTTCTACCCGCTTACCATGCCGCTCACCACCGGCCCCGGTACGATTTCGGTGGCGATCTCGCTCGGCGCCAGTCGCCCCAGCGGCTTTCATGCCCCATTGCTGGAGTTCTTCGTCGAAACGCTGGCCGCCGTGGCCCTGCTCGCGCTGCTGGTTTATGTCTGCTACCGCTACTCCGCACGGCTGGCCCATCTCGTGGGCCCGACCGGAACGAGCATTGTCGTGCGGCTGTCGGCATTCCTGCTGTTCTGCATTGGCATTCAGGTTCTATGGAACGGCGCGGCCGAATTGCTGGGTACGCTGCCGCTCGGCACCGCCGGCGTCAGTTAACGCGCCGGCCGTGGGCCAGGAATTGCCGAGGCGTCAGCAGATTCAATGCGTCGCCTCGCTGAGCTGACCCCAATTCTTACGGGCGCGCGCCAGATACGCGCGCGGCGAATTGAGGAAATACACCAGCGAGGTCGCGCTCGAGAAACAGTAGCGCTTGCCAAAGTCCGGATCGACCCAGTTGAGTGAACAGTCCGCCTCGATCCTCTTACCGACCGCGAGCCCGATGGGGTCGTTGTTGTCGAACTCGCCGCGCATGCTGCCGCTCGCCGGCGAGACCGCCTTCCAAATGCCGGCGCGCGCCGGATCGATGGAGCTCGCCCCGTGCTGCGCGGCTGCGATGGTCAAGTTTGACTGGCCGCTGTCCGCACCGCTCGCCATAGCCGCACAGGCGCCGAGTATCGCAGCGCTCGCGGTGACGGTACGCCGACAACACTGCGGCAATGATCGCATGCCTTAGGAACATTACCGCATGGTCGCGCGAATCGCCAGAGGCGGTGGCGTCGGCGCGACTTACGCCTCGTATTTGAACGACAGAGCCACGCGCGCGCGATAGGCGACCACTTTACCGTTTTCGACCTTCATATCGAGCTTGACGATCTCGGCCACGCGCAGGTCGCGCAAGGTCTTGGAGGCGGTCGCGACGGCGCTTTTGGCCGCTTCTTCCCAAGAGACGGCGCTGGTGCCGATGATTTCCGTGACGCGATAGACACCGGACGAAGATTTTTTATTGGCCATGTTGCTACCCCAAAGTTCCAGTTTTGGGTCGCGGTGCGAGCGGCGCCGCATCCCCGGAAACTCGATCATACCCTTCTCGCGCCTGTGCAGGTCATCCGATGCGAGCGCGCGGATGCTAGCGCGCAACGCTGCTGGATGTCAGCGCGCGCCGATTCGGGCACGCAGTGCTGAGCGGCGCGGCACGGGCGGGGAGGCCCGCGCGCGGGGCGCCGTGCGCGTGAGACGCGTGATCGCGGCGCGCAGTGATCGCGCCGCCCGGTCGTAGTCTGCCCACGGCTTGTCGCGCGCCATCAACACGGGCGCCGTGCGCACCGTAAAGCGCTTCGGCTCCAGTCCCGAGCGTACCTGCGACCACAGCAGCGGCATCGATACCGTGGCGCCCGCGCGCGCGCGCGGCGACAGCGGCGCTACGGCGGTTGCCATGCGGTCATTGCGCAGGTAGTCGAGAAAAATCCGCCCGCTGCGCTGCTGCTTCGCCATGACGGTCACGAAGCGTTCGGTACGGTCCTGCGCCATTTGAATGCAGAGGGTCTGCGCGAAGATCTTGGCCGCTGGCCAGTCGAGTCTGTCACGCGGGCCCAGCAGCGGTGTCACGACGTGCAAGCCCTTGCCACCGGTGGTCTTGCAGAAGCATTCGAGGCCGATTGCCTCAAGACGCTTGCGCAGTTCGATCGCCGCGTCGATGACCGCGCCAAAGTCGATATCCGGGGCCGGATCGAGATCGAACACCAACCGGCCCGGGACATTCGGTAGGTGCGGCGCGCAGTTCCATGGATGCAGCTCGAGCGCCGCACTCTGCGCGGCGGCAATCAGCGCCTCGATGCGGTCGATCTCGAGGTAGGGCTTGCGATCGCCGCTGACCGTGATCAGCTCGAACAGATTGGACTGACCGGGCATGGCGTGACGCTGAAAAAATCTCTGGCCCGCGATGCCATCCGGGGCTCGCACCAGCGAGCAGGGCCGGCCGGCGATGTGGCCAATCATCCAGGCGCCGATCGCAGCGTAATAGTGCGCCAAATCGAGCTTGCTCACGGGCCGGCCATCGCCGGCATCCGGCCATAAGTGCTTATCGGGCTGGGACAGACGCAGGCCCAGGACCGTTTCCTCGCCGGGCGCTGCGGCGTCGGCGGCAACGCGCCCACGAGCGCAGCGACGGGGCGCTCTCGCGACCGGATCGGCGGTTGCAGTGCCGGGCAGGTTCGGCAGGTCCCTGCGCTGCAGTCTCGATGGCCGCTGCGCCTGCACGCTGCTGGCAGGTTTGTCCTCGCGCAGACCCTTGAAGGCCGCCTGTCGCACCAGGCCCGATTCGGTCCAACCGGCAAATTCGATTTCGGCCACGAGCTGCGGCTTGAGCCAGCGGATATTCTTGTCATTGGGCGGCGCGGCGTCGCCGCGGAAGGGGCTGCTCGATGCTGCCGCCTTCTTCAGACGCGGCAACAGCAGCCCGACTGCGCGCCGGCCAAAGCCGCTGCCGACGCGACCGACATACATCAGGTGGTCGTCGCGATTGACGCCGACCAACAGCGAGCGCGGCAATCCATCGCGTATCGTGTAGCCGCCGATGACGACCTCGTGGCCGGCGCGGCATTTCGCCTTGGTCCAGCCGCCGCTGCGTCCAGAGACGTACGGTGCGCTGAGGCGCTTGGAGACGACGCCCTCGAGCGACATTTGGCGGACCGAATCCAGCATCGCGTCGGCCGTGGCTTCGAAGTGCTGCAAATAGCGCATCGAGGGCGCTCCGTGCTGCTTGAGCAAGGTGCTCAGACGCTGCTTGCGCACCGCCAACGGCTGCGCTCTCAAGTCCTCGCCTTGGAAAAACAGCAGATCGAAAGCGAAAAAGGTCAGCTGCGTCGTGTCCCGCGCGGACAGCGCGACCTGCAGCTTGGCAAAGCTCGGCACGCGCTCGGCATTGAACGCCACGACTTCGCCGTCCACGATGCAGTCGGGCAGAGAGCATGCGGCGCGCGCGATTTCCGGAAACTTCCCAGTCCAGTCCAATCCGCTGCGTGTGCGCAGGGTCGCCTTGCCGTGTTCCACGTGCAGTTGCAGGCGATAACCGTCCAGCTTGATTTCATGCACCCAGCCTTCTGAGGCGGGGGGTCGGTCCACAAGCGTGCACAGCTGCGGCTTGATGAACTGCGGCATCCGAGCGCGCTTGGGCGCTCGCGCCGCAGGTGCCACAGCCGGCTGTGGCGGATCGGACGGCGCCTGCCGCGACCGCCAGACGGCATCAGGCTGTGCGCTGCTGCGCGTGGCGAGCATGAAGGGCTTTGGTCCCTTGCCGCGGCCGGCGGCGATGCTCGCCATGCTGCGTCCGGAGGCCACCGAACGATCCTCGGCCAATAGCGCCTCAGCGCGCGTGGCGTCCGCAGCGGCCTCGTCACGATGCTTGATCAGCAGCCAATTGGTGTGCCGGCCGCCCCGCCGGTCGTTGCGCATGCGCACCAGAACCCAGCTGCCGTGCAGTCGCTCGCCTTCCAGTGTGAACTTGAGCTGTCCGGATTTAAGCGCGGACGCGGCATCGGTTCCAGGCAATGGCTGCCAGAATCCACGATCCCAGAGCTGCACCGTGCCCCCGCCGTACTGTCCCTGCGGGATCGTGCCCTCGAAGTCGCCGTATTCGAGGGGATGATCCTCGACTTCGACCGCCAGGCGCTTATCGGCCGGATCCAGCGAGGGGCCGTGCGTCACCGCCCAGGACTTGAACACGCCGTCGAGCTCGAGCCGCAAGTCGTAGTGCAGCCGTCGGGCCGCGTGCTTCTGAATCACGAACCGCAGTTTTTTGGAGGCGGCCACTGAATCCGAGCCCTGCGGCTCCGCGGTGCGTCGGAAGTCGCGCTTGGCGCGATAGCTCGATAGTTTGTTGCTGGGCATAGAAGATCCCGCGCATACGCGGCCGATACCTATTGTGCAATGAAACCCCAAGCCCATGGGCGGAGCGCGTCGGTCGCCTGTTCGAGCCGCTGGCTCTCGACGGCGCAAGTGCAGCGCACAATCGAAAGAATGCGACGTGCGCACTCATTATGTCGAGCGGCTCTGATTCAATCTGCTGAGGCGGTCTGCGAGCGTGCGCCGTTCTCCATGGGTTGGAACTCTGAGGATCGAGTTATGGTTGGCAAAACCGGCAAGATCGGCAGGGCCCCTGCCAAAAAGCGCGCGGGCCGCAGTGCCAGGAACCGCAAGGTCACCATCGATGCATTGACGTTCGATGATCTGCGCGGCCAGGTGGCCGCGATCGACAAATCGCAGGCCGTGATCCAGTTCAGTCTGGACGGCACGGTCCGCTCGGCCAATGACAACTTCCTGCAAACTTTCGGCTACTCGCGCGAAGAAGTCGTGGGACGCCATCACAGCATGTTCGTCGACTCCGGATACCGCGACAGCGCCGAATATCGCGCCTTCTGGGCCAAGCTGAGTCATGGCAAGTACGATGCCGGTCGCTACAAACGCGTCGGCAAGGGCGGCAGGGATCTCTGGATTCGGGCAAGCTACAACCCGATTTTCGACTCGCAGGGTCAGCTATTCAAGGTGGTCGAATACGCCGCCGAAATCACCGATCATCTATTGCGCGAAGCCGACACCGAGGGGCAGCTCGCGGCGATCAGCAAGGCGCAGGCGGTGATCGAATTCGAGATGGATGGCACCATACGTACGGCAAATGAGAATTTTCTGAGCGCCCTCGGCTATACGCTGCCGGAAATCAAGGGCCAGCACCACAGCATGTTCCTCACCCCGGGCTATCGCGACAGTCCCGAATATCGCGCTTTCTGGGCCAAGCTACAACGGGGCGAGTACGACGCGGAACAGTACAAGCACATCGGCAAGTATGGCAGGGAGGTGTGGATCCAGGCGACCTACAATCCGATCTTCGACGCCAACGGCAAGCCATTCAAGATCGTCAAGTTTGCGATCGACGTGACCTCTCAGGTGCTGCTGTCGCAGCAACTGCAAAAGTCTGTGGAGGAGACGCAGGCGGCGGTCAAGTCGGCCCTCGACGGTGATCTGACGACGCGCATCCCGCTGCAGGGAAAGAGCGGTCAGCTCGAGACGCTCTGCCACGGCGTCAACGACCTGCTGGGTACGGTGAGTGCCTTGATCGAGGAGGTCAACGGCGTCGTCGAACGCGGCAAGCAGCGCGATCTAACGGCGCGCATAGAGCTGGCAAGCAAGCATGGTGCGTTTGAGACGCTGTCCGCGGGCATCAACGTCCTGATCGACAATATGATGTCGGTCGTGCAACAGATCAAATCGGCGGTCTCCCAAGTCAAGACCGGCGTGCAGGAGATTGCCACTGGCAATGCGAATCTATCGAAGCGCACCGAGGAGCAGGCCGCGAACCTCGCAGAGACCGCTTGCTCGATGAAGCAGATGACAGCCACCGTGCGACAGACCGCCGATAACGCGGGCCAAGCCAATCAGCTGGCCATGGCGGCGCGCCAGCAAGCAGAAAAGGGCGGCGTCGTGGTCAACGCGGCGGTCGCCTCGATGGCTGGCATCAACGCGGCCTCGAGAAAGATTGCCGAGATCATCAGTGTGATCGACGAGATCGCTTTTCAGACCAACCTGTTGGCATTGAACGCGGCCGTGGAGGCAGCGCGCGCCGGCGAGCAGGGACGTGGTTTCGCAGTCGTGGCGACCGAGGTGCGCAATCTGGCGGGCCGAAGCGCGACGGCGGCCAAGGAGATCAAGGCGTTGATCCAGGACAGCGTTGCCAAGGTTGATGAGGGCAGCAAGCTGGTCGATGAGTCCGGCAAAGTGCTCGAGGACATCGTCAGCGCCGTCAAGAAGGTCACGGACATCGTCGCCGAGATTGCCGCCGCCAGCCGCGAGCAGTCTTGCGGCATCGAGCAGGTCAACAAGGCCGTTATGCAGATGGATTCGACCACACAGCAGAATGCCGCGCTCGTAGGGCAGGCCGCCGCTGCCAGTCACGCCATCGTCGCGCAGACCTATGCGCTCGACGAAGCCATATCGAGCTACCAGGTGGAGGAGGAGGCCGCGCTCTCCAACACGCCCAGCGCGGCGCCGGTGACTGAGCGCCGAGTGGCGAGCCGTCCCTGGAGGCAGCCTCCAGGGGACGCCGCACGCACGAACGCGTCCTCCAGCAAAGCTGCCGGCGTCGCCAACAGGTCCGTCGCCGATCAGTCCGCTGCGACGCCGCGACGGGTCGTGAATGCGCCGGCCGCCGGCGATGGCGAATGGTCGGAATTCTGAAGACGCACTGAGCGATACATCGGGACGACCGTGGCCGGGTTGTGTCTGGGCGCATCGTCCAACTGCCACACTCCTGCGCACATTCGCACTGAACCATCGCGTCGCGCCAGCGCTGTCAGGGCGATGCCACCCGCGTGAGGGTGCGTGCTGCCATTGGATAGGCAGCCTTCAGGGAGCGCTGCGCGCACAAGTGCGATCTCCGGTGCCGGAAACACAGTATCGCGGGCGCCCGTGCAGTAGGCGATGAGGTCCTGCGCCAAGCTCACCAGACACATCGCGAAGGCGGTGCCGATTGAGCAGAGAATCGCAACGTCGAATGTCATGAGAGGAGTCCTCCAGCGCTCCACGCCTACTCACTTTTACCCCTTGCGAATTAAGCGCCTATCGGACAAAGTTGCTTACCGGTGTAGGACAACAGCCTAACCATTAGAAAATATTAAGTGTTCGATACAGCATTCCTCAGTCCCGGCGGATTCAGGAAATAATCGCTCGGTGGGTGAGTTCTACCCATCCGTTGCGCCGGTGGCGCGTGTGGGTGCAGCGAGACCTGCTGCGACGCAGAAGATACTGAAACCGAAGGGGCAATGGATGACACGGCGGAGCTTTAGGATGCGCATTGTTGCGCTATGGCTGGCGACGCTGGCACGGCCGTTCGGCGCACTGGCTGCCGATCAGAACCCGGCTGCGGCTCCGGTTAACCCGGCCACCGCCCAGGAGCTGCAGCAGGTCGTCGTGATCGGCAATGCACCGCTACCCGGTCTCGGACTGCCGTTGAATCAGATCCCCTCGAATGTGCAAACCGCCAACAGCGAGGATATGCAGCGCCAGCAAACGGTCGATCTGGCCAATTACCTCGGCGACAACTTCAGTGGCGTCAGTGTCAGCGCCAGCGCGGATAATCCGTTTCAACTCGACATCAACTACCACGGCTTCACCGCCTCGCCACTGCTCGGCACCCCCGAGGGTCTGTCGGTGTATGTCGACGGCGTGCGCGTCAACGAGTCCTTCGGTGATACCGTCAACTGGGACCTGATCCCGCAATCCGCGATTTCGACCGTGACGCTGATGTCGGGGTCCAACCCGGTTTTTGGCCTCAATACCTTGGGCGGGGCGCTGTCGGTGCAGACCAAGAGCGGCCACGACGACCCGGGGAGTGAGCTCGAAGCCTCTGGCGGCTCCTTCGGGCGGCGTTCGGTCCAGGGCGAGACCGGTGGGGCGGTCGGCGGCTTCGACTATTTCCTCACTGGCAATTATTTCGACGAGACCGGCTGGCGCGACCTGTCGCCGACCCGGGTCTATCAGGGATTTGGCAAGGTGGGCTGGCAGAACGAGCACACCGACGTCGACCTCAGTTACACCTATGCCGATACGAGTCTCTACGGCAACGGTGCGACGCCGCTGAGCATGCTGTATTTCCGGCGCGAAGCCAGCTACACACCGGACTACACGGCAAACCTGCTGCATTTCATCAACCTGACCGCCACGCAGTTTCTGAGCGAGCATCTGCTGCTGTCGGGCAATCTCTACTACCGTCATCTCATCACGGGCAGCAGCAACGGCAACAGCAATGACAATTACCTGTCGGGCGACTACAGCGGGCCGCCGATCGATTGCACCGCAGCGCCGACTGACCGGGCCGATATTGCCTATTGCGCCACGGGCCAGGCTGCGGTGTCGCGCCTGGTCCAGCGCACCGCCGGAATTGGTGTGCAGCTGACGGATTCGCAGGATCTTCTTGGCTGGAAAAATCAGGGGATCATCGGGCTGGACTACGAGGACACCGAGAACTCCTTTGTGCAAATGTATCAATACGGAGCGCTGGCGCCGAATCGAACGCTCATTTACCAACTCAGTCCGCTCAACGACGAAACAGTCATCTCGCTCAACGGCGCCAACCGGATTTTTGGCGCTTATCTGACCGACACCCTATCGCCGAACGAGCGCTTCCACCTCACCGCATCGGCTCGCTACAACAGCAACACCGAAACGCTCACCGGCGCGAGCGTGGACAGCGACCTCGGCGATTTCGGCGTCGGGTTCGATCAAGCCAGTCCACTGATCGGCGACCACACCTTCGGTCGCATCAATCCTGCGTTGGGAATCACAGCGACACCGTCCGACGCCACCACCTACTATGCCGATTACAACGAGGCCAGCCGCGCACCGACAGTGATCGAATTGGGCTGCGCCAATCCGGCCGCGCCCTGCGGCCTGCCCAATGATTTTGCCAGCGATCCGGATCTCAAGCAGGTGGTGGCCCGGACCTTCGAGCTCGGTTGGCGCGGCAATCGGCCCGATCATCGGCTGAACTGGAGCGCGGATGTGTTCCATACGGTCAACAGCGATGACATCCAGTTCATCGCCACGAGCGCCAATCAGGGCTACTTCGCCAATGTCGGCAGCACGCGCCGCCAGGGACTGGACCTGGCGCTCGGCGGCAAGCAAGGCGGCTTCAAGTGGCGTCTCGCGTACAGTTATGTCGATGCCACGTTTCGGTCCAGCTTTGTCGTCAGTGCAGCCTCCAACAGCACCGCCGATGCCAATGGCAACATCCTGGTCCATTCGGGTGACCAAATCCCGCTGATTCCGCGCCACACCGGCCGCCTTGCGCTGGATTACGAGTTCAACAAGCAATGGGATGTCGGCGGCAACCTCATCGTGACCACGGGCTCCTATCTGCACGGCGATGAGAACAACGCCAATCAGGCTGGAGGCACCAACGCGGCGGGCGCCTACATCTCACCCACGGGGACAGGTTGGATTCCCAGCTACCTGCTGCTGAATCTGCAGGGCACCTATCATCTGGGCAAGTCGATCGACTTTTTTGCGCGTCTCGATAACCTATTGAACAAGGAATACTCGACAGCCGGCTTTCTGACCCAGGATGTGTTCAATCCCAACGGCTCGTTCCGCTTCAATCCGGCTGATTGGACCAATGAGAATGCGGTATCGCCCGGAGCGCCGCGAGCCATCTGGGCGGGACTTCGAATTCGCTTCAATTAGCACTCAGACGCGCGCGGTGCGCCTTCGCTGGCATTGCTCTACCCAACCCCGCCAGCGTGCGACTGCACGAGACGGTCGGGTTCATTCCCGTCGGCGTATATCGGGACGTTGGATTCAAGCTTGGCCGCTGGCGCGAAGTGGGTTGGTGGCAATTCAGGCTGTCGGCCGACGACACGCCGCCGGCCGAGCCGATTGCATTCGCGGCACTGGGACCACCGGCGGTTTGAGGAATCGGACAGGCCGGATCAACGCGCAGAGCGAGCGGGGAAACCCGCAAAATGCTGCCAACGAGGCGATCAATGCGACGGGCATCACCCAACTGCCAATGAGAAGAACCTGCCAGGCGCTGACCCTCTGTCCTTGCCGTCGCAACGCGACCAGCCAGAGAATCAGCAGCTGCACATGGATTTCGGCTTCATGGCGCGGTTCAACTATATATAGTTGAGAATCGCCGACGCGCTTTGTCAGCGCAGTCCGACGCCGTGGCGGGCGTTGCTACGCAGCCTAGTAAATATTCCGATAGTCCTACAGTGGCGCGCCATAGGCTCGGGCACTATGCGCGACGCGCCATTACGCCGGCCCCATAAGTCCTGGGGTGCGGCGAATGGGCAGGGGGCGGTCTCGAAAATGAAGCCAGAGCGATGAGTAGGCCATGAACCAGGCCTTGGGAGAGGCTCGCGCGCGACTCGATGCGCAACAGGCGCATGCTGAGGCTGAGGCAGTCACGCCTGCGCGCACCGATCGACAACGGCAGTGCGACACGGGCGCGGATGAGCGCTCGCAGGCGGAGGCTCCATTGAGTGAAGGTGAGTGGCGCTTCCGGGCGATCGTCGAGAATGCTCACGTGGGCGTGACGCATTCCCTGCCGGACGGACGATTCGATTTCGTCAACAGAACGTTCTGTGAGATGGTCGGATACACAGCGGAGCAGATGCGTTCAAAGACCTGGCGGGATCTCACCCATCCCGATGATCTCGCGGCCGATCTCGCCCTTTCGCGTCGATTATTCGCCGGAGAGATTCCTTACTACACCCTCGAGAAGCGCTACATCCGCCAAGATGGTTCTATCGTCTGGGCCCATCTGTTCGCCAATTACATCCCGGACGGAGACGGCCGCCCCTGCCGCGGCGTGGGCATCGTGGTCGACGTCACCGAGCGCAAGCGCGCGGAACGGGCACTGCGCGATAGCCAGGAGAGCCTGTGGCTGGCCAAGCACGCCGCCCGGATCGGTACCTTTGACTGGGACCTACGCAGCAATGTCATCCAATTGGACGAGCGGACTTACGAGCTGTGGGGGATCGAGCCGAGTGAGCCCATCACGTTCGAGGTGCTTCGGTCCGGAATCCATAGGGACGACCGCACGAGCACGCAACGGGCGCTCGAGCGCGCACTCGATCCGAATGGCGATGGCCAGCATTTCGCAACCTACCGGGTCATCCATCGTGTTAACGGCACGACCCGATGGGTCGAGGCGACCGGCCGAGTGTCCTTCGAGGCGGCTGCGCCGGCTCGCATGGTGGGCATCGTCCAGGACGTGACGGACAGGAAATTCGCCGAGGAGAAACTGCGTGCGAGCGAGGAGCGATTTCGCGAGCTCGCCAACAACATCGATCAGTTCGCGTGGACCTGTGATGATCTTAGCTTTCGCACCTGGTACAACGACCGCTGGTACGAATACACGGGCACGACATTTGAGGAGATGCGTGGCGAGGGCTGGAAGAGAGTTCACGATCCGGCGCATCTGGATCGTGTCGTAGCCCACCTGCAGAACTGCATGCAATCCGGCCGACCTTGGGAAGACACCTATCCGCTGCGCGGCAAGGATGGCCGGTATCGGTGGTTCCTGTCGCGAGCCGTTCCGATCCGAGACGCGAGCGGACGCGTCGTTCGATGGTTTGGAACCGACACCGATGTGACCGAGCTGCGTCTGCTGCAGGAGGCGCAGCAGGAGGCGGACCGACGCAGGCATGAGTTTCTAGCGATGCTGGCGCATGAGCTTCGCAACCCGGTGGCTCCGATTCGAAGCGCCGCCGAAGTTCTGCTGCGCCGGATGCCCCACGACGAGCAGCAACGGCCGCTCCTCGCTATGGTGCAGCGACAAGCCGGCCAACTGGCGCGACTGCTGGATGATCTGCTCGATGCAGCCAGGGTCTCCCAGGGACGAATCGAGCTGCGGCGCGAGTTGCTTGCCGTGTCGCAGTGCATTGCGCTCGCTGTTGAAATGGTGGAACCGCTCATTCGGGAGAAGCATCACCGGCTGCTGGTGACGCAGTTGGCTCAGCCGCTCTATGTGTATGCCGATCGGGTCCGGTTGACACAATGCATCGCCAATGTGCTGACGAACGCCGCCAAGTACACCGACCCGGGCGGAGAGATTCGCATAGACACATGTGCGCAGGGTGGCGAGTTGATCGTTGCCGTCAGCGACACGGGCGTTGGCATATCTGCGGAGCTTCTGCCGCGAGTATTCGAGCGTTTCGTGCAGAATGAGCGTGCGCTCGACCGTTCACAGGGCGGACTTGGCATCGGCCTTTCTATTTGCAAACAACTGATCGAAATGCACGCTGGACGCATCGTTGCGAGCAGCCACGGCTTGGGTCGCGGTTCGACGTTTTCTCTGTCGTTGCCGCTGGCCGAAGCACCGGATATCGCGGTGCGGGATGCGTCCACGGCGGTCGAAGCACGGCATCGCGTACTGATCGTCGATGACAATCGTGACGCTGCCGATTCGCTTGCCATGCTGCTGCAACTCGAGGGGCACGAAACCAAGGCGGTTTACTCGGCTGAGGAGGCGCTCGAGCAGGCTGTCGCGTACCAACCCGAGACCGTGCTGCTCGACATCGG
>Ga0116223_10001788_pt1 | contig 21253 bp, 20 predicted proteins | sample Sb_taG_3_FD_90092 | JGI IMG/M metagenome (GOLD analysis project Ga0116223, IMG submission 90092) | Peat soil microbial communities from Weissenstadt, Germany - Sb_50d_a_PC metaG | ecosystem: Environmental > Terrestrial > Soil > Wetlands > Peat | place: Germany: Weissenstadt | collected 2010-09-21 | reverse complement strand
TCGTCAGCAGTGCCCCGTGCGCCCACCCCAATTTGACCGCCTCCTCTGGCGACGCGCCGGTCAGCAGGCCGTAGAACAGTCCTGCGGCGAAGCCGTCGCCGCCGCCGACCCGGTCGTACACATCCAGTTCGCAAGTGGGAGCCACGTAGGTCTTGCCGTCGATCCAGGCCACCGCGCTCCAGCTGTGCTGGTTCGTGGAATGCACTTCTCGCAGCGTCGTCGCCACGACCTTCACCCCCGGGTGCTGCCCGACGACCTGATCGATCATCCCGAAGAAGGCGCTCGGGTCGAGCTTCGAGGTGGCCGCCACCTCCGGACCGGGGATGCCGAGCCCCTTCTGCAGGTCTTCCTCGTTGCCCACCAGGACGTCCACTTGGGCCACGATCTTGCGGATCGTCTCCTGCGCGCGTTTCAGGCCGCCGGAAATGTTCCAAAGCTTCTCCCGAAAGTTCAAATCGAAGGAGATCACGGCGCCGGCGGCCTTCGCCGCCGCCATCCCTTCGAGGATCACCTCCGGGGTCGTCGCCGACAGCGCCGCGAAGATGCCGCCGCTGTGGAACCAGCGCACGCCGCCGCCGCAGATCGCCGGCCAGTCGAAGTCGCCCGGCTTCAGCAGGGCGCCCGCCTCGTTGGCGCGGTTGTAGAAGACCACCGGGGCACGGACGCCGTAGCCACGGTCGCTGTAGACGGTGGCGATGTTCGGGCCGCTGACGCCGTTGTGCGCGAAGTGCTTGTAGAAGGGCCTGACGCCCATCGCCCGCACCCGCTCGGCCACCAGGTCGCCGATCGGGTAATCGACCATCGCCGAGGCGATGCCGGTCTTCATGCGGAAGCAGTCCGACAGGTTGGCCGCGACGTTGAACTCGCCGCCGCTGACGTGAATTCGGCCCTCCGTCGCCTTGCGAAACGGGACGATGCCCGTGTCGAGGCGATGGACCAGGGCGCCCAGCGACAGCAGGTCCAGGGCCCCCCCCGGGGGGACGCCCAGGGTATTCGGCATGACGCGCTCCTTGTTGCAGAGATTTCTCGGTGGGCGGCGGGTCGGAAACCCACGCTGCAAGGCGAACATTCCGCCGGGCAACGCCGCGCGGAAATATCCCCACCATTGTACGGGGGGCGCGAGGCGACGCAGCGTGCGCCGCGCGGGTAGCAGTCGTGGTCAGGCCGACCTACCGGAAGTAGAAAGTTGAATAGGCCCAAAGCCCCTGCCTCCCGGAAACGGACCACCATGCGCATCCTCACTACCTGCCTCTTGCTCTTCCCGGCCTGCCCGCTTCTCGCTGGGGAGCTGACAAGCCACCGTGATCTTCCCTACACCGAGCCGAAGACCGAACGCCAGACGCTCGATGTTTACGCCCCCGCCGAGGGGAAGAATCATCCGGTCGTCGTCTGGATTTTCGCGAAGCGATAAATCGAGGGTGGCGGCTAAACGTCGGTGTTGCGCGGGACCATCGTGCAAACCTGAACCTCGGCGCGAGGGAGAACGGTCATGGCGAGTATCACATCGAAGGGGCCGGCGCCCCCGGAGCCGGGAGCGGCCAAGGAGGGCCCGATGGCCCTTCTCAACCGCTTCTTTGCGTCGCGCTGGGCTGTCATCGTCACGGGCGCGGTGACCGGGACGCTGGCGGCCCTGCTCGTGCATGCCGGCAACCCCGGCAACATGGGCTTTTGCACCGCATGCTTCCTGCGCGACATCGCCGGAGCCGTGGGACTGCACCGCGCTGCCGTGGTTCAGTACATCCGACCGGAGATCATCGGTGTGGTGCTCGGTGCCGCTTTCGCGGCCATTCTGTTTGGCGAATTCAAGCCGCGCAACGGCTCGGCGCCGGTCGTCCGCTTCGTCCTCGGCATGCTGGGCATGATCGGAGCGCTGGTCTTCCTGGGGTGTACCTGGCGCGTCTACCTGCGCCTCGGCGGCGGCGACTGGAACGCGATCCCCGGTATCCTTGGGTTGATCGTGGGCGTCTTTGTTGGCGTGCAGTTCTTCAAACTCGGCTACGACCCGGGACGGAGCCGGCCGGCGCGGGCGGGCGTTGGCTGGGTCATGCCGGTGCTGATGCTCGCGGCCCTGGCGCTGCTGATCTTCGAGCCGAAGCTCGGACGCAACGCCGGCGGTGAGCCGGCCGGTCCGATCTTCAGCAGTGAGAACGGGCCCGGGTCGCAGCACGCGGCCGTGGCGCTGGCGCTGGGTGTCGGGCTCGTCATCGGCTTCCTGGCGCAGCGCAGCCGCTTCTGCACCATTGCCGGGGTTCGCGACTTCATCCTGATGCGCGATACGCACTTCACCGTGGGCATCGTCGCGCTGGTACTGGGGGCGCTGGTCACCAACCTGGCACTGGGGCAGTTCAAGCCGGGCTTCACGGGACAGCCGGTCGCGCACACCGATACCTTGTGGAACTTCGCCGGTATGGTCCTTGTGGGCCTGGCGTTCACGCTGGCAGGGGGCTGCCCCGGGCGCCAGTTGATTCTCGCCGGCGAGGGGGACGGCGACGCCGCGGTCATGGTCCTGGGTATGCTGGTGGGAGCGGCGTTCGCCCACAACTTCAGCCTGGCCAGCTCTCCGGCCGGACCCGGCGCGTTCGGTCCGGCCGCCATCATCGTTGGTCTCGTGGTCATTAGCCTGATCGGACTTGGACTCCGCGAACGAGTTGCCTGAACTTCGCACCAGGAGCAAAACCATGGCTGACACCGACCCCATCATCGTGGATGTCCGCGGCCTGTCCTGTCCGCAGCCGGTGATTGCCACGCACCAGGCCCTCGGCGCGCGGCCGGGCGGGCACGTCCAGGTGCTGGTAGATACCGGCGCGCAGCGCGACAACGTCTCCCGGCTGGCGCGGCGCGAGGGCTGGGCGGTCGCCGTCGAACCGGCGGACGACGGCTTCCGCGTCCTCCTGAGCAAGTGAGCCGAAAGGGGTCCGGGCGTGATCTACCTCGACAATGCCGCCACGTCCTGGCCCAAGCCGGCTGTCGTCGCCCAGGCCATCGGCCAGTTCCTCGAAACCAGTGCCGCCAACCCCGGACGCTCTGGGCACCGTCTGTCCCTGGCCGCCGCGCGAGTCGTCTACAACCTCCGCGAAGCCCTCGCCGAGTTCTTTGGTCTGGAAGATCCGTTGCGGCTGGTCTTCACCTCCGGCGTCACGGAATCGGTCAACCTGGCGCTGCGCGGCCTGCTCCGTCCCGGCGATCACGTGGTGACCAGTCCGATCGAGCACAATGCCGTCATGCGGCCGCTGCGCGCCCTGGAACGGGAAGGCGTTCGCCTCACCATAGTCCCGGGCACCGCGAATGGCTGCCTGCGCCTCGGCGATCTCGAGCTGTCTCTTCGCCCCGAAACGCGACTCGTGGTTCTGAATCACGCCTCGAACGTGTCCGGGACGATCCTGCCGGTGGCCGAGGTCGGCGCCATCACGCGGCGGCAAGGGAAGCTGTTGCTGGTGGACGCCGCGCAGACCGCCGGCGTGCTGCCGATCGACATGAAGGCGATGAACGTGGACCTGCTGGCGTTCAGCGGCCACAAGGGCTTGCTCGGGCCGACGGGAACGGGTGGGCTGGCGATCGGCGAGCGCGTGGACGTGAGGGACATGGCGCCCTTGAAGCGGGGCGGCACCGGCAGCCGGTCCGAGTTCGAGGAGCAACCCGACTTCTTGCCCGACAAGTACGAGGCAGGCACGCCCAACAGTGTGGGCCTGGCCGGGCTGGCCGCGAGTCTCGATTTCCTGCGCCAACGCGGCACGGAAGCACTGCGCCGTCACGAGATGACGCTGACCGGGCAGTTGCTCGAGGGCCTGCGAGCGATCTCCGGCGTCCGGGTGTTTGGGCCCTGCGATCCGGCTCGGCAGGTGGCCGTGGTCTCGTTTACGCTGACCGGGCGGCACGTGTCGGACATCGCCTTGCAGCTCGACGAGGAGCACGGCGTGCTCTGTCGGCCCGGACTCCATTGCGCGCCTGCGGCGCATCGCACGCTCGGCTCGTTTCCCGAAGGGACCGTGCGCTTCTCGCCGGGGGCGTTCACCACCGCCAAGGAGGTAGAGGCGGCACTGGCGGCCGTCGCGCGGCTGGCGAGGGCCCCCACATGACCGCTCACGGCGTCGTCCTGTTTCACGGCATTCAGGCGGCCCTTCGGGCCGAGAAGGTCCTGCAGAAGGCGATGCTGACCGTCAAGTTGGTGCCGACGCCGCGACAGTTCAGCTCCGACTGCGGCGTCGCCCTCCGCTTTGCCTGGTCCGACCTCGACCCGGTGCGCGACCGGCTGGCCACGGCGAAGGTCGAGATCGACGTGATCCACCCACTGGAGTAAACCCATGAGCGTTGCCAAGCCGATTCGCCTGACGAGCCTGTCGTCCTGCGCCGGCTGAGCTTCCAAGCTGCCTGCCGAGGCGCTGGCGCAGGTGCTGCGCCCACTACAATCGCTGTTCCACCCGCGCGACTTTCCCGACCTGCTCATTGGTCTGGAAAGCCCCGATGATGCTGCCGTCTATCGCCTAGACGCGCAACGCGCCCTCGTCGTCACCAACGACTTCTTCACGCCCATCGTGGATGACCCCTACGACTACGGGGCCATCGCGGCCGCCAACTCCCTGTCCGACGTGTACGCCATGGGCGGGACTCCGATCCTGGCGCTGACCATTGCCGCTTTCCCCCTTCGCCTTCCCGGAGAGGCGCTGGCGGAGGTCATGCGCGGCCTGGGCGAGAAGGTCCGCGAGGCGGGGGCGGTGATTGCCGGCGGTCATACCATTCAGGACGAGGAACCCAAGGTCGGCCTGTGCGTCGTCGGCATGGCCCACCCGGACCACCTCCTGACCAAGGGCGGCGCGAAACCCGGCGACTTCCTGGTCCTGACCAAGCCCCTGGGCACCGGCATCATCACGACCGCCGCCAAGGCCGACCAGGCCGAAGCGGGCCACCTGCGCGCCGCCGTGGACTGGATGAAGCGGCTGAACCGGACGGGGGCGCAGATCGCCGTGGAACTGGGCTGCAAGGCCGGCACCGACGTCACCGGGTTCGGCTTGCTGGGACATGCCTGCGAGATGGTCGAGGGGGCTAATGTCGGCTATCGCCTCTTCGCCGACCAGGTCCCTTTGATGGACGGCGTGCGCCAATATGCCGACCAGTGGCTGTTCCCCGCGGGGGCGGCCGGAAACCTCGAGGCTTTCCAGTCCCACGTCCACTTCGACGACGATGTGAGTGAGGATTCTCGCATGCTGCTGTCCGACCCGCAGACCAGCGGCGGGCTGCTCCTGGCCGTGACGGCGGCGAAGCGCGAGGAATTCCGCAAGCGGATGGCCGCCGTGGGGCAGCCGTTCTGGTTTGTGGGGGAGGTGATCGAAGGCACCGGCATCCTCGTGCATCGCCTTCCCTGAACGCTTTCTCCACTCGCGGCGACAACGGGCGCCTCCGTGCCCAGGTCGTCCTTGGCCTGCGTCGCCTCCCGATGGCAGGCGCCGACGGGGGCCGGGGGAACGGTGCCGGTTGGGCATGGTTCAAGCCGGGGTAACACTTGGCGCCGTAGATCAGGCTTTCCAGCCTGACAAGAAGCGAGTCAGGCTGGAAAGCCTGACCTACGGCCGCGCCACCCGAAACTGCCCCGTTCTAAACCATGCCGCCGGTTGGCGGTGTGCCTGTGCCTTTGTTTGTGCCGGCGCGGGCGTTAGAATGAAGTGTGTTGGTCGGTCCCCGCCCGGATGCGGAGGCATCCCGTTATGCCGTTCCTCCTGCTGCTGTTTCTGACCCTGGTCTGTGTGCCGGACGAATGGCCCGCCCCCTGGGGTGTCCTGGCTTCCCCGGCCGTCAGCGCCGGCCTCACCGGACTCGGCGTGCTCCTTGTGGCCGGCTTCGCCCGCGCCATCGCCGCCGGGGCCACCCGTCGCCTCACCCTCAACCCGGGCCACCGCGAGCGCGTGCTGCGCCGTTATGGCCGACTGCGGACCTACCACATCTTCGTCCTGATCGCCGTCTACGCCGTGTCGCTCTACGTCCTCGGTTGGGGCTGGACCGTGCAGCAGTTCTGCGGCAGCGGCGCTCAGATGCTCCCGGGAGCCGAGGTGCTCATCCTGGCGCCCTTCCTGGCGGGGCTGGTGCTCTCCTGGGTCGCCTTCTACGACGCCGAGCGCGCCCTGCACTACGCCGACGAATCCGAGTCGGTCGAGCGCTACTGGTCGCGCGGCGCCTACGTCACCTTCCACGTCCGCCAGAACCTGGCGCTGGTCCTGGCCCCGCTGCTGCTGCTCCTGCTCATGAAGGGCCTGCGCCGCCTGTTCCCCGAGAACGAGGAGGAGCCCTGGGAGTGGTGGCTCATCACCCTCGCCAGCGTCGCCCTGTTCTTGTCGGTATTCGTCGGCATGCCGTGGCTGCTGCGCCTGGCCCTGGGACTCCGCCCGCTGCCGCCCGGCCCGCTGCGCGACCGCCTGGAGGCCACCGCCGACCGGCTCCATTTCCGGTGCAGCAACATCCTCGCGTGGAACACGCGCGGCGGCGTCGCCAACGCGATGGTGGCGGGAGTCGTCCCCTGGGTGCGCTACGTGCTCCTGACCGACCGGCTGATGAGCGAGCTGACGCCCGACGAGGTGGAGGCCGTCTTCGGCCATGAGGTCGGCCACGTCAAGCACCACCACATGCTCTACTACCTCGGCTTCCTCCTCGTCAGCGTGGTTCTGGTGGGGGTGCTGTGGCACTGGCTGGCGGTGTACCTGCACTTCGATGACCGCAAGGACGCGACGTTGCAAGGACTGCCGCTGGTGACGATGCTGGGGGCCTACATCTTCGTGGTCTTCGGCTTCCTGTCGCGGCGCTGCGAACGGCAGGCGGACGTGTACGGCTGTCGGGCGGTTTCCTGTGCGCAGACGGCTTGTTGCGGTCACGAGGAGGGGGTGGAACTGGCCCCGCGCGGCCGCGGCCTGTGCCCGACGGGCATCCGCACCTTCATCGAGGCCCTGGAAAAGGTGGCCCGCCTCAACGGCATCAGCCGCGACAACCCGGGCTGGCTGTGGTCGTGGCAGCATTCGACCATCGCCCGCCGCGTCGAGTTCTTGCAGTCGGTGCTCGCCGACCGTTCGCTGGAGCGGCGCTTCCAGCGCCGCGTCGCCCTGGTCAAGTGGGGGCTGTTCCTCGGCCTGCTGGCGGTGCTGGCGGTATTGTTCCAGACCGCCCCCCCGGAGAACGAACGGCCGGCAGACGAAGCCCCGCCGGCCGCGGGCGGCAGCGAATCGCCCCCATCACCCCCTTAGGGTGAGGGATTGGGGGTTTCCTACCCTCTTCCCCCGGAAGGGGGAGGAGAGTGACGCTGGTCACGCCACGTAGGGCAGGACGTACGGCCCTTTCGGGATGACCGCGACCCGGGCGCCCGGCCCGTACTCCGCGAGCGAGTCGGCCACCGCCTGCTCGACCGTCGCCGCCGGCTCGACGAAGCATCGGCGCAGCGCCTCCGCCGACAGCCCGTCCGTGACGACCTTCACCTTGCACTTCGCGACGACCTTCGCCAATTCCTCCAGCTGCCATTGATCCATGCGGAAGTAGTCCTTGCCGAGGATGCGCTGCTTGAACAGCTTTAGATCGGGGTTGTCGGCTATCAGGTGCTGAAACTCGGGACTGCCGACCCCCTCGCTCAGGCTCGCGGCCAGGACGATGGTGCCGCCCTGTTTGACGACGGGGAGTGCCCCGGTCAGGCCCTTGACCGCCTGGTAAAAGGTCGTGTCGAGCGGGTAGCCGGCGCAGCTCGTGACCACCACGTCGCACGGTTGGGGTACCGGCACCTTGACGACCCCTTCGACGAAGCGGACGCCCTCCTGCCACGCCCGGATCATGTCGCCGGCGCCGACCCAGAGGATGCGCCGCCGGCCGTCGATGCAGACGTTGACGATGAAGTCGCAGCCGGCCATCTGGGCGATGCGCGTGTTCTCCTCGTGGACAGGGTTGCCGTCGAGGATGCCGCATTCGGCGCGGGGGTGCTCGAGGAATTTCGGCCCATGCCAGACCTTGACCGTCTCCAGGGCCGCGATGCCGGGACAGATGACCTTGCGGCCGCCGCTGTAGCCGGCCATCAGGTGCGGCTCGATCAGGCCGGTGGTGATCTTCAGGTCGGCGCGGACGTATCGGCTGTCGAGGTAGACGGGGACGCCGTTGGGCGTGGTGCCGAGGTAGTCGTGCTCGTCGAGGGCCTTGCCGTGATGGTTCTCGATGCGGTAATCCCGCGCGATCTCGGGGCCGACCATCTCTTCCAGCTCGGCGCCCTCGTTGGGCCGATGCAGGCCGGTGGCGATCAGGATGAGGATGTCGCGGCGGGCGATGCCCTGCTCTTCCAGGGTGCGCAGCAACGGCGGCAAGATGAGCCTATTCGGCACCGGGCGGGTGACGTCGCAGATGAGGATGCAGGCGTTACGGCGGCCGCGGGCGACCTGGGCCAGCGGCGGCGTGCCGATGGGATGGGCGAGGGCCCCTGCGATGGCGCCATCCGGGTCGGCCAGGGGCTCGGCGGGGCGGATGGCGAGCGGGCCGACGACGCAGTCGTCGGGCAGTTCGACGGGCAGTCCGGTGCGGCCGTAATCGAGGGTAACGCGCATGGGAGTTCCGGTAGCGTGGGTTCGTTCGTTTAGCCGCCGCTCTCGGGGCGGCGCGGATTCATCGTTTCGCGAAACGATAAAGCGGGGCGGCGGCTCAACTTGTCAGTCGCGAGGAATGGCTATAATATCACTTTTTCCCCCTACGGACCACGGACTACGAGCCATGTCCATCGACAAGAGCCTCCGCCGGAAGAACTCGCTGGCCCGCGCGCGCAACGTGCTGACGCGCGGCGAGCGGATCAAGGTATTGCAGGACGAGGAGCGCTGGCAGGACGGCCGCAGCCCGTTCGGCCTGCCGAAGGTGCGCGTCCTGAAGGTGGCCACCAAGAAGAAGGCCAAGAAGGAAGAGAAGGAGGCCGCCGAGGGCGCGCCTGCGGAAGGCGCCGCCCCCGCCGCCGAGAAGAAGGGTGCCGAGAAGAAGTAAGCCGGCACGGCAAAGCGAAGCGGCCGGGCCAATGGCCCGGCCGCTGCCGTTTCGTCAACCGCGGAGCGAGCGCTCACTGCTTGCGTTCGCCCGGCGGTTGCACTGGCAGGAACGGATCGGTCGATCCGGCCTTCGGGACGGCCGGGCGGTTGGCGGGAGGGGCGATCTCGTAGCGCTGAAGGGCGGGCGCGCCGGGCTTCCCCTTCTGCAAGTCGCCGTGCAGTTCCTTGACGGCGCGCATCACCTCGTCGAGCTTCTTCTCCAGGTCGGCGATCCGCTTGTCGGTGTCGGTGGCCCTGGGGTCCACGGTCCGAATGATGACGCCTTTCACCTCGTGCGGCGGCTCGACCGGAATCGGAGGCGTCACACGCCACTCCGGCTGAACCGGCACCGGCTGGCCGGGCTGCTGCCCGCGGACCCGGACCGCCTCCTCCCCGCCGCTGATGACACGGCTGCCGGGCGGCAACTCGATCACCTGCCGCTTGCCGTCGCTGATGACCTCGATGACGAGGCCGCGCGGCTGTTTTTCCACCTGAGCGCGGAGGGTCTTGAGCCTCATCTCCAATACCTCCCGCGCCTGGTTGATTTCGGCGGCCGGACGCTCCACCTTCGTCGGGGCGGGCTCGCTGGTGATGATGCGGCTGCCGGCGGGCAGCTTGATCACCTGCCGCGTGTCGCCATCGACCAGCTCGATGACGATGCGGTGCGGACCCTCCTTCAAGGCACCCGCGGCAGAGGCGGCTCGCTTCTGCGCCTCCTTGACCTGTGCCTCGAGCTGGGCCAGTTCGGCCTGCTTCTTCTTCAGGTCGGCCAGCAGCCGCTGGAGGTCGTCCTGAGCCTTCTTCGTGTCGTCGCCGGCAACAGCCGGGACACGGTTCGGGCCGCCCGGCTGCTCCTCCTGCGCCCAGCTCGGCATCACCGGCAGCAGGAAGGCCCCCAGGCCGAGCAGGCCCAGCAGGCCGCGCCAGCTCAGCGCGCGCGGCGTCGTTCCCTGCATGATCATGGTTACTCTCCTTCTCAGGTCATGGACGTGGCCCATGCCGCTCGCCAGTGCGGGCAAAGCGGGCGGGGCCTCGGACAGAAAATCGACCGTTTCAACCAGGGCGAGGGCGTACGTCTTCGCCGACCGGGGCAGCGCCCACAGCACCCAGGCATCGCAGCACTGCTCCTCGGCCTCGCGCAGCTCGCGCCGCGCCCACCACACGACCGGGTGCCACCAGAACAGCGCCGTCACCAGCAACTCGAACAGGCGCACTCGGTGGTCGCGGCGCAGCAGGTGAGCCAGCTCGTGAGCCAGCAGGGTGCGCTGGCCGTCGGTGCCGAGCCGGCGGAGCAACTCCGCCGGCAGCAGCAGGCAGGCCGCCCACCCCGGCGCCCAGAGCATAGGTGACCACCGCCCCGGCAGCAGCCGGACGGTGGGCGCCCGTGGCAACCCCAGGCGGACCGCCAGGTGGTCCGCCTCGCGCTGCAAACTTACGGGAGCGGCTGTGGCGTAGCGGAGCAACCGGGTGAAGCGCCAGGTGCGCAGCGCCGCCAGCAGAAGCCAGACGAGCGACCCGCCCAGCCACACGGCCAGCGCCAGCGGCCGCCATTCGATCGTCAGGGGGTTGGCCGGCTCCGGCCGCGCCGCCGTCGCGGGCAAGTCGGGGGGCTCGTCCGTGGCATCGAGCGGCGCGGCGACGACCTCCTCCGGGGGTGCGGCCACTTCCTCGGCGGGAGGCGCGGCGACTTCCATGGCCGGCGGAGGGTCGGGGTCCGGCGCCAGGACGAACGGCTCCTCGTCCGGCGCGTCCGGCGCGGCCGCCGCTTCCTGCGCCGGAGACCGCTCCGCCGGCCGCCAGACGTGGACATCGACGAGCGGTGGGGTCACGAGTTTCAGCAGCACGAGCAGCCACAGGGCGTGGCGCACGGCGGGTCGGCGGCAGAAGTAGCCGACGGTCCCGGCGACCACGGCCAGGGCGCAGGCCGCGACGGCGTTGCTCAGGCCGACGCGCAGCAGTGTGTCCACGGTCGCCCCCTTTTAGCGACGATCGCCCTTGGCCTTGTTCTTCTTGTCCAGCTCGTCGATCAGCTCGCGCAGGTCCTGCCGCTCGCGGGCGCTGAGGCGCCTGGCCTTGACCAGGTGCGTCAGCAGCGGCGTCAGCGAGCCGCCGCACAGCTGCTCGGCCATCGCCTGCAGGCGGCGGCCGATGAGAGCGTCCCGGCCGACGGCCGCGGCGAAGGCGTGCGCCGGCGGCGTGCGGTCGCGCCTCACGAAGCCCTTGCCCTCCAGGCGGTCGAGCAGCTTCTGCACGGTGGCGTAGTGGGCGGCGCCGCCGTCGGGATAAAGGAGGTCCGTGATTTGACGGATTGTCGCCGGCCCCTGGTCCCAGAGGACCTGCAGCACGGCCAACTCCTTCTGCGTCACGTCCTGGGGACTGCGAGCCATGGGTCTCCCTCGCGCTCAGACTTGATGTCTGACCGGGAGGATAAGACATTCCGCCTGACCTGTCAAGGGCGGACCGGCGCGGCTCGTTACAATTCGGGCCGCTCGAACGGCTCCCCTCGCCCCGGAGTACCGGGGCGAGGGGGGGCAGTGGCGACTTTCCGGTTGCGTCCGCGGCCCCGGCGCGTAGGATGAAACCGGCCCCAGTCGTCCCAGGCAAGCTCTTGAAGGGGAAGTGCCATGCTCCAGTTCGAGGCCAGCAAGGGTGTCGAGTTCTGCGACGGCCTGACCCGGCGCGACTTCCTGCGCGCCGGCGCCCTGTCCGCGGGCGCCGTCGGCCTGTCGCTCGTCGATCTCGCCCAGCTCCAGGCGGCGCCAAATCGGTCAAGGGACATCAACTGTATCCTGCTGTTCCTCGTCGGCGGGCCGAGCCATCTCGACACCTGGGACCTGAAGCCGGACGCCCCCAGCGAGGTGCGCGGCCCGTTCCGTCCGACGCGCACCAACATGCCAGGTGTCGAGATTTGCGAGCACTTCCCGCTGATGGCGACGATGGCCGACCGTTACGCGATCGTGCGCTCCGTCCACCACCACGAGGCGCCGATCCACGAAACTGGCCACCAGCTGATGCAGACCGGCCGGCTGTTCCGCGGCGGCCACGAGTACCCGCATTACGGGGCCGTGCTGTCGCGCCTGCGCGGCCCGCGCCGGGAAGGGGCGCCGGCGTCGGCCGTCGTCCCCGGCCCGATCGGCAACACAGGGGTCAGCATCAGCCACGGCCAGGGCGCCGGCTATCTGGGCGCCGAACACCAACCCGTCGTCATCCGCACCGACCTGGGGCGACTCACCGGCCGCGGCGGGTTGCGCGACGCCGTGGACGGCGCCCACCGCGCCGCCGACGCCTGCGACGACCCGGGCGCCGCCACGGCACAACTGTTCGCCCCGGCGGTCAAGAAGGGCTTCGACCTGCCCGCGGCGGACAAGGGGAGCGAGCGCTACGGACTGACTCTTTTCGGGCAATCGTGCCGGCTGGCCGCGGGGTTGGTCGAGGCGGGCCTGCGCCTGGTGACGGTGAACATGTTCGACAGCGTCTTCGACGCGGTCACCTGGGACTGCCACGCCGACGGCGGCTCGTTGGCGACGACGCTGGACGACTATCGCGACATCCTTTGCCCGATGTTCGACCGGGCGTACGCGGCGCTGCTGGACGACCTGGCACAACGCGGGTTGCTCGACACGACGCTGGTGGTGGCGATGGGCGAATTCGGGCGCACGCCGCACCTGAACCCGCGCGGCGGCCGCGACCACTGGCCGGGCTGCTGGTCGGTGCTGTTCGCGGGGGCCGGGGTCAAGGGCGGACAGGTGATCGGGTCGTCGGACGCGACCGGCGGCGAGCCGAAAGACCGGCCGGTGAGCCCCGCCGAGGTGGCCGCGACAGTGTATCACGCCCTGGACCTCGACCCGACGACGTGCCTGCCGGGACCCGATGGCCGGCCGCTGCCGCTCGTCGATGCGGCGCCGGTGGCGGAACTCTTCCGTGGTTGACCCCTCAGCGCCGCTTGGCCGCTTGCGGCTTCGCAGGGCATGCGAAGCCGCAAGCGGCAATACCTGGACCCCCCATGACCTCCTGGCACCTGGCGCGCGGCTACCGTTACTCCGGCGTCCCTTGCGGCCTGCGCCCCGCCGAGCCGGACCGCCTCGACCTGGCCCTCGTCGTCAGCGACGTACCGGCCGCGGCTGCCGGCGTCTTCACGCAGAACCGCGTTTGCGCCGCCCCGGTCCGCGTCAGCCGCGAGCGCCTGCCCAGTGCCGAGGCGCGCGGCGTCGTCATCTGTTCGGGCAACGCCAACGCCTGCACCGGGGCGCGCGGCCTGGACGACGCACGCCGCATGGCCGCCCTCGCCGGCGCCGCCGTCGGCTGCCGGCCCGAGCAGATGCTCGTTTGTTCCACCGGCGTCATCGGCCGACACCTGCCGATGCCGCGGATCGAGGATGGCATCACCCGTGCGGGGCGGGCGTTGGGCGCTGACGCCGCGGCCCTCGACCGGGCGGCACACGCCATCCTGACGACCGACACGCGCATCAAGGTCGTCACACAGGCCGTGAGCGTCGGCGGGACTGAGGTACGCCTGACCGGCTTCGCCAAGGGGGCGGCGATGATCGGCCCGAACATGGCGACGATGCTCGCCTTCGTCCTGACCGACGCCGCGGTCGCCCCGGCCGACCTGCACGCGCTGGCCCGCCGCGCCGCCGACGGCTCGTTCAACTCGGTCAGCGTCGAGGGGCACACCAGCACCAACGACACGCTGCTGCTGTTCGCCAACGGATCGGGGGCACCGCTCCAGGGCGAGGGGCTGGCCCGTTTCGCCGCCGCGGCGACGGCGGTGTGCGCCGACCTGGCGAAGGCCATCGCCGCGGACGCCGAGGGGGCGACGCACTTCGTCACCATCGAGGTCGAGGGGCTGCGCGACGACGCCGAGGCCAAGCGGGTCGCCAAGGCAGTCGCCGACAGCCCGCTGGTCAAGACGGCGATCTTTGGCGCCGACCCGAACTGGGGACGGATCGTGTCGGCGGCGGGCTACGCGGGCGTCGAGTTCGAGGAGGAGCACCTGTCGCTGTGGGTAGGCGACATGCTGCTGTACCACAACGGCACGCCGCAGCCGTTCGACGCGGCCACGGCCTCGGCCTACCTCAAGAACAACCGCGACGTTCACCTGCGGCTGCGCTTCACGCTTGGCAGCGGCCGCTGCACCTTCTGGACCAGCGATCTGACGTATGACTACGTCAAGTTGAATGCGGACTACACGACGTGACGGGTGCCAGAGGGACTTGTAATAGGACCAAGGGCTTGAGAGAATCCATCTATGTCGCAGAAAACTCAACAACTTGAACTGCGCCTGGCCCGTGTGGAGCAGGAACTCGCGGAACTGAAAGCCGCCCTGGCCGGCCGGCCGGCCGAGCCGTGGTATCGCCAGATTGTCGGCGAGTATGCCGGCGATCAGGTGTTCGCGGAGATCCTCCGGCTTGGCGGTCTGATCCGCCGCGGGAAACTCAAGGGTTGATCGCCACCTCGATATCGTTCTATCTCTCCATCCATTTCTTACTTGCATTCGGCGCGAATCTCGGCATCATAGGGCCATCGTACCGCCCCTCTGCATCGCCGCAAGGCACCTTAAAGGAGAGGAACGACTCATGAGAATCCGCACCGTCGTGGCCGCGCTGTGCGCCGCGGCCCTGCTCGCCGGCGTCGCCAGCGCCGCCGAGAAGAAACTCACCGCCAGCCTCAAGAAGGGCACCCCGGAGCTGAAGCAGGCCGGCCCCATCGCCTTCGCCCCGGAAGGCATCCTCCTCGTCGGCGACTCGCTCGGGGCCGCCGTCTACGCCATCGACACCGGCGACCGGCCCGCCAAGGCCGCCGAGGGCGACCTCAAGGTGGAGGGCATCAACGAGAAGATCGCCGGCCTGCTCGGGGCCGAGGCCAAGCAGGTACGCATCAACGGCCTGGCCGTCAACCCGCTCTCCGGCAACGCCTACCTGTCCGTCACGCGCGGCCAGGGCAAGGAGGCGCTGGCGGTGCTGCTGCGCGTCAACCGCTCGGGCAAGATCGAGGAGGTGGAACTCAAGGAGGTGAACTTCGCCAAGGCCACCCTGCCCAACCCGCCCGCCGAGGGCAAGAACCAGCGCCAGGAGACCATCACCAGCCTCGCCTACGCCGACGGCAAGGTGTACGTCGCCGGCCTGTCCAACGAGGAGTTCTCCTCGAAACTGCGCGCCATTCCCTTCCCGTTCACCGAGGCCGACAAGGGCACCAGCATCGAGATCTACCACGCCTCGCACCAGAAGATCGAGACGAACTCCCCGATCCGCACGTTCGTGCCGTACAAGGTCAACAACGAGACGAACCTGCTGGCCGCCTACACCTGCACCCCGCTGGTGCGCGTCCCCGTGTCCGACCTCAAGCCGGGTGAGAAGGTCAAGGGCACGACCATCGCCGAATTGGGCAACATGAACCGCCCGCTCGACATGATCGTCTACCAGAAGGGGGGCAAGGACTACATCCTCATGGCCAACAGCGCCCGCGGCGTCATGAAGGTGCCGGCGGAGGGCATCGACAAGGCCAAGGGCATCACCGAGCCGGTCAAGGGCGGCGGCACCGCCGGCGTCGGCTACGAGACCATCAAGGACCTCAAGGGAGTTGAGCACCTCGCCAAGCTCGACAAGGACCACGCCTTGATCCTCGTCAAGAAGGACGGCTCGCAGAACCTGGACACCATCGAACTGCCGTAACATCCCGGGCGCCGCTTGCGGCTTCGCAAACCCCGCGAAGCCGTAAGCGGCCTGGAGGATATCCCGTGCGCAAGATCGCTTACCTCATGCCGTTGCTGTTGCTCCCGGCGCTGGCCGGCGCGGAGACCCTCAAGCCGCGCATCCGCCTGAACGGCGAGACGGCCGGCACCTTCGAGGTCAGCGGCTTCAGCGCGGCCGTGGGGATGCGACTGGGCGCCAAGGACGCCGCGAAACAAGTGGCCGATATCTTCACCGTGCGCGTGGACGGCAAGGCCGACCTGCCGCCGCTGCTCGGCGAGTATTCCGCGAAAGACGGCACGCTCTCGTTCAAACCGCGCTTCCCGCTGCAGCGCGGCGTCCGCTACCGAGCCGCCGTCCACCCCGACAAAATCCCCGCCGCCGAAGGGGAGAAGTACGCCGCCGTCGAGGAGACATTCCTCCTGCCGAAGCCGAAGACGGTGCCGACGGTCGTGGAGCACGTTTACCCCAGCCGCGACGAGTTACCCGAGAACCTGCTGCGCTTCTATTTCCACTTCTCGGCTCCGATGAGCCGCGGCGACGTGTACCAGTACATCCGCCTGCTCGACGCGGCGGGCAAACCGGTCGAGGCGCCGTTCCTCACGCTGGAACAGGAGCTGTGGGACCGGGCCGGGCAGCGTTTCACGCTGCTGATCGACCCCGGTCGCATCAAGCGCGGCCTGAAGCCGCGCGAGGACGTGGGGCCGGCGCTGGAGCAGGGCAAGAAATACACACTGGAGATCGGCCGCGACTGGCTCGACGCCAACGGCGAGCCGCTCAAGGAGACGTACCGCAAGAAGTTCCGCGTCGCCGCCCCCGACGAGACGCAGCCCGACCCGAAGACGTGGAAACTGCAAGCGCCGCCCGCCGGCAAGGCGGAGGCGCTGGTGGTGACGTTTCCGAAGCCGCTCGACCACGCCATGCTGGGGCGCGTCCTGTCGGTGACGGACGACCGAGGGCAGGAGGTCGAAGGGACCGTCGCGGTGACGGATGAGGAGACGCGCTGGCGCTTCACGCCGAAAGGAGCGTGGCAGGCGGGCAATTACAACCTCGTCGTCGATACCACCCTGGAAGACTCGGCGGGGAACAGCATCGCCCGCCCCTTCGAGGTGGACGTGTTCCGGCCGGTCGAGGGCCGCGTCAAGACGGAGACGACGAAGGTGGCGTTTAAGGTGAAGTGAAGCGTTGAGCGGCCGCCCGCGGGGCAGCGCTCTCCGCGCGCTCGTAGTGACCGCATTTATGCGGTCGATGACGAACACAACCCGATAAATCGGGTCACTACGAGCGCCGCGCGCTCGTAGTGACCGCATTTATGCGGTCGATGACGAACACAACCCGATAAATCGGGTCACTACGAGCGCCGCGCGCTCGTAGTGACCGCATTTATGCGGTCGATGACCACTACGAGCGCCGCGCGCTCGTAGTGACCGCATTTATGCGGTCGATGACGAACACGACCCGATAAATCGGGTCACTACGAGCGCCGCCCCGAGGGTGGCACGGGTTTACCGACCCGGCGCCGCTGTTGCCAGCAGCGCTTGCAGGGCCCAGCCGGTCGTCGCCGTGCGCTGGGCGTAGCTCACCGCGCCGGCCGGCCGCGTCGTTTCCGGCCAATTCCCCTCCTTCTCCTGCGCCCCGATCAGGTACGCCCGCCCGCGCTTGATCATTTCTGCCGCCCCTTCTTCCTTCGGGTAGCGCGCCAGCGCCAGCAGGGCCAGCGCGGTGTCGAACGGCTCCACGGCGGAGGTTGCATACGGTCCCCAGCCGCCGTGCTTGTCTTGACACTTTCGCAGCCGTTCCAGGCAGCGCTTTCGCTGAGCGAGCGCCTCCCGGTCATCGGCCCCTTCCAGCGCCAGCAGCAGCGCGGCCGCGTCGGGGACACTCTTTGCGTCGAGCTGTCGCAGCCAGCGATCCGTCCTGGCGATGGCGTCGGCGTACATCTTGGCGTCGGCCTTGACCAGCACTCGCCGGGCCAGCTGCGCGGCCAGGGCCAGCCCGAGCGTCGTCGGCGAACCGAGCGTACCCTCGGCGTTTACCTGCCACGAGCCGTCCTTGTGCTGGGCGGCGGCAATCAGCTTGGCGGCGTCGAGGAGCGGTTGGCGTTCCTTGATCACCCCCGCGTCGAGCGCCTCGACCAGCGCCGCCCCGAACTGGATGTGTACCAGGGCCTTGTCGGTCCGGAGGCCGTCGTCGCGCCGGGCGTCCCACTTCTCCGGTTGCCCCAGCCAGCGCGTCGTCTCCTCGAGGGCCTTGTCAGGCACCTTGTGCCCCAGGCGGACGGCGGCGAATAGCGCCCCTGCGCCGACGCCGCTATTGTGACAGGAAAAGCACTTCTCCTCCGCGGGCCAGGCCGGCACCTCGCGGGCCAGATGGGCGACGGCGCGGCTTTCGGGGGTGGGGGCGGGCGGCTCGGCGAACGACGGGCCGGCGAGAAGGACGAGTACCAGGGTGGGAAGGACGGTTCGCATGGCGCGGGCATTGTACCGCGCGGTCCCGCGGAAAAACATCTGGAGGCGGGTGAGTCCCAGGGGGGCTAGGAACCCAGCACCGCCCCCAGAAGGTTCGGGGGCTCAAAACGAGCCGTCAAGGGCCGCTCGGAGCCGGTAAAGAGCCCTCGCCGCCCTACGGCGCAGGTTCAAGGAGCACGACGCAGCTACTCCCGACAAACCACCCCCCGCCAGGGGACGAAGGGGAAATCGGCAGGTTAAAGGTCGGCGGACAGGAGCGGCGTTAGTCCCAACGCCCGGTCGCTCAAACACCATCTCACATGGGACAATCTTTCCGAGATACGTCAGGTCGAAGACTGCCCAGGGCCAAAGCAAGACAGGAAATGGGTTGCGAGTCCGCAACACTCACGCGGCTATCATACGAATGGTCGCGCGCGCGTGTCAAGAACGAAAACCGTGAAATTCCGAAAGAAACGCCGCGCCGTTACATCTCAGCGCCGGCCGGCGTAGGTGGCGTAACACGAGTCGGTCTCCCACAGGCGCACCTCGACGACGGGGAAGCCCTGGGCGGCAGCGAAGTCGTAAATCAGTTTGGCGATGTTCTCGGCGGTCGGGTTGACGTCCATGACGAAGACCGGCTCGCCCTGCTGGCGCAGAAAGGGTAGGGCGGGGTCGTCGCGGTGCAGCAGCATGCGATGGTCGAGCGACTCGTCGATCCAGGTGCTCACGACGTGCTTGATGCGCGAGAAGTCCACGACCATGCCGAGGGCGTCCAGCTGCGGCGCCTCCAGGGTCAGGACGGCCCGGCCGTTGTGCCCGTGCAGGTGCCGGCACTTGCCGTCGTAGTTGAGCAGGCGGTGGCCGTAGCAGAAGGTGATCTCGCGCGTCACGCGGAACATCAGGCAGGCTCCCGGTCGTAGGCGGTGGGGTCGGTCATCCCGGCATCAGCGAAGGCGCGGCGGCGCTCGGCGCACTTGTTGCAGGCGCCGCAGTGTCGGCCGCCGGCGGGGCGGAGACACGAGAACGTCAGCCCCAGCGGCAGGTCGCGGCCGCGGCCCATCACCTCGGCCTTGGCCAGGCCCAGGTACGGGCGCAGCACCCGCACCGAGCCCCCGACCGCCTGGTTCACCACGTTCTGATAGGCGGTAAAGAAGGCATCCGTCGCGTCGGGGAAGGGGTTGCTCTCCAGCGGCGCCAGGGCGACGGCCGGCACCGCGTGCAGATGGCACCAGAGGATCGCCTTGGACAGCAGCAGCACGTTGCGCCCGGGCAGGAACACCGCCTCGTCGGGCGTCTCGGCGCCCGGGACGCCGCGGCCCGTGAGGCTCCAGTGGTCGCCGTAGAGGTCGGCGACCGGCATCTCCAGGACGGTCAGCGGGCCCAGGTGGGGGGCAGAAATGGCCCCAAGGAAGCCGCGAAGGTGCAGCAGTTCGACCCGCTCCCAGGACAGGCCATTGCGGACATAGAGCGGATGGACGGCGGTGCAGGTCCGCACCGCTTCGCCCAGGAGGATCGCACTGTCGAGACCGCCGCTGACGAGCACGGCCAGGGCGGACGGGAAGGGATGATCGGCGTTAGTCATCACCGATCATTCTAGGACCGAAGGGAAACGCGGCGACCGGCGCGGACCCAGTTCGCCGCTTGCGGCTTCGCAAGCCCTGCGAAGCCGCAAGCGGCTCAGCGCGAGTTACTTGTCCTTCTTGGTGCTGCCCACTTCGACGCCGATCACCTTGTTCTTCCCGCCGAGCGTCACCGTCACGGGCGTCCCTTCGGCGATTTCCTTCAGGGCGTCCTTGGCCGTCCCTTCCTTCTTGTCTTTGCCGACCAGGGTGACGGCCTTGGTGTCGTCGGCGACCTTGAATTCCTTGGCCTCCTCGCCGTTCTTGCCCTTCACCTTGAGCGTCAGGGTGCCGTCCTTGAACGACGCGAAGGTGCCGGCGGTCTGCTTCGGGGCGTTGCCGACCGTCACGGCCGTGATCTTGTCGTCGTCGCCCAGCGTGAGCGACACGTTCGTGCCGGACTTCAGGTCTTTGAAGGCGTCCTTGCTGCTCGATTCCTTTTTCTCGTCGTTGGCGTAGGTGACGACCTTGACGTCGTCAGGGACCTTGAACTCCTGGACCTTCGCCTCGTCCTTCTTGCCGACCTTGATCTTCAGGGTACCGTCGGCGAAGGACTCGAACTTGCCGCTGACCGCCTTACCTTTCTTCGCCTTCTCGGCGGCGAGGCCGACGCCGGCGATGAGGGCCAGGGCGACGAGGCCGCAAAGGAACTGACGCAACATGGGATACTCCTTGGGGGTGCGAGGCCACGCCGGCGGAGCCGGCGGGGTAGGGTTTCGTGTCGGCGGGGCTCGGGCGACGGTGCGAGGTCGAGCCATTCAACCCCGTTGTAGGGAAAGGGTTCCGCGATGCGGAATTAGGCGGACGGGGCCGCCGTTTCCGTGAATTGCTTGGAGAAACGAGTCCGTGAGCAGTAAGCTGTCCTCTGCCGGTTGATCGCACGCGGGGGTTCCGCGTACACACCCCGGCGCGCCGATTCCGGCTCGGGGAGACACTCGCACACGATGACCGCACACGACCCGGCCCAATCGATCACTCTCCCCCCGTCGCCCCGGTTCCTGCCCGTGTTGCTGCTTCTGTTCGTCGGCAGCGGCTGTTCGGCGCTGATCTACGAAATCGTCTGGTTCCAGCTCTTGCAGTTCGTCATCGGCTCGTCCGCGGTCTCCCTGGGCGTGCTGCTGGGGACGTTCATGGGCGGGATGTGCCTGGGCAGTCTTGCCCTGCCGCGCCTCGTCTCGCCCCGGCAACACCCGTTGCATGTCTACGCCTTCCTCGAGTTGGGGATCGGGGTGATCGGCGTGCTGCTCCTGGTCGGCATGCCTTACGTCGGCGAGTTGTACCTGGCCAGCGTGGGGCACGGTCTGCCGGGGATCCTGCTGCGGGGGGCCGTCGGCGCGGTCTGCCTGCTGCCCCCCACGCTGCTGATGGGCGCGACGCTACCGGCGATCGCCCGCTGGATCGAGATGACGCCGCGCGACGTCTCGTGGTTGGGGTTCTTCTATGGCGGCAACATCGCCGGGGCGGTGTTCGGTTGTCTG
>Ga0116223_10001785_pt1 | contig 21265 bp, 15 predicted proteins | sample Sb_taG_3_FD_90092 | JGI IMG/M metagenome (GOLD analysis project Ga0116223, IMG submission 90092) | Peat soil microbial communities from Weissenstadt, Germany - Sb_50d_a_PC metaG | ecosystem: Environmental > Terrestrial > Soil > Wetlands > Peat | place: Germany: Weissenstadt | collected 2010-09-21 | reverse complement strand
GGGGGGTTCTCGATGTTCAGGCTGTCATGGGTTCTGCTGCTGGTTTCGCTGGGGACGTTTCCGAGCGCCGACCAACCGTCGCCATCCGTGGACGAGATCATGGCTCGCGTGGCCGCGAATCAGGACCGGGCGGAACAGGTACGCGCTGAATACGTCTACCAGCAGCGCATTCATGTCGCAACCTTGCGGACCAACGGGAAGCTGGCGCGCGAGGAGACCGCGGATTACCTGGTCGCCCCCACGCCGGACGGAACAAAGAAGGAACTGAAACACATCGAAGGCCGGTACTGGCACAAAGGGAAGTACCTGACATTTCAAGGTGAGCCTGTGCCTGAGGACGGGTGGGTGGATAGCAGTCTTGTTCAAGGTTTTCGAGATGACCTTTCCAACGACAAGTCGAAAGACGGCCTGGGCCGCGATCTCTTTCCGCTGACCTCAGAGGAGCAGAAGCAGTATCACTTCGATTTGGTGGGTGAGGATACGGTTAAAGGTCGAAAAGTGTACCGCGTAAGGTTTCGTCCGCGTGACAAGAGTGAATTGACCTGGGCGGGGGAAGCGATGATCGACGCCGAGGAGTTCGAGCCCATAAGGGTGTACACCAAGTTATCACGCAGGATACCGTTCTTCGTGAGGACCTTGCTTGGCACCGATGTGCCTGGAATCGGCTTCAACGTGGAGTACAAGCGATTTGACGAAGGCGTTTGGTTTCCGGTGAGCTTCGGTACTGAGTTCCGCCTGCGTGCCGTGTTCTTTATAAACCGCGACATCACCGTGGCACTGGAAAACCTTGCCTTTCAGCGAGCCAAGGTGCAGAGCAGAATTCTGGATTTCCAGCCCGATAAGTGAGTAGCCGATTCGAATACTTTCCTGGTTTCCCTTCGAAAACTTCCGCCTCTTTACCTGTAGTTATCTATTGACAGTTTAGGTGCTTGACATTAGATTCTCTGCGGCGTGTAATAGTATCAGCGGATTTAGGTAGCGTGGTTATTTCCCAGACTCTCGATTATCAGTTTACGAAGAATGAGCCAGCGGTGCGGCCGCCTGCTTTTTTCAAGGAGCCAGCCGTGAAGCTGCCCTATGATTTCTGCGGCCAACGGGTCGAAGGATATCCACCGTACCAGTACCGTCGAGCTATTTCCGGCAGTGGGTTGAATTTGATAGGAATAGTCTTGAAAGAGTCGTAAGGCAAGTATAGGCGGTTGCCTTTCGCTTCGGTTGGTTGCTTTTGGAGGTCGCATGGAACTGCGCAGGGATCCCATTACGCAGAATTGGATAATCCAGGAAAATGGCGACGGCCCGTGGCCCAGATTTGGCGCTTGCCCTCTGTGCCCGGGCCAGGAAGCGCTTGCCCCGCAAACCATCTACTCGCATTGGAATGGCAACGGCCTGTGGCAAGTCCGCGTAATCCCTCACCTGCGGCCTCTGTACCGAATCGAAGGGGATGCCCAGCGCCGGGCAGAAGGTCTTTATGACAAAATGCGCGGCTTGGGCGCCCACGAGATTGTCATCGAATCGCCCAATCACGATACCTCGCTCTCGCACCTGAGCGACGAAGCGGTTGCCCGGGTCTTGGGCGCCTATGTCTCCAGAATCACCGACCTCAAGAAAGACCGCCGGTTCAAGTATGTTACCGTTTCCCGTAACCAAGGCGTCTTGGCAGGACAGGACTTGGACCACCCCCATTCACAGATTACCGCGACTCCTTTCATTCCCCGCCGGGTAGTCTACAAACTGCGATCGTTCCAGCAGTACTACGCACTCAAGGAACGGTGTATTCTTTGTGATATTTCCGCGCAGGAAACGGCACACCAAGTCCGGACAGTGGAATGGGACGACCAATTCGTAGCCTATTGTCCATTTGCCTCCCGTGTACCGTATGAGACTTGGATCCTTCCCCTCAACCACCACAGCTCCTTCGAAGAGGATGTCACGACCTGGGAACGCCAACTGCGGCTAGCCCACTTTCTGAAGTCGATTCTGCAGCGCTTGGAGACTGTATCGTCGTCTTACCACCTGGTCCTCTACACTACCCCCAACGTGGCGGCGAAATATGACCGGAAGCAGCACTGGTCGACCTTGGCCGAGGATTCTCACTGGCACTTCGAGATACTGCCGGCGAGCCAGCCCAAGTCCGAGTCGTACAGCATGAAAGAGGTTTATTACAATTCCGTCCGGCCGGAACTCGCGGCGGAAGAGTTGCGCAGCGCCGGCGCCCGAATCGTCGAGAAAGCCTAGCCTTCAACTGTCGGCAAGGCATCCATCCCATACCGCCGGGCTTCGCCTTCCATCAGGCGTGTCAACTCCAGTTTAGTTTCCTCAGGGAGACGCGAGAGCGTGTACTGTTCCAGCAGCCGCGACACTTCCTGCGCTGCCCGCTCCCGCAAGGTCAGACGTCCGCCCTCGACCCATCGCCCGCGGTTGCCGCGATCAATGACCGGGCCCGGAAACGTAATCTCCTCGCGCAGATGGCGGCGCGTATGGTCGGCAATCAGAAGGGACTTCTCGCGTCGCAACTCCCGGAAAAGGGGAAGCGCCGGGAAGTCCTCGCGAGGTTCGATACCTTGCAACAGGCGGTGGACCATGCGGCAAATCTCGTTATCAACAACCAGCTTTTCCAGGCTCAGGCAGCTCTCAAAGTCCAACATTCCCGGCCCCGAAACGCTGTTGATCCCTGACAGCCCGGCCATCAGCGCGCCCATGCCCGACTCTAGCCCAGATTGAGAGTCTAGTTGCTTCGCGTCGCTGAGGGCAATGTAACTTTGCGTGGGCATTCCCAGGCGCTTCCCGATCTCGCTGTTGGCGCAGTCGAGCATCATGGTCTCGATCGCGCCCATGGGTGTGGTCCCGAACCGCACATCGAAAACTGCGGGCGAGCCGCCGTACAGGACCGGATGGCCGGGATTCGCAAGCTGGCTGATCACGACGCCGGACAGGTTCTCGGCGGTTTGCTGGACGAGGCTGCCCACCAGGGTGACCGGCGCTACCAGTCCGGAAAGCGGCATGGATATCAGCTCCACCGGAATCGACCAGCGGGCGCAGTCCACCAGATTCTGGCTGGTCACGTCGCTCCACTTGAGCGGCGCGGTGGGGCAAACGGAGAAAATGGTCAACGGCTTAGCGCGCAACGCCTGCTCGTTTCCGCGCACGGCCACCTGGAAGTCCTTCATGACCTCGAACCCCGCCACCGTGAACGCCCCCGTGACCACCGGCTTCTCCCCGTAAAGCAGGCTGAGATAGAGCCGGTAGCTGTCTGAGATCTTGTCGTCAACGTCCGCGGGGATCAGGGCGGTGCTTTGAGAAGCGATATGGCGCAGGCCGTTCGCCACTTTCACGTACTGCACGTAATCGCTTGTCGTGGGCCGGCGCATCTCCCCGCTCCGGTTATCCAGGATGTTGAGCGCGGTCGAGCCGGGCGTGAAATATACGTTCTCGCCCTGAAAGTCGTGAGTTTCGTTCCCCAGGACATCGTAGAGTTTGAAAGAGCGCGGAACGGTAGCGAGCGCCCGGTCAATGAGGTCCTGTGTAAGACGAACGTCACAGCCGGCTTTGTCCACCTTCGCGCCGTGCTCGGCCAGCAAATCCAGCACGGGCCCATTGTGGATTTCAAATCCAAGTTCACACACCACCTCGCGCGCTTCCGAGATGATCCGGTCCCGCAGTTCGTCCTCGAGCAATCTAAGAGTTGGTCTCATGCGTCTCCTCAGCAAGACTTGGTAGCGCTACCTTCTCTCGCCTAGCCCTGCTTTTCCAGCTTCGCTTTGTTTTGCGCAAAACGTGCTGTTTTCGCTCCTTTCGAGCTCTGATTTGTGCTGATTTGCGCGCAAGAGGCGCGCAGTTTGCAGCATCCGGAAAAGCGATATCCTTTGTTTTCAACTACTTCTTGGCTTTGTTTCCACTGTTCTTGTATTTTCTCGCGTGCCTCCGGATCTCCGCCAGCCGGGCAGCGTCCAACTTGGGAGCATTCCCGCATCCCAGACCCCAGCCGGAGCGCGGGCGGCGTCAAAAAGCTCGAATTCTGTGTTAAATGCGCGCATTGAGCACTCAATTCGGGTTCGTTTTGAGTTCGTTTTGAGTTCGTTTTCGAAATGCCTCGTTTGTTTTCAATAACATACTGGCTTCGTTCGTACTATTTTTTGTTTTCTTGAAGCCACTCTCTCTCGAGTGTTCCAGGATCATTCCGCTCTTCCTTCCCCATCCGGCCATCCCGGTGCTCGCCTACGACAATGTGTCCACGAACAGACCATCGTAATAGGCTATCATAAGTCCGTGAAGCTGTCAAGTGGAAAATGCAAGAAAGTGTGCGGACTTTCCCGAATCCCCTCGCCCTACCTGGCCAGACCCCGCCAAGAAAGGTTGATTGCGACGAAATGTCGTTCCGCGGCGCGCCCGTCGCCGGAAAATTACAACCTGCCCCTTCCCCCAATCTCAGTTGCTCGCCGGAGCACATCAAGCGTTTTCCAACTTTCGGTCAACGTGTCGGCACGTTTTGGAATGGTGGCCGGTCGTGATCGGTGGTGGTCTGTCAGCCTTGCGGTCGGTTAGAAGAAACTGAATTCTCTCGATCCGCGGCCTTGCGGGTTAACAAGGGCTTGTTGAGGGGCGACCCCAAAGTGTGGGTTTCGGATGAACTGGTCCCAGTCGCTCATATTCCTGAGGGTTGTAAATTGCTTTGACGGAGCCAGGTAGACGACGACTTTTTTGCCCTGTTCCATGAGCCGAAGTACGTTGGCGAGCGTCCCCCGGCTTTTGCCATCCCAAAGCATGAAGCCGATAGAACCCTCGTCCGCCATCAGCCGATCTTTAGCTGTGTAGTACCCGAAATCGTGCTTTCGGCCAGCCGGAGCCGGAACAGGCCTGATTTTCCAGTTGCCCATATTGTTGCGGCAGCGTCCTTCCGTGCAGAAAACCTCGACTTGTTCGTACCCACAGGTCCGGAAATAGTCTTGAACCGCCTTGTCTGCGCCATTGGCGTCGCCGATGATGACCGGCAACTGCTTTCGGATAATCTCGTCGAGGCGGCCGCGCACTCGTTCGTCAAGCCGCGACACCCGTCGGGAACCTCCGATGAAGACTTTTATCATGACCGCCTCCGCGTGCGGGTGACGGCGAGTACATGGACCGCTGCGGCCTGTCCTTCAGCGCTCAAGACCTTTGCCACGGCATTCATCGTCGCCCCTGACCGATACAGGTCGTCAAACAGTAAAATCGACTGCCCCCCGATCACGCTTGAATCTGCCCGAAAAGCTCCATCGAGCACCTTCGCCCTCTCGGCATAATCATAAACGTTTTTGAGTTGCGGGGTCCGTCTAATCTTTCTCACGGCATCAATGCGGACATCCAGCCTTAATCGTTTTCCCAAGGCATCGGCCAGCACGAACACGGGTTGCGCTCTTCGAGCAGTGTTCGAGGGTGGAACGGGAATGATGATTGTGAGTCGCGGCTTCCAAGTCAACTCGACAAAACCCGCAACCACCTCTACGATCTCGCCAACCACAGAGCGCTCGGAGCGGGATTTCAAGCGAAACAGCAACTCTCCCAAAGGAGTGCGCTGGGTATCGAAGACCGGATGACCGAACTCGTTATACCCGATGCAGGTACTGGAAACTGTGTGGTAATCGAGCGCGTAGCCATCAAGCCACGCGCCGCGAATCGCCATCGGATGAATTATCGTCAAAGTCTATCTCCCTCCGCCTCCGTTCGCGCCCGTGGAAGAGCTGGTCGCCCGACTGCAAGCACTTCGCCATTGGCTCAGAGGTGACGTGCGAGCTCTTCGTAGCCTGTAATGATGTACGGCATCTGAGGAAGTATTGTGCTCATATCAACACTGACGAATGGATTATGGGCGGCAGAATCGCCCAAGAACTTGATCCCTTTCATTGCATTCGCCGTTTTGGGTAACAGCATCGGCAGGCCTGCCACCTTCTCCCTGCTTGCTATTTCCATGATCTCCTGTAGACCCTTCCACCCGCCGGGCCGCCCGCCGTCAGCGATCTGACTCTCTTTGCCAAGCTTTCCGAAAACTATGATTAGTAGCTTTTCCAAAATCTTGCGTAATAGAAAGGCGGTCGCATTTCCATACCTCCCAAAATTCCCCTGCAATTCGCCAAGTTCGACAGCGAAGGATTTCTGGAGCTTACGTGTTAGGTCTTCTGAGAAGAGTTGGTGTTCTAGTTCGAGTATGCGATTCTCTTTGCCAGCCATCAACAGTGCTTCCTGCCTGGAAACGCTTGCGAGAACATAATAGTTAACCTTGGAACCCCTTGGAGTTACTGCCTGAATCACACCCGCCTCCATAAACTTGCGCATGTATGTCTGGACGTGGCTCGTCTTTAATTTCCGCCCAAATTTCTCGCGGACAAGACGGACGACTTCGCGACTGGTGACTGGCGAGTCTAAGGATCCCTCAACTATAAGGTGCCTGATGAAATCGTACCTGCTGCCTCGATCGAATGTCATCGTCTTCGCAACGGCTTTGAGGTCATTACCAGACATACGCAACCTGACTCCTCCCTGCGATGCTCTTCGCGGATTTCCGTAGCTCCCTCCTGCGCACGAGACGGAGGAGGGCCATAAGCACGCGGTCGAGATCACAGTGGTATGTCTTTTGGAGCCGCTCGTGAACCTCATTTCCAGTGCGTGGTTCATGAAAGAAGCCCTGATTCCGCAGCTCTAGGATATGGCTCGGCAGGCTCTTTGAGGAGGGTGGTGCCGCTTTGGAAATAACACGGCGCGTGAAAACGTTCGTGCGCGACAATTCTGCGGATCCGTGATAGGTCTTCCCTTCTTCATCCGTAAGCGTTAATTCGATTCTCATATGGAATTTGCCTCAAGTTGAGATTCAACATCGCACATAGACGTACATCCCATCCTGTTTGAACCTTCGCAATTGGCGCCTTTTTGCTAGCTTCTGCATAGCCCCTGACAGCGTCGTGACGGGATAGTGATGACCCATGTCCGCCAGCCCTCGGCGAACCTCCCCAAGTCCTCTTGGAGACTTGAAGAAATCTTCCCGCTTCATGGTTTCAATCAAATTCGAAATAAGAACTTTCCCCGCTGCTGATGCTTCTTGCGATTTGAGTTCCTTCTTTCCCCGCCGTGTTTGGAGTGCGGGCCCGCTGCTTCCTGAGCGCAGTCTCCTGACAATCGTTGAAACTTCCTCGGGTGTGCCGCTCACTTCGACCGAAATGCCGTCTGGTGTTGTTATCTTTGCTTCTGCCACCTTGCTCCCTCCCTTGCTCGCTAGTAAATCGAGTATCTCCACACCTTCTTCGAGCCGTCCAAGTCCTGAGTCCGTCGCAAGACTTTCCTACGAACAAGTCGTGCGAGCGGGGTACTTAAGTAGTTTTGTTCGTAATGCCAGCCGCGTTCTGCGAGTCCAGCTTGAATCTCTGCCAATGACCTCTGCACTTTAAAGAAATCGTCATCGGCCAAACTCAAAATGCGTGAGACGGTTCCGGTCGGCGGAGCATCTCTAGGCCCACGCCTTCCGATCGTTGTTTGCACAGCGGGCGACGTCGGGTGGCCCCGCTGATCGTCCGCTTGGCCGCCGTCTAGCAAATGCCGCAGAATCGTTTCAAACGCCGCGACCTTCAATGGTCCGTCCGCCATTTCAGCAACTGCTGATTCGGCCTTCTTTCGCGCCTCTACGAGAACCTTCAATTCCATGTGCTCGTCCTTCGCTTCCGAAGATATCTTTCGACGTAATGATTATATATTGTCACTATGCCGCGCTGTCAAGCAGAAAATATCCCTGAGGCGCGCCCCGAGATCCGGCTTTTGTGGTCCCGCCCGCCTCGACGGCAGGACTCCATCAACAAGAGATTGAAACCCGGAATCCGCGAGCATTGCCAAGCTAATCTGATAATCAGCATTAAACATCCATTTCGATTGGTTTTAACCACCCTGGAGAGCCATGCCAAGTATTGATAGGCCTTGAACCTGACATTAGGTGAGAGGCTGCCGATTCTCGCGGCGCCGTACAGAGCAGCTCCGATAGTACGTTGTGCGAGAACTCACAGTCATAGAAATAAGTGATATTATAATCATAAGTCTATTCTATGGTGTAATAAATTTAGAATCTTGTAAGTACAACTATATATTGATAGTCATTAAGATTATTATGATAGTTATTCTTTTATCGACTTCGTACACGCCGTCGGAGACAACAACTGCTTGCCCACCTGTCGTTCGGCCCACTCCGACGGCAGGACTCCATCAACAAGAGATTGAAAGCCGGAATCCGTGAGTATCGCCAAGCTAATCTGATAATCTACATTAAACATCTATTTCGATTGGTTTTCACCCCCCTAGAGAGTCGTGCCAAGTATTGATAGGCCTTGAACCTGACACCAGGCGAGAGGCTGCCGATTCTCGTGGCACCGTGCAGGGCGGCTACGATAGCACGTATCGACATGGGGTGATTTGGCTGCAGCCGGCAGCTTACAGGGACCAGGAGGGGCGCGCTCCTCGGTGCGAAGAGGAGAGCCAGGACACGATGCGGCGTCGGTCGGCCGATCACTCTGCCGCTTGCGATGGCAACACTATACAAGCACAAGGGAAAAAGCCAGAATCCGTAAGTCTCGTGAGATACAGCTTGTAATCTCGATTAGACCCCGGTTTTTCGAGCCCTCTGCTAGTGGAGGGTCACGTCAAATACTGATACGCCCCAAGAAACCCACTTCGGGAGACTGGCTGCCGTCTCGGGCGAGCCGCCTAGATTGGCTCTGACGGCACCTCTTGGCATTAGGTCTTTGGGGTGATTCAGAAGATTCCTCCGCCCGCGGCAGGTGACAGGGAGTAAGAAGAGCAGGTGGCGCACAGGTACGCGAATTTTGCGTTGCTGTGCGGTCCTTCGGCTCCCATTCGCATGGATAGCATATAAACGCGCTTCGCATTTGGCGGGGAACCGCGGAAGAACGCAGACTCTAAAAGGCGGGCGTCTGATGCGCCGGGCGTTTTTCATGCTCATAAATATATTTGATTTGGGCGAATCCCGCGTAAGTTCTTATAATAGAGACTGTCATCACCCAAATTAACGGTCAAAACTCAGAGGAGAATTCCATGCCTAGGTTGCTCACCCGGCTTTTTCTGGGTCTGGTGCTGGTGGTTGGATTGGCGGGCGGGCGGGGGCTCGCTCAGACTTCCGCGCCGGCCGATAACCCGGCCCCGGCAGCGCAGGCCGCGGCGGGTTCCAATACTGCCGACCGTGTGGCTCAACTCGAGCAGGAGATTGCCGATGCGCGCAGTTCCGGCGACAACGCCTGGATGCTGACCAGCGCGGCGCTGGTGCTGATGATGACCGGACCAGGCCTGGCGCTTTTCTACGGCGGATTGGTGCGAAAAAAGAACGTGCTGGCCACCATGATGCAGAGTTTCACCATGATGGTGCTGGTGACCGTGCTCTGGGCTCTTTTCGGCTACAGCCTGGTGTTCCACGGAGGCGGGGGATTCCTGGGAGGGCTTGGCTACCTTTTCCTCAAGGGGGTGGGCGCGGCGCCTAATCCGGACTACGCCGCCACCATCCCGCAACAGACCTTCATGGTCTACCAATTGATGTTCGCGATCATCACCCCGGGCCTGATCACGGGCGCCTTTGCGGAGCGGATGAAGTTCAGCGCCATGCTGCTGTTCATGACCTTATGGACGATCATCGTTTACGATCCCATGGCGCACATGGTTTGGGGGAAGGGAGGCTTACTCAACGCCTCTCTGGGCGGCGCCGTCCCCACGCTTGATTTTGCCGGAGGGACGGTGGTGCACGTGACTTCCGGGGTGTCGGCACTGGTCTGCGCGCTCTACCTGGGCAAACGGCTGGGGTATCCAAAGGAGCCGATGCCGCCCCACAGCGTGGTGCTGAGCTTCATCGGCGCCTGCCTGCTTTGGGTGGGTTGGTTTGGATTCAACGCCGGGAGCGCGCTGGCCGCCGGAAGCCTCGCCTCGAGCGCCTTCGTAGCCACGCATTTTGGAGCCGCCGCGGCTGCCCTGGGTTGGGCGGCCGCCGAGTGGCTGACGCGCGGCAAGGCCAGTGTGCTGGGAGCGATTTCAGGAGCGGTGGCAGGCTTGGTTGCGATTACGCCCGCCTCCGGGTTTGTGGGGCCCATGCCTGCACTCGTGATCGGTCTGATCGCCGGCGTATTCTGCTATTTCATGGTGGCCAAGGTGAAAGGCCTGTTCGGTTACGATGATTCTCTTGACGTGTTCGGGGTGCACGGCGCGGGGGGCACCATCGGGGCGCTCTTGACCGGCGTGTTTGCCTCCCAAGCGGTGAATGCGATTTATAAAGACAGCAAGGGTAATGCGCTGCCGGTGGGCTTGATCGACGGCAATGCTCACCAACTCATGAACCAACTGGTGGGCGTGGTTATTGCCTGGGCCCTGGCGATCGTCGGCACGCTCGTCATCTTGAAGATTGTGGATGTGGTGGTGGGTCTGCGCGTTCCGGCCGAGCAAGAGATTCAGGGCCTGGACCTGTCGCAACACGGGGAAGAGGGTTACAATCTGGAGGTTTAGGCGATTGGGTTGGGAAAACCGATGCGTGTCATCCTGAGCGGAGCGAAGGATCTCTGCAGTTTGCTTAGCAGGCCGAGAAGGGCGGACTGCAGATTCTTCGTTGCGCTCAAAATGACAGCGAACGGGCTCATGTTGACAGACATTTGCCCAGGGCGGCCACAAGGGCCGCCCCTACAGGGGTGCCAATGAAAAAAATCGAAGCGATTATTCAGCCCTCGAGGTTCGACGCGGTCAAGGACGCTCTCCATGAGATCGGCGTGGAAGGCATGACGGTCCTGGAGGTGCGTGGGCACGGCCGGCAGAAGGGACACACCGAGTTCTATCGTGGGAATGAGTACAAGGTTGATCTGCTTCCCAAGATCAAGATTGAGATGGTGGTCCCGGACGCCCTCGCGGAACAGGCCGTTCAGGCCATTCTACGAGCCGCGAAAACCGGGAAGATCGGCGACGGAAAAGTGTTCCTGACGCACGTGGACGACGCCATCCGTATTCGCAACGATGAGCGCGGGGATGCGGCGCTGTAGTGGAAAATAGAAATAGAGGACTAATCTCCGCCTTCAGCCTCTCGGATTTCTACGCTTCAGAATCCCTAAGAATCCAGCAATCTTTCGACGGCACCGGTGATGGCTTGGCCGTGCTGCGTGGGCGTTCGGAGGTGGTGGACACGGCGGTGGCCTCGCTGTACCGCCACTACTTTTCCTCGCAACTCGATCAACCGGGCAAATTCTGCATGCTCGCTCTGGGTGGTTATGGCCGGCGAGAGCTCTTTCCGCATTCGGACATTGACCTGCTGTTCCTCACCGAAAGCAGCGCCGAGCAGGCCTCCCAGCGCATGGCGATCGCGGCCCTGCTGCGGGAATTATGGGACTTGCGACTTCGGGTCGGACACAGCGTGCACACGCTGGCGGAGTGCGGCCGGCTCTACCGGCAGAACCTCGAGTTCAACGTCGCACTGCTTGATTGCCGTTACTTGGCGGGCGATCCTGAACTCTTTAACCGGTTGCACGACGACGTTTATCCGCACCTGGTGTCGCGAGATCATCAAGACCTGTTTCGCAACCTGGCAGAGATCACACGCGCGCGGCATCGGAAGTATGACGACACCATTTTTCATCTTGAGCCGAACCTCAAAGATGGCCCCGGCGGCCTCCGGGACTATCATGTTTGCCGGTGGCTGGCTCGCATCTCGGCGATCGCGAAGCACAAAGTCTGGGGCCCGCCGGAAGAACTTTGGCCGGCAGCCTGGCGCGCCGAGGCCGGCCCGGCGTGGGAATTCCTCTGCGCCACCCGCTGTTTTCTTCACTTCTTCCGTGAACGCGACGACAATCAGTTGAGCTACGAATGCCAGGACGAGGCCTGCGCTCGCGGCATCGGCTTCCAGCGTGGCGCAGACCCGGACTGTGGCGGCACGTGGCTCCCGCCGCCCAGTCCCGAGGATTGGATGCGCGCTTACTTCCGCCGTGTCCGCTCCATCTGCCAACTTACCCTGCGCCTTCTGGACGATTACACGCCAGCCGGCACGGGACTCTATGGGCTGTTCCAAAACTGGAGATCACGCCTCTCGAATGCGGATTTCTCCGTCCTGCGGGAGAAGGTCTACTTTCGCCAGCCTGCGGTGCCGGCCCAGGACCCCGCGCTGGTTCTGCGTTTGTTTGAAATCGTGGCGCGGCACGGGCTGGAAGTGAGCCGCGAGGCAGAAAGAGCCGTTGCCGAAGCCGTGGCTCATGGAGTGACCAACCTCCTGGAGTCGGGCGTAGTTTGGAACCACTTTCGCCAAATACTTTGTTTCCCGGCCGCGGCCAAGGCCTTGCGGGAGATGAATCGGCTGGGTGTGCTGAGGGCGCTTTTCCCGGAGTTCCAGGCGATTGATTCTCTGGTCATCCGGGACTTCTTTCACCGCTACACGGTGGACGAGCACTCCTTCATGACTATACAGAACTTGCACGCTCTCTCTCGCCGGAAGCTGCGCGACCGGCCGAATCCGGATGCGGCGCCAGAGTGGGAAGATCGACTCGCCGAGATCCTGGAAGAACTTGAGCAACCGGAACTCCTCTACCTCGCCTTGCTTTTCCACGACGTGGGCAAAGGAATGGAGACACCAGACCACGTCGAGGGAAGCCGCCAGGCGGTGGAAGCAATCATGACGCGGATCGAGTTGGCGCCGCCGGACCGCACCACCGTGCGGTTTCTCATCGTCAACCATCTCGAGATGTCCACCACCTTGCAGCGGCGCGACATTTTCGAGACGGAAACCGTGCGCGCCTTCGCGGAGAAGGTGGAGACGACCGAGCGTTTGAAGATGCTTTCGCTCTTGACCTACGCGGACATCAAGTCGGTCAATCCGGAAGCCTTGACGCCCTGGAAGACCGAACTTTTGTGGCGACTCTACGCCTCAACAGCGAATCACTTGGCTCGCAGCGCGGATGACGAGCGGCTGACACTCGCTGTCGCCAGCGCCTCGGCGGCGGAAAGAATTCTGCCGCTGCTGACGCCCTCCATGACCCGGGAAAAGATCGAGCGTTTTCTGGAGGGGTTTCCGCGGCGCTACCTGGCGGCCCATTCGCCCGAGGAAGTTGCGTTGCACCTTGAGCGGGCGGAACGGCTAGCGTCGGCGCCGACGCAAGTTCAATTGAAGGCGCAGGGCAGTCTGCACGAGCTGACCGTCATTACCCAGGACCGGCCGTTTCTGTTTGCCTCGATCACGGGGACGCTCGCCGCGTGGGGCATGAGCATCGTGAAAGCCGACGCTTTCGCCAACGCGGCAGGAGTGGTCCTGGACACTTTCCGCTTCGGCGACCTCTATCGTACGCTGGAATTGAACCCTTCGGAGGCGGAGCGCCTGAAATCCAACCTCGTCGATGTCCTGGGAGGAAGGATGGAGCTCGCCAAGCTCCTCAGCGGACGGCTCCACGCCACGCAGACCCGGAAGCCCAAAGTGACCATTCTTACCAAGCTCCGCTTGGACGACTCGAGCTCTTCCCACAGCACCCTGCTCGAGCTGATCACCCAGGATCGCCCCGGATTGCTCTACCAAGTCAGCTCTGTCCTTGCCGAACTCGGCTGTAACATCGAGATCGCCTTGATCGACACCGAAGGCGAAAAGGCCATCGATGTGTTTTACCTGACCGCGCAAGGCAGGAAGCTCTCGCCTGAACTCCAAGCAGCAATAGAGAAGGTAATGTTTGCCAAACTGTAGCGCTGAGGTGCTGCCCGGCGGCAGTCGGGGTGGCGTGGGCGAGACGCCCGCGCTTCGTCTTCCAACACCTGAAACTTGACACTCGACACCTTTTTTGCACTCGCCTCGCTCGAGTTCAAAAAAAATTCAGGAAAAATCGCAGAACTTGAAATCTTTTCTTGACGTCGCCGCGCGCTTATTCTAACTTGCGAAATAGAGTCTGGAAAATTGAATTTCCATGCCATCAAAATTCCGGTGCGACGCATTCCAATCATTCGCGGCGCAATCCGATAGGAGCAAAGATGAAGGTGAAGGCGTTCTATGGTCTACTCGGACTCCTTTTCTTCGTTTTCTCAACAGGCGCAGGGTGGGCTCAGACGACGGGCACCATTCGAGGTTCGGTGACGGACCCCTCCGGGGCGCTTGTGCCGGGCGCCAGCGTCACCGCCGCACAGAGCGACACTCATGTCACCCGCACGGTGACGACGAATGAGAGCGGGGACTACGAGTTCCCCGCCTTGCCCGTGGGGCGCTACACCGTCTCCGTGCAGGCGCCCGGATTCAAGCTGGCCCGGCACACTGAAATCGACGTCAGGCTGGGTCACGTCACCGCGGTGGACGTCAAGCTGGAATTAGGTCCGGTGGCGCAGGTGGTTTCCGCCGAGGCGTCCGCTCCGCTCATCGAAATCGTCAGCACGCAGGTTGGGGCGGTCGTCAATGACAAGGCGGTGGTGGAGCTTCCCCTGAATACGCGGGATACCTACCAACTGCTGCAATTGCAGCCCGGAGTCCAGTCGCAGCTCGGCTCGGACCTCTTCTATGGCAGCGATCAGCCCGGAGTGGTGTCTGTCAACGGGGGACGCGGGCGTTCGAACAACTACACGGTGAACGGGGGCGACGCCAACGACCAGTTCGTGAATCTGCCGGGCGTGCAGCCTTCTCCGGACAGCATCGAGGAATTCCGCGTCTTGACCAACACTTTCGACGCTGAATTTGGCCGCAATTCCGGCGCGGTGGTCAACGTTGTAACCAAGTCGGGCACCAACGCCTTCCACGGCGACGTGTATGAGTTCTTCCGCAACAACGTGCTCAACGCGCGCGGATTTTTTGACACCGCAATTCCCGACTTCAAGCAGAACCAGTTTGGCGGCACCCTCGGCGGACCCATTCGCAAAGATCAAACCTTCTTCTTTGCCTCCTATGAGGGACGCCGCATCCGTGAGGGGACTCCTTCGCCGGCATTTCCTGTGCCGTCGGTCGCCGAGCGCGGCGGCGATTTTTCCGCCGGGCAGCCCTTTCCGGGCACTTTAAGCGATCCTAACGGCACGGTTTCCGCGCTCATGAACGCACGACCGGGATGCGCTGCGGCGGTGGCCGCAGAAGGCGGAGCGCCGATCGCTCCCGGAACTGCTTACTCCGCCATTTTTCCCAACAACCAGATCCCTCCGCAATGCTTTGATCCCACGGCGCTGGATTTGATGAATCAGTACGTGCCCCAGGCGAACTTGAACGGCACGGAGTATCAGTCCGTCCCCACCTCGCGTGAGTACGATGATCAGTTAACAGGCCGCATCGATCACAAGCTGAGCGACCACCAGCAATTCAACGCTTACTATTATTTTGACGACCAGTTTTACACCCAGCCTTTTTCGTACTTTCAGGGCGCGGGCGCTAACGTCCCGGGCTTCGGAGGGCTTTACAACAACCGCTACCAGCAAGTGAACCTCACGCATACGTGGGTGATCAGCCCCAGCACGGTTAACGAGTTTCGCTTTTCCGCCTTCCGCGAGGCGCAAGGCGAATTCAACCATCCTCAGCATACCAACCTCGTCCAGGACTCCTGCAAGACGGTTCCGGCGGACCAATGCTTCTCGGATCCGAATAATCCCGCGCTCGGCATCAACCCCCACCTGGGGGCTCAGCACGAGGGCGTGCCGTTCATGACGGTTTCCGGGGGATTCGCCCTTGGGAACAACTACGAAGGTGAACTTCCGCAAATCGGGAACACTTTCCAGTGGATGGACAATCTGAGTAAGGTAGTCGGCAACCACAGCCTGAAATTCGGCGCCGACGCGCGCCGCCAGCGCTTTGACCAGCTTTTGTATTTTAACGTTAACGGCGATTTCTCCTTCCTGGGCGGCGGCCCGAATGATCCCGGGTACTCGGATCTTTACCCGAATTATCTTCTCGGACTTCCTGACTCGTATTTGCAAGGTTCGGCGCAGAACGAAACGGTGCGCAGCTCTTCGCTCTATTTTTACGCGCAGGATAGCTGGAAAATCCGCCCCGCCCTGACCATGAACTACGGCTTGCGTTGGGAATTGAACACCCCGCTCGCCGACATCGGCGCGCGCACCCAAACTTTCCGGCCGGGTCAAAACACCACCGTCTACCCTTGCCAACTCAGCGCCAATAATCCCTTTGTGGGTGAGTTTGGGACCACCAATTGCGGCCCTGGAAGCGCAGGCGAGGCGGTGTTCCCGCAAGGGTTGGTGGTGCCGGGGGACAAAGGTATCACCGACGCCTTGACGCAGACTTACTACAAGGCTTTTGCGCCACGCATCGGCCTTGCCTGGAGCCCTTCCTGGAACAGCGGAACACTCGCCAAGCTCACCGGTGGGCCAGGCATGACGAGCCTCCGGGCCGGGTGGGGACTTTTCTACAATCCCATGGAGCAGCTTGTGCTCGAGCAGTTCAGCGGCGAGCCCCCGTTCGGCGGCAGCATCAACCTCTCGGAAACCATGTTCAATACGCCCTTCCTCGGCCAGGACGGTTCGGTCTATCCGAATCCATTCAACGGAATACTTCACCCGCCTCGTGGTCAGCCGGTAGATTGGTCCACGTTCCGCCCGATCCTGATGTTCGGCGAACTCCAACCGAATCTTCGCGCTCAATACGCGGCTCAATACAATTTCAACGTGCAGCGCGAACTTACCGGGGACATGGTTCTGCAAGCGGCGTACGTGGGCTCGCAAGGGCATCGCCTGTTGGCTACTCATGACTTGAACTACGGTAACGCACAAACCTGCCTGGATCTCGAGAACATCTCGAACTTCTACTCCAGTTCCAATCCTGCACTTGCCTCCAGCTTTACCTGCGGGCCGTTCTACGCTGACAGTTCTTTCCAGATTCCCGCCAACTCTATCCCCGTGGGCATGAGCGTGCACCTTCCCTATGGCTCCGTGCCTGTGGTGACCGGGCCGAATAACCCCGCTATAAACTTGGTTGGGCTGCGCCGATACTCGTCGCCGTTTTGCGAGCCGACCACCGGCGCCGGATGCCCTCCGGACGGTACTCCGGTCTTCGCGAGCATCTTCGCCCAGGACACGATAGCCAACTCGGCGTACAACTCGCTGCAAGTCTCTCTCGAGCGGCGCTTCGCGAAAGGCCTGCAATTCCTCGCCGCTTACACCTGGAGCAAGTCGTTCGATGAGGCCTCGAGCTTCGAGAATACCCTCGATCCGCTCTGCTTCCGCTGCAGCCGCGCGCTTTCTCTGTTCAACGCCCCACAGCGCTTCGTCCTGAGCTACTACTGGGAGTTCCCCGTGCCGGAAAAGCACGGGCTGGTGGGGAAGGCGGTGAATGGCTGGGGCATGTCAGGCATCTTCAGTTTACAGAGCGGCTTCCCCGTCAGGATCACTTCCTGGAGCGACCTCGAACTCGAGAACAGCCAGGACTTCGAGTATCCCGGCGAGCCTGACCTGGTGAGCAAATTCGCAACTCAGAACCCGCGCAAATCTGGCTGCGCGATGGGAACCGGTCCCACGGCCGGGGCCGGTGCACCCGACTGCCAGTCGGTCGCCAATCAGTACTTTGACCCCAATTCGTTCGCTCCGCAGGCTCTCGGAACCATCGGCGACTCCCCGCGCTCGGTTTGCTGCGGCCCCGGAATCAACGAGGCCGACCTGGCTTTGCTGAAGACCACCCGGCTCGCCGAGCACAAAGAACTCCAGTTCCGGGCCGAGTTCTTTAACGCCTTCAACCACGCCCAGTTCTACGTGCCGGACGGGAATATCACCGACGGCCCAACCTTCGGCCAAGTCTCGAAAGCCCGTGACCCAAGGCTGATCCAGTTTGCGTTGAAGCTGCTTTTCTAAGTCGGGCGGAGACATCCGGCCACGCTCCCGAAGGGTTGGCGCAAACCTGCGGTCCAGGTCTGCAGCCCGCCCCGGGGGGCATCCCCTAGCCATTGCAGAAATAGCTACCCCCCTTCCCCTACCGAGAATGACAACATTCGGAGGTCTCGGATGTGGTATCGTAATCTGTCAACGCAACAACCCATGTCGCATCGGGAGAGTGGGACAAAGCTCGAGGTAATTTACGGCATTCACGCGGTCAAGGAAGCCGTGCTCAGCCATCCGGTTGAATACGTGCTGGTTGCGCAAGGGCAGCACAACCCGCGGGTGCAGGAAATCATTGACGCTTGCCGAGCCGGTGGCATCGGCGTGCGATTTGCTCCCCGGCCCGCGGTAGAGCGCATGGCGGGCAACACCCAACATCAGAACGTCGTGGCAGTCTGTGCCCCTCGAGCCTACGACGACCTCGAGACCCTGCTCGGCAGTTCCGCGCGGCCGCTGCTGGTGGTACTGGACGGGGTGGAAGACCCAGCCAATCTGGGAGCTATTGTGCGCACGTCAGTGGCTGCCGGGTGCGAGGGGGTCATTATTCCAGAGCGTCGCGCCGCAGGCATATCGCCCGCTGTGGCAAGGGCTTCCGCCGGGGCGCTCGAGCACGCCAAGGTTGCACGCGTCACCAACCTGGTCCGCGCCTTGGCGGAGATCAAAGAGCGCCGGATCTGGGTCTACGGTTTTGAGGCAAGAGCCGACAAGTCATACCTGGAGTTGGACTATGGCCAGGGCTGTGCGCTGGTCTTGGGGGGAGAGGGGGCGGGCCTGCACCGTTTGGTACGCGAAACTTGCGATCAACTGGCCCACATTCCCCTGCGCGGCCCTGTACCCTCACTAAACGTCTCCGTGGCCGCCGCTGTGGTGCTTTTTGAGGCCTTGCGGCAACGGGGGCTAAGGGCGGAAAATGGAAATTGGAAAATGGAAACTGGCCGCCCGTAAGCCCAAACATAGCCCTCATTTACGAGTTTCCAACTTCCATTTTCCACTTTCCAGTTTCCAGCTTTCGCGGCAACTTTGGGACGCGCGCGCACATCTAATCACGCGGGGACGTGCAGGGAGGGGCGAATGACTGTGAATGGCACTTATGCTTTCCTGAAATCAGCCTGGACGGTGATGCTGGTGGCCGGTTTTCTTAGCCTGGCGAGTCTTGTCTACTGCCAGGAAGGTGCGCAAAGCCCGCCGCGCCCAACCTCCGAGCATGAGTCTGCAACCGAAGCCAAGCCCCCCGAGGCTGACACGCGGATTCGGGTCCAAGCGAACATTGTGACCGCTCCGGTGACGGTAATCAATTCCAAGGGCGATTACGTTTTCGACTTGCAGGAGAAGGACTTTGAGGTGCTGGACAATGGAGTACGCCAGAAAATCGAACAGTTCAGCCTCGAGCAGCGTCCTCTGGCGGCAGTCATCGTGGTGGAGGCCAATGGCACGTCGGAGCCTTTGCTCAGCGAAGTCCGCCCTCTTGGTCCGGTTTTCTCGAGTTTGATGCTGGGACCGCAGGGGCAAGCGGCAGTCGTCACCTATGGCGATCAGATTCGCACCCTCCAGGACTTCACCCAAAACGGAGACGAACTGGAAACTGCTCTGCGCCGCGTCGAGGCGCGGGGCGGCTCTCAGCATCTGAACGACGCCTTGACGCAGGCCGTCACCATGCTTGAAAGCCAGCCGAAGGACGACCGCCGCATCATCGTAGCTTTTTCGGATGGCCACGACATAGGGAGCAGGACGACTAAGGAGGAAGTAGTGCAGCGGGCGCTGAATGCCGGCATCACGATCTATGGTCTGGGATTCAGCCAGTCGCACGCGCTGCTAACGAAACAGCCAAAGGCTCCCTCGCAGAGTGTCCTGGCTAGCAGCATGGCTCTGCCCGCCCCTCCTAACCAGGCGCAAACGCCCTCGAACGTTGAGAACACCTACGACAACATGGCCAACTTGCCGATCGTCCCCGTCATCCTGGCAAGCGGGGAGATGATCCGATCCATTGTGGCCAAGGACCCCCTCGAGTTCTATGCGGGGTACACCGGCGGGCTGAGTTACGGGGCCTGGTCAAAGAAGCCGATGCAGGATGAGCTCAACAAGATTGCCGACGAAATCCAGAGCCAATACGAGATCGCCTACGTTCCCCACGCGCCCGACAACAACGGCTTTCATCGCATCGAGGTGCACGTCGACCGGAGTGGAGTCAAGGTGCGGACCAGGGCGGGCTATTTCTTGGGCGGGGCCGGGAGCAATCCCGGGCAGTGAGGCGGTCAGCCGTCAGCTTTCACGAATAATCCTCGTAAGGCATCACTTCGACGCGCTTACCCGATTTCAACTCGATCTCGGCGAGGTAGGGCCGCATGGAAAGCGGGTCAACTTGCAAGACCATCACGTGGGTTACGCCTTGCTTTTTGCACACCACAGTGAAAAACCTATTGCGCTTGCCCGCTACCAGAATGCTGGGGTAGGTCTTCCACTTGAGCTTCAGGTTGCGGACGCTGGGGCTGATGTCGGGGCGGAACTGCATAAGAGTAATCGTCGAAAACGGCATATCCACTGACACCCCCGGACATCTGAACAACAGGCCGCTATCCGAGACTTCCAACTTCCCGGCACAATCGATTTCGATCTTCTCGCTTCCGCCCGCGTATTGAAAAATGGCTTCCTTGGCCTGCTCGGTTCCCGTCGTCGCGCCGCGCGGGATCAGGAAGACGAAGACTATCGGCCAGATCTTCCAAGTCCGTTTTGCCCAATCTAATTTCATTAAACGCTCACTCCACCGACGTTAGACGCCAGGCCGGTGGTCCACCTCCGGCTTACTTATTGATTTTAGCGCCGGCTTACCTTTTGGGGAAGAACTTCTCGGGCGCCGGGGCCGGTTAAGTTCAGCACGGCAGCGGCGACTCCACCCGGCGCGGCGCAAGGCTGACTCTGCCACCCATGGGATGCTTCCGGGGGTTCAGTCATTCTGTTACGGCCCCCCGAGCTTCCTGTGGCAACCCAACACCGGCCTGGACATTAGCGTGCTCGACGGGGACGTCAACGTCAAGGTACCACGGAACCGCGAGTGTGCCACATCTCGCCGGCCGGAACGACCATCGCGTGATGACCCTCGTCGCCTTCTCCAACAGAGAGGGTATGCCCTTCAGAATCTGTGAATCGATAACTTTGCCGTCTGCGCCTACCAGCAAGCGCAGCCGAACGGAAGCATCAGTCGTGGCGCTTGACCCTGACTCTTTCAAGACCTCAGGAGGCTTCACTTGACGGCCGAAATCCGATTCCGCTTGCGTGGGCATAAGGTCCATTCGGTTCGTGCGGAGAGTGAAATTGACCTCCAGCCTGGTCTCGAAAGCGGTAGGGGTGTTCCGGCCCTTCGCCACATACGGACGGTAGCGCCAAGCGGCAACAGAATTGAGGACAGCAGCAGCCAAGAGCGGATTGCCGCTCAGCACGTGCACGTTCACAACTTTGCCTTCGG
>Ga0116223_10001783_pt1 | contig 21313 bp, 10 predicted proteins | sample Sb_taG_3_FD_90092 | JGI IMG/M metagenome (GOLD analysis project Ga0116223, IMG submission 90092) | Peat soil microbial communities from Weissenstadt, Germany - Sb_50d_a_PC metaG | ecosystem: Environmental > Terrestrial > Soil > Wetlands > Peat | place: Germany: Weissenstadt | collected 2010-09-21 | reverse complement strand
TGTTGGAAAATTCTATCCGCCCCATATGGGAGGAATCGAAACTCATCTGCGAGGGCTCTGTACGGAGCTGCGGAAATCACTGGATGTGGAAGTGATTGTCGCTAACGAGGATCACCGCGGCGTCCAAGAGATCTTGGATGGTGTTCCTGTCTCGCGCATGGCTACCTGGCTCACGGTCGCATCCAGCCCGCTGTGCCCCGGAATTATTCCCAGGCTTCGCGCCTTCCGCGGCGATATCGTTCATCTCCACCTGCCGAACCCCGTGGCCGTTCTCGCCTATCTTGCCAGCGGTCATCGCGGACGTTTGGTGTCCACATACCACAGCGATACCATCCGCCAAAGATTCCTCGGCGCCGCATTCGAGCCTTTTTTGCACGCCGCCCTGCGCCGCAGCGCCGCCATTATCACGACTTCCCCGAACTATTTGGAAACATCTTCGGTTCTGGCTCGCCATAAGGAACGCTGCCACGTGATACCCCTGGGAGTCCGTATCGAGGACTTTGACCGCTGCGACCCGGATGCTGTTTCCGCCGTTCGCCGGCAATACGGGGAGCGGCTCATTGTCAGCGTGGGGCGGTTGGTTTCTTACAAGGGCTTCGAGCACCTGGTTCGGGCGATGATCCATGTCCAAGGAAACCTCGTCATCGTCGGAAAAGGTCCCCTCCACGGCAGTCTGAGCGCTTTGGCGTCGCAGTTAGGCGTGGCGGACCGGGTACATTTCCTGGGAAACATTGATCATGACAAGCTGGTAGCGTGCCACCATGCCGCCAAAGTCTTCGTTCTCCCTTCGGTGCTGAGAAGCGAGGCGTTCGGCATCGTTCAGGTGGAGGCCATGGCTGCCGGACTTCCGGTCGTGAACACCCTTCTGGACTCGGGCGTTCCGTTCGTTTCGCTCCACGAGCAAACCGGCCTGACCGTGCCTCCCGCCGATTCCCATGCGCTCGCCGCCGCGATCAATCGCCTGCTCGACAACCCAAACTTGGGACAGTCGCTGGGCCGGGCGGCTCGCCTCCGAGCCCGGCAGGAGTTCAGCCTGGAAGTGATGACCTCCCGCACGTTGGCCCTGTATGGCGACGTCATGCAACACCAGCCCCTCTGAACGGAAACCACATCACCTTCCGGCGCCGCCCGCGTTCGATGAAGACCGCTGCCAGCGCCAGAGGTATGAGAATTCCTGGTACCACTGAATACGGTGCTTGACCTCCGCATCTACCTGAAGATAGCCGGAGCCTATACAGGCAGGGACACGACCATCGGTGACCCGCCACGAGAGCATTTTGCGGAATTCCGGCTAAGGGTGGGAAACTAGTGCGTCGGATGTGGAAGCTCAGAGTGCTCTATTCACGCGCGATCAATTCTTTAAGGATCGCCGTGCTGGCACCGTTCGTGATCTCTAACTGGGTCTATTTCTTCGTCAGTAGATTCCAACGCAGGAACGGGCTGCTGAAGTTCCGCAACGGCCTTGTGTTCTCGATCCGGCCTCGCTCCTCTGACCGGGCAAGCATCACAGAAGTGAACATACTCCGAGCGTATTCACAGCCAGCACCGGGGGCAATCGTGCTCGATGTCGGCGCAAATATAGGGGCCTTCACGTTGCGGGCGGCGCGCACGGCGAATCTGGTTTACGCGATAGAGCCAGTTCAGTCGAACTGCGAAATGCTGATCCAGAACTGCGATCTCAACCGTGTCTCAAATGTGCGGCCTGTCCGGTTGGCTATATCGGGCGAAAACGGCGAGGCAGAGATGTCCACGAATGGCGTAACGAGTAGTTTGCACTGGCGGGAGCCCGGGACGGCTGCCGAAATGGTCCATACCCAGACCCTCGAAAGGTTCCTCGACGCGAACAGTATCAAACACGTCGACTTTCTAAAGATGGACTGTGAAGGTGCCGAATGGGACATCCTGCGCGATATGCGGGTCTTTTCTCGCATCAGCCACGTTGAAATGGAGTATCACGTCTTCAACCGCTCTCAAATCCCGAGCGAACTAGCGGATCGCTTGCGTGCGGCAGGCTTCAACACCCGAGTCCGCGGGAATTCTTCAAGTGGCATCATTGTCGCCACCAAACCAGCATCAGCATAGATGCCTTTATCACTTCGGAGCTGCGAATTTCGTGGTGTGATGCGAGATTGCGGAGGGATTGGCTGTTGGCGCGAAGCTGACGCGGGAGGACCCGGCCACTCACATAGTCTGCACGTCCGAAGTAGCCAGGACCTTGTTGGTATTATCCGTAAAAATCACTCGGTAGTAAATGGCGCCGATGTTGCGGTCGGCAGGCAAGCTACAAGGAACGCTCGCACACCCGAACATATTCGCGGAGGAGTCCAGCAGGTAGCGGTCGTAGCCGAAACGCACGCTAAGCTTGGTAGCGCCGCTTACATCAGCCAGGCTGACCCCTATAATTGGAACCTCTAGTTCACTGGCATAGGCAACAGGGAACAGATACACAACCACGCCATTTGCATCGAACGTGACGGTGTCGCTGGAGGTTCCGGCGTTCAATGAAGTAACCGTCCACATCCCCAGCGGATTGACGTACATCTTCACGATTTGCTGTCCGGCTTCGAGGTAGGGCGTGAGATTGATGGTCCGCACCTGCGGCCCGTCGGTGAAGTTTGAGACCATCAGCATGTTGCCGTAGCTGCCGCCGTGAGCGCAGGCCTCGAATGCCGGCCCGTAGTCCGGAGAGTTCAAAGCCGGTTGCAGGTAATACTTCCCCAAACGTTGTATGAGCATATTGGCCAGCGAAGTTGAATGCCAAGAAGGAACCGAATTGTAGTTTTCCCAATGCGGGTTTGAAAAAAGCTGCACGCTCTGCGCCGATGTGTCCTGAAAGATGCGGTTCAAGCCCCACTGGCCGCCAAATCCATAACTGGATGACCAAGCGGAAAAGGATGACGTGTCTTTGTACAGTCGCGTGCCCGCCGCCCGCAACATCGCCGCTTCAATGACCGTTGAGAAATTCCAGCCTATCTGGTTATCATTCTGCTCCTCGCCGTTCCGCCCTCTCACGTAGAAGTTGTCCGCAACGATAGTTACCGTCCCACCAGAGCCGCTTAACGATGGAATCTGACGGAAATAGTTGTCCCCGGTAGTAGCCACGCTGACATTTTCGGAATCATACACAAAGGTGTTGGAGTTGAAATTCGCCTGCGAGTTGCCGGAAACGGTGAATTGCTGGCCGATATGGGTATTCACCAGCGGGTCCACCGCGCCGGTATAGGAAAACGATGGGCCGCATAACACCCCTCCGGCTGGCGTCCCGCCGCTCCCCGAACAGCCGTTTAGCCCGGCAGTCGTGGAAATCGTGTTGATCGTTTTGGTGTAGGAGTCGTTGGAAAAGGTGAGCGTGCCGCCTGTGCCAGAAAGACTAAAGGTGGGCGTAGCCAGAGCCACGGTTAAATGCGTGCCGTCGGGGATCGAGAGCACGTAGTAGTTGCCATTGCAGCCGGCGTTCCCTGTAACCCACAAACGTGTAATGCCAGGCAGTACCGTCTTCAGGTTATGGGCGCTCGCCGTAGTAATCGTGTTCCCGGAACACGACGAGACCGCGACCGAGTAACCCTCGAAGCCGTAGTTTGAGACGACGCCCTGAGTCTGAATGAGGGTCGGATTGTCCGGATTGAACGATCCGTATTCCGGCCGAATCTGGTTGTCGCCCTGTTCGCTGATGATGTTGTTGGTCGAGGACCACGATGCGAGATACGCTTCCGGGCCGATGTGGGTCCAATAGAGGTCGTTGACATCGGCCACTTGGGCAACGCCTCCAATGGACTGCGTGCCGTTCCCGCTCCAATTGGTGACGCTTTGAAGCGTGGTACCTGCCGCATTCGGGAAGCTCATGGGGAGATTCCCCGCCCCGGCGCGTATCGTGCGTAGCTGGGCGAAGGCATTGTAATGCAGATAATCGGTGTTGCCGTTATACCAAGCGATGGCCAGAGGCTCTATGGCAAGGGTCGCGTCGGTACTGGAGTTGTAGGTGCCGTTGGCGACAGACGGGCATGAGAAAGTATAGGTATTGGCATCCACCTTCGTGGCTGTGTACGTCGTACCTGCCGCCGAATTGAATCCGCTCGTGGTGGCGTTACGGATAATAAAACGGTTCACCCCATTGAACGACCAACCCGTCCAGTTGGCTGTGCAAGTACCGCCGCTCGCCACAATGGAAGTCAAACCGCTCTGTATGCCTCCATTAAATATGATTGGACCTTGCAGTGGTTTGACTTGGTAAGTGCCCTGAACCTCATCCTTCATGGAAGCCCAAATGGCAGGGTTAGATTGCCCGGCCCATGATGAGAACAGAGTATGAAGCCCAGTCGGAGACCACGTGGAGGTGGTGCCGGAAACGTAATACCAAAAGTTTTGTAGGTCGTTCAGGAAGTTGTCGCCAGTGAGAGAGAACCGGAGTTTCGTCCCGGCAACAAGTCCCTGATACTGTGCTACGTAAGCGGCCTGGCTGCTTTGGAAGCTCGTTTGCCCGCTTGCTCCGGTCACGTCCAGCCCCGAGGAGTCCATGCCGGTTTCAATAACGTTGTAGCCACCGGAAGCCATGTCCGCAACCACACCTGGGCTATAAGGAACGTCGTTCGCGAGAGTTGCCCCAGAAGAAAATGACCCTCCCATGAAATACGACTTGCTGGCGTTGAAGGACGATAGGACGCTTCCATCAAGACCGAAGTGCGGCATCACATTATCGGTCCAGACATAGAACCAAATAACCCGAGTCGAGCCAGTAGCAAAGCTTCCGCCGGTCGCACCATTAGCCGCAGGCGATCCGAAAAGCGTCAGGCTGGGGGTGGCTCCGCTGTTGAAGTTCCAGTTCTTGAGAAGATATGGCCCCGGCGTCCACCCAGATCCTCCTGTAACCTCAAACAATTGCCCAGTGTCATAGGAGAATGGATGCGCGTTGGATAGCGCGACTACGAACGTAGGATTGGTTCCCGTACCTGTGATCTGAAGGTCCGTACCTGTTACTTGCGAGGCCATCACGGAGACCTGGCAGGCGCCATTCGCTACGGCGGTGACGAGGCCGCTCGAACTAACCGTGCAAACGCTTGTGTTCGCGGAGTAGTAGTAAAGCGTTGGATTGCTCGTCGTTCCGTCGTCGTTCACCAGAGTTCCAACAATCTGGTGAGTTTGCGTAGGCTGGAGAAATACCTCCCGCGCGTCTGCTCGAAGTTCCATCGGCGAAGAGGAATTCGCAAATGTGACCGTCCGCGACCATTCCGCCGCCATGTTCTGGCACGGTCCATTCGAGTAGCAGGTTCCGTCCGCGTTACTGACCGACATCGTTACCGCAACAATATGAGGGCCGTTGGGGAATCGCGTCGTATTTACAGAGAACGCCTGACTGGCGGATGACGTGCTTACGCTTGTCTGATACACGCCGTCGATCCAGTAGTTAAAGGTTTTGGAGTCACCCGATCCAGAACCGGAGATTGTCGGGGTGATCGAAACGAATCCCGACCAATTGGAAGTGAGCGGCGTTCCGGTGGCCACCGTCATGCCCGGAGCATAAGGGGCAGGCCACGTGTTGGCTGTCGTGAAGGCTACCGGGCTGGATGTCGCGAGCGTATTTCCCAAAATGTCAAAGGCGGTCGCAACCACCTGATGAGCGCCGTTCAGAACGTTGAAGCTATTCCAGGGAACCGACCATCCCGGCGTCAAACTGCATGGTGTGGTCTGCGCGGGATAGGCGTCGACCGTGTAGCACACGCGCGCCGCTGCCGGCAGTGAGGAAACCGATACGGCAAATGAAAACCCACTGAAGCCGGTGAGCACCTGGTTGGCAGTTGGCGCAGTGATCGAGATCGATTGGGCCAACATCGCAGTGGACATTGCCACGAAGAGAAGTATGCGTCCCATTTGGTTTAAAGTTCGAGCTCGCAAAACCTCCACGATGTGTGGTACCGAGTTGAGCGCTGCTCTATGCACAAGTGAGCCATCGACCTCTCGCGCAGATACGCGGCACAATGCCGAATGGGCTGATTAGAAAGGCAAGATTTAAATCACTGATGCGTGAACCCATGAATTCTGATTCCCCTTCCAGCTTTGGCTGGTTAGGTCGCCATCCGCGATCTCTGTGGTCGCTGGTACTCGCATTTCACTTGTTACTGGCGTTTCCCTTTATCAAAACTCACCGCGATATTCCGGATGAGGACGCTTACCAGTCTCTGGCGCGGAATCTTGTAGACCATCATGGATATTTCCTTGATGCCCCATCCTTCCACCAGCTTGCGCGATCCCCGAACACCTATTATGCTCCAGCGTGGCCCATGGTACTTGCCGGCGGATACGCCGTGGCGCGCGGGCCAGTCGGTTTTTGGATTGTCTCCGGCATTATCTGGTGTGTATCGCTGAGTCTCATTTGGCGGCTGGGAGTGAGCCTTGGCTGGACCACGGCGGGGCTGTGGCTGATCATAGCGTGGTTCTCAGTGAACCCGTTCTTCCTTTATTACCATCTCCATCTGATGACGGAGACCCTGGCAATAGCGGTGGGAACCGCGATTCTGGTCTGCGGAGTGCGCTTCGTGAAGCAGCCGAGTCTGCGGCTAGCCTGCGTTCTCGGCCTCCTGTCCGGGGCCGGCCATCTGACCCGAACAGCGCTGCTGCTTCCCGTCATGGCCATTTGGGGCGTTGCGTTGTTTACGTTCCCATTCCGAAAATCGGCTCTCTGCCTGATTGCCTGCCTTGTGGCCCACCTTGCCGTTGTGGGCCCGTGGCTCGTGCGCATGCACTCCGTCCAAGCGGGGCTGGGAGCAACGGAAGTGAAGCTCGGGCACAACTTGTTTTTATATAACTATCCCGGCGTGGACAATCCGTACGAATTGCGGGCCGGCGAAAGAATTGATTTTCCGCCCGGATTGGAGCAGATGACTCCGGCCGGGCGGGATGCTTTATTGACGCGCTACGCGATAACGGGAATCATGCAGCATCCCCGTAAATATTTGCGCAACTGTCTCCGGAGAGCCTTCTATTTTTTCTCTCCTGTACCCAATTTCTACGCTTCTTCGCTTGCTACCAAAGCGGGCACGGCTTGCTCCACGCTGGTGTCGCTCATCCTACCGTGGGCGATCATCGCCTGGCTGCTGACGAAACGCATGAGCATAACACGTGGCGAAGCTGTCCTCCTCATATCCATTCTTCTCTGGTACACATTTCATATCCTGATGCACGCAAGCATTCGCCAGCGCCTACCCTCCGATCTTTGGGTCGCGATGCTGGCTGTGTCGCTGTGGCAACGCTTCCGCAACAGCCACCGGTCAGTTGTCGGTGCTGCAGTGCGCGTATCCTTGTGAGTCCGTGGAGCACGTCGCCGTTGTGGTCTGTGCCCAGTTGTAACCGTTGCTGGGCCACATCGTTGCGGCCCATTGCTCAATAGCCTGAGCCAGCGCGCTGTTCAATCCCCAGTACTTCAGGTGGGGAATGATGAAAGCCATATTGCTGGCAAAATTGGCCGCGGCAAAACCAGGCGTCACCGGCTCGGATGCCGTGGTCCAGCCTCCGGCGTAGAATTGCTGCGGCGTGAAGGAGCTGATCACCGCAAACCAGGAGGTCACGTAGGAGTTGATCAGAGTGGCACGCGTCGCAGAGGGTACGCCGTTCCAGAAGAACGTGTTCTCGCGCTGCACCAGGCCCTCCGGAGTGCTATTCCTCCAGTTCCACCCGCCGCTGCATCCGTGTTCGGGTCCTACGCCGTTTTGAGAGATCTGTAAGCCTTTCGTCAGCATCCCAAAGTAAATCATGGATTGCGAAGGGCTATCGTTTTCGGACAGATTAGTGCTGGATGCGTCGAAGTATCCCCAATCCAACGGAGAGGAGCCGCACTGTTGCGTCTTTTCAGAATCGTCGAGGATCATCTGCAGGTAATACCACACGTAAGAAATGTCATAGAAGGATGCGATTGATCCATTGAGTATCCCGGCCGCTCCCGGCGGCATTTTCATGATGCTCGGTGCCGTAAAGAATGGAGTGTTCGTAAACCAGGCACGCGTGTCGGATTGAGGACCGAAGACGCTCTGGGCCATGTCCTCGAGACCGAAGTCCTGGTTGATCTCCCACATCTTCACCGTCTGCCATTGACCGATCGAATAGAGCTGCGTTCCCGTAGTGGGGTTTGACCACGATGAGTCGCTCTGCGCAGGTGTGCGGGCCGATTGAAAGTCGTAGCGGTCCGTAGTCCAGCTAGCTATATTGCCGCTCTGCTGTGAGTATGTAGTCGCGGAGTTCGGAACCAGGTTAGCACGCAAGCTCAGGTAGTCGTTGTAGGTGGCGTCTTGAGTAAAAGCCGTGCCCCAGGCGTCGATGGGATGGATGCGCGGCAGCCAACCATTCCAGTCGGGCAACTGGATGGCAATCGGGGTCTCGCGCGCGTTGAAGTTACCATTCGCACTGAAATCGGCAGCGGTCATGGTGGGAGCGACATAAGGCAGCATGGCTAGATCCGAGCTCAGAACCGCGCCAAGACCGGCTCCCGCAGACCATGCACTGACCGGCAGCGAGTCAAGTCCAGGTCCAGGCTGATACGGCGGGTTCCAGGGCCGTCCCGGATTGGGGTAGCTGAGCGACCGAATGAAACTGGCAATCTGATTCCCCTGCTGGGCCGTCAAGCCATGGAATTGCGAGCGCACCACGATTGAGTTGTTCGAGTAGTTGAAATATTTCAGGTCCCGGCCGTTTTGCGTATGGCAGTCGGCACAATGCGCTTTTATAGTTGATGTCCCACCTGACGTTAGGGGAACAGTCAAGGTCGCCGTGGTGTAAAGTGTTTGTCCCGTGGCGATATCGCTGGCATCGTTAAGGGGCGGTTGCCAGTTGTTGGGGTTATCCCAAACGAAAGCGGAAGATGGCACTAGCTGCGAGCTCCCATCCGAACCAATGACGTTCACGGCCAGCACCCGGTAGCCGCTAGTCGCGCCATCGGTGGCATTGAACTTGAATGTGACCGTGTTATTGCCCGTCACAACGGTGCCAGCCGGCAGACTCATGGTCATGGAGAGAGCATGATATCCGCCGCCAATGCCGCCGTACGCGCCGGCCAACCCCTGCAAGGTCACGGTGGAGCTGTTGATCGGAATCCAGGAGGAGTTGTTCACCTGCACACTTGCCTCGGTCTCGTATTTCAGGCCATGGACTTGCAGCGACAGCGTTTGGGTTCCGCCGAGAAGCGATGACGAGGCCGCGGGGATGCTGAAGGAAACGGGCGTTGTGGTGCCATTAGGACCCATCACCTCAACCGGCAGGGTGATGGTGGACGATGCAGCGGATGTGACGACGCAGGTCCCTCCCAAAGCCGCGGCAATGACTCGCTGTACATCGGCCACATCGCACGTTCCGGTACCGTCCAGATTCATCGTGCACGGGGAAAGCCCCAATGCTTCATTTACCGCAATTTGGACATCGGCAACATTCACGGTGCCGTCACCATTCAAGTCGCATGGCGAAGTCTGCCCAAATAGACTTGGAATCAAAGCGAATAAGAGTCCTGACTGCTTTACCAACTTCCGCGTATTGAAAACCGATCCCAAGTTCGAGAGTGCGCCGTAAGCCATTTCTCCTCCGGGTGCATCTTCGACAAAAGTTGTGTGCAGGACCGATTCTAACGGGCCCGAAGCCTCCGTACTAGATTCCAATTAGTCAGGCCCAGTTCGTTCCTGCAGAATAGTAACTAGAAAATTAACTTTTGTTAGGGGTATGCTGGCCGGGCGCGATAAGCTAGGCCCCCACGGTCGTGGCGCGTTTGGACCCCGGCAGACAAGCCGAAGTCTCAGCGTATTGGGGTGAGTGTACCATGAAACTGTTGGGAGTGCGAAAAAAAATAAAGTGGGATTCCCGCTTTCACATTCGACAAGGCCTCCAATATGTCCAAACCGGAAACGTTGTCAGTTGTTTTTCTTGAAAGCTTGTGGCCGCTGATCTGCGCCCGCCCAAAGTGCCCGAATTGGGCGCATTCCCAATCACTCATCAGTTGCAGTTGCGCTAACCCGAAGAGAGAATGCAGTTCGCTGGACCAAAGGACGGCAGTTTAGCTTATACTGAATGAGATTTGGAAGTCCAAAATCGAAATTCCGGTACAACCCAGTTTTGCGTCTGCCACTGTCGCTTTCGGTAGTACTAGCACTTGAAATCGATTGAACCCCGCTATGTCTAATTAATGGATGGTCAAACGCCACATGGAACACACCGAGGAGCAAGCTCTGAGATCACAGAGTGCCTCCCCTGGAGGTACAGCCTCGCTGCTGACGGTCGTCGTGCCCGTATATAACGAAGAGGAATACGTAGCGCTATCAATCGAGCGTGTTCTCAAAGCCCCCCTCTCGAACGGGTTAAGACGCGAGATTGTGGCGATCGACGATGGCTCCAATGACGGGTCCGCCAATATTTTGGAGGAACTGGCTCGCCAGTATCCGGAAATTCGCGTGGTGCGGCATCCCGTAAATCGGGGCAAAGGGGCCGCCATCCGGACCGCTATCCAACATGCTCGTGGCGAGTTCGTTATTATCCACGATGCCGACTTGGAATACGACCCCAACGATTTCGTCAAAGTTCTGCAGCCGCTGGTAGACGGGCAGGCAGATGTAGTCTTCGGTTCGCGGTTCCAGAGCGCGGGTCCCCGCCGCGTCTTATATTTCTGGCACGCGCTAGCGAATCGGGCGCTAACCACAATCTGCAATATGGCCGCCGATCTGAATTTGACCGATATGGAAACGTGTTATAAGGCGTTTCGCACGCGTTTGATTCAGAGCATCCCGCTACGCAGCGAGCGGTTCGGAATTGAACCGGAGGTGACCATCAAGGTTGCCCAAAGACACGCGCGGGTGTACGAAGTCCCGATCAGCTATCACGGGCGCACCTATGACGAGGGGAAGAAGATAGGTCTGAAGGACGCGATCCAGGCACTTTACCTCATCCTGCGCTATTGGCTGACGCGGGACATTTACCTCGACCCGGGTGCGCGGATTCTGGACACGCTGGCCGAGATGCCGCGGTTCAACCAGTGGATGGCCGACACCATCAGGCCATTTTTGGGCTCTCGGGTGCTCGAAATCGGCGCCGGTATCGGAAATCTCACGCGGAAACTGTCGTCGCGCCGTAAAATGTATGTAGCCAGCGACATCGACGAGGAGCACCTGGCGCGCCTCGGCACCCGTTTCCACAGCCGCCCGAATTTCCAGGTTTGCCATTGTGACGTAGTGGATCCCAACGATTTCCGGGCCTTTGCCGAGCGGTTCGACTCAGTGATTTGCCTGAATGTGGTCGAACACGTGGAAGATGACCGGCTGGCATTGGCCAATATCTCGTCCGCTCTGGTCAAAGGGGGGCGGGCCGTTGTACTGGTCCCACAGGATCAATCTATTTATGGCACGCTGGATAAAGTCCTTGGCCATCACCGCCGCTATGAGGAGGCCCAACTGCGCCAGAGGATGGAAGAGGCGGGTCTGCGCGTCAAACAGGTGATTCACTTCAACCGGATTACTCGGCCGGGGTGGTATGTGAACGGCAGGCTGCTCCGTAGGGAGAGATTTAGCCGGATACAGCTCTGGGTGTTCGATCGCCTCGTACCGCTCTGGCGTATCATCGACCGACTGCTGCCGTGGCCGTCGGTGTCCATTATTGGAATTGGAGAGAAGGAATAGGTAGGCGGCGTGCCGTGCCTGTTTTGTGGCAAATCGGGGAATCTACCCCGCCACCAGAGTCTCGTTCATGCGATGTTCTTGCAACGGCCGGCCGGAGTTTTAGTTTGAAACGGGATGGTGTCTATGAGCCATTCACGCTGGATCATCTGGTTAACCGCGCTAGGGGCAATCATCGCCGGTCTAGTTTTGCGAGTTGGCGTTTACGAAAAGAACTAATTCCTTTTTCCTTGACGAGTGTGCACTCGCTCTCAATATAGACCCTCATTTCATAAACACGCGCCTTACTCCCGTCGTGGCGAGCGAAGCCGGCAATCATGCTTATCCCAGTGTTCTTCATTTCCCTCCGATCGCGAGTATCGAGCCAGAGCCTACACGACATGTGGCTCGACGACTATATGCCATTGGGGGGTAAGGCGACGCTTTATTGGCTTGCTGACAGGTTTGCCTAGCTTTGCACGCTCATCTTCAATAAACGACTATGGCCACTCGCGGGGGCACTACTCCTAACCGGAATCATAGTCACATTGCGCAATAAGGAATGGGAATACATTGCCGCGGCAAATGCCCTGATTTTGTGTGCCATCGCAGCGGCGATCCAGGTCTACCCTTTCAATGGACGGCTGCTGCCATTTGCCGTTCCGGGGATGATCCTCGTCATGACAAGAGGTGCGGCATGGATCATCGAGGGTACTCGCCCGCGCTGGCGTACCGCCGCACAAATCGTTGCCGGACTCGCAATCCTGTGGTGCCTCCAATCCGCCGTCCGAGCATCCATTCTAAACAATCGCTACACCGACGAACCGTGAGGCTTTGCAATTTCTGCAACGACAGCAACAAGCCGGTGACCACATTATCGCGACCCGATATGCAACTCCTTGCCTCGTTTACTACGGTCTTGGCGGCGAATCATCCGACCCTTCGGCGCTGACATTGAATGTGACCTCCAAAGAGGCCGCATCCAAGCCCATTGGGCTGGTAACACCCTTTCCGACCGGACGGGTTTGGCTAGTTGAGATGCGGACTCCCTGGCTAACACGTGGCGAATCTGTTCCCATACAAGAGTTTATGGAGTCTCGAGGGCACAAGCTGGAGGAGTATGACACCGAATGGACATCCGTGATTCTCTTCGACGTGCCTTCTCTTTACGCGCGCGTTCCGTCGTCTCCAACACCCCGATAAAACTCGGCAACACCAATGGTCCATAATCTGAGAGAGTGCCCTCAAAAAGTGAGGCCCAAAAACGCGCAGATTGCAAAAAAGATGGCGGGTATAAATCCTTTCGCGAAGACTGAAAGCCGCGTGGATCAAGAAGTACTAGTACCACTCTGGACCTGCCGGCACAGGTGCGATTGACTGCCGACAGCTGCATCGGCTAGGCTGGGTTCAACGAGCATGGCAAGCGGCGGGAGTCTTGCGCGTATCTGACGTCGGAACACTAAAATGCATAATGCAACCATGACGAGATACAGTAACGCACGCCTGGAGATCGATTCCGGGCAGTTCCGCCAGGCGTTCGATCGGGAACCTCTGGGCTTCACGCACAACCTTAGCGATCTCGACATCTTCACCCTCGATTCGCTGCACGCACTTTCGAAAAAGTACGCCAATCACCCGGAAGATTACATGGTGGCCGGGGGTGCGCCCAAACCAGATACGAAGTTCTTTTCCGTGCCATCGTGCGACTACAAGCCTCACGAAGTAATCGAAAACTTGGATAGGGGAGGCTACCGTCTGCTGTTGAAGCGGGCGGAGAACTACGACGCCGGGTTCCGGGAGTTGCTTGATACGCTATTCCAGCAGGTAGTCGAACTTCGGGGCGGACTAGGCCGCGAAAGGGTCGAACGCCTGGAGACCGGTATTCTGATCAGTTCCGCTTCGACCATCACGCCTTTCCACTTTGACCCTGAAATCGGGTTTTTCTCCCAGATTGAAGGCGAGAAGATATACCACGTTTATTCGCCGTCGGTCATCTCGGAAGTGGAACTGGAGCGTTTTTACATCCACAGTGCGGTGAGCATTGCTCAAGTGGATCTGGAGGGCCGCGATCCCGGACGCGAGCATGTTTTTGTCCTTGGCCCTGGCAAGGGATTTCATCAGCCCCAGAACTCTCCTCACTGGGTCGAGACCAGAGCGTCCCGTTCGATCTCCTTTACATTTGTATTCGAGACGAACATGACCCGCGCCACAGGCCGCACCAGATCCTTCAACTACTACCTCCGCAAGTTGCGATGCAACCCTGCCCACCCGGGCGCGCATCCTGCCGCCGATACGCTCAAGGCCGGCACCATGCAAGTGACCGTTCCCGTCCGGCAAAACATTCAAAAGCTCTTGAAAAAAGTGCGCATGGCCTAGTCTCCCGGTTGCGGCTTGGTGATTGCAGCCGCGGTTGTGTCAGATTGAGGGTTGGCCCGGCAGACCTTACGAGTACCAGCCGAACCGGGTATACTCCCTAATCCGAATCCCGATAGACACCGCCTTTGGCTGATTGTATGATGCAAGCAAATGCCATAGCAGCTATGGCTTAACCCCGGCCTTTGGAACTACCGGTACGGGGTCGGAACTGCCAGTGGCAGGCCGATTATGTTGCTCAAGCGCCGCTTATGAGTTTTCTCTCTGTTCAACGTCGATTCTCCCCCTTCAATCGCAGCTCCCGGAAATCGCCAAAGTGCAGAGGAATACTGAGGTTAAGGTACTAGTACCACCGGGTTTGGTGGCCACCCTTTGGGGCAAACTACTAATGATAAGATCGAGACCAGCGGGGAGGAAGCAACCTAAGTAATTGCGAGGGCCGGCAGCACCCGTAGTGTCATGATTTCAGGACAGTCGTCACCATATTCCGTGGCTACACACTGCACCGAGGTGGACTCGCTATCGCCTGCGGTGCTGATCCGTTGCCAAGAGCTTGCTCAGCTACAACAGGTCAGCCTCGAGAACATCCTCCAGGCGGGGTGGCTGGCGCTGGCTTTGCGGTACGAAGGCCGCCAAGGCGACGCCCCGGAGTGGACGTTTCGGCGTCTGCTCACCAACCCGCCCGGCGAGGCCAAAACGGTTGTTGGGAATCAAGCAAAAGCACAAGAACACTACGAGCGCCTTTTGGCCGCTCTAGTCGCAGAACCGGACAAACCGATTTCTGAGCCGTGTTTTCTATCAGTAAGCGAGCGGGAAAAGGTCCTCGTGACCTGGAACGACACGCGCACCCAATACCCCAGGGACCGGTCGATCGCCGAGCTATTTGAAGAAGTTGCGGGGAAGTGCCCGGATCGGGTGGCGGTTATTGATCGCGATGACCGGTTCACATATGGCATGCTCGGTGCGCGTGCCAGCCAACTGGCGGCACAACTGGAGTTGCAGGGAGTCGTCTGTGGCAGCCGAGTGGGGCTGGCGCTCGACCGCTCGGCAGCGATGGTGATCACCATGTTGGGGATCCTCAAAACCGGGGCGGCGTACGTTCCACTGGACACGGATTATCCGATCGAGCGGTTGCGCTTCATGATTAAGGACGCGCAGCTCAGCGCCGTGGTCACCGACAGCGAGCACGCAGCTCAGCTCCCTTCCGGCGTTCCGATGGTTTTGTTGGAAGAAGCGGAGCGAGCTGCTCAGCCGCTCGGCCGCGCGAAATCCTCCGCCACCGGCGAAAGCATTGCGTATATCATGTACACCTCCGGTTCGACGGGCACACCTAAGGGGGTGGAGGTAACGCAACGTGGAGTGATTCGCCTGGTGCGCAACGCGACCTACGTGGATTTCGGTCCCGCGGAGGTTTTCGCGCAGATTTCCAACTCTTCGTTCGATGCCATTACGTTCGAGGTCTGGGGCGCACTGCTCAACGGCGCCCGGCTGGTCATAATTCCGACACAGGCCGTTCTTTCACCGGAAGCATTTGCCGCGGCAATTGAGAAGCATCAACTGTCGGCGATGTTTCTGACCTCGTCGCTGTTTAACCTGATGGCGGCGCGGTGCCCGCAGGCGTTTCGCACGGTGCGCCATCTGCTGGTGGGAGGAGACGCGGTGGATCCGCGGTGGTCGCGGCACGTTTTGCAGACGGCGCCTCTCGACCGGATCATCAACGGCTACGGGCCAACCGAGTGCACGACGTTTTCGGTGACGCATGACATTCGCGTGGTGCCGGAAGGCGCCAAGCTGGTTCCCATCGGGCGGCCGCTTTCCAATTCGCAGGCTTACGTTCTCGACTGGAACATGCAGCCGGCGCCGGTGGGCGTACCGGGCGAGCTCTACCTGGGCGGTGATGGTTTGGCGAAAGGCTATTGGAACCGGCCCGAACTCACGCGCGAGCGATTCGTGCCGGCTCCATTTGATCCATCGGGAAAGGCGCGCCTGTACAAGACCGGCGACCTGGCCCGTTATCGCGAAGACGGCGTCATCGAGTGCCTGGGACGCACAGATCATCAAGTGAAGATCCGCGGCTTTCGCATCGAAATGGGGGAGATCGAAACGGTGCTACGGCAGCACCCCAGAGTGCGCGATTGTGCGGTAGAGGCGGGGCAGGACGCTTCGGGAGCGAAGACGTTGTGGGCATACGCGGCAACGGGACCGGGAGCGAAGCCGAGTTGGAGCGAGCTGAGGCAATTCCTCCGGGAGAGGCTGCCGGAGTTTATGCTGCCCTCCGCTTGCCTGTTTTTGGACGAAATGCCGCTTTCCCCAAATGGGAAAGTAGACCGGAAGAAGCTGCCGGCGCTCGACGGAGCCGCGCTCCGCGGTAATGGAGTTGCCGCAACGCCTGGAACCGAAGCCGAGCGAACGATAGCCGCGATCTGGCAGAAGGTGTTGGGCGGCGGAGCCGTGGGGTTGGACGACAATTTCTTCGAGGTAGGCGGCAACTCTCTACTCATCGCGGAGGTGGAAGACGAGCTAAAGCCACATTTTGCGGTTCATTTCACGATCACGGACCTGTTTGAACATCCGACGGTGCGGACACTGGCCGCCCGGCTTACGGGAGCGGATCGAGAAAGGAACCTGGTTTCTTCGGCCCACGATCGAGCACTGCGCCAGAAGATGGCGCTGGGTGGGTTGCGCGCGGCCGCGCGGAGAGCATAGAAAACGATGGATGGGGTAGCCATCATCGGGATGGCCGGGCGGTTTCCCGGCGCGCGAAATGCCGCGCAATTCTGGAGCAATCTCCGGAGTGGTGTGGAATCGATTTCGCATTTCCGCGCCGACGAACTGGAGGTCGAGGATGCCGCGCGGCTGGCACAAGATCCGAGCTACGTAAGCGCTCGCTCCATCCTGGACGACGTCGATCTTTTCGACGCGGATTTCTTCGGCATTTACCCACAGGAAGCCAAATTCCTCGACCCACAGCACAGAGTTTTTCTGGAGTGCTGCTGGGAGGCGATGGAAGACGCCGGCCACGACCTGTCCAATCACCCTTCAGTAACGGGCGTCTTTGCCGGCTGCAGCCCCAATAGCTACTTCCTGCGCCAGATCGCGGAGAGCACGGACTACCTGCGCGAATACACTTCTGCTTACCAGGTCGGTTTCTATCCCACGATGCTGGGGACCATCGCCGACACGATGGCGACGCGCGTGGCGTACAAGCTCAATCTCAAGGGCCCGGCAATGACGCTGTTGGCCGCGTGCTCGACCTCGCTGGTGGCGGTGTGCCAGGCGGCGAAGAGCCTGCTGACGTATGAATGCGACCAGGCACTGGCAGGAGCGGTGTCGATCACCTTTCCGCAGAAGCGCGGTTATCTGCACCAAGACGGCGGCATGGCATCACCGGATGGGCATTGCCGCGCATTCGACGAAGACGCGCAGGGTACGGTTTTCGGTTCGGGCGCGGGCGTGGTGCTGCTGAAGCGGCTGGAAGACGCGGTGCGCGACCGGGATCACATCTATGCCGTGATCAAGGGCTCGGCGGTGAATAACGATGGAGCGCAGAAAGTCGGTTTCACGGCTCCCAGCGTCGACGGACAGGCGGCGGTGATCGCGATGGCGCAAGCGCTGGCCGGAGTGGATCCGCGAACCATCAGTTACATCGAGGCGCACGGAACGGGCACGCCTCTCGGCGATCCGATTGAGTTAGCCGCTCTGACCAAAGTTTTCCGTGAGAGCACGCCGGATCGCGGTTTCTGCGCCATCGGGACGGCGAAGGCCAATGTCGGGCACCTGGATGTGGCTTCGGGCGTGACGGGTCTCATCAAGACGGCGCTATCGCTCGATCACGGCGAACTGCCGCCGCAGATCAACTTCCGCAAACCAAATCCAAAGCTGCAGTTGGAGGACAGCCCATTTTACGTGAGCACAAAGCTCAGGCCGTGGGAATCCAATGACGGCAACCCGCGGCGCGCGGGAGTGAGTGCATTCGGCGTGGGCGGCACGAACGCGCATGTCGTGCTGGAGGAAGCTCCGCTCATGGAGACGCGGATCAGCCGGCGACCGTACCAGATTTTAAGCCTGTCCGCACGGTCGGAAGAGGCCCTAAGAACGGCGCGCGAACGGCTGGCGGGGCATCTGAGCAATGCGGACTCGGATCTGGCCAGCGTGGCCTACACACTGCAGACGGGCCGGCGGCAATTCCCGTATCGCCAGACGCTCGTGTGCCGCACCCGCGAGGAAGCAGTGCGCGCGCTCCAAGAGGGGAAACAAAAGCCGGAACGGCAAAGGGAGAACGCGGCAGTCTATTTTCTATTTCCGGGACAAGGCACGCAGCACGTCCACATGGGACAAGAGGTTTACGCGGCCGAGCCGGTGTATCGGGAAAACTTCGACCACTGTTGCGAAATCTTCAAAGCCCAGAGCGGCACCGATCTGCGCGAGATCATCTTCGCGGCTTCGGACGTCGAGGAAGCGGCGCGACGACTGAATGCGACGGCGCTCGCGCAACCCGCCATTTTCGCGACGGAATACGCGCTGGCCAAGCTGTGGATGTCGTGGGGGCTCGAGCCCAAGGGTATGCTGGGGCACAGCATCGGCGAGTTTGTGGCGGCGTGCCTGGCGGGCGTTCTAACGCTGGATGACGCGGTGCGCCTGGTAGCGACTCGCGGCAGGCTCATGCAGGACCTGCCTGGCGGCGCGATGCTTTCCGTGCGGCTGCCTGAAGCGGAGGTAAGGCCGCTGCTGAATGGAGATCTCTCGATCGCCGCGCTGAACGCACCGATGCTGACGGTAGTTTCGGGTCCGCATGAAGCGGTGGCAAAACTGGAAGGCACGCTGAAAGAACGCGGCGCCATGTCGCGGCGGTTGCACACCTCACACGCGTTCCACTCCGCGATGATGGATCCGATCCTCGCGCCGTTCACCGAAGCGGTTCGCAAAGTGAAACTCAGCGCGCCCGCCATCCCGTATCTTTCCTGTGTGACGGGAACATGGATCACCGCGGAGCAGGCGACTGACGCGGCCTACTGGGCTTCGCACTTCCGGCAGGCGGTGCGATTTTCGGACGCCGTCCAGGTGCTGCGCCGAGATGCAACCGGCATTCTGCTGGAAGTTGGGCCGGGAACCACGTTACAAGTCTTAGCGCGCCAGCACGCGCAGGCGGCGGGTGATGCGATGATTGTCTCTTCCCTGCCGGATGCCGCTGCGGAGAATTCCGCGCTGGCTACGTTGTACGGAACATTAGGGCGATTGTGGGAAGCGGGATTCCCCATCGACTGGACACAATTTTATGCCGGCGAATCATTGGACCGGATTCCATTGCCCACGTATCCATTCGAGCGAAAACGTTACTGGGCCGAACCGGCCGATCGCCGGAGCACCACACAGGAGGCGTACGAGGAGGCGGCGCCTTCGCTACCAAACACTCCAGAGAAAACAGACATGAAAACTGCGGTAGATGGGGGACGAAAAAGCCGGATCATCGGCAAGTTAGCCAGCATGTTCGCCGAGTTGTCGGGAATGGAGGCCGGCGAGATTGACTCCGCCGCAACATTCCTGGAACTGGGCTTTGATTCGCTGTTTCTGACGCAGGTGTCGCAATCGCTGCAAGGCGGATTCGGCGTGAAGATCACGTTCCGGCAATTGCTGGACCAACTTTCGACCATCGACGCCCTGGCGGGCTACCTGGATGAACAGCTTCCACCAGAACCGGCGGAGCAGGCAAAACCGGCTCCCGCTGACAGAACCGTGACCGCGCCAGTCGCGGCGGCCAGCGAGATGGGAACGATTCCCGCCGCCCTGAGTGGCGGCATTGAGCAGATTTTGCGCGATCAACTCAAAGCCATGTCGGACCTGATGAACCGGCAACTGGATGTGTTGCGCGGCGCCGGCGCTCCGGCAGCCACCAGTGCCGCGCAGCCGGTTTTGACGCCAGGAGTGGCCGCGCCGGCAGCTCCGCAGCGGGCGGACGCGCAGAAACCCGAGCAGGAGTTCAAGCCTTTTGGTCCGTATAAACCGGTGCAGAAGGGCGCGACCGGCGGACTCACGCCGCGGCAGGAAGCGCATCTGCACGATCTGATCGAGCGCTACACCAAGCGCACTGCGGGATCGAAGCAGCACGTGCAGCGGTACCGCAAGGTATTGGCCGATCCACGTGTGGCCTCGGGTTTCCGGTCGCAGTGGAAGGAAATGGTCTATCCGCTGGTGACCAACCGGTCGCGCGGCTCGCGTTTGTGGGACATTGACGGCAACGAGTACATCGACCTGCTGAACGGTTTCGGACCGACGGCGTTCGGACACCTCCCCGAATTTGTGAACGAGGCGGTGGCGAAGCAGTTGAGCGATGGAATTGAAATCGGGCCGCAGACGCCGTTGGCGGGGGAAGTAGCGGAGCTGATCTCGGAGCTGACCGGTGTGGAGCGCGTTACTTTCTGCAATACCGGCTCGGAAGCGGTGATGGCGGGGTTGCGCGTGGCGCGAACCGTGACGGCGCGGAAGAAGATTGCGCTCTTTGCCGGAGCCTACCACGGCACGTTCGATGAAGTGCTGGTGAAGAGAATCGGCAAACTGGAGGCGCTGCGTTCGGGGCCCATCGCACCGGGAATTCCGCAGGAAAAAGTGCAGAACGTGATGGTGCTGGATTACGGAGCACCGGAATCGCTGGAGATCATCCGCCAGCACGCCAGCGAACTGGCGGCGGTCCTGGTGGAACCGGTGCAGAGCCGGCACCCGTCCTTGCAGCCGAAGGAGTTTCTACACGAGCTGCGGCGGATCACGGAAGCGTCGGGCACGGCGCTGATTATCGACGAGATTGTCACCGGCTTCCGCGCGCATCCGGGCGGCGTGCAAGCTCTGTTCGATGTGAAGGCAGACCTGGTGACGTACGGCAAGGTTTTGGGCGGCGGGATGCCGATCGGAGTGCTGGCCGGGCGCGCGGCCTTCATGGATGCACTCGACGGCGGGATGTGGCAGTACGGAGACGCGTCGTTCCCCGAAGTGGGAGTGACGTTCTTTGCCGGTACGTTCGTACGCCATCCGCTGGCGCTGGCTGCGGCCAAAGCAGTGCTGCTGCATCTCAAAGCCAATGGCGCGGCGTTGCAGGAGCGGCTGACTGCGCGGACGAAGGCGTTGGTGGATCGCCTGAACGGATTGTTCGAGCGGCATAACGTCCCGTCGCGCATCGAGACATTCGGCAGCGTTTTCTATTTCAGCTTCCCGAGCGACTTCCGGTTCGGAAGCCTGCTGTATTATCACCTGCGCGAGAAGGGCATCCATATTCAGGAAGGCTTCCCGTGCTTCCTCACCACGGCGCACACCGACGAAGATCTGGATCGCGTGGTGCG
>Ga0116223_10001781_pt1 | contig 21367 bp, 19 predicted proteins | sample Sb_taG_3_FD_90092 | JGI IMG/M metagenome (GOLD analysis project Ga0116223, IMG submission 90092) | Peat soil microbial communities from Weissenstadt, Germany - Sb_50d_a_PC metaG | ecosystem: Environmental > Terrestrial > Soil > Wetlands > Peat | place: Germany: Weissenstadt | collected 2010-09-21 | reverse complement strand
CTGTTCACTTCGTCCATGGCCATGACCGAGCAACGGGTCTCGTACACGCTCGACTCCTCGTTGGAGACGATCGACAATGCGGAGGCGAAGGCCACACGAATTGCGACGGAACTCGGTTTTCCCGATGATGAGATCATGCAGATTTCCATGGCCGTGCGCGAGGCCGCGGTCAATGCGGTCTTGCACGGCAACGCCTATGCCCCGGACAAGAAAGTAACCCTCGCCTTTGAGCGCGCAGGAGGCGACCTGATCATCACCATTCGGGACCAGGGCCGCGGGATGGACTTGAGCAAGATACCCAACCCTTTGGCACCGGAGAATCTGCTCAAGACGTCGGGGCGCGGAATTTTTCTTATGCGCTCGTTTATGGATGTGGTCGAAATCCGACCCACCGCAACGGGCACCGAACTCAAATTAATCAAGCACGTCCACGGTGCAACCGCGGGCGGCAAGGAGGCTTCCCAGTGAGCATGAAGGTTGGTAGTCGGCAAGTGGATGGAGTTACGATTGTGGATTGCAGCGGCCGCATCACCCTCGGCGAAGGCAGCGTGATTCTCCGTGACACAGTGCGCGAACTGCTGGGCAAGGGCAACAAGAAGATCGTTCTGAATCTCCAGGACGTCAACTACATTGACAGCTCCGGCATCGGTGAATTGGTCAGCGCCTTCACCACCACCAAGAATCAGGGCGGCGAACTGAAACTCCTGAACCTCACCAAGAAGGTCAACGATCTGTTGCAGATCACCAAGCTCTACACCGTGTTTGACGTGAAGGACGACGAAGCTTCGGCAGTCAAGTCGTTCAAGTAGCCGCACGTCTTCTGCTTCTGCCGGAAAATTGTCTGCGGGTGCCCCATTTCTCGCGTTCTTCGCGAGAAGTGGGGTCTTTGCTAAGTTTCATTCTGGAACTACGCAGCAAATTATTTCTGCCCCATCACAGACTTCGTCCAGCGACATTCTAGAATGACTGCATGTTGCGATTCAGCCCCTGCCCACTATCCGCACATGTAGGGACAGCCGCCCCTTCGGCAAGCTCAGGGCAGGCTCTCGGCTGTCCGGCCGGGCAAAGCCCGGCAGCGCGCTGCAAAGCCGTGGCCAGGATATGGGTTCCCGTCGCGGCGCTGATCTTCCTCTTCACCGTCCCAATCCTCGCCGCGTCCGATTGCATCCCGATTCACCAGGCAGGCCAGCACGTCGGCGAGACCAAGTGTGTCACGGGAAAGGTACTCAAGGTCAAACTGGGCGCGAGAGGCGTTCACTTCCTCGACTTCTGTGAAGATCAGATGGCCTGCCCCTTCACCGTGGTGATTTTCCCGTCCGGACTGAAAGATGTTGGCGACGTCCGCCGCCTGGCCGGACGCGTGATCGAGATTCATGGAGACGTCAAACTGTACGACGGCCGGGCGGAAATCATCCTGAACCGCATTGGCCAGATCACCGGGGGCGCCGCCATGATTCCTCCGCTACCCAAGAACTACGACGTTGAAAATCGTGGCCACTACAGCGCCGGACACCTCCGCCCCGCCAAGAAACGAGCGAAGACCAAAGCCAAGCCGAACACTACCGCGACGTACGGGAATGATGTGGAGGGCGAGGAACCGCCATAGTCGCCCCAGGATGCCTAGAGATTGAGACAGGCCCTCAACGGGCGATTGAGTTCATTTCGTTCCGGCGCCAATGAGGGTAGCATCAGGAGTTCCTAACGTTACGAATCGCGCCTGAAAGGCAGGCTTCCGCGTGCTGTACATCACCCAGACGGCGCCGATCAGCCCGAACACGATTGAGAGCACCCCACCCTCAGAATCAGTTTCAATTTTCCAGAAATTCGCGAGGACCGCTTTCAGGGCTTCCATGAAAGCAATGTGATTCTGGCTCATCACGGTCAATGCATAATAGATTGCGTCCCCGAATGCCACGCTGCCGGCGGTAAGCACACCGATCATGACTCGGGCCGTCCAGGTGACCTTGCCGATCCCCATTACTAATGCCTTGGCCACGAATAACCCGATAAGGATGCCGCCCCACAGGAAAATGCGGTGCAGCAGGTAAGCGACGCCTCCCCATGCCATGCTGCCGAGCAGGGCGGCTGCCACGCCACAGAGCAAGCCCAGCGGGAGATTGGTTTCAAGATTCTCGTACTCCATCGAAGCTGCATCCAGTTTCTGTTTCAATTGCACCTGGCAACTGGAACAGTAACGGCTGGGAACATCGTTCAGCAGTACGACCTGCGGTTCGTCTCGTCCGCATTCCTCGCATTTCCCCGCGATCGGCACTGCACAAGTTCTCATCGCGGCCAGCAACCCGGGCAGCGGCTCAGCCACGCTGGCAGCGTCCGGCTTGCTGAACGAGTAAGTTCGGACGAGATTAGCAGTCGTCTCGTCCGTCGTGATCTGCTTGAACTTGCCCTTCGCAGGATCGAGCGCCTGCTTGACTGGCTTGGGATCTTGGGTTTTGGCATAGCGCAACATCATCTTGATCCCAGCATGTCCCCCCTCTCCTTTGCCGAGACCGACCGCAACCATGTATCCGTCAAGAACACCGATTAGAGCGCCGCTCTTGTCGCCGAAGACCTTGTGTTCTTCGTAGTACGGCAATCCAGTCAGACTCGACAACTGACGAAGCCAATCTTTGTTGTTCATAAGGAAAAGCTCTGATGCTCCAAACCGATTCGGCTGCGGATTGTACCACGATGGCGCCGTTCGAAATCGAGGCTATCGTTACATCGATGTCACGCATTGACAAGGGACGAACGCTATCACACCAGGCCTTTCCGCAACTCCTCCAGCGGATACTTCGTGCCACGCCACTCGATCCCGTCATTCCAGAGCGTCAGCACCATCGAGCGCAGCAGCGTGTAGATAAACAGCGCCGAGCTTACGGGATGCAGCAGGAAGTAATAGGGCGGGACCGCCGACCGCCACGACATCCCGATGTAAACCGCGAACAATGAGCCGAGGGCCACCGCGTAGGGCAGGCGCGCCCATCCATGGGCCAGAAACACGCCGAGAAATGGCCCGAAATTCAGGAACGCTAAACCGAAAGCTGAGATGACCGTGCGCCACCACTGAAACGACAACACCGCAAAGAAATTCTTGGTCAGATTATTGACGATCCCCATTGCGCCTTTGGCCCAGCGGAGCGAAATCAAATCGCCGCCAAACACATTGCGCTGCGCGAAGCCGGCATTCTTCACGACCTTTCCCAGCTTCATGTCGTCGAGCACTTCCATGCGCAGCGCTTCATACGTCCCAACCGCGTCGTACACCCGGCGCCGCACCAGGTTGAAGGCTCCCACGCCCATGTGGTCGTCGGTGCTGGGATCGGCCACTTTCCACGGGCGATGGCCAAACAGGAAGATGGTCTGAAAAAAAGCGATCATCATGTACTCGCCCGGCTGCTTCATGATCATCCGCGGAAACAACACGACGTGATCCGCTGGCACGCTCTCAGCGTAAGCCAGCGCGCGGCGCAGCGAGTCGGGTTTGAACAGCACGTCCGCGTCGGTAAACAACAGCCAGTCGCCGGTCGCCTGGTTCGCGGCCGTCCACATGGCATGCGTTTTTCCCAGCCAGCCATCGGGCAATTCGGAGTGATGAACGACACGAAAACTGCGAAACTCCGGGTGGCCCGTTTCTCGCGCCTTTTGCGAGAAAGCCTGCCCTGAGCCTGTCGAAGGGCGGGGGTTTGCGGCAATCCGTTCCATAATGTCGCCCGTGGAATCGGTCGACCGGTCGTTGACCGCGATCACCTCATAGTTGTCGTAATCGAGCGCCAGCAGCGTATTCAGGGCCTGTTCAATGCTCTCTTCTTCGTTGCGGGCGGGAACAATAATGCAAACGCGAGGATTGCCCGCAGGCAGAACGGGATTCCGATCCCACTCCGGGCGAGAAACATCGGCCACGCTCGGCATGCCGAGGGCAGCATCCACAATGCGGGAAAACCACGCCAGCGCCAGAATCGTTCCCGCGATCCAATGAAAGTACGCCATCCTGCTAAGTCTTCCCCGCTACGTCTACGCCGGCGGACGCGCCGTCGACGGCCAGCGGCGGCGCATACTTCATTCCATAAAACAGTATGGCAGAAGAAAGAGCGGTAGCGATCACGGTGCTGATGAATCCCGATTCGAGTGAGGATTTGTCTGAAACCTTCCCGATCAGCCAGGGCGAAAACGCGTCTCCCAGAAAATGAATGACAAACAGATTCGCGGCAATCGCAGTGGCCCGGATATGCGCTCCGACGGAATTGATGACAGCGGCATTCAACGGAGCGGTATTCAGCAGCAGAAGAAATCCTGCGAGCGCGATTCCCGGCACCATGGCCGGTCCGCGATTGAACAAGGCCACCATCATCACCGGAATCCCCAGCCCCATGCTGGCAGCGGAGACCAGATAGTATGCGCTCTTTGTACGCCGCAGCAGCCGGTCTCCCAGCCACCCGCCCGCCAGCGCCGCGAAGGTTCCGTCGATGGCGATGATCACGCCGAACATGTTGTTCGCCTTCAGCAGGCTGTAGCCGCGCATGCGCGACAAAAACGTCGGCATCCACACCAGCAGTCCGCCTTGCGCGAAGGTCATCATCGCCATCCCTAGAGTCGCAGTCAGAAACGCCGGGTTGCGGACCAATCCCCGAACGCTTCCCCGCGCCGGGGTTTCCTTCAGAGAATCGAATTGCCCGCGCGGCGGGTCTGCGATCAGCAGCACCAGCGCCCCGAGAACAAACCCGGGAAAGCCGGCAAGAAGAAACGGAGCTCGCCACCCGTAGTGCGTCCCAAAATATCCGCCGATCGGGTATCCCAGCGCGAACCCGACGGGGATGGCCAGGTAGAAAAACCCAAGCACCCGCCCGCGCATCGATTCGGGGAACAAATCCGCGACCACGGTGGGTGAAATCGTGACAAAGCTGGCCTCGCCCACGCCCACGAGGGTGTGCCGGAGCAGCAAGGCGTCATAGCTGTGAGTGACTGCGGTCAGTAAAGTTGCGCCGCTCCAGGCAAAGGCGCCTAGCGCGATAATGAGCTTTCTCGAGTACCGGTCGGCTAGCGGTCCCATGAACGGCGCCGCCAAGGTATAGAAAATCAGGAAGACGGTGGTGAGTCTGCCAATCTGCGCATCTGTGACATGAAATTCATTCTGAATGAGCGGCTGAACCGCATTCAACACCGACCGGTCGATGTAGTTCAGCAGATTCAGTGCGGTGAGCAGAACCAGCACCGCGCGCGGATGGAGCTTTCTGGAAGTCACAGGTCGAGCGAATATAGCATAGCGAGCACTTTTAGCCTCGACTCCCCTTCGGCCTCGGCCACTTCGCCACGATCGTCGTCGAAATCCCGCCGCGCGGGCGGAACTCCCCGCGCACTTCCGCCCACACCGGTTTCGCCCACTTCACTACGTCTTCCAGTACCTGGTTGACGACGTTCTCCTGAAAGATTCCAAGATTCCGGTAGTACTGCAGATATTCCTTCAGCGACTTCAACTCCAGACAGCTCTTATCCGGCATGTAGCGGATGGCCAGCACTCCAAAATCCGGCAACCCGGTCTTCGGACAGACCGACGTGAACTCGGGGTCATCCACAATAATTTCGTATCCGGGGAATTGGTTGGGCCAGGTCTCAATCTCCGGGAACTTCGCGTCGAGACCCGCGGCCGCGTGCTCAGGCGTATAACGAGGCGATTTAGCCATGCCGCTATTGTAGCGTTTGCCCGGATTCGCACGCAGCCATGACAAAGCCGTCGACGATGCACCCGAAACGTCGCCGCCCGCATCCAATCAGACACCATGCTTGGGGCTTGATCGGTATCTGTCGCGGCCTCCGGAATGGTAAATTACTACTTACAGTTATTCCTGCCGCAGCCTGAAAGACAACTGGTTGGCATCGACGAACAATTCGAACACGCCGTCTCGAAGGCGGTGGATTTGGCTCGCGTTCGCGCTGCTAGCAGCCCTGGCAGTCCTGTATTCCTACCTTCACCAGACTCCTGTGAAGGTGCGCGCGGTCGCCGTGGAACGGGGGCCTATCCGCAGCCTGGTTTCTACAAACGGCAAGATCGAGCCAATTCAAAATTTCGAGGCGCACGCTCCCATCGCGACCACGGTAAAACGCCTGCTGGTGAAGGAAGGCGACCACGTGCGCAAGGGCCAAGCGCTGCTGCAACTCGACGACGCCGACATTCGCACGCAGGCAGCTCGCGCCCGGGCCCAGGTCAAGACCGCGCAAGCCAATCAGTCCGCCCTCACCCACGAAGGCACACAAGAAGAAGTGCTCACGTTGAATGCGGAACTGGTCAAGGCGCGCAGCGCCCGCGATGTAGCCCAGCACAAACTCGATGCCCTGCGCCGTCTGCAGCAGGATGGCGCGGCCTCTCCCGGCGAAGTTCGACAGGCGGAAGACGCACTGCAAAGCGCCCAGGCCGACGTCACCTTGCTGGAGCAGAAACAGAAGGAGCGTTACTCCAAACCGGAAGCCGCGCGGATCGAAGCGCAGGCCGCGGAAGCGCAAGCCGCCTATGACGCCGCCGAAGACGCGCTGCTCAAGTCCAGCGTACGCGCCCCGTTCGACGGCATCGTCTATTCCCTTCCTGTCAAACAGGGAGCTTTTGTTCAGGCTGGCGACCTACTCTTGCAGGAAGCCGATCTTTTGCGCGTGCGGGTTCGCGCTTTCGTCGATGAACCCGATGTAGGCCGTCTGCAGTCCGGACAAAAAGTCGAGATTACATGGGACGCGATTCCCGGCCGCACTTGGACCGGCACCGTCGACACGGTGCCTTCGACGGTCCGCTTGCGCCTCTCCAGAAACGTTGGCGAAACCACGTGCGTCGTCGACAATAAAGATCTCCGCCTGCTGCCCGACGTGAACGTTGGGGTCACCATCGTGGTGGCCGAACACAGCAACGTCCTGACCCTGCAGCGCGACGCTCTGCGCATTGATGAGAGCAAACCGTACGTCTTCCGCATTGTCGACAACCACCTGAAGCGCCAGACGATTGAGTTCTCGTTGCAGAACCTGACCCGGGTCGAGATCACCTCCGGCCTGTCCGAAGGAGACTCGGTGGCCTTACCGGCGGAGGACAAGCCACTCTTTGATGGTGCGGCCGTCAAGGTGGTTCCTTAAAGATTTTGGGAGGGCACGTATCCACTCAGATATGGACTTCGGAACGAATGAGATTTAGAACCCTTTCGTCGCTCGCCATTTTGTCCCTGCTCCTGCAATCGGCCGCCGCGGCCACGACTCCCAAAGAGCTGCTCGCCGCCGGTCGCGTCGATGAGACCATTCAGACTTTGGAGCAGCAGGTCGGTCACTCCGAATCCGGCGCCGACGCCGAAACCTACAATCTGCTTTGCCGCGCTTATTTCATAATCGACGAGTGGGACCGTGGCATCAAGGCTTGCGAACGAGCGCGCAGCCTCGATCCGCAGAAGAGCCTCTATCATCTTTGGCTGGGCCGCATCTATGGCGAGAAGGCCGACCGCGCTGGATTTCTTTCCGCAGCTGGCCTGGCAAAAAAAGTTCGCGTCGAGTTCGAGCGGGCCGTCGAACTCGATCCCAAGAATGTGGAAGCCCGCGTCGACCTGGCGGAGTTCTATTTCTCCGCTCCCGGCATTGTCGGCGGAGGCAAGGACAAAGCCCGCGCCCAGGCGGAGGCACTGGCGGCCTTCAATCCCGCCGTGGCCCACTACGTGTCCGGCCGGATTGCGGAGAGCGAGAAAAACACTGCAGCGGCCGAACGCGAGTACCGGGCCGCCATCGAAGCCAGTCACGGAACCGCGCACGCCTGGCTGCATCTGGCCCAGTTCCTGGCGCATGCCAATCGTCTCGACGAAATGCAGCAGGCGCTCCGCAGCATGGAGTCCAGCGCGCTCGACCGCCCCGAATCGCTGATGGACGGCGCCAGCCTTCTGCTGCGCACCGGTCGCGACTATCCCATGGCCGTACGGCTCCTGCGCCGCTATCTAACGGATGGTCCAGTCGAGGAAGGCCCGGCCTTCAAGGCGCACGATCTGCTCGGACAGTTACTCGAAAAGCAAGGGGACCGTTCGGCCGCCACCGAAGAATACCGCGCCGCACTCGCTCTGTCTCATACCTACGCCCGAGCTCAGGAACATTTGAAGCGGGTTGAGCATTGAAGCCCTCGCGAAAAGATGGCGCGGTCCACGTCTCGCACTTTTCCAGACTTGAGGACTTTGCCGGAATCCCATTCGCGATCCTTCGGGAAGCCGCCCCGTCGCTCCGTTGCTCCATCGATCCCAATGGACATTTAGAATCTCGCTGACATCCAATGGTTCATGAAATCATTTCCAGATCACTCTGAAAGGGACGCAATGAAAACCTCGTGCCTTGGTGCGCACACCGCAAAGTGGATTCTGGCAGTCGTGTTACTTCCCAGTTCGTTGCTGGCGGAACCCGTCTCTCTCAAGCGGGTGGTTGAACTCGCCCTGTCTCACGCCACCGGGACGGCCATCGCCGCTGCCGACGTGGCATACGCATCCGCCAACTATCAGGAACTGCGGAATCACTACGTCCCTCAACTCTCTACCGGAGCCGGTCTCGGTTACTCGTATGGATTTCCCCTCGCCCTCGAGGGATCGGCGCCGTCTCTATTCACGGTCAACGCACAATCTGCGTTGATCAATCCTGCCCTGCGCGATTTCCTGCGCGCGGCCAAAGCTGATTCCACCGTTGCGGATTTGAAGACCAAAGACCAGCGCAACCAGATCATTCAAGACGCTGTCCTAAGTTACGCCGAACTCGCCAAATGGGAACAGCGCCTGACCCGGCTCCAGGGAACCCAGGAGGCTGCCAACAAAATGCAGGCTGCGGTCGCCCAGCGCGTCAAAGAAGGGATTGACAGCGAGGTCAACGGCACACGGGCCCGCCTCTCCGCCGCCCGCGTCCGCCTGCGCATCGCCGAGGCCCAAGGCGCAGCCGACGTGCTGCGTGAGCACCTTTCCAAACTCACCGCGCTTCCCGCCGCGAACCTTCAAACCGACCCTGACTCCATCCCCGCTCCGCCAGCCGCGCCCTCGAACGAAGATGTGGCAAAAGACGCGGCCGCTTCCAATCCGTCGGTGCAAGCCGCCGTCGAACACGCTCGCGCCCAGTACCTACGCGCGCAAGGAGAACACAAATCCCTGTGGCCCAGCATCGATTTCGCCGCGCAATACGCGTTGCTTTCCAAGTTCAATAACTTTCAGAACTACTACATTCCCGCGAAACCTTGTCCCGTTGCCGGCGTCTCGGTTCTATGCGTGGCCAACGGGTTCCAGCAAAACAACGCAACCGTCGGCGTCAGCATCCGATTCCCTATCTTCAACGCGCCCCAGCGATCCCGCGCCCAGGCTGCCGATGCTGACGCCCTGAAAGCCACCAAACAAGCGGAAGCTGCCCGGAACCGAGTTTCGGAAGAAACCTTGCGCCTGCAGCGCTCGGTGGCTCAGATGCAAGCTGCCCGAGACGTAGCCCAACTGGAATACGAAATCGCCGAGAAGGATCTGACTGCCGTCCAAACTCGCATGGACGCCGGCACTGCCACGCTGCACGATGTGGATGACGCCCGATCGCAGGCCAGTGAGCGATTCATCACGCTCCAGGACGTCATTTTCGAACTCGAGCGCAGCCAGGTCGGCATTCTGCGCTCTACCGGAGACCTGGAGAAGTGGGCTCTCGGCACGCCGTAGAACTGCTCTACAACTTCCCGCGCAACGTCTTCACCATCAGGCGGATCGCTTTCTCGTTGCGCCGGTACCAGCGCCACTGCCCTTTCTTGGTCGCCTCCACCAAGCCCGCCTTCGTGAGAATGGCCATGTGATGAGAAATGGTCGGCTGCGAAAGGCGAACGCGCTCTTCCACGTCCCCCGCGCACAGGCAGGGCCTGGTCGCACCCATTTTCTGCCCCGTTGCCTTAGCCTCGGCTTCGCCTTCCTTTAGAGCTTGCAGAATTCGGCGCCGTGTGGGGTCGGCAATGGCGTGCAGCGCGCGGTCCAGAGATGCTTCGGTGGATGACATATCTGCACTAGGAATAACGCGAGAATCGATGGGTGTCAATGTAGACTGATTTGTTGCCGTCGTCTCGTCACCGGCAAGTCTTGCTCCGCTGGAACCAGCGTGCAGTTCCTGGTGTCAAAGAGATCAGCTAGTCCGCTGTGGGTCTTGGGTCCCGTACGCGAATCGCTAGGCTCGAAATAGTCGTTGGTCGCTGAATGTTCGCTTAAGGGTTGTCATTCCGACCCCCGAGCGAACGCGAGGTGCAAAGGAATCTGCTTTAACTGACGGCTGAGGGCCGGCAGCTGGCAACTGCTTTCCGGAGATCCACTCACGCACCTTGTCTGCGAGGCTGAGCTCAGGATGAACGCTTTTGATTTGGTTGGAACTTCGGCGCCCCGGCCATTTCCCAGATGGCTGCCACCCGCTGGAGGACTGTTCGCCGCAGGGCTTGTCGCCGCCTTCGTAAGCCACCTGCCGCTCGTACACACGCTTTCGCCGGGCGAAATACTCGGCGTGGCGGTCGAGAATGTCCTCGAAGTGTTTCTTGCAAGTGCGGCGGTGGTGTGGGGCCTGTGCGCGATCCGGCCAGGCACGACCGGACCCGATACGCGCCGTCTGATCCTAGGAACATCGCTGGATGCACTCTGGCTCGCGCCTCTCGCTGTTTTCATCCGCGAGAATTCCGTGTGGGTAGTCGTTATCGCGGCAGTGTTTGCAACCAGGGCAGTGAAATCGTTCCGATTGCCACAAGACGCGTCCGAACTGAGCGATCGTGAACCATCACTGCTTCTCTCCCACCGAAACGCTTTCGGGCTGCCGCAGTCATCGGCCTTCTGGCAGCAGGCCTTCGGAGCGGGCGCGACGTTGTGCGCGGAAGCGGGTGCAATCGCTGCGTTCGCGGGAGACGCCTTCACTTCGGCCTTTCTCGTCGGAATTGCTTCCGCGGTCTGGACGTGGTCCTTTAGTAGAGGTGCTGAAACGGACATTGGACAACCACGTTCGTCGCAGTCCTCTTCGCGGCCTCTGACCATGATTGCGCTCGCGATCGTCATCACGGCCGCTGGGCTGATCCCGTACCTGCCACACTCCTTCAGAATGCGCGGCTTTGGTGTTCCGTCGAGCGATCACGCGCGTCAAGGATTTCCCCAAGGCGGGCGGCGCGGGCAGCCTGGGCACGAGAAAACGTCGGGAGGTTCTGATGTCGCAGACCGTGAAGGTGATCCCGGCATTGTCCTGTGGCCCGAGAAACAGACGCTTACGAAACTGGTGGCGCCCACGCCGGCATTCGGAACCAGTCTGCTGACAAACCACCACGGCGCAAAGCCCTTGGAGATTCCCTTCGAGGGCGTTTATTGGTTTTTCAAAGCGCCCGATCTGCATCCACCGAGGAGGTCCCTGCAGGCGCACGGCAGTCCCGAACTGCTGAATATCCGGTCTACCGACCGGCGCCCACTCTTGATGGAAGCGCACGAGCATCTGGGCAGCATGCTCGACCTGGATTGCTGCAGCAGAATCCAGATTGCGATTCGAAATGCGGATCACTACCCGGAGACCGTGTCGCTGGAACTCATCCTGATCAACGCGAGTGTGCCGGGAAAGCCGTCACAGTCTCTCGGAAGGATGATGGTCAAGTCGACGCGGCCCTGGAAGATCTATGACGAACCGGCGAAGCCCACTAGCGAGACACTGAATTTCGTGATTCCCGCGCATTCGTCGATCCGGGGGTTCGATGAGGTGAAGGTCGTGTTCCGACTGGATGCAGCGCGGGCGGACGCCGGCCCCAAGATCGCAATCGACCGCTTCGTACTCGTTCCCCGCGGGCTGTGAGTGGTTTGATAGCGAGCGGATAATCCTGAATCTTCGAGCTATTTCTTCAAAATCGGGCTATACCCATCAGCGACCAGCCGCGTGCGCATTGCCTCCGCGTCTTTGACGTCAGAGAACGGTCCGACCTGCACGCGAAATAGCTTGTCGGTCGGGACCTGCGCCGCTACAAACGCCGGATATTCTTTCTTCTTGAGCGCCTCCACCAGCGAGTCGGCATCTTCCTGTTTGCTGACCGCAGCCACCTGCACGAAATATCCCGCCGAGGGCATGGTTATAGGGGGATCAGACGTGTTGTCTGCAGCAGGAGTTTGCGCTGGGGTTGCATTCGCGGGAGCAGGCGCGGCGGTTGTTGCCGTGTCCGTTTTCGCGTCGGTCGCAGGCGTCAACTGAGGATTGGCATCTTTCTGCTCCACCGACTTGTAAAACGTCATGGGCTGCGCGGCCGCGGCTGCGCCGCTCGCCTTGCTCGTTCCCGGCGCCACCGGCGGTGTAATGGCAGCACTCGCCGTGGTGATCGCCGGTTCCGACTTCCGTCCGAGCGAATACCCCAGCGCAAAAAAGAGCGCGCAGATCCCGACCAAGCCGAAGAACAGGAACAGCAGCTTGCCTGTTCCCAGTGTGATTTCCGTATCCTGTGACGAAGCCATAGTTCCACTCCTGGCAATTTGCGGCGCGCGTCTTGCCCGGCTGTTTTTCTACGCTGTCTTCTTGGCTGCCGTGTCGTCGCCCTTCCCGAGCAGTTTCTGCAATCCCGAGAAAAAGTCCACCGGGACCGGGAAGATCACGGTCGTATTCTTCTCCACGCCGATTTCGGTCAGAGTCTGCAAATAGCGCAGCTGCACGCTGACCGGTTCGGTGGCCAGCAGGTGGGCGGCGTCCACCAGTCTTTGCGCGGCCGAGAACTCGCCCTCCGCGTGAATAATCTTCGACCGCTTCTCGCGTTCAGCCTCGGCCTGCTTGGCCATGGCGCGCAGCATCGACTCCGGCATGTCGACCTGCTTGACCTCGACGTTCGTGACCTTCACGCCCCATGGCGAGGTATGAGTATCGAGAATGCTCTGCAGCCGCAGGTTGATCTTCTCCCGGTGCGACAGCAGTTCGTCCAGTTCCTGCTCGCCCAGCACCGACCGCAGTGTGGTCTGCGCGAATTGCGAAGTCTGATACACGTAGTTCGACACTTCAACCACGGCCTTATTCGGGTCGATCACACGCAAAAAGATGACCGCATTCACCTTCAGCGTAACGTTGTCGCGCGTGATGATGTCCTGCGGCGGAACTTCAAGTGCTTCCTGCCGCAGCGACACCCGCACGATGCGGTCGACGGGCGCGAAAACCAGAGCTATGCCGGGCCCCTTGGCCGTGGCCAGCAGCCGGCCTAGGCGAAAAATGACACCGCGCTCGTATTCGGCCAGAATCTTGATAGAGCTGAGAAGGTATATAACGACAATAACGATGACGATAGTTGTAAAGCCAAAACCGAAAGCTTCCACAGGAACCTCCACGATCGGAGCAGGAAACACTCCTACCGCGGATTGTATAGCAGTCAGAAGAAGGCGGCGCGCAAATCGCCAGCGGGACCGTTGCTTGGCTTGATTCGCAGTGGTGGGAAGCAGAAAGGTATTCCAACAACCATCAACTTCGGTCCGGATCGATCCCCTGGTCCATGTAGATCCACAGCACCCGGGCCATCCAGGTCAGCACCGGCGCCAGAGGCAGAAACAAGACGACTCCCCCCGCCACACTCTTCAGCAAAGGCCACTTGAACACTTCCCACACCAGCGCCGTGAGCACAGCAAGAGTCCCGACACCCAGTCCGTAGCCGAAATACATCGCCCCCAGGAAGTACCCATCCTCGCGCTCAAATTTCAGCCCGCACGCCGGACATCGTTCATACATCCCCGGAAACAGCCACACCGATTTGCGAAAGATCTTCCCCGTGCGGCATCGCGGACAAAGCTGCCGCAGAATTCCCCGCAGCGCAGACACTTCAGACCTCTGCATGGACGAAAGTCTAACAGGCAGGGGTGATCAGATCTTGGCTGCTTTGGCGGCTAAGGAAGAATCTCTTTAGAACATAAACCACGAAGGGCACGAGGTTTCACGCAGGACTTTGCTCACTGGGGTTTCCTTCGTGAGACTTCGTGTCCTTGGTGGTAAAGGTTTGACCAACCCTACGACCCCGCCTTCGCCACCTGGATCCGGGTCGCGTCCACCGTAATTGGCCGCTGAATCTCCATCTCAAGCGAAGTCCCCACGTCCAGCTTCACGTCCGGACCGTGCTTGAGCAAAGCCCACGCGACTCCGCCTGCTATTCCAAGCAGGCCACCGTAGCGTGCGCCGTTGAAGCCTCCGGCAGCCGCACCAGCAATGCCCCCGACAGTTCCTCCGACGGCCGCGCCCTTGGCGGCATCCTCGACCCTTTTACCCGTGTCCTTGTCCGCCTGAATCGTTCCCTCCTTATCCTTCACGCTGTTGCTGTCGGCCCCGGGCGTATTCTCCACCGACGCGGGCAGCATCACCGTGTAGCCGGTGGGATAGATCATCGAAGTGAAGTGGATCAGCATCTCGGCGCGCTTCTTCGACCGGCCCGGGTGCTCCGTGTGCATGATCTTTCCCTGGATATAAGTCCCCTCCGGCACCAGGATGCGGTCGTTCACCACAAACGGAAACGCCGTCGCGGCATACACGGCATCGCCCTCGCGCGCATTCTTGGTCGAGATGGCCTGCTTCAGCAGAAGCGGAATCTTCGTTCCTGCAGGAATGACGGCCGCGTTCGGATCCGGCGCCTCGGCCAGCGTGGCCGCAGCCGGAGCCGTACTCAGATCTTTCGCCGGGCCCGCGCTATCAGCTTGTGGCGCGCCCGCAGCCTGAGTCGGAGCGTCAGTGGGCTTAGCCGTATCGGAAGCCTGCCCCCACGCTATCCCTGAAACCAGCAATACCGCCCATAGAACTCGCATCCCACACCTCCCGAGGCGACGCTCGCCTCAAGCATTAAGGCCAAGATTACCACGCTTAAGCCGCTAGGATGCATCCTACATTCCACACGCTGCCCGAACCTCCTAATATTGGCTCCCTGCATCGAACGGCCTATCATCGAGCCGAACCTGAAAACGCGAAGGAGCCGCTTCATGTGCGCACCTGGCATTCGCCATCGTCTCTTTCTAGTTCTCCTCAGTAAAAGAGACCCAGGGGTAAGTCAACAGCGAGGCTGGGGAAGTCTCCGGAGTTCGCTTATCACTTGTAGATCAAATACTTCTCCCGCACCTTCTGAAACTTCTCCAGCCCCTCCTGCCATTCCTGCGCGATCCTCCGCGGATCCTGCCCGGCCACCAGCGCATCATACGCACCCTGATTCACCAGCAACTCGGCCATGCGCTCGATCTTGAAATCTGCCGCATACAACTTGTGCAGCGCCGCCGCCAGTTCGATCCCCAGTTCCGGCGCGTCGAACCCGTTCCGATCCGTCAGAATAATGTTTACCCCCGAGCAGGTCTGCCCGTTATGCAAGCTCGCCGTCGGCGTAAACGTGACCGGAACGAACCGCACGCCCCCGATCCCGCGCGTGTTCAAGTAAGCCGCCAGTTCCTTGCCCTTGATCCACGGTGCGCCCACCAGTTCAAACGGAGTGTCGGTCCCTCGCCCCACTGAAACATTCGTGCCCTCGATCAGCGCCACGCCCGGATACAGCGCCGCCTCGGTCACGCTCCGCAAATTCGGCGAAGGATTCACCCAGGCCAGCCCGGTCGAATCGAACCAGTCCCCGCGCTGCCAGCCATCCATGGCCACCACAGTAAGCTTCGCGTTGATGTTGCGCTCGGCGTTGAACATCTTCGCTAACTCGCCCATGGTCATCCCATGCCGCACCGGCAGGGTCCAGTAATTCGTGAAGCTCTCGCGCCCCGCGTCCGCCACTGGACCCTGCACAAATGACCCGGTCACCGGATCTGGCCGGTCCAGCACGATCAGTTCAATGCCAGCCTGCGCCGCAGCCTCCAGAAAATATCCCAGCGTCGTCTCGTAGGTATAGAACCTCACCCCTGCATCCTGAATGTCAAACACCACTGCATCCAGATTCTTCATCACATCCGCCGGCGGATGCCGCGCCGCATCCGTCCCGCCGTACACGCTGTAAACCGGAATACCCGTCGCCGCGTCCTTCGAATTATTGATGTCGGTCGTATCGAGTGTTCCTGTTACGCCGTGTTCCGGACTGAAAATCGCGTCCAGAGAAACTCCGGGCGCTTTCGCAAGTATGTCAATCGTCCGCTGCCCCTGGCTGTCAACTCCAGTCTGATTGGTCACTAGCCCGATGCGTTTCTTTGCATCCAGATTCTTCGCGTCGACGCTCTTGGCATCCGCGGTCTTTGCATCCATGCTCTTCGCATCGGCATTCGTTGCATCGGTGCTCTTGGCATCCAGATTCTTCGTGTCGACGCTCTGACCCGCCGCCTTCAGCACATCAAAGCCGTGATCCTCGAGCACGTCGATCCCGTTCTTCACCGTCCCGTTTCGCGAACCCATCCGCCGCGCCGCGCTGAACGCCTCGTTGTAGCCGGTGATACTCTTCCAACGCAGTGCCTCTTTTTCGCTCGCCGTCAGGTTCAGCGCCGCCGCCACTTCCGTCGCCACCTTCGACCGCAGCCCAATGGCATTCCCTTTTCCGCGCGGATGGACCGCATTCGTCAGCAGAATGATGTAGGTCTCGGTCGTCGGATCAATCCATACCGAAGTGCCAGTAAACCCTGTGTGCCCAAACGAACCCACGGGCAGCAGGTCGCCGCGATTCGAAGAGAACGGAGAATCAATATCCCACCCAAAACCCCGCAACACCGGCGCCGCCGGAGGCTGCTCCGGCGAAGTCATCTTGGCAACGGCTGCGGGAGACAGAATCCCTCCGCCGCCGTTTAGCAGCGCTTGGGCAAACTTTGCCAGATCGTCCCCGGTCGAGAACAGCCCCGCGTGCCCCGCGACGCCACCCATCCGCCGCGCCGTCGGATCGTGCACCACTCCGCGCAGCATGTGCTCGTTCTCGTCGTACTGCGTTGGTGCAATCTTCGCCCGCCACGCCGCCGGAGGCACAAACCGCGTCCGCGTCATCTTCAGCGGCACAAAAACATGCTGCGTCGTGTAGGCATCCAGCGTTTCCCCGGATACGCGCTCCACCAACGCGCCCAGCATGATGAAATTGATGTCGCTGTAGACGAATCCTGAACCTGGCACCGTTTCGGGCGGCTCGACGAATGCCAGTTGGAACGCGGTATTCTTGCCTTCCCACGGCGTCGTCAAGTCCAAGTCCGGCGCTAGCCCGGAGTAGTGGGTCATCAACTGCCGCACCGTGATGTCCTCTTTGCCATTCTGCGCAAACTCCGGCAAATACTTCGCCACCGGATCATTCATCCGCACCTTGCCTTGCTCTACGAGTTGCATCACAGCGGTCGTGGTCGCGACCACCTTGGTCAGCGATGCCAGATCGAACACCGTATCCAGTGTCATGGGCTCGCGGTGGGGCTCCAGCGCCCGGCTGCCATACGCCTTGCGATACACCACCGCCCCGTCGTGCCCGACCACCAGCACGGCGCCGGGAATATTCCCATCCGCCACCGCCTGCTGGATGATTCCGTCGACGCCACTGAGAGTAAGCGTCGCAGGGTGCTTGGCTTCAGCGACGGCCGGGATGCATACAAGCGTGAGCGCCGCGATCAGTGCGCACGCAATTCTGAAGAACGGCATTCTGGAGAACGAGATTCGGGAGGACCGCAAATTTGAGTTCATTGTGAGGATGATGTCTTGACTGTACACAACTCGGCGGAATGGCTCAAGAAACTCAAGTAAGGAGTACCACCGTAGCGCACCCGCCCCAGCCTGAAGGGGCTTCCTGGAAAGGTGTTTCTCTGTGCCTCCTGTGTCCTCTGTGGTGAAGATATTTCTCGGCCCGTAGCTTTACCCGTCCCGCTAACTCTGCTATAACCCGCTCAGGTCACGAATTTCTCTTGCGAGCGCATAACGTCTGAGCAATCCGCTTCCAACTCTGGTCCAGGTGTTCGAGCATCAGGACAAGACTTCTTCCGCCGCGTTCTCAGTCTTAAAGAAGGCGATTTCCGACCGCGCCTTCCCTGCGGCTTCCGTCGCTGTCACGCACCGGGATCGCCTCGTCGCACTCAATTCCTTTGGCCGTTTCACACTTAAAGAAGATTCTCCACCGGTCACCTCTGCCACTCTCTTCGACCTGGCCTCCATCACAAAATCCGTCGCCACCACCACCATGGCGATGATCCTCTACGAGCGCGGTCTGCTCGAACTCGAAGCTCCCATAATCGGCGTCGTCCCCGAATTCATGGCGGACGAGTGCGGTGCGCCCGATCCCCGCCGCCGCGATGTCACCCTTCGCATGCTCCTCGCCCACTCCTCGGGCCTGCCCGCCTACGAGAAGCTGTTCCTCAAGGCGCACTCCCGCGAAGATCTGCTGCGAGCTGCCTTCACGACGTCGCTTTCGACCGATCCCGGCACGCACGCCGAATACAGTGACATCGGTTTCATCGTTCTGGGAGCAGCTCTCGAACGCATAGCCGGAGAATCTCTCGACGTCTTCTGCCAGCGCGAAGTCTTCGGCCCGCTGGGGATGTACACCACGACATTCAATCCCCCCAAAGAATCGCGCGCCAAAATCCCGCCCACCGCCGATGAAAGCTCCGAACAAAAATGTAGCGCGGACACTCCCTTCGACAGGCTCAGGGCAGGCTCTGTCCGCGAAACCCAAACACCGGCAACACTGCCAGGCGCAAGCCCGCAAGCCCGCAGCACCTTCCGCCAAAGAATTATCCAAGGCGAAGTCCAGGACGAAAACGCCTACATCCTTGGTGGCGTCGCCGGCCACGCCGGCCTGTTCTCCAGCGCCGAAGACCTGGCCCGCTTCGCCCACGCTATGCTCGTGGGAGGACGCCCCATCCTCCGGCCCGAAAGCATTGCGCTTTTTACCCGCCGCGAATCCACGCCAGCAGGCACTTCGCGCGCTCTCGGCTGGGACACTCCTTCCAGCCCCTCGCAATCCGGAAAGTATTTCGGCCCTCGATCCTTCGGCCATCTCGGCTACACGGGCACCTCGCTGTGGATCGATCCCGACCGTCAGCTTTCCATCACTTTATTGACGAACCGCACCTGGCCTGACTGCGCGAATCAGGCAATCAAGCAAGTCCGCCCGGCATTCCACGACGCCGTCGTCGAAGCCCTTGAAAACGATCCGCTCATCAGCTGAAGTTTTGTCATCCTGAGCCGCCTTCTTTGCGGCGAAGGACCTATGCACCCCAGCCAAGTGCAGAGGTCCTTCGGCCTGCAAAAAGCGCAGGCCTCAGGATGACAACGTTAGGCTGGTGCCGTGCTCTAGAATAGTTCCGCTCTCGTTACGATCCAGAAAGGCGCACGACTTGACCCGAACTCGTAAAGCGAAGTCCGATCTCCGCAAGCTCCCCACCGAACAGATCCTGCCCGCCGCCACTGATCTCGACCGCATGTCTTCGCTCGAAATCGTCCGCCTCATCAATCAGGAGGACGCAACCGTCGCCGCCGCGGTCGGCCGCGCCCTGCCCCAGATCGCCCGTGCCATCGACGTCATCGTCGCCGGACTCCGCCAGGGCGGACACCTCATCTACGTCGGCGCAGGAACCAGCGGCCGCATCGGGGCTCTCGACGCCTCCGAGATTCCGCCCACATTCAACACCGATCCACGCACCGTGCAATACATCATGGCCGGAGGTCCCAAGGCTCTCGCCGCCTCCACCGAAGCCAGCGAAGACGACACCTCGCTGGCCGTCGCCGAAATGAAGAAGCGCAAGCCCGGTAGGCACGACATCGTCCTCGGCATCGCCACCAGCGGACGCACTCCGTTCACCATCGCCGCCGTCGAATACGCCCGCCGCCGCAGCGCCCGCACCATCGCCCTCACCTGCAACCGCAATTCCCCGCTCGAACGCGCCGCCGATTTCGCCATCGTCACTGAAGTCGGTGCCGAAGTCCTCGCCGGATCTTCCCGTATGAAGGCCGGCACTGCCCACAAAATGGTTCTGAATATGATCTCCACCGGAGCCATGACGCGCCTGGGCTACGTCTACGGCAACCTCATGGTCAACGTTTGGACCAAGAACGAAAAGCTTGTCCAGCGCGCCATCCGCATCCTCGAGCAGGCGACGGGAGCCGATCACGACTCCGCCAGCAATGCCCTCGAAGCCAGCGGCAATCGGACCCCGGTCGCGGTCGTGATGTTGGCCGCCGGCGTAACCCGCTCCCAAGCAGCCGCCGCTCTGAAGAAATCGAAGGGCCACGTTCGCCATGCAATTGAGATAGCAAAAAGTTAGAGGGTGCCCCACTTCTCGCGCGTTCTTTGCGCGAGAAGTGGGGATTTTCCTCTGTGTCCTCTGTGGTTGATCCTGTTTCGCTCCCCGTGCCCTTCCTATCAACAACTCACTCGCGCATTCCCCGCTACAATATCCGTGCAAGGACTCATTCATGGACAAGTTCGTCATCCGCGGCGGAGAGCCGCTGCTGGGCACCGTCCGCGTCAGCGGCGCGAAAAATGCCGCGCTTCCCTGCATGGCCGCCGCTCTGCTGACCGACCAGCCAGTCATCCTCGAAAACATTCCGCAGGTCCGCGACATCCAGACCACGCGCAACCTGCTCGCCGCCATGGGTGCCGAGGTCGAACTGGGCTACGGACGCGCTCAGCACCGCACCACCATCCAGTGCGCCTCGCTCGCCGCTCCCGAGGCCTCCTATGAATTAGTAAAAACCATGCGCGCTTCTACGCTGGTCCTGGGCCCGCTCGTCGCTCGCTGCGGCCACGCCCGCGTCTCGCTCCCCGGCGGCTGCGCCATCGGAGCTCGCCCCATCGACCTCCATATCGAGGGACTCGAAAGCCTGGGCGCGAAAATCACCCAGGAACACGGCTACGTCGAAGCCACCACTGACCGGCTGAAGGGCGCGGAAATTGTGTTCGACAAGATCACCGTCACTGGCACCGAAGATCTGCTCATGGCCGCAACTCTTGCGGACGGCGAAACCATCCTGCAGAACTGCGCCCGCGAACCCGAAGTCGCCGACTTGGCCGATCTACTGAATAAGATGGGAGCAAAGATCACTGGCGCGGGCACGCCCACCATCCGCGTGAAGGGCGTAGGCAAGTTGAAAGGCGCGAAACACCGTATCATTCCTGACCGCATCGAAGCCGGCACCTACATCATCGCCGGCGCCATGACCGGAGGCGATCTCAACATCGCCGGCTGCGATCCCTTGCACCTCGGCGCGCTCCTCAGCAAGCTTCACGAGGTAGGAGTCAAGACCAAGTCTTCCGCCGATTCCGTCCGCGTCATGGGCGACAATCCTTTCATCGCCGCCGACATGTCGACCGAAGAGCATCCCGGATTCCCCACCGACTGTCAGGCACAATTCATGGCGCTGGCCACGCAGGCCGAAGGTACGTCGATCATCACCGAGAATATTTTCGAGAACCGCTTCATGCACGCGCAGGAACTGGTGCGCATGGGCGCCAACATCAAGATTGAAGGCCGCCGCG
>Ga0116223_10001769_pt1 | contig 21482 bp, 21 predicted proteins | sample Sb_taG_3_FD_90092 | JGI IMG/M metagenome (GOLD analysis project Ga0116223, IMG submission 90092) | Peat soil microbial communities from Weissenstadt, Germany - Sb_50d_a_PC metaG | ecosystem: Environmental > Terrestrial > Soil > Wetlands > Peat | place: Germany: Weissenstadt | collected 2010-09-21 | reverse complement strand
GCTCGCCAGTCCCTGCATGGGCGGTCGGTCCATGTCGGCGAGGTCGTTCATCACGATGGTTCGATTTTGCGCATCAGATTTGCCTTAGAACGCTTTCGAGATCGGCGAAAGACCGTCTCGCGCCAATCTCCTAGGCGCGATAGCCCCCTCTGACCACCTGTGCGCGGCATATCGCAGGCGCCTCTCGACTTTCGCCCACTCGAACCCAATGTCTCGGCCAAGCCTTGCGCCCTCATTTCAGGGGAACTCCCATGCTCATCGATCTGTCAAGCAAGAGCGCCGTGGTCACCGGCTCGACGCGCGGCATAGGCTTCGCGATTGCCAAGGGCCTCGCCGAATCCGGCGCGGAGGTCGTCGTCAACGGCCGCACGCAGGCGGCGATCGAGAAGGCCATCGACGCTTTGAAGAAGGCCATGCCAAAGGCTCGTTTGCATGGCGTCGCGGCCGATCTCGGCACGGCGGCAGGCTGCGACGCGCTCATCAAGGCCGCGCCTTCGCCGGACATCCTCGTCAATAATGTCGGGATTTACGGCCACCAGGATTTCTTCGACATTCCGGACAGCGAATGGACGCGCTTCTTCGAGCTCAACGTCATGTCCGGCGTGCGTCTCTCGCGCGCCTATCTGCCGGAGATGATCAAGCGCAATTGGGGACGCGTCATCTTCATCTCCTCCGAATCCGGGCTGAACATTCCGGTCGAGATGATCCATTACGGCTTCACCAAGACGGCGCAGCTTGCGATCTCCCGCGGATTAGCCAAGCGGGCTGCCGGCACCGGTGTTACCGTCAATGCCGTCCTGCCCGGCCCGACCCTGTCGGAAGGGGTGATTGACATGCTGAAGCATGTGCCTGCCGCAAAAGGCGCTTCTGTCGAAGAGACGGCGGCCGCCTTCGTGAAAGAACATCGGCCGAGTTCCATCATTCAGCGCGCCGCGAGCATCGAGGAAGTCGCCAATATGGTCGTCTATGTCTCCTCGCCGCAGGCCTCGGCGACCACGGGCGCGGCGCTTCGGGTGGATGGCGGCGTGGTCGATACGATCGCGTGAGTCACACAGCGCAACCCTCTCCCCTTGCGGGAGAGGGTGGCCGGCGGAGCCGGCCGCGTGAGGGGTCGCACCTCAGACCTTTGATTGGTAAGAGCGGTCCGAAACTGGCGGGATTTGCGCGACCCCTCATCCGCCCCGCTTCGCGGGGCACCTTCTCCCGCAAGGGGAGAAGGAACGCAAGCGCTCAACCGCCATCATACTCGGCTGAGCAATTCTTCGTCTCGTGCACGATCACGGAAGCAAGTTGCGGCAGCGCCTTTTTGATGCGGTCGTAGATCCACACCGCGATGTTTTCCGCGGTCGGATTCTCGAGACCGCTAATCTCGTTCAGGCAATGATGGTCGAGTTCGGCGCGCAGCGGTTCGACCGCCTTTTCGATCGCGAAGAAGTCGACGACGAAGCCGGTCATCGGATCGACCGGGCCTTCGAGCTTCAATTCCACACGATAGGAATGGCCATGCATGCCGCGGCAGCGATGCGTCGGGGCGACATTCGGCAGGAAATGCGCGGCTTCGAAGGAAAAGGCCTGGGTGATCTTCATGTCGCGATCTTAAGGCAAGCCGATGAGCTTGTGGGTCTGCAAGCTGAGGCGCCAGCGCGGATGCGCCAGGCAATAGGCCGCCGCCTTCTCCGTATTGGCGACGCGGTCCGGCCCATCCATCGGTTGCAGAAAGAAGTGATCGAAGGCAAGCCCTTCGAGCTCCGCAGGGTCAATCCCTTGCTGCGGAAAGACAAGCTTCAGCTCGTCGCCGGCGCGCAGAACGAACGGCGCGCCGGCCTTCGGACTGACGCAAATCCAATCGAGGCCGGCAGGCGGCATGAGCGTGCCATTGGTCTCGACCGCGCAGGAAAAGCCGCGCGCATGCATCGCGGCGATCAGCGCCGCGTCGAGCTGCAGCAGCGGCTCGCCGCCGGTGAAGACGACCAGCGCGCGCTCACGAGGCCCATCCCATTGCCGCGCGATTGCGTCGGCGAGGGCTTGCGGGGCATCGAATCGTCCGCCGCCCGGCCCGGCGGTGCCGACGAAATCCGTGTCGCAGAAGGAGCATTCGGCATCCGCCCGATCCGCCTCCCGCCCGGACCAGAGATTGCAGCCGGCAAAGCGGCAGAAGACCGCGGCGCGGCCGCTCTGCGCGCCTTCGCCTTGCAGTGTGCGATAGATCTCTTTGACGGCGTAGGTCATGCGCGTTCACCGCAAGCAAAAAGGACCTCTCGCGAGGTCCCTTGCCAAGCTTCTAGGTCGCCGCGCGGCGTCAAATCGCGGCGGCGATCCATTTCTTCAATTCGCCCTTCGGCGCGGCGCCGATCTTCGAGGACGCCATCTTGCCGTTCTTGAACAGAAGCAGGGTCGGGATGCTGCGGATGCCGAAGGCGCCAGCGACGCCGGGGTTCTCGTCGACATTGAGCTTGGCGATCGTGACTTGCCCCTTCATCTCCTCGGCGATCTCCTCGAGCGACGGGCCGATCATCTTGCAGGGGCCACACCATTCCGCCCAGAAATCCACGACCACGGGCACTTTCGCGCCCTCAATCTCGGTCTTGAACGTGGCATCGGTGACTTTCACGGTGGCCATGGGCGCCTCTTCATCTGGCCGCGGCAAATCCGCCGGCTTTCGCTTCCAAGGTAGGAAGCGCGCTCCGGCGCGTCAAGCCGAAGGCACGGCGCACCCTCTCCCTATGGGAGAGGGTGGTCGGCGGAGCCGACCGGGTGAGGGGTTACGACCGTGCAAGTATCGGCATGAGCGTAACCCCTCATCTGCCCCGCTTCGCGGGGCACAAGGAGAAGGTGTGCGCATGCTGATGACTGATTGCTTCGCTACGCTCGCAATGACGGAGCAATGTACTCAATCTCACCGGTAAAAGTGGCCAGCGCCGCGTCGAGCGCCGCCTGCTCCAGCTCCACCACCTTCGGTCCCGCCGTCCAGATGAGCAGCATGCGCAGGCGCTTGCCCGGCCAGAGCGACGCGAGCACCGCGCGATAGAGCGCCATCTGGGCGAGATAGGCTGGCGGCGTCGCCGCCGCCTCGCAAGGGCCGCCTGTCTTATAGTCGGCGACAATCACCTCACGCTCGGTCTCGACGATGCGATCGACCTGGCCGCTGACCTCGCGCATCCGCCCATCAGGGCCGACGATCCGCCCGGCTATGGCCACCTCACCCCGCGCGCGCGCTCCGAAGAGATCGGTGAGCGCAGGGGTCTGAAGCACCGCGAGCGCTTCGCCGATCAGAGCCTCGCGCAAGCCGGCATCAAGGTCGCTCGCGCGCGCGGCCAAGAAAGCCTCAGCCGTCCTGCGCCGCGCGTCCGTCGCGACATCGGGCAAATATTGCAAAAGAATATGCATCAGCCGGCCGCGCTCCAGCGCGGCGCGGGGCAGGGCGGCGGCGCTCTCGTCATAGATTGGCTCGGCGGCGGCGAGCGCCGTCGAAGGTTTGAGCGGTGGGAGAGGCGTGGTCTCCCGCGGCGCCCGACGCCTGAGGAAGTCGGGCAGATCGGCGCGCTCGGTCGCCCGTTCCTTGGCCGCGGCGCGTTCATATTCGATGGCGCCCGGCGCATGCCATCGCAGGATCGTCTCGTCGTCACCCCAAAAAGCCGGAACCTCGACAAAGTCGCCGCAGAGCGAGGCTTGGATCATCCGGCTCCAGGCGAGATCGCCCGGTGCGTTCTTGCCATGAAATCCGCTGATATAAAGCCGCTCCTCGGCTCGGGTCATGGCGACGTAGAGAAGGCGGCGATGTTCATCCTCCGCCTCAGTGCGCGCACTTTGGCGTGCCGCGGCCACCGCCGGCGGATCGTCATCCATACGCCCCGACCAGGCCAGCGCATGCCTGCCATCCGCGCGTCCATCCAAGACATGGATCTTGCGGTCGTGGCGCCCGTTCGGCGCGCCGCATGTGTCGGGCAGAAAGACGATCTTGGCTTCGAGCCCCTTGGCGCCATGCACGGTCATGACGCGGACGCAGTCGCTCGCCGCTTCCATGTCGCGCTTGATCGAAAGATCGATGTCCTCGAGCTCCGCGAGGAAGCTCGGCAGCGAGAAACAGCCTTCCTTCTCGACGCGCAAAGCCAAGCGGAGAAATTCATCCATGGCATCGCAGGCCTCTGGCCCTAACCGCGCCTGCATGGCGCGGCGCCCACCGTCTTCGCTCAAGAGCCGCGCATAAAAATCGAAGGGGGAAAGCGCGGCGCGGGCGCGCCAGCGCAGAATCGTCGCATGCGCCGCCTGGTGCGTCGCCTGCGGCGAGGCGGCGAGCGCGTCGACGAGCGAACCGGAGCGGCCGGGCGCGATCGTCAACAAGTCGTCGTCGTCAAGCCCGACGAGCGGCGATTTCAACACGCTCGCGAGCGTCAGATCGTCTTGCGGCAGAAGTGCCGCGCGCCCGGCGGCGATCAGGTCCATGACCGCGATATGGCCCAAGAGGTCGAGCCGGTCCGCTCCCGCGACAGGCACGTCGTGCTGCTTTAAGGCGCGGATCACGGCTTCGAAAAAGGCCCCGCGCGTACGCACCAAGATCAGAATGTCGCCGGCTCTGATGGGACGAAAGCGCTTGTCGGAGTCATGCACATATTCGCCCGAGGCCGGTGCGATCAGCGCGCCGATCTTGCGGGCGATGCGCTCGGCGAGAACGGCCGCAGGCGCGCTCTCGTCCATGAGGTCGAGCGGCAGGCGCCAGTCGCGCGGCTCCGGGGGTGGTTCGAGCGCGACCGGCGGCCAAACCTCGATCAGCCCGGGCAAAGAATGCTTCAGAGCGTCATGCCCCATCCAGGGATCGTCGGTGACGAGGCCCTTCTGATGTTCGGCGACTGCGAAGACCCGATCGACCATGCCGAGCACGGCCGGCACAGAGCGGAACGATGACTTCAACATGACATGTTCGAAGCCGCCGTTGCGGAAGGACCTGGCGAAGATCCCGCGCATCGCATGGAACATATGCGGCGCCGCGCCCTGGAATGAGAAGATCGACTGCTTCTCGTCGCCGACCGCGAAGAACGTGCGGGGATACGGGCGGCTTCCCGCTCCGGCGAAGAATTCGGCTGTCAGCGCTTCGAGAATCTTCCATTGCGGCGGACTGGTGTCCTGCGCCTCGTCGACGAGAATATGGTCGATGCCGGAGTCGAGCTTGAAGAGCACCCATCGCGCATCCGAGCGATCGAGCAGCCCGAGCGTGCGCTCGATCAGATCGTCGAAATCGAGCAGGCCCCGCGCGCCCTTGGCGTGCTCATAACGGGTGAAGATTTCGGCCACAACGGTCGCGAGCGCGAGCGATTTCTCGAAACAGGCGGCTGCTTTGCGATCCTCGCGCAGCCCGTCGAGCCGCTTCTGTTCGCCGCGCAGCTCTTCAATCAGGTCGGGCTGAGCGGTGGCAAGCGGGGTCGTCGCGAGTTTGTCACGTCTTTTGCCGGCGCCACCATCGGTGAAGAAGATTTCGAGATAAGCGGCGAGGCAGGTGCCGCGCGCCGCGTCTATCGTCATCGCTTCATCAGCCTGGGCGCCGTCATAAGCCTCCGCCGCAGCACGGAACAGCGCGGCTCTCTCGCGATCGGTTTTCAGGCCCGCGTCGAGGAAATCGGCGAATGCGCGCCAGCGCCGGGGACCGATTCCCGCCTCGATCATCTGCGCCTCGATCTTTGCCACGGAGGCGTCGGGCGGCAGGCCGAGCGCGCAGCCGAGATCCGCGGCGGCGCCTTCGATGTTGTAATGCCGCAGCAGCGCCCGATGGCTTGTCGCCTCGCCGATCAGCTGGTCGAATCCCTCCTGCGAGGTTTCCGCGGAGAGGCGCTGAAGCGCGCGCCCGAATTCGCCTTTGTCGGTGCGCGCCGCTACCAAGGCCTGCCGCCGCGCCTCGCTCAAAAGCTCCGCCTCACCGATCTCGTCCGTCACCTCGAAGCGGGCCGGCACATTGGCTTCGAAGGGGAAGAGGTGGAGAAGTCTCTCGCAGAAGCCGTGGATGGTGTGGACCTTCAGGCCGCCCGGCGTGTCGACGGTGCGGGCGAAGAGACGCCGCGCGAAGGTGAGTGTGTCCCGCTGCGGCTGCGGCGCGCCGATCGCGAGAATCGCGTCGCCGAGCGTGTCGTCGTCAAGCTCCGTCCATAGCGAAAGCGAGGCGAAGATTTTGGCCGCCATATTGGCCGCCGCCGCTTTCGTGAACGTGAGGCAAAGGATCTTTGCCGGCGACACGCCGGCCAGCAGCAGCCGGAGAACTCGCTGGGCGAGCACATGGGTCTTGCCCGAGCCGGCATTGGCCGAGACCCAGACCGAGATGTCCGGGTTCGAGGCCCTGACCTGCGGGCCGTGGACATGCGGCGGAAGATCGATGCTCATCTGCCGCCTCCGATTGCCCATTCCTTGACGCGGGCGAGATGGTCGTAGGCGTTGTAGCGCGCCGCGAATTTCGGAAAGGGCCGCGGCGGGTAGGCAGTGGTGGGATCGCGGAATTGGTTCAACAGCTCGACCAAGTCGGTGAAATGCTTTTCCGCCATCTCCTGAAGGCTCACGTCCGGCCCTGTGAATGCGAGCGGCTTTTCCGCGCCGCCATCCTTGCCGAGGAGCTTGACGTAGAGCGCCGCTTCGACGCGCGTGTCCGCGGCCAGGCCGAAGGCGCCGCGCCGCGCCATCGCCGCTTCGAGCGTCAATTGCGGCGCGAAGCCGACGCGTACCTCCTTCACGCTCGGCGGCGTCCCGGTCTTGTAATCGATCAGCGTTACCGCGCCGTCGGCACGATGCTCGATCCGGTCGGCCTTGGCCGACAGCACGAAACGCGTGCCGTCGGCGAGCGGGATTTCGACAGTCCCCTCGATTTCGACATCGATCTTGGCGAGCCGAGGTCGCCGGCCGGCCTCGAATCCGAGATAGAATTGCATGGCGCGTTCGATCCGCGGCCAATGGAAGATCGCGAAATCGGGATCCTCAAGCTCGCCCTTGAAAGCCGCCTCCATCATCGCGGCGAGGATCGAGGGCGCCTCGGCAGGCAGGCCGCCCGTCGCAAAGCGCGCGGAGAAATTCGCCAGAACCTCATGGATCGCGCTGCCCATGATGCGCCGCTCCTCCGTCTCGGCAGAAGTCTCGGCAGAAGACGGAAGTCGAGCGAGCTTGAGGATCGACTCGGCGTAGACCGCATAGGGATCGCGCCGCAACGTCTCGATCCGCGTCACACTGAGCCGGCGCGGCCGCAATTCGATCGGCGGGCAGGGCATCGGCCTCTTGGTCGCAATAGGCGCCACGGGCGGCCGATCGATTGCGCGGGCAAGATCGATGAAGATCTGCCCCTTCGCGCGACAGGCGTCGAAGTCCTTGCTGCCGAGCGCCGCGAGCCTTTGCACGAAGCGCGACGCGACCGTCGGCGTACCGTCGCGCTTTGCCGCGCGGCTCAGGATGACGCGCGCATGGCCCAAAGCCGCGACGAAATCATGCGCCGTCTGGCCGATCTTGCGCTCGGGCGGGGTGAGACCGAGAGCGGCGCGCATCGGCCGGTTCAAGAAGGCGTCGCTCTTGGCCTGCGGCGGCCAGATCGTCTCGTCGAGGCCGCCGAGCAGCATGACGTCGGCCTCCATGAGGCGCGCTTCGAGCAGGCCGAAGATTTTGAGCCGCGGATGCGTGCGCCGCGTGCGCCGCAGGATCGTCTCGGCCATCGTCTGCGCCAGAAAGAGCGCATAGCTCTCCGCATCAAAGTGCAATGCGGGCAGGGCAGAGCGCCGCAATTCGGAAAACAGCGCCTCGAGCGTTTCGAAATCGTCGCCCTCGCCTTGCGTCACCTGGTCGAGCACGCGGCGATGCGCGTCGATCCATGCGGCAAGCTCGTGCGCGCCGCCGAGAGCGGTGAGCGGCGCGAGCGCCGATTGGATGCGCGTGAGAAGATACTCGAGCTTGTCCCAATCGGCCTCGCTGATGCGCTTCTGGGCGGGATGCGCAAAGTGATCCGCGGCGGCGCGGCGGGCCGCGCCGATCGCCTCTGCCGGCGCGAAACCGGCGAGGCGTCGGCCCTGGCGCAGCAGCCCGATGTCGAAGAGCGGCGCGAGCCGCTCGACCTCCGCCCGAGCAAGCCCGAGACGGGTCAAAGGATGGGCGAGGAGCGCGACGAGGTCCTTGTCCGCAAACCAGCCGGACGCGGCGCGCATGACGAGACGGGCGAGCGTGCCATACGGGCTCGCGCTCAGGGGCTCGCCGGCCGAATCGTCGATCTCGATGCCGAAACGGCCGAGCTCGGCCCCGACCCGCCGGGCGAGATCGCGATCCGGCGTCACCAGCGCCGCCGTCGCGGCGGGCGTCTCCAGAACCTCGCGCAGGGCGATGGCGAGGCAGAGCGCTTCCTCGCGCTCGTCCGTCGCTTCGATCAAAGCCACGTCGGCAAGCGCCATCTCGATCTCGCCCGAGGCTGCACGCTCACGATAGGAGCGCCACAGGTCCGTGGTGTCGGCGGGGCGCAGAGCCTCGGAAAGGAATCTGTCGCGGGCGGCGCGTGCAGGAGTCGGCTGGCTGAGCTCGATCACGCCGTCGCGGGTCACGCCGAGACTGGGCAACAGCCGGCGGAGCGCCGCCTGCGGATGGGCGAAGCCGGGCTCATCCGCATGCGGATTGGCGATCCGCTGCCAAGTGTCCTCGTCGAGCAAAAGATCGAGGCCGGGGAGCACGACGGCGCCGCGCGGCGCGGCCGCGATGGTGGCGAGCAACCTCGCGGTCGCGCGATTCGTGCCGGTCGAGCCGATGGCGATGACTAGCCCCGCGCTGCGGCCGGCCTCGATCCGCTTCATTTGCGATTCGACGAGAAGATGTTGGCGCCGCGCCGCGTCGACGAGATTGTATTTCTCAAGAATCGCCGGCCATTCCGTGATGGCGATATTCAGGAAATCGAGGGTGATCCGCCAATAGGCGTCGAATTCCGGCAAAACCAGCGGATCGAGCTTCTCCCAGGCGACATCCTCGATGATCAATTCATCGATGAGATCGGCGAGCTCGCCGGCGAGGTGCCAGGCATCGGCCGCCGATGTGCCGACGAGACAAGCTTCGCGGGGATCCGTGACCAAGCTCCCGTCCGCGCCGACCGAGACGATCGCATGACGCAAGGCCACAGCCCATCTCTGGACGAGAACGGCGAGCTGCATGCGCCGCCAGATGTCGCTTGCCGCCTGGCCCAGCGGCATCTCGAGACCCGGCTCTTCGAAGAGGAGGCTCGTTTCGGTTTCTTCGAGCCCGCCGAGCGGCAGGATGCGCGGCAGCAAGGTCGCGGGTCGCGCGAGCGCGCTTGCAAATTCATCGGCCAGCGCACGCGCCGCGCGCCGGGTCGGCACGTAGATCGTCGCATCCGCCATGTCGAGCGGGCCGAGCGCGCGCGAAAATCCCTCGACGATGCGCCCGTCGAGGAGCGCGGCGACGAACGATTTCAGAAAGGGCGCGCCGGGCGCGATGGTGAAGACGTTTTTGACGGGCATGGCGGATCAGCGGCGACTCAGACGCCGGCTCCGGAATGGATGGCCCAAACTCTCTCTATCCGCGACTGGAGCCGTTCAGACTCTGCGCCACGCGCTCGATACGCGCCGCGGTTTCGCCAAGCGAGTCGGCGAGACGGTCGGCCCACTCGTCCTGTTCAGTTTCGAGGCTGGTCCTGTCGGACTTGAGATTGACGACCTCGACTTCGAGTGCGGCAATGCGCCGATTGGCTTCGGCCAGTTCGTCGGCGATGGTGATCGCCGCCATGATGGTCAGCCGCTGATCGCCGATTTCACCGAAGTTGCACTTCAGAGTCTCGATTCGCTCGTCGATTTGACGGGCGAGGCCCTGGAGGTGGGCTTCCTCGCCCTCGCCGCAGGCGACGCGATAGACATGCCCGGCAATGGTAACGGTCACTTGCGCCATGACGCGGAACCTCTCCTCAAACGCTACATCGCTACATGCGACATCATCTCTTTGATGGCCACGCGAGCTTTGGCCAGCCGCCGAGCTACTTCATTGTTAGCCAATTCCAGGGACTGCGAGCGGGCGACCGCGCCGTCGAGTTCGACGGCGAGCCGCGCCCGATCATCCTGCAGCACCGCAAATTCCTCTTCGATGTCGTTGCGCTCGGCTTCGGCCTGCAGGCGACGCTCGCAGGCGGCTTCAAGCTGGTCGAGCGCGGCAACAAGGCCTTTGAGCGCCGCCTTCAATCGAGCAGGAGTACTCATCCCATCGGATCCAGAATCGTTTGATTAGGCGCCTGTTCTGGTTCACCGTCAACGCCTTAATCCGGAACTACCCACAGCCAATTTCTGGTGGCGTAACTTGACGTTACGTGATCTCGCGAGGCCTCGCGCGGCACGAACGGCGCGCTTTGCCAAGCTGATGGTTCAAACGGGACGAAACGGCGCACCGCACGTTCGACATCTTCGCACAGGTTCAAGCCTCGCTGGATTTCGCGGCGCAAAACGGCGAGCGCGGTTCCGTGGCTTGCGCCGGCTTGTGATGCCCGCACATGCCTGCAGAGGGCTGAGGAGGCAGCGGAGAACATTCCGGCGATCAGGCATGCGGTTTCGCGGGTTCGGGGGGATGCCGTCGACCTCATTTGCTTGCCTTACCCGCGACATTTTGGCGGGCGCCGGATTGCAATGCACAAAGCGGCGCCGTCTTGCGTCGATCTCTTTCTCGTGCGAGACAGTGGCCGCCTGATCGCGACACCGGGACGAAGCTAAGGACGTGAACAGTTCGGTTCGTCCGATCGCGCGGACTCGTCGAGGCCGAGGGATGATCCATCGCCAGAAACGAAGTCGGTGGGCTGGGAGGATTGGCGGCGCCTCACTCGGCGGCCGGGGGCACATGGGATGGCGCTTCAAGGAAATACCGCGGGTTTGGCCGACCGATTTGCGCAACTCGTGTCCGCCGGTTGATCCTCCTCAACCCCTTGCGTGCTGCTAAGCCCGTAAGTTTTGTTGAATTTCGCCGACGAGCGCGGAGGTGCCGACCTTTGGCTGAAACCATAGGAATGAATTCCTCTTCAAATTCGCGGAAAATCTGGCGCATAAGCGTTGCAAAGCTGGGCGGATCTCTCCGCGCTGGATCGAAGGTTTAAACATGGCGGTGAATGTCGCGATCAACGGGTTCGGGCGCATCGGGCGCAATATCTTGCGCGCCATCGTCGAAACGGGGCGTCGGGACATCCGCGTCGTGGCGATCAATGATCTCGGGCCGGTCGAAACCAATGCGCATCTTTTGCGTTTCGATTCGGTTCATGGCCGTTTTCCGGGCGAGGTAAAGGTGGTGGGGGACGCGATCGACATCGGCGATGGTCCGATCAAGGTGACGGCGCTGCGTGATCCGATCGAACTGCCGCACAAGGAACTCAATGTCGATGTTGCCCTCGAATGTTCGGGTCTCTTCACCTCGAAGGCAAAGGCATCGGCGCATCTCAAGGCCGGCGCCAGGCGGGTTCTCGTCTCGGCGCCGTCCGAGGGAGCCGATCTCACCGTCGTCTACGGCGTCAACCACGACAAGCTCAGGCGTGAACATCTCGTGGTCTCGAATGCTTCCTGCACGACCAATTGTCTGGCGCCGCTGGCCAAGGTCCTCAACGATGCGATCGGGATCGAGCATGGTTTCATGACGACGATCCATTCCTATACCGGCGACCAACCGACCCTCGATACGCTCCACAAGGACCTCTATCGCGCCCGGGCCGCCGCGCTGTCGATGATTCCGACTTCGACTGGCGCCGCCAAGGCCGTCGGCCTCGTCCTTCCCGAACTTCGAGGCAAGCTCGACGGTTCGGCGATCCGCGTGCCGACGCCGAATGTCTCGCTGGTCGATTTCAAGTTCGTCGCCAAGCGCGCCACGACGCGGGAGGAGATCAAGGACGCCGTCAAGCGGGCCTCGGAACAGCAATTGAAGGGCATTCTCGGCTTCACCGAGAGCCACAATGTGTCGATCGATTTCAATCACGACCCGCGCTCGTCGATCTTCCATGTCGATCAGACGCGGGTGATCGAGGGGACCTTCGTTCGGGTCGTTGCATGGTACGACAACGAATGGGGCTTCTCGAATCGTATGGCGGATACCGCGGTGGCAATGGGGAAGCTTGGATGACGAGAGCTGCGCCGATGGCGCCATTTCCGACCCTCGACGATGCCCGGCTTGCCGGCAAGCGGGTGTTGATCCGCGTCGATCTGAACGTGCCGATGGAAGCGGGCAATATCCTCGACGCCACGCGGATCGACCGGATCCTGCCCAATCTTCGAGAGATTGCCGGCAAGGGCGCGAAAGTGATCATCCTGTCGCATCTCGGGCGGCCGAAAGGATCTCCCGATCCTCAATATTCGTTGCGCCCCGTCGTGCCGGAGCTCGCGTCTCGGCTTGGAAAGCCCGTGGCTTTCGCACCCGATTGCATCGGCGACGTCGCCAAAAAAGCCGTCGCGGCAATGCACGACGGCGACTATCTGCTCCTCGAAAACACCCGCTTCCACGCCGGCGAGGAGGAGAACGACGAGAATTTCGTGGCAGCCCTCGCCGAGCTCGGCGACGTCTATGTCAACGATGCCTTCTCGACGGCGCATCGTGCGCATGCCTCGACCGAGGGGCTGGCGCATCGGCTGCCGTCCTTCGCCGGCCGGTCGATGCAGGTCGAGCTCGAGATCCTGACCAATCTCCTCGCCAATCCCGCGCGTCCCGTGATGGCGATCGTGGGCGGCGCAAAGGTTTCAACCAAGCTCGAACTCTTGGGCAATCTGATGCGGCGCGTCGATATCCTGGTCATCGGCGGCGGGATGGCGAATACGTTCCTGGCCGCGCAGGGCAAAGCTATCGGCACATCGATCTGCGAGATGGAGTTCGCCAATGTGGCCCGGCAGATCGTTGCCGATGCCGCCGGTGCACAGTGCGAGGTGGTGCTGCCGACCGATGTCGTGGCGGCCTCGAAGCTCGCGCCGGGAGTGGCGGCTCATGTCATCGATGTCGATTACGTCGGGCCGCAGGAAATGATTCTCGACATCGGGCCAAAGTCGGTGGCGCGGCTCGAATCTCTGCTGAACCGCACGCATACGCTCGTCTGGAACGGGCCGATCGGCGCGTTCGAAATTCCCCCCTTCGATGCCGGGACAACCGCGGTCGCGACCGTTGCCGCGCGGCTTACCAAATCCGGGCAGCTCGAATCGATTGCCGGCGGAGGCGATACGATCGCGGCGCTGAACAAGGCCGGAGTGGCGAAGGAATTTACCTATATTTCAACCGCCGGCGGCGCCTTCCTCGAATGGCTGGAAGGCAAGCGCCTGCCTGGCGTCGAGGCCTTGCGGATTTGGGGCCGCCGAGTATGATCCGGGGCCTGCTATGAGCGGCATTTGCTTAGCAGGATCAAGCGCGTGAACGAAGATCAACTGGCCCGGACCGCACAGGCCCTGGTGGCCCGCGGCAAAGGCATTCTGGCCGCCGACGAAAGCTCGACAACGATCAAGAGGCGCTTCGACGTGATCGGCGTCGAATCGACGCCGGACTCCCGTCGCGACTACCGCGAACTTCTGTTTCGTTCGACCGCGGCGATGCAGCGGCATATTTCCGGCGTCATCCTGTATGACGAGACCATCCGCCAGAAGGCGGCGGACGGCACGCCCCTCGTCACGCTGATCGAGCAGTCGGGCGCCATCCCCGGGATCAAGGTCGATACCGGCGCCAAGCCCTTGCCGGGGTTCCCCGGCGAGACGATCACCGAAGGCCTCGACGGGCTCGCCGCCCGCCTGAAGGACTATTACGCGCTCGGCGCCCGCTTCGCCAAATGGCGCGCCGTGATCGACATCGGCGCAGGCATTCCGACGCCCGCCGCGATCAAGGCGAATGCGCAGGCGCTCGCCCGTTATGCGGCGCACTGCCAGGCGGCAGATATCGTGCCGATCGTCGAGCCCGAAGTTTTGATGGACGGCGACCATTCGCTCGCCCGCTGTTACGAGGTGACCGAACAGGTGCTCAGAACCGTATTCGCCGCGCTTTACGAGATGCGCGTTTTCCTCGAAGGCATTGTGCTCAAGCCCAATATGGCCATCCCGGGCATGAAGGCGCCCAAGCAAGCGAGCCCCGAGGAGGTCGCCGCCGCGAGCTTGCGCCTGTTCAAGACCTGCGTGCCCGTCGCCGTTCCCGGCATTGCCTTTCTTTCCGGCGGTCAGTCCGACATCACGGCGACGGCCAATCTCGACGCGATCAATCGCCTTGGCCCGCTGCCTTGGGCCATTACCTTCTCCTATGGGCGGGCATTGCAGGCGGAACCGCAGAAGGCCTGGGCGGGCAAGCCCGGCAATGTCGCCGCGGCCCAATTGGCCTTCAGCCATCGCGCGCGGATGAACGGCCTCGCTGCCATGGGGCAATGGTCCGAGACTCTCGAGAAGGCAGCGGCCTGATTGCGCCGCCGGTGCAACCGCGCTTTCGCCCCAATTTTCGGGAATGTCTCATCGGGATCGGGGCATTGGCGCGGCGGTTCCGCCTCATGCCCCTCATGTTGCCTCTCGCAAAAGGCGGGCGCGCAATGTCCCCAATATCCGAGGATGCCCCGCGCCTTTATCTGATCACGCCGTTGATCGCCGATGCCTCGGCTTTCGTCGCCGCATTCGAGACGGCGCTCGGGGCCGGCGACATAGCTTGCGTGTTCCTGCAGGTGAAAGCGGCCGATCCGGATGGCGCGCAAACAATCGTCCGCCGGCTAGCCCCCATTGCGCAACGGCGCGGCATCGCCTGCCTCGTCTCTGATCCGCAACTCGCGGCGGATACCGACGCCGACGGCGTGCACATCGACGGCGTGGGAGCGCGCTTGGAAGCTGCGCTTGCCGCCATGCAGCCGGGACGGATCGTCGGAGCCGGCGGCCTAAAGACCCGGGATGAGGCCATGCAGGCCGGCGAAGCAGGCGTTGATTATCTCATGTTTGGAGGACCAGCGGAGCAACAAGCTTTTGCGAACGTCCGCGAAAGGGTCGCTTGGTGGGCGGAAATCTTCAGCCTGCCCTGCGTCGGCTATGCGCAACGGCTTCAAGATGTCGCGGAATTGGCTCGCGCCGGCGCCGATTTCGTGGCGCTCTGCGAGGCCGTGTGGGAGGACCCGCGCGGCGTTGCCGCAGCTCTCGAAGCCGCGGAGCGGATGCTCGCGGGAGCGCGCGAGCCGGCCGCATGAAACGCTTCCGCATCCTGTGCCTCCTCCTCTGCGCCAATGCTGGCGCGCCGGCAACGGCCGCGGAGCTCACCGGCGCTGCGGCACCGAACACCGCCGTTTCGCAGCCGCCAGCTGCGGTCCAAAGCAACGCGTCCGATCTCGCCTATGGTGCTTTTCAGCGTGGATATTACTTGACCGCGATGAACGAGGCGATGAAGCGGCTTGATGCCAATCCGAATGACGCCGTGGCAATGACGCTCATGGGCGTACTCTATGACCAAGGATTCGGTGTTGTGCAGGATCATGCCGAGGCCGCGCATTGGTATGCGCTTGCTGCCGATCGCGGCAACCGGGAGGCGATCTTCGCGCTTGGCCTGGCCAAGTTGACCGGCCAGGGCGTGCGGAAGGATCGCGCCGGCGCTGCCGCCCTCTTCGAAAAGGCGGCGGCCATGAACCATTCCGGCGCCCTGTATAACCTCGGGGTCATGGCCGTGGAGAACAACGGCGTCGTGCCGGATTTCGCCAAAGCCGCCATGTTCCTCACGCGATCGGCGGAGCTCGGCTATCCCGACGCCGCCTATGCGCTCGCGCTATGCTATCGCAATGGCGAGGGTGTTCCGCATGACGACAAGCTTGCCGCCGAATGGATGGCGCGCGCCGCCAAGGAGGACGATGTTCCGGCCGAAGTCGAATATGCGATCATGCTGTTCAACGGCACCGGCGTCGACAAGGATGAGGCAGCGGCGGCGAAGCTCTTCCTGAAGGCGGCTGCCCGACAGAATGTGGTCGCGCAAAACCGGGTAGCCCGCCTCTACGCCGCCGGGCGCGGCATTCGCAAGGACGTGGTCGAGGCCATGAAATGGCATCTCATCGCCCGCGCCGCCGGCGAGAAGGATGAGTGGCTCGACGGCGTCCTGAACACGCTCACGCCGGAACAGAAGGTCGCCGTCGAGACCGCGGTGCGCCAATATATGGGAAACTGAACTTCGCGCTCAGCGCGCGCGCGGATGCGCGCCGCGATAGGCTTCGATGAGCCGCGCGCTGTCGATTGCCGTATAGATCTGCGTCGTCGACAGCGAGGCGTGGCCCAACAATTCCTGGATGGTGCGCAGATCGCCGCCGCGTCCGAGAAGGTGCGTCGCGAAGGAATGGCGCAGCGCATGCGGCGTCGCCGTCTCCGGCAGGCCGAGGGCGCCGCGCAGTCGTGCGACCGCAAGCTGAATCACGCGCGCCGACAAAGGGCCGCCCTTGGCGCCGACGAATAAGGGGCCGTCCGGCGTCAAGGCATAGGGGCAGAGGTCGAGATAGGTCGCAATGGCCTTTTGGACCGGGGCGATGACCGGCACGCTGCGGCTTTTGCCGCCCTTGCCGATGATCGACACGACGTCGAGGCGGCCGACCGGCGCGTCCTTGCGCCTGATCGACAGAGCCTCCGAAATGCGCAGCCCGGCGCCGTAGAGAAGCCCGAGGACGGCCGCATCGCGGGCGAGGATCCAATCCGGCCGCGAATCGTCGGCGCGCGACTGTGCATCGACGACCGCGCGGGCCGCTTTCGCCGTCAAGGCCTTGGGTAGCCGACGGGCAAGTTTCGGGCTGCGCAGGCTGGAGAAAACCGCAAGCTTGGCAAAGCCGCTTCGCTCGATGTGCCGCGCGAAGGAACGAAGCCCGGAAAGCTGACGCAGCAGCGAGCGGCTACCGGCGCCCTTTTTGCGCCGCGCTGCGAGAAAGGCGCGCAAATCCGCCGGCGCGATTTTTCCAATGAGGGCGAGACTCGGCTTTTCGCCGAAATGCACCGAAAGGAAACCAAGAAATTGGCCAACGTCGCGCCGATAGGCGGCGAGCGTATGGGCCGAGACGCGCCGCTCGCCGGCGAGATGCGACAGCCAATCCTCGACCAGGATTGCGAGCTGCGGATCGGCCGGCAAGGCGAGATTCGTGTCCGCAGGCGGGGAAGATGAGATGGCCCGACGCATGAGTGAGCTATGCCGCATAGCCTTGAAGGAAGCGTTGCGCGCCGCCCGGTAAGCACGAACATCGAGCGGGCGCAGAGCTTGAATGGCGGCCTAATTCGTCTTGCCGATCCCGGCGATGACCTCTTTGGTGGCCCTGGCGAGCAACTCGTCCATCTCGCGGCGGATCTGATGATCGGATTGCGCGACGCCCGCCGCGTCGAAATCGGCGCGGATCTTGCGGAAGACCGCCTCCTCGCCGTTGCCCTCGAGCTGCGCGGCGACGAGGCCGCTCGCATAATCGTCGGCCGCTTTGCCGGTTTTGCCGAGCTTCTCAGCCGCCCAGTGCCCGAGCCATTTGTTACGCCGGACGTTTGCCTTGAACTTGAGTTCTTCGTCATGCGCGAGTTTGGCCTCATAGGCCTGTTCGCGCTCGTCGAAAGTGGTCATCGGAGCCTCTCTTGGCGGGGAGCTACCCCGACCCTTAGCCCGGAATGAAAATCTTGGCCATGGAGTACGGCGCCGGAGCGGCGGGCAGCCCCGGGGACCGCTACCTTTATGCGGAACCGGACACACACTATATGTAATTAGCGGCGCCGGTCCGGGAGATCGCCGCAAAGCTTGCGCTTTGGCTCGGTGGCATGAAGCGTCGATATGCCTACCCAACACTTGGCAAGGGCCGTGCTGAGCCTTGGCTGATGTTAACAGATTTCAAATAGTCGGGCAGGCTTGTTGGTGGCTTCGCCTTCGCTATGCTCGCTGTGATGGCTTGTATCCTCCACCGGAAAAAGCTAGGTACCTTTCAGGACCCGCGGCGCCGACTCGCCCAGTCCATTCCCCGCCCAGGCCTCGCGCATTGCTCTTAAGAAGTAGCCGCGGGACCTCTTACAAGGAGCCAGGGTCATCCCCATGGACCCTATCAAGCCACGGTTAATCCCCATGAACAACCGCCGCCGGCGCATCTATGAAGGCAAGGCAAAGGTCCTCTATGAGGGGCCGGAACCGGGCACGCTCATCCAGCATTTCAAGGACGATGCGACCGCGTTCAACGCCAAGAAGCACGAGGTGATCGACGGCAAGGGCGTCCTCAACAACCGGATCTCCGAGTTCCTCTTTCAGAATCTGAACGACATCGGGGTGCCGACGCATTTCATCCGCCGCCTCAACATGCGCGAACAGCTGATTCGCGAGGTCGAGATCGTGCCGCTCGAGGTCGTCGTGCGCAATGTCGCGGCGGGGTCGCTGTCGACCCGGCTCGGCCTCGAGGAAGGCACGCAGCTGCCGCGCTCGATCATCGAATTCTACTATAAGAATGACGAATTGAACGACCCGATGGTGTCGGAGGAGCACATCACCGCCTTCGGCTGGGCCAATCCGCAGGAAATCGACGACATCATGGCGCTGGCCATCCGCGTCAACGATTTCCTGACCGGCCTGTTCCTCGGCGTCGGCATCCGCCTCGTCGATTTCAAGATGGAATGCGGCAGGCTCTGGGAGGGCGACATGATGCGCATCGTCGTCGCCGACGAGATCTCCCCGGATTCCTGCCGGCTCTGGGACATCAAATCGAACGACAAGCTCGACAAGGACCGGTTCCGCCGCGACATGGGCGGCTTGGTCGAGGCCTATACGGAAGTGGCGCGCCGCCTCGGCATCCTGCAGGAAAACGAGCAGCCACGCGCGGTGGGCCCGAAGCTCGTCCAGTCCTGAGCCGCGGCGCTCTTCATCGGCAAGCTCCGTCGCGCGCGCGGCGGGGTTTTGTTTTTGAGGAGCCGCTCCGATATATTGGCGCGCGGAGCACGAAAATCATGGGCATAGCTCGGCACAATCCCTATCCGATGACGGCGGAAGAATTCTTCGCCTTCACGGCGACCCGGCCGGATGGCGAGAAATGGGAGCTGATCGAGGGGGCGCCGGTCTTGAATCCATCGCCCACACGATTGCATCAGCGCATTCTGGGTAATCTCTTCGCCGTTCTGCGGCGCTTGGAGCAGGACCAGAGGCCGGGCGGCAAACTTGTTTGGGAGATTCTGCACGGCATCGGCGTGCGGATCTCAGCGAATGATGTCCCGGTTCCCGATCTTCTCATCCGACCGTTCGACGATCTTGCCGGGGTTGAATGCGCCGACATGATCGTCGCCTTCGAGGTTTTGTCGCCCTCAACCGCCGACCACGACCTGCGCTGGAAGCGCAGGGCCTATGCGACGCTTGCGAGCCTGCAGCACTATGTGGTCGTCGCGCAGGACGCGGTCGAAGTCGTGGTCTACGACCGGCAAAGTGGTTTCGCGGAGCGGCGGATCGAAGGGATGCAAGCCAGGCTAGACCTGCCGGCGCTCGGAATTTCTGTGCCGCTTGGCGAGATCTATCGGGATACGGGGCTGGACCGGGAATAATGAAGGCGAGCATCATCGTCACCTTGAAGAATGGCCTCCTCGATCCGCAAGGCAAGGCGATCGAAGGCGCCTTGAGGTCGCTCGATCTCGCCGGGATCGAAAGCGTCCGCCAGGGCAAGATCTTCGAGGTGGAGCTTGCGACCGACGATCGCGCCAAGGCGCAGGATCTTCTCAAGACGGCCTGCGAGAAATTGCTCGCCAATACGATCGTCGAGAATTATCGGATCGAATTTTCATGATCCTTCTCTGCTAGCGAGAAAGGTGCCGAACGAAGCGAAGCAAAAGGGTAACACCCCCACCCCTACCCCTCCCCGCAAGGGGGAGGGGAGCGCGGTGCCTGCATCCGCCATGCGCGGCGAGCCCTGTTCCCTCCCCCCTTGCGGGGGAGGGTTAGGGAGGGGGGTGCAACCGCCCCTCATCCGTCATGCTTCGCATGACACCTTCTCCCGCAAGCGGGAGAAGGAGAGCACATAAGCAGAGGACAGCATCCTGCGCGCCGCCATCATCCTCTTCCCCGGCTCCAATCGCGAAGGCGATGTGTTCCGCGCGCTCGCAAACGTCACCGGGCGGAAGCCGGCGCTCGTCTGGCATGCCGAGCATGACCTGCCGCAAGGCACGGATCTCGTGGTGCTGCCGGGCGGCTTTTCCTACGGCGATTATCTGCGCTGCGGCGCGATCGCGGCGCGCGCGCCGATCATGGACGCGGTGCGCGCGCATGCGGGTGAAGGAGGTCACGTGCTCGGCATATGCAACGGCTTCCAGATCCTCTGCGAGAGCGGCCTTCTGCCGGGCGTCCTGATGCGCAACAGCAACCTGCGCTTCGCCTGCCACATGCAGCATCTGCGGGTTGAGCGGACCGATACGGCGTTCACTGCGCATTACCGCAAGCATCAGGTCATCAAGGTCGCGATCGCGCATGGCGAAGGCAATTACACGGCCGATGCCGAGACGATCGCGCGGCTTGAGGGCGAAGACCGCGTCGCTTTCCGCTATTGCGATGAAGCCGGCGCGCTCGGCGGCGCGGCCAATCCGAACGGCTCGGCAAACGACATCGCCGGGATCTATTCGGAGAAATTCAACGTGCTCGGCTTGATGCCGCATCCCGAGAATCTCGTCGATCCGCTGGTCGGCGGCATCGACGGGCGCGGCATGTTCGAGAGCTTGGCGGAGCAAGCATAGTCGCCGAGACCACGGGGCTGGGCGTCGCGCACCGATCGTCTTGGAATCCTACTTCTGCGATGTCGATTTCAGCCGCTCAAGATTCGCTTCTTGCTCTGCGAGCAAGGCCGACAATATGGCCCGCTGGCCTTCATCGCGTGGCGTCGCAAGCTGGGAGCGGAGATTCTTGATATTCTCGCGGCAGATCCATTCCTGCATGGCCTTCTCGGAGGAGTCGCCTCGCGATTCCTTTGCTGGCATAGGGGCCTCCCCCGCCGACGCCCGTGCTTACTTGGTGACGGGGGCCTTGCCGCTGGCGACAGCCTGAACCTTGGCGAAAGTGCTCTCGACCGGCTTGAACGCTTCCTTGGCGAGATTGGTATAGAGCTCGGCGATCTTGGTCGCTTGCGCCAAGAAGCCCTCGTAAGTGGACTTGGCATATTCGGACTGGATCTGAATCGCGTCGTCGAGCGACTTGGCACTCAGCAATTTCTCGACATAGGCGGCGTTCGTCTCGATCGACCTTTTCGAGAACTCGGTCGTCTCGGCGGCGATGGTCTGGAACCCCTTGGCAAGCGAGGCGGTAACCGAACTCACGGCCTCAAGCTGTTCCTTCCCGAATTTCTGGAACTCATCGATATTGGAACTCATCATTATACTCCTGGACGGGACGCGCATTTGTCTGCCAAAAAGGCGCGTTGCTTCCGCCGCGCAATGAATAGAATACCCCATCTTTAGCCTCCCTTATTCATGACGGCGTCGTCATTGCGCGAGCTTTTGGGTTCGTTGATTTCGGGCGCACGCCGTCGTTCGGATTTTTCACCGCTTGAGGAATCGTACTTTTTTGCGAACGCG
>Ga0116223_10001768_pt1 | contig 21490 bp, 17 predicted proteins | sample Sb_taG_3_FD_90092 | JGI IMG/M metagenome (GOLD analysis project Ga0116223, IMG submission 90092) | Peat soil microbial communities from Weissenstadt, Germany - Sb_50d_a_PC metaG | ecosystem: Environmental > Terrestrial > Soil > Wetlands > Peat | place: Germany: Weissenstadt | collected 2010-09-21 | reverse complement strand
GCGGAATCCGGCCAAAACGAGCATCGCACGGAAACGCAAGGCGGCTGCCTTGGACACGGGTTTTCTCGAGGAAACCTTGGCTGGGGCACGAAACCTAGAGAAAGTTTGATGCGTTCGCCCTGAAAGCTTGGTACAAAGGCGAGCCACATCAGGCGAACATTCCATTTCCTCAGTGAATAGCAGATAGACACGCCTGTAGTGAATGGAAGGATAGAAATTCGAGATATCGGTTTTAAATCCGAATCGAGAATCCAGATGCGGCTCGACGTTGCTTTTAACATGTCGGCCGGGAACTCCCCCATGGCTGAAAAACGATGGTTCCAATTTTGGAAGTAGCAGGCGACGATAAAAGGAGGATTGCAGTCTTCGCATTTCGCCGCGCACGTCAACGACGGGACGCGGCTTATTTGGCTTAGCGGGATCGATGAGGAGCAGATCCTCGTAATACAATTCCGGCTGTTCAAGTACGCTCGTCATCCTTGCGACGGTCGTGTTCAGGGTTCGCGCGAGATGTTTGACTTGCCGAATCCGCAGCATCAGGCACCTGCCGCCCTTCGGCGCCTTGGTTCCTGTCTTCCCAATTGGTTTTGCCAGGATTTGGCCAGTAGGGCGGCGGCTCGACGCATCGCCGCGGGAAGCTTGCTATGGTCGCCGTAAAGACACCAGGCAAGCACATATAGGTCTATTCCCCAAAGTGTCCGGAATCGCTCCAAGAGTTCTTGCGAAGGCAGAGCTTTGTTGTTTTCAATGTTGCACAGGTGCACGTAGGAAATGCCAAGCGCATTGGCCGTCGCCCGTTGGGTCAGTCCTAAAGTCTCCCGCAGGTGCCGCGCGGTCTTTCCAAGAAATATGGCCAAGGCAGGTGCCTCTTGTAATTGGTTTTGGGAAGAACTAGAGCTCCGATTGGCCGGTCATCCTCAGTTGAGCAATCGCGGTAAGCGACTCCGCCTCATCAATATCCGGCGGATCTTTGCTCAAGCAGTCGGTTACCTGCTGTCTCAGTGTTTCCAGGACTTCCCAAGTTGTCGCTCCCGGTTCACCACAGACATCCAGTTGACTCCACCAGTCGGAGACTGCGCGGATTCTTTGCTGGAGTTGCCCGAGATTCCCGAGGGACAATCTGCGGCAATGAGTTTTCATTGCGAATCCTCCCATTAGCATCGACAAAGGGACTCGATACAAGCGAGCCCCAAACCACGTGCCAGTGCAGGTCACGCTGGCACCGCCCCGCTGGTCTGCGGTCGCTCTAGGCGGACGCAGGCGGCCTGGTAGGATACCTGGCCCGGGGTTAGGAGGCGGCGTCCAATGACGCCGTTTCAGGCCCTATAAGGGCTACGCACCAAAGGCGCGTGAATGGGAGGTAAACAGATTGTCTAAAGCTACATTAAACTCCGAGGTTAATGTTCGTCAAGACCAATCGACAGTTGCTTGAGCGGAGAGTGAGGGAACTCAAGGAATCATGCCGGCGCTCCAAAGGCCCTCGACGGGGATTGTGCGTTTCGGTCCGCGTACGTGTTACGGGAGAAGACCAGACTCGTAGAGCAGTACCTGGACGCCCATGGTAGGGTCTAGCCTTCAGAATGCAGGGACCGGCTGGATATGCCCTGGTCCGATGTTGTTGAATCACTCATTGCGCTCGGCGCGATGTCCCAACCTCGCAGCTTCTCTCGGCGTCGGACTCCCCTTCCCCGCTCTCAGCAGCAAACCCGGCTGAGCAACACGTCGCCAATCGCCACATCTTCGTCCACCCAATACCCAGCCAAAGAAAATCGCCAGTGCTCCGGCTGTCTTACCAGCTCCTTGCGACAGCAGTTGGCTTACAGAAAGTCAAGTATGGCCCGCCAAAACGGCTCGGTTTCGATATGCGCTGAATGCCGCGTCGACTGCCGCTTGCTCGGGGCGACCTGAGGTCAGAGGCAGCGCCGAGCCCGGGCACCCGCGCACGTGCGCTGCTGGTTCGAGCCCGTCTAAGGTAACCAGCCTAAAACCAGTGCCGGCATCGAAGCCGGCATGAAGAATATTTTTCACCTTTTTCGATTCGCGGTTTTCGAGCCATTTCTTTGTCTCATCCCCTCATTGCTCGGTTAACCGTCCTTGCAAGTACGCTCCGATTTGATCAAAATCGCCGTTCGTAGCAGGTGATCGGCGAGCAAAGCCAGGTTCAAGGCGCTTAGGAGTGGCAATCCCTAATGGACTACTTACGAACCTTCATGCGCATCGCTGTCCAAGTTGGCGGCCAAGGTAGTCGCCCGAATTTTCGCGACAGGGGGTTGCGCGACTTCGAGTTGGAAAGACGCGGGAAGCGCCTATCTCCACAGGGTATCGCTAGAGACGCGCTCGTCTACTTCTGCCTTGAGGAGGGGCGCTTCAACGGATTCGTCCTCGGCATCAAGGCCGTTTTGCAATTCCTCAGCGAATGCAAAATCCTGCCGGCCGATCCACGACAAGTCTATCAGGACCTGGGGGAGATTCTGAAAGCCCATTGCACCCCTGAGATGATCCAGAGGTGGCTCGATAGTCTCTAAGATGCGTCGCGGTCCGCAGAACTACGAAGGAGACACGATGAAACTCTGCGGCGACTTTTCCACATGACCCAGCTCGACTTGGTTGATGCGCTCTTCGAGAATCTTCAATTCCTTTTCGCGCCGTGCGTACTCTTCCTCCGGAATCACGTCCGGGAAAATGTTCAGGCGTTCGCCCATCGCTGCCGTGCGCCACGACCTGGCGAGTTCGGCAATCAGGGCAGATAGTTCGCTGTCGGATTTGGGCCCCACGAACTCTACTGCCGCTGCTACTGCGGCTGTCTCCGCTTCACCCAGGTTGGATTCGGCTGGTCGCAATCCGGTCGGTTCATAGCAGACTGTGCGGAAGGGGCCGACCGTTTCCGGTTTCTGTTTCAAGGCTCCCTCTTGGACCAGCTCTTCGATCAGAGTCTGGGCCAACTCAATGTTGGGCCCATCCGGCCCCTTCACCATCGGCCAATCTGTCAACAGACCAGATTGATCCCCAAAGTAGTACAAATGGGCGATATAGAATGCGTGATGGAGCCGGCGCGAGCTTACCGGCTGCCCACCAAACTGGTGGATGATCGCGAGTATCAGCCGTTTGGCTAGCGCCTTATCTGGTTCGGTCACACTCATGCTTCGCTCGTCCAAGGATTGTGGCTGTGCCAGATCGACTAGTAGAAAGTGTCAGACCAGCATCTTAGCCAGTCAAGCAATCGTAAATCGCATCGACGGAGCGGCAAGCCCTAGTCGATCGGGTTAATTCTATGTGCAAGAAGGACTTGCGTCAAGATGGCTCCCGTCGGCCGTTATCTCAGAGTGGTCGCAAGATTTGAAGTCATGAGCACTTCTGTCCACTCCAGTCCGTCCCAGACTCGACGTAACTGCTTAATCCTATGTAATGCTGGGTTGTGCAGAGTTCGAATGCAGGCCGCCGGATCTCCGGTCGCTCGTCCTTTCGCTCGGCGCGCGTCTCCCGAGCCCGCTGGCCCTCTCAGCCGCGGGTCGCCCTCCCCCGCCCTCACCAGTAAGCCCAGCTCAGCAACACGTCGCAAGTCGCTTCAACTCCGCTTGGGCCAATCCCCAGCCGAGGAATAGCGCCAATGCTTCGGCTTGCCTTATCAGCCCCTTGCGACAGGCGTGGCAGTGCAGATAGTCAAATTTGGCCAGCCAAAACGGCTCGGTTTCGATTTGCACAGAATGCCGCGCGGGCTGCCGGTCGCTCGGGAGACCTACGGTCGGGACAGCGGCGGGTCGGAGACCGTCGCCGAGCACGGGCCCGCGCCTGGCGTGGACTGCTGTGTGATCCATTGCCCGAAACCTCCGGACTCTACGCAAGAACTGCTAAGATAGGAATGAGGTTGTCGAAATCCTGGGAATCTGATGATGATTCAATCCGAAACCGCCTTGCCCGATTTGTTACCGAGTGTTCGAGCCTTTTCGCGCGCGGACAAGCTTCGGCTGATCCAACTCTTGGCCGGAGACTTGGCCCAAGAGGACCAGATGGGATCCGCCCCAGGCTCCGCGTTCCCCATTTGGACACCATTGCACGCCTTCGACGCCGCATCCGTCATGTTGGGTGAACTCCAGCGCGGGTAGTCAAGCTTGGCCTGCCACAAGTGCTCGGTTTTGATTTGCACAGGCTGCCGGGTCGGCTGCTGATTGCTTGGGGAAACCCGGAGACAGCGGCGGGGTCGGAGACCCTCGCCGAGCGCAGCGCAATATGCCGACAGCAGGCCGTTCTCGGTCTCGTCGAGCAAATGGAGGCTTTGGAGGAAGACCAATCCATGCGCTTGTTAGGCGGCGCCCCTCGCGCCGCCACTAGGTGACCAGGGGCGCAGACGCGGGACAAGTCGCGGTACGTAACGACAGTACTCACGGTACGAGTCGCCGAAACGCGCCAGAAGCTGTGGCTCCTCGAGGATTGGGATGTAGATAAGGTTCAGGGCCACGAAGCTGAGCGCCCAGACTGCATGGGGTATCGAGGCCAAGAGAGCGGCTTCGCCAAACAGAACAAACACCACCCCCGAAATCATCGGATTGCGGACGAAGCGGTACGGTCCCTGTACCACCAATTGGCGCGGCGGGTCCCACGGCGCGAGTGTCCCCCTTCCCTCGATGGCGAAACGCCGTAGCGACGAGCCGAAGAGGAGCAGGCCAACGCCGGCCAGGAGGAGACCTCCAGCCTGCAGGGCCAGAATGCCGGCCGTCTGTCCCAGGGCCGGGCGAACGCCGTAGCCGCGAGCGACCCAGATCGGGACCAGGACCGCGACCGTAAAGGGGAGGACGGCGATTGCGAATAGATGGCGAAGCAGCACTGTCATGGAGGCGCCGCCTATTGTGAAGGAATCTAGTGCCTGCTCAAGTCTTAATTTTGGGGTAAGCGTATGGCCTCAGAATCCCTGGCAATGTGTACATTAGTACACATGACATATGGCAGGTGGTACTTGCATTGGGCCAAGATTCGATTTGCCACGTAATCCCTGATGGAATAGTCACTTGCAGAATTGTTCCTGTACTCAGACAAGTAGTCTGGCTATCCCCCTTTTACATGACATAACATGACATTCGCGTTTCCGCCATTCGCTTTGCGTTTCTCTCCGGCCTCGTGCTCGGACCGCAAAAGTGAGTCTTGAAGATGCACTAGCCCGCGTGCTCCGCGCCAGGCCGCGACTTTCTGCCAATTTCGCGCAAAGCGGCGTCCTGAGCTGGCTAACCCAGCAGGGCCCGGATGGGTTGCCCTTCGCTGAGCTTTAGCGTCCTGCCAATGGGGGAGGCGACGAGCTTGCGCGGATCGATGCCCAGCGCGGTCAACATCGTGGCGTGGACGTCGGCGATGGTGACGGGGTCGACGGGATCTTTTTTGCCTTCGGGGTCCGTCTTGCCGATGGCCTGGCCGGTGCGCAGCATGCCGCCGGCGAGCGCGAGACTGAAGCCGGTGGGCCAATGATCGCGGCCGCCTTGCGGGTTGATCGTCGGCGTGCGTCCAAATTCGCCCGCGCACAGGACGATCGTCTTGCGCAACAGGCCGTGCTCGGCGAGATCGCGGATCAGTGTGCTGAACGCTGGATCGAGCGTGGTCAAGAGGTTGCGAACAATGGCGTGGTTATTGATGTGGCTGTCCCAACCTGAAAGCGTCACTTCGACGCAGCGGACGCCTACCTGCAGCAGCCGGCGCGCGGCCAGGCAGCCGCGGCCAAAGGCAGTGTCGCCGTACGATGCGCGCAGCCGGGCTGGTTCCAGCATGACGTCGAAAGCCTTCAATTGTTCTGAGGTCATCATGGTGCGGGCCTGGGCAACGGTGGCGCGGTGCAGCGTGGCGTCGACGCGTTCGCGCCGGCCACGGGCGAACGCCTGCTCGACAACGTCGAGATCCTCCAGGCGGCGCCGGTCGCGTAGCATTGGGACTTGCGCCGTCAGGTCAGGCACCTTCTGAGCGGGATCGCCGGTCTTGAAAGCGTTGTATTCATCCCCCAGGAAGCCACCCAACCCGGGCCATTGACTCGGCAGGATGGAGATGTGCCGTGGGATCTCGGTCTTGCCCACGGGCAGCTCGTGGCAGCAGACGGCGCCGATCGACGGGTGTACGACTGTGGGATCGGGCCGATAGCCCGTCTTCATGACATAGGTGCCGCGCTCGTGATCGCCCTCTTTGCTTACCATCGAACGCACGAGGGCAATGTTGTTCATCTGCTCTGCCAGCCGGCCGAAGCCCTCGGCCAACTCAATGCCCTTCACGGCGGTTGCGACCGCGCGGGTGCCACCGGCGCTCATGGTGCCGGGGTGCGGATCGAATGTTTCGAGCTGACTGGGCCCGCCGGCCAGCCAGATAAGGATGATCGACTGGGCCGGCTCGCCGCGCGGCCCCTGCTCGGCGGCCTGGGCCAGCAATTGGCTGACTGGCGTCAGCCAGCTCATGCCGGCGAACCCGGCTGCCCGGAGGAAGCTGCGCCGATCGGGAAACCAGCCGGCATGGGGATTTTCGGCGGTCGCTCTGCGGGCTAGTGGTTCCATGAGAACTCCGAGGAATTGATCAGGGTCCAGAAGAGATCTTCCATGCGGTCGCTGCGCGCGTCTCCCTCGCTCCGGCCGAGCCGGGCCTGGAAGTGAGCGGACTCCGCGGCCGTCGGCCGCCGCGTCAGAGCGGCCAAATAGGCGGTTTCCACGGCGCTGGCATCGTTGGGTGCCAGCCAGCTGATCCTGGTCGCGGCATTCAAGATGGAGCCCTTAGTTTTGTCCTTCACCAACTCGCCGTTCATCATCAGCAAGCGCTGCGGGATGGTGCCGCCGCGGCCGTCGAATTCGTCTTCACCGGTGTCGCCGTAGCGCTGCACAAAGTCCTTCTCTCCAAGGGTCCTGATGATTCTCCAGATGATGTGCGAGTCGCTGTTGATGGTTTCCAGCGCTGCCGCCTGCAGCACGCCGCCAACGACTTGCTCGGCACGCAGCCGGGTGATTGGGAAGACGGCCCAGTTCTTTTCGTGGGCGTCGCTGATTTCAAATTCGGCGGCGCTGTCGAGCTGAAACGCCTCGGTCGCGGCGATGGTTCGGATGAGATACTGCAGATCATAATCATGCTGGACAAAGTCGTCGGCCAGGAGAGCCAATGCAGGTGGGACATCGCCGGACGGCGACATGCCGTCAACCGGCTCGGCAAGCGGTTTGCCGAAAAGGAGCGCCCACGTGCGGTTCACGATGGCGCGGGCGAAATAAGGATTGCGGCGATCCGTAATCCACTCGGCCAGGTCGAGACGGCGGGTTCCTTCATGGCTGCATAGTTCAGCCAGGAAAGGAACGCGTGGCTCCACGGTCTCCTTGACGCTGGTCTTGCGATTCTCGACCTGGTAGTCGCCGGTGCCGTCGTAGATACCCGTGAATCCCAACTGGACTTGCCCGAAATAGGCGGCCAATCCCTGGAAATCGGCCTGTTTCCATTTTTCGAATGGGTGGTTGTGGCACTGGGCACAGTCGAGCCGGATGCCCAGGAAAGCACGCGCCACGCGGCCCGCAAGGCGTTCCGGATTGGGGACCTTCTTGTCTGGATCGAATGTGACGGTCACGAAGTTGGTCGCCGGCTGATCGGTCCAGAGCCCATCCGAAGCGATGATCGCACGGACGATGGCGTCGTAAGCGTTGTTCTTGAAGAGCTGATCGCTAAGCCAGGCGACGAAGCGACGGCGGCGAAAGACGATGAATGGGCCGTCTTCCGTGCCGACGAAGGCACGAGCCAGCCGTTCTGCCCAGTAGTCTGCATAGCGGCGGTCCTGAAGAAGATAGGCGAGCTGCGCTGGAACACGCTGCTCGGCGGGCAGCGCCTCGAACATGCGGACTTCCTGGAACGACGGGATGGTGCCGGTCAGCGCCAGGGAGAGGCGTCGCGCGATGGCCAGGTCCGGCGCGCGCGGGGCGGGCTTGAGCCCCTGCTCTGCCCACTGCTTTCGGAAGGCGGCGTTAATCTTCTCGAGCGTAGAGGTGTCGTGCGTCGCGGCCGGTTGATGGGTCATCACTCGGTTGGGCTGAGCATCGAACAGCGCCCCTGTCAGAGCTGCCAGTCCCGCCGCGACCAGGCCGATAAAGAGCAGGTTACGAGCCCACATCGGTTCTTCCCCAGATGGAGCAATAAGTTGCGTGTTTCCTTACTACTTTACCACGGCATTCCGCTCAACGTTTCAACAGTTATTCGAAGTTTGTGATAGACTCTTGAGAAAGCAACGTCACAGAAGTTTCTTGAAACCGGATCGTCCGGAACGAGTAAAACTGGGTATGCAGCCGCGCAGCCCCATCGACCGCTCCTCCGCCGCAATCCTCACCGTTGAACCGGTGGAGGAAGTAATCGTACCCGCCGCGCTTCCGTGCCTGGATGTTATTCCAGTTATTGACGAGCCGGTGCTGCCAACCCGCTTTGGGCCGCGGCGCATCTGGCGTGGAATCACCTCTTTTGGCGAATGGTGCTTTGGCGTCGTAGCCCTCGTTGTGGGATTGGCGGTGCTGGCAGCGCTGCCCGTCGTTCAATTCCTCACCCTGGGTTATCTCCTTGAATCCGGCGGCCGGGTGGCACGCACGGGACGGCTGCGCGAAGGCTTCATCGGCGTCCGCATTGCCGCGCGCATGGGCAGCATTGTCCTGGGCTCCTGGCTGATGCTGTTGCCACTCCGCATCGTGTCGTCGCTATGGGCGTCGGCACAGCTCATCGATCCCGACGGCCCCGTAGCGAGTGGCTGGAAGACCTTTCTGACTATCTTGACGGTATTCATGGTCGTGCACATCGTCGCAGCCTGCTCGCGCGGCGGCAAGCTCCGCTATTTCCTTTGGCCCTTCAACGGCATCTGGCTGATCCGGCGGTTATGGCGAGGCGGGTATTACACGCAAGCCCGCGACGCTGTTTGGGAGTTCGTCAAAGCGCTCCGCTTGCCCTATTACTTCTGGCTAGGCCTGCGCGGCTTCGCGGGCGCGTTCCTCTGGTTAGCCATCCCGATAACGCTTCTGGCGCTCGGCCGCAAAGTTCCTCTGGTTGGATTCCTCGGCGGCTTCCTGCTCGCCATCGTGTTGCTTTACGTCCCCTTCTTGCAAATTCGCTTCGCCGCCGAGAATCGCTTTCGCGCTTTCTTCGAGCCGCGTGCCATCCGCGCTCATTTCCGCCGGGCGCCCTGGGCATTCGCATTCGCACTATCCATCACCCTGCTCTTTGCGGTGCCTCTCTATGCCCTCAAAATTGAAATGATCCCTCGCGAAGCCGCCTGGCTGCCGAGCATCGTCTTTCTAGTATTCATCTTCCCTGCCCGGCTCCTCACCGGCTGGGCTTATGGCCGCGCCGATCGCAGACCCTCCCCCAGGCACTGGTTCTTCCGTTGGACCGGCCGGCTGGGCATCCTGCCCGTTGCCGCGGTCTATGTGATCATCGTCTTCTTCACGCAATACGCAGCCTGGGGCGGCATCTGGAGCCTCTACGAACAGCACGCCTTTCTCTTGCCCGTGCCCTTCCTGGGCCTCTAGAAAGCCCCCGGGGCAAAACTCCCTCGGTCTCGACTTTGCCCTTGGCATCTTCACGCCAAGCTCATCCAATAGGAGATAGAGGATACCCTGCGCATCCTTTACGGAAACACGCGCGTTCGTGCCGGTTCGGTTAGCAAGCTCATCCGCGTTGGAGTCAGTGCATGAACTGGAAGCTCGGATTGACCGGGTCCGCCTTGCTTGCCGCCGCCGCCACGGCGCTCGGCTTTTTCTGGCCGTTCGGCGCGCGCACGCAGATCCTCCGCCTGCCCGGCGTCGTCGAGATCCAGGAGATTCGCCTCGGCTCGAAAATCGGCGGCCGCGTCGAGAAGGTCGAGGTTGTCGAAGGCGCCATCGCCGAGGCCGGGGCTCCCCTCGTGGCTTTTGCCATGCCCGAGATGGAAGCCCAACGCGAACAACTGCAGGCCCGCGTGCTCTCGGCCGCGGCCGACCTGGAGAAGGCACGCAACGGAGCACGCCCCGAGGAGAAGGAAGCCGCCCGCCAGGCTCTCGCGACCGCACGAGCCCACTTGCAGCTGCTCAAGGCGGGCGCCCGCTCCGAGGAAATCCGCGAAGCCCGCAGCCAGTTCGAGAGTGCCGAAGCCGACCTCCGGCTCGCCCGCGAGGAATACGAGCGGGCCGAACGGCTGCTCCATCAGCAATCCAGCTCGCGTGCGGAATTCGACACCGCCCGGGCGTCGCGCGAACGTGCCCTGGGCCAGTCCGCGCGGACCAAGGCCCACCTCGACATGCTCCTGGCCGGTAACCGTCCTGAAGAGATCCTCCAGGCCGATGCCGACATGCGCAAGGCCCAGGCCAACTACGATCTGCTGCTCGCCGGTTCGCGTTCCGAAGACATCGCCGCCGCCGAGGCCCGTCTCGCGGAGGTGCGTGGCAAACTGCACGAGATCGAAGCCAACCTGCTAGAGGCCGTGGTCCGCGCACCGGAGCGTGTGCTGATCGAAGTGCTGGCCGTGCGCAAAGGCGACCTGGTGTCGCCGAACCAGCCCATCCTGCGCGTTCTGCGTGCTGCGGATCTCTGGGTGAAGGCCTACGTCCCCGAAACGGACCTGGGCAAGGTGCGCCTGAACCAGGAGGTGGATGTCACGGTCGATGCCTATCCGGGCCAGCGTTTCAAGGGTTCGGTCATGCAGATCGCCTCGATCAGCGAGTTCACGCCGCGCAACGTCCAGAGCGCCGACGAGCGTCGCCACCAGGTCTTCGGCATCAAGGTGCACGTCGCCGATCCCCAGGGCGTCTTCAAATCCGGCATGGCCGCGGAGGTCGCGCTCACCCTGGAACCGTAGGATCCTGCCCTGCCGCCTGCGTGCTTGCAAAATACTGAACAGGAGGCAACGGAGGAAACAGAGAGTAGCTCCTGTTTTCTCTGTTGCCTCCTGTTTCAAAGATCTTCACGTCACTTGTCAGCCTTCGCGGTAGGGCGGCAGGCAGATGTGGTCACTGCTCGTTTCTACCCCGGATCTCAGTAGGTGAATTCCACGCTGAACGTGAGGCCTTGGGCCCAGAAGCTGCTGTGAGCGAGCACGGGCTGCGGAACGGTGGCCATCGAATTCGCTTTATAAGCCTCGGAGGTTGGCACCTGCCGGCCGTCGACGATCAAGTCAATCTGATCGCCGGGGCGCAGCACGCTGTTCCAGTACAGGAAGTCGTAGCCCAAGCTGAGTCGGCACCATGATGTGACGATCCATCCGCCCTTCACTTGCAGCTCGGGGATGATGCCAAACTCGTCGCTATGGAACTTCCCGCTGTTGCTCGGCAGCCCGTAGAGGCCGCCGGCGACGACCGTGGGTGAACCGGTCTTGGGCAGCAATACCGAGGAGCCTGAAACATTGGCAACTTCCTCGGTTCCCCCCAGGGCCAGCAGCGTGCTCATGCCCACGAAGAACCTGTCGAAGACGTACTCGCCGCGCAGGCCGAGCTGACCACCGAGGAATTGATTGCGCGTGTGGAATGAGTCGTCGGTCAACACGATGCCCTGTGAAGCCACGTCACTTCCTTGAAAAGTCAGAGCCGACGTTCCATTGCCCGTTCGTTCGGTGCCGATCCCGAGGCTTTCGCCAAGGTCGAGATAGCGGATGCCGGCCAAGGCCACCAAGTGGAAATCCGGCGTCCAAACGAAGGCGTGGAGGAAGTTGGTATCGGTGCCCCAGAGCTGGCTATCGCTGTGGATCGAGATGCCACCGGAGAGACTTGGACTTGCCGGACTGGCTGAAATAATGCTGCCGTTCCCCGCCACGAGCTGGCCGCCGATAACGATGGGAGCCGCGCCTCCGGGGGCAGCCTGCCTGGTGCCTTGGGCTGACGGTGTAGCGATTGCGTAAGCGCCCACAACACCGGACGGGCTGTAATCCGTCAACGCCAGCAGCGGGCTGCCGCTGCTATTCGAGCTGACGCGGAAGCTGCTGCCGCCTTCTCCCAGGAAAAACGCACTGGTCTCCACGCCGAGGAATTGCTCCGGGTCAAACCACATGCCCAGCGACCCGCGGAATCCGCCAAAAACACCGTAGTCCAAATCATCATGCCCAAGAAGCACACTGGTCTTTGGCTGACCAAGAACGCCCGGCTGTGCATCGCTAGTTGAACCGGTGGTCACGAAGAGAGAGGGGAGCGAAGGGGATTTTTGCCACCAGAGGAGAGGTTCAAGGCCTGCCGAAAATTGAAGCCCTCGCCCCAGGTGGTCACATACGTCTACATCTGGCGGATCCACACCGGGCCGTGGACCAGTGCAATTAATGGCACTCCCTTTGAGCTCCGGCGACGGTCCCTCCGCGTACTCCATCCCGGCAAGCGCCAGCCCCCCTAGCGCTTTCGGGCAGCTCGGCTTGTCAACTGCGATGGCGGAACCAGTTAGACACTCTTTGTTGCACAATGGACGAGTCGCATCAGGAGCGCCGTCCGAATTCTTGAGGCCGCTTTTGATGCGCTGAGTGGACAGACTAGCTGGCAGTTTAGGCCAAGCAGATCCTGCCTGATGCGGTTCCGAAGAGCTGCGTAGCGCAGCGCCCCCGGCCGCGGGATCTGAACTCAAAGATGGAAGTGCTCTCGCTACGGGCTGTCCTTGCCCGCCCTCATTCTGACCGGTTGCAATGGGAATAGGAGAGGCCGTTGCATCGTAATCGAGAATACCACAATAGACGCTCTTCAATGGCGGTGGAAAAACATTACTCATTCCCGAGCGTCCATCCGGAGACGACGATGCCGGCTGTTGGCCAAACGCGTTCAGAAACGTCAGGAATAGGCTAGCCAGCGCCGCGAAAGCTGCCTTTTTCATCCAACCAGACCTCATCAAATAACTCCGTCGTGCGCTACCGCAGCCGTAGGATGGAACGCCCTTGCCGATGTCGCTATCCCATTTGTCGGCAATCTTAAGCGATTTTCTACAGTCTGCCCAGCGGGAAGACATTCTCCAGCCATCATTCCGCACCCTGCAAGAAATCACGCGGAGAACGTACGAGAGACCGAAAGACCAAATTAGTGAAGAGAAAGACTGCCGATTACCGATACTTGCCGCATAAGCCGGAAAGTCGACACAATTCGGAAACGTCTCCTAGATAGCCCAGGCCCCCTCGTATGAAGCTGTGATCAGAACAAGGAAATCCCATGAAGCCCAGCCTCCTGATTGCTTTCTTGACTGTTGCATGCCATGGCTGCACGACCTTTTCTCTAAACCAGCACACGCTGGCACAGATCCAATCGAATGAAACTGTGCGTCGCCAGGAAGTATTGGATAACCTGGCCATGATCGCCGACGATCCGTACGCGCTGCCGGCTTATTCCTCAATATTTGCGGGGACCATCACGGTATCTGACACCGTTGGACTCGGCTCGGTGATCACTTGGGGCATAGCGATGACCGCTCTGAAGGACGGATTCAGCTCAGTCACGGGAAGTCCCTCGATCATCCACCAAGCCAATCAGAACTGGACGCTTGACCCGATCGTTGTCCCAGAAAAGCTGGAGGCAATACGCGCCGCGTGCAAGGGAGCCCTCGGATACTCACTAACGGCACACGAGGTGAGCCTTTTGGACAGGCCCGACCACTATGAGTTCAAGCCAGGACTTAATGCCACGCGAAGAGAAAATGATAAAGTCGAAGGCTACGTACTCGAAACCGAGCCGCAAGAGAGGCATTTTGGCGGCGTAGACATGGACATCCCAAATGGAATTGGAGTGCACGAGCGGCTGCGGGACATGGGCACGGGCTGGGTGCATTACGGGCCCCTAAGCAAAGTCCCGTTGCAGGCGCGCTACAAGGCTCACTGCGGCGACACATGGATATGGATCCTACCGTGCGACGCGGACAAGTTGTCATCTTTTACGATCGTCATCCAGGATATCGCACGAGTCGACAGCAATTCCACGACACTTTACTGCGCTCTTCCTACACGCAGCCCCTTCTCCTTCTGGACCAAGTCATGGAGTGTACGGGATCCGCTCGACCAGTCTAAGACAGTTGAGTTCCAAATCCTCGCCACGGTGGTTGTCGATCCATGGATGCGAATTGCGACCGATACACCTTATCGGATTGGTCGCGTGGATAATGTAGGGTCGCAAGCAAGCCTCCGAAGCCAAATCGCGGCCTCGGCACCTTCTCCATGAAAAGGCAAGTGACAATGACCAAGCTCTCAATCGCGGTTCTCTCCGCGCTGGCTGTAAGCAGCGGCTGCACGACGCTGTCGTTGGAAAGGCACACTGAGACCCAGGTCCATTCGACCGCAGAGTTACGTAACAAGCTGGTACTTCAATGCCTGGCGACAGTCGCCAACGACCGAAATGCTGTACCGTCCTTTGCCCTTCTGGGCAGCGGTACAACAACCGTCGTGGATACCGAAACACTGAACGCTACAACGACCTGGACGAGAGCCCTGAACTCATTCTCTTCGCAAACTTTGGGACTCACGGCAACCAGGGCGCCCAATGAAGCGTGGACTGTCGACCCTTCAGCGCGCCCTTCGCAGCTTGCGGCGCTGCATTGTGCTTGCCTATGGGCCTTGTGCGGCTGCCAGCCTGCATGCGCTGCGTACGGCGATCTCTTGGAAAGTCCGACAAAGGATCATACTGCTGCGCCTCATTTCGGCGTTGCTGATCGACTGCGTGCCCTGGACCAGAAACCGGGCTGGTTAGGCTGCGGACCTCTAAAATGCGTTCCAGCTTGTGCCCGCTACACAGCTCACAGCGGTGACACCTGGGTTTGGGTCACTTCCGAAGGGCTGGAAGGCCTCGCTGAGTTCACGCTCGTGCTTCTGGACATCGCCACGATTGATGTCGATGGCGGAGCCACGGAATCACCGGTGCTGGTCACTTTGGATTTGTACAATAGGCTGGGGGTGTACAGGGCAAGTCAGACTGAACTCAATACGCTACTAAAGGACCCGAACCTTCAGGGGCTGAGCATTCCTACGGAATTTCGGCCCGACACGTACATCCGCGAGGATAGACTCAACGCTATAGTTGATAAATGGAAAAAGTCTTTATCAGACGCAGATAAATATAAAGTAAATGCCTTCGTCGCCGCGTTCAAATCTAAACAGCAAGTAACATTCTATTCCCCCTCTGTGGACAACGTTCAACAGCGAAAATTTAGGAATTCTCAAAAGGTGAATCAGGCTAACGATGAGATTATGGCGGCTATTGCTGGTACGAACCCCTCTCTCTTGGGTTCAATTGACAAGGGAATTGACGAAGATAAGTGGATTGAGTGGACGGAATTGAATAATGGCACGCGCTCGAATGTGAAGTCAGATGCCAACGTGAACAAGGGTACTCCGTCGAATCCAATTGTAGCTCCGAGCCGCCAATTCTTGTTCAGTCCGGTACTGGGTTCTGCGCCCGCGGGGGAAAGAGGATTCATGTTTAGTCAACCAAACCCACTGCTAACAGCGCCTCCTGAGCATTAGTCTAGGGAATCAGGCAAAGCGATCCTCCAAGTCGCTAAATGAAACTCTTGCGAGAGCTGACCAATCTCTGGATTTCTTGCGATGTCCGTGAGTTTCCAGCGATGTTCGGCTTCTGGCCAGCCAGTGGATGGACTGTGACAGAAGTTACGGAAAATCGGCCACTCGCGTAACGGATGCCGCCGTGTTTCACCCGCTCGGGAACTGCATATTTTCCAACATCTGGAAATGTGCCCTCGCAGGCTCCTGACCGCGGCTTGAATTGTGGAATCTCCTGCCAATCTGCTAGCCACGCTAGGGCGCATCGGCTAGGGGAATGTAACTCGCGCCCTGCTGGCGAAGCCATCGGCAGATAAGCCTGGAATACCTAGGCCACGGAGCGTTTCAGCCAGCCAGGATGAGACGCTCTGTGCAAAGTTTTCACCGCTCCGCCTTGGAGGCACGACTGGGGCGACTTGCAAAACAACGGGATGCACGCGCGAAACACGCCGAATTCTCCGATACGCGAACTAAGGTACGTCCACCTCAAAGACGTAGCCAGCCTTAGTGCAGTCAGGCGTGATTGTTGCTCCAAGCACAACTGGAGCGTTGTTCTTATCCTGCACTCGGATTTGGATGTCAACGGATTCTGGCTTGGCACAGTCGACCATTAGAACGTGCAGAAGAGTCATGTGCCCGGAATTTGCGCACTCTGCCCAAGTCGTCGTCTTATCGCAAGTGCTTCCAATGTGCTCAGGCAACTCTTCAAAACTACCTGCGCCCACTTGCTTCCCGGTCACTTGGGCCGATACAGATTTGTTGATCACATAAACTGAGAATGGTGTCTTCGGCTCGTTCGTAAGTTGATTCGATTGCATTTCCTTCATCTTTGCCATCGTGTCCCCGGACAGCTTCAGTTTCGTTTTTGATTCCTCCTCTGAAAGCTTCTTGCCCTGCCGAAGAACCGCGGAGAACAAGTATTGGTTTTTTTCTTGAAGGGAGCCTTTCGACTGACTCGCGACGGGCGCTTGAGCGGAACCTTTCGGCTGGCTCGAGGTAGTCGGAGGATTGGAACTGCAGCCAGTCACGAGTCCAGCAAGGACTACTGCCATGCCGCGAGGCAAAAACGACCCTTTCATGGACGACGCTCCTTTCACTACCACCAACAGTGCGCACAGATTCTACCTGGGACAGGAGGTTTCACCGGTTCCCAAGAGAAACGGCGGTCTCCAAACAAAAAATGGAAACTAGGAGATAGGATATTAAGGAAGTACGTAACAACAAGATGATACGCCTGGGAGGAAATTCGTTACGGTTTGCGCGGAAACCCCAACCAACCGGCGCAGCTGCGTAAGGCTGGCATAGTCAATTTCTCGGCATGGAAGTGCCAGCTGTGAATGATGGCGCGAGCGCGATGCCCGCATTACGAGGCAGGAAGTCGAAGTTGGCCGAGGTGCGGTCCCTGATCCGTGAATTGCAACCTGATCCGAAGCTGGAGGCGGGCAGCTCGTCACTGCCTGCGCTGCCAACCCACTGGATGAACGGGGGACAATCCGGTAAGGAAGAAGCCACTTCGCCAACAGGGCGGCCAGAAGATACCCCCTGCTCGTCTTCGTGCGATTCCGCCACCTGAATCCGTGCGGTCCCGTCCTGCCGTTGGTGCCGGATATTTGTGAGGTGTCCGGTGCGGCAATGCCTTATTAGGGTATGGGAAGGAAAGAACGAAGCGAGGCGCACCAACGACAGACGTCGGCTGTCCTCAAAATCGAATACCGTGAGACAGTTGAGAGTGGAGCGCAAAGCAGGGCAAACCAAATCGGTGACGGGGGCTGTGAGCAAACGGAGCAACTGAGGCCAGAGTTCAGCGGATTTCCAGCGCGGGCCAATTAATGGCGCAAATTGGGAACCCGAATAAACTCTAGCCAAGGAATAAGAACATAAAATCCTCAAAGACCGTGAAACACCGGTAATTCCGACGGCCGGAAGCCATTCGGACTTGTGAAGGTCCCAGTTAAGACTCTATCGGCAGCTGCCTACGCAAACATCCCTCCAGTCAACGTGGTCGCCAAGTTGAAGTATTCCGTTGAGCCCGCGATCATCTCCTCGACGGCAAGGATGTTGGCACTCGCAGTCAAGGAATTAACCCAGCCGCCGATCTCTGCCCCTGTCGGCGCTTGAGACCGGTGCAGGAGATTGGGCAGCAAGCTCGCCACAGACCCGGCCGGAGCGGGCGTGAAGCCGTACATTTCTTCTACCTCGTCGGTCAGATATTCTGTCGAGGTGGCAAAGGCACCTGCCACGGCAACTTCGGAATAAGTTTGCAGCTGCGCTACCCAGGCGGCGACCTCGGCGGTCGTGCCATTGCGGCCCAGGAGCTTGTTATACAGGGCCTGGACGAAACCGGTCGCGGTTCCTCCGGTAAGCGCATTGAACTCCGGAGAAGAGACAATGGTCACGATGACCTGCTCCTCCGTGCCGCCGTTTACCAAGAAGTTGACAAAGGCCGTCTGTCCGACGGGGTCGGCCTGGCGATTCAAAAGCTTGGCGTAAAGGCCGTTGACGACGATCGTCAAGGCTTCCGGAGAGTGCGCGATCATGGTGGCCACTTGCTGGTCGGTAAGCGCGTTGCTATTCAATTGCGCGAGCCAGCTGCCGGCTCCCAACGGGTTGTTGAGATCGGCGTTGCGGTGCAGGAAATCCCGGTAGAGGGCAGCCACAAAGGCGGCAGTGCCGGTCAAAGCCTGGGTCTCGTAAGCGCCGATGTCGGGTCGGATCGTGGGCGTCGTTTTGTCGGGGCGGGTGAAGCCACGCTCGTCCGTAGTGAGCGTTGACGGCACCCCGGCGTCGATGGCCAGGCTGCCGGGCTGGAGCGACTCGGTGGGCAGGGTCACGGCGGAGCTTGGAGCGCCGATCGACGGGCCGCCGTTATTGGCCAATTCACCCAGCTCCGGGTTCGCGCCGATTAGTATGCTCCCACTGCTGAGAATGTTGCTGCCTTCGTTAGTGCTGAGCAGGTTGCCGCCCTGGTCCATGATCGTGCTGCCATTAACGTTGTTGATATCCGGACCAGTTGCCGCCACGTTCTGAGCAAGAATCGTGTTTAGGATGGTGATGGACGAACCGGTGGTTCCAGCCCAGTAAAGGCCGCCTCCGGCGGCAGTCGCGAAGTTGGAATTGATGGTGTCCGATTGGAGAGTGAGGCTGCCGGAGTAAGTTGCGGGAGCGTCGATACCACCGCCGTTGGTTGGAGCACTGTTGCCGGCGATGGTAGAGTTCGTGATGCTCGACCCGGTGCCCGTAGTTTGCAGCTCGATGCCCCCGCCACCGCTACTGCTGCCGATCGCGGTGTTGTTGGCCACGGTGCTGTCTTCCATCGTGAGTGTTTGCGCATTGATGAATACGCCGCCGCCGCTGCTGCCGCTGGTGTTGCCCTCGATCGAGCATTGCACGATCGTCATCGCAAGGCTTGCCGTGGGGGGAGAGGCGCTACCCTGATAGATGCCGCCGCCGCTCACACCTGAAAAATTGTTCGAAATAATGCTCTGGGTGATCGCGATGCTGCCCGATCCTGTATTGGCGATACCACCGCCGTTCATCGCAGCGTGGTTGCCGGTAATCGTGTTGTTGTTGACGACCAGGGTTGAGCCGCTTTGGAAAATGCCCCCGCCGTCTGCGACCGCGGTATTGTTGGTTAACGTCATGTCGTTCAGCGTGAGCAGAATGTTTCCTTGGACCTGGATGCCCGCGCCGTTGCCCGTGCCATTGCCGTTGGCTACGTTCCCAAGCGTGGAGGCTAGGCCGTTCTGGATGGTGAACCCTTGGAAGGTCACCGGGAAGCTCGGCGCCAAGGTGTTGTTGCCGGGATTGATATCGAACACTCTCCCGAGGTGCTCAGCATCGACAGTGACAAGCCCGTTGCTGGTATTGACGATGGTCAGACTGCCGCTCGCAGAAGGGTTGATGACGAATTCGCCGGCCTGATTATCGTGCTCGTTCGGTGTGCCCTCCAGGGTGATCTGATAATCGCCCGCCAGTGTAAGATTGATCGTGTTCGGACCAGGTGTAGTTGTCGTATCGACGGCCTGGATAGCGGAACGCAGCGTGATCACTCCTGCGGCTGGCGCTAAGGTATCTGCCAGGCTGTTGACGTTGTAGACCGCGGGCGCCATGCGGTCCTCGAGCAACTCCAGATTGAGCCTTGCCCGGTGGCGTTTGCCGTTGATATTGGCTTGCCGTTGCTGGCGTGAGCGGCCGTGAAACCACCGACTCATGGGTTCCAACATGCGTAAGGCTCCTTGAGGGGATTTGGGGTCTGGCAGAAGGAAGCCACAGATTCATTCGACGGGCCTCGGGCGCTCGATGGGAACCCGACGGGGGAAAGAAGGATGGTCGGGCGATCAGGCGACCGGTCGCGAACTATTCTGCAGGCTACGCATCTTCACCAATCAACTCAGACTCAACATCTTCCTCAGGTTCGGAATTGCTAGCAAGCAAATTCTTGAAGAATGTAGAGTGACGCTCTCAACTTAATTCGGCGACAAATCAGGTCCGGCTTTAACGACAAGTCTTGATCTCAAGAAGAATTCGGGAATGTGGATTGTTCGCGATGACGCGTCTGAAGACGTGAGTGCCCAGGCACTTCGCCCATGTTTCCTTCACCGGCGGATAGGTCAGGGTGAAGATGAGGACAAGAAAATGGGAAATCCAATAGTGGACACGCCCGTAGCGGCTGCAAAACCCTGAACAGGAGGCAACAGAGAGTGGCTCCTCTGTTTTCTCCGTTGCCTCCTGTTCGAATATGCTTACCTCTCAGGTTTGCTGTGGAGTGAGTTGAGCGAGAATACTGTTCTTGCGCCAGGTAAAGGCATCATTTCTTCTCTTCCTTGGCTCGCTTCGGCTCCCAGTCGAGGGTGCGTTTGTTGTCGCCGTCGCCGAGTTCGATTTTGCCCTTGATCATGTCGCCGGTCAGTTTGCCGGAGAACTTGGCGTGGATTTCGTTGCCATCCCGTTCGAAGGTAATCTCGAACGAGATGGCATTGTTCTTGACTTTGCCGTTCTTGAGGTCCACCTCGCCCAGGGGCGACATCACTTTTCCAGTTAGCTTTTCTCCATCCTGCTTGAAGGTGGCCGATATTTCCTGCTCCTGTCCGTCCGGCGTCTTGCGGGTCCATTTCCAGGTGCCGGTCGCGCTCCCCTTGGTCTTGTCTTCGGCGTGAACGCTTGCAACCACGAAGCCGAGCAGCGCCGCCAGCGCCAACATCTTCAGACTGAATGCCGCGTGAGTCTTCATGCCGAACCTCATAGAAGTTGCGAGGACCAAGCGATCCGCGGAGAAGCACGCGCTTCTCAGAACCCGGCGAGCCGGCACGGAAACGGATGGTCGCAGCGCAGGTGCCTCGGCTGATTGGAGCAGATAACCAGTTGGAAGTCAAAGGATCGCGATGGGAGGGGATGAGCCAGGCGCCAGGGAGGAAGTAGAATCCCCTCTCATTCGCCACGAATTTCCCTGAGAGCTCTGCTATGCTTTACCCGGCCCCAGGCGCCGCCAGGGTAAGTTGTTCCCCTAGAATCGCGATCGATGCGAGCACTGATTTGATCCCACCAACCGCTTCCCTATCTCCCACTGCCGCCGAACCAGTCATCGTCGTCCACGACGCCACGATTCGCTTCGGCAGTTTTACGGCAGTGGACAGGGTGAGCCTGCATGTCGGCCGGGGCGAGGTCTTTGGCTTGCTTGGACCCAACGGCTCCGGCAAAACGACATTGATCCGCGCACTCTGTGGACTGATCCCTCTGGCGACGGGATCAGCGCGGGTTTTGGGGCATGACGTTGCCGTGGAGTCAGAAGATATCAGGGCATCGATCGGCTACATGTCGCAGAAGTTCGCTCTCTACGAAGATCTGACCGCGCGTGAGAACATGGATTTTTATGCGGGCATCTACGGGCTGTCGGCTGCGTCGGCCCGCGCGCGCAAGGCCGAGCTAATCGAGTTGACCGGGCTGGAGCCTTATCTCGATCGCCGCGGCGGCCGGCTTTCCGGCGGCTGGAAGCAACGGTTGGCACTGGTGTGCGCACTCTTGCATCGACCGCGCTTGGTCTTT
>Ga0116223_10001767_pt1 | contig 21496 bp, 17 predicted proteins | sample Sb_taG_3_FD_90092 | JGI IMG/M metagenome (GOLD analysis project Ga0116223, IMG submission 90092) | Peat soil microbial communities from Weissenstadt, Germany - Sb_50d_a_PC metaG | ecosystem: Environmental > Terrestrial > Soil > Wetlands > Peat | place: Germany: Weissenstadt | collected 2010-09-21 | reverse complement strand
TGAGACTCGACCAGGAGGACTTTTACGACGCCATGGCGGAGGACTTCAATTTGGCACGCGGCATCCTGCGGGCGGTCGTGAAATGGGCGGCCGGCACACAATGAGCGATAGCGCCATTCTCGGCACTCGGCAAGCGTGAACGAGTACTCGGGGGGTAGTTCTGAGACTCAGTAAAAAACTACCCCTTCACCCTTCGTGGCTGCCAGCTTTTAGAAGGTAGCGACGATTTTGTCCCGCCGCGCAATCAACGATTTGACGTCCGTCTTGTTCAGATGTGGCCGGGTCCTCGCGAAGACCTCATCAAATTTCAACTCCTTGAGTTTCTCCAGCAATTGCCGGTCGCACATCACCAGATCCTTGGGGTCGAGTAAGCCGTTATACTGTCGAAACGCGCGGGTAAAGTCGATCCGCCAGATCTTCCAATCTTCGGTGATGAGCACATTCGTGAGGTTGGGGTCGGTGTCATAAATAAGCTGGTCGAACACCCGGATTTTGTACATCTGTTTATTCCACGCATCGGGGTCCGGCGGATGCAGGCGCTGGTTGTGTCGCATGACCTCGTCCCACTTCCACGGAATCCACCAGCTCAAAGACCCCGTCATGCCATTCCACTTCCGCTCGACATAGGGCGGAACCATGTCGTTCATCCCGAGCATTCGAGCCAACTCGTAGGCTGCGATATTGTAGTGGTAGGAATCGACGAAATTGTATTCGACGCGACCGTCGGAGAACTCCATCTTAGGTTTGTGTTCGTCCACCGGCTGAAAGGAAGCGTCATGGGTGATGGTTCCATCGGTCAGGGTAAGCCTATACGGGTTCGTGATGCCCTTCCCGCTTTGCTTGTTGGCGATGACCTTGGCATTGAGCAGAAATTGTATCTTCTGGTCGTCCGTGAGGTTGGGCGCATTGCTAAGACTCGATTGCGCAAAGGCGCAAACTGCGCCCCACAGGCATAGACACCCTAACGACATCCAAACCGACAACCGAGTTTTTTGCGGCATAAAGCAACCTCCCCCCGAGTACTTATCGTGATCGCAGATCAATTCGCGTGGCATTCATCACGACACTCCCGCTGGGGAAAGTGCCGATGCAGATCACGTCTGAGCCTTCCTTGAATTCGCTCATTTCGACGACCTTGGTCCCTGCTGTCCACTTTGTCGAACTGTCGAAGTGGATCTTCTTTTCGATAGTCCCCTTGCGCACGTCCATTGTGGAGGCATCCTTATCGATTCTGATGATCTGGCCGTGCCAACGGCTCTCCTTTGTGGTCTTAGCTGCAGCCTCCTGCCCATTGGCAAAGGTCTTGAGTTGGGCAAGCCCTACCACCGCAAATGCCGCGAAAAGCAGCATGACTACAACTTTCCTCATGGTATCCTCCTTGTTTGATTGCGCGTCCAGATGGGGCGCTTAGTTGGCCTGGCAATTATCCGCCCCCGTGAGGCTTCGCTCGCCTCGATACGACGCCAACCCCCGAGCGGCGACAGAGCGACACCGCAGCACGAGCCCGACCGGAGTATTTGTGGCTACGCTCTACGGGTTAAGATGAACTCGCAGATCAATTCGGGTGGCAGTGTACTTGCCTTTTTTGTCGGCCGTGCCTAGACAGATTACGCGCTCCTCCTCTTTGAATTCGCTGTGGTCGGCAACTTTCTTGTTGAGTTTTGTCCACAACGTCGAGCTATCCCAGTGGATTCTCCTCGTTTGGCCGTTCTTGTCGCGAACGTCCATATACATGTTGTCGTTGTCGATCCTCACGATGTGACCGTCCCAACGGATTTCTTTTGCGCTCGCAGCCGCTTTTTCCTGGCCATTAAGAACGGCGTTGTGTGAGGCAAGTCCTACCATCGCAAACACCACGAACAGTGGAATGACAATAACTTTTCTCATGCTATTCTCCTTTAATTCCGCGTCCGGCCGGCGCGCTCTTGGTCTTCTGAGCTTCCTCGCGGGTAATGCTGCAGGTACGGGCAAAGTATACAATTGTTAATCACGGAAGTAAAGCACTTTTGGGAAGGTTGAGGCGAGGCAAAGGTCGCTAGTGAGACCTCGTGCCCTCAGTCGAATGTGGAAGACGGTAGCAGCGCGCCCAGTGCACACGGCGAGAAATCCATGCGGCGCAGGAGGCCATGGAAGCAAGTGGCGCACGGTCAGTTTCCTGGCCGCTCAATCAGTCCTTGCGAGCTGCTCCGAGGCCCGGATGTCCAGAATCTGTGACGTTATGATGGTCCGATATACTGGGTGCCGGAATTCCAGGCACATGCCTCGTCCGATAAACCGTAACTTCAGCATCGTGCCGCCCCACGTCGATCCTTCGATCCTCACCTGGACGGGATCAGGACAGTATTTCGGATGGCCGGAGATCAGGTCCCGACCGCGCCCACCAATGACGATGGTGTACCCATGATGCTGCGTCTCAACTTCCAGCACCGCGCCCTCGGAGAGCCTGTCCAGGTACACGCCACCTTCCACCTCCGACTTCGCGACGTTGCGGTTCACCTCGTCACTGAAGTTGGGATGAGGCATGAACAGCTCGGGAACGGGGACTGCCGCCGTAGTATCCATTCTTGTTGCCTCTGCCTGCCTTCAGCTACTGCCTTTCCCCTGACCTCGAATCCCTGCCCGCCGGGACCCCAGCCCTTAGGGCGGGAAGTTCATGCGGCACAAGAAATATCGAGGGTGGACGGACGCTAAGGCCGAGAACGCGAAGCTGAACCTGCACGTGTCCACACCGCACCTTCCGCTCCGCCGATCACGACTCCAGGGTGGCGGTCCGCTGCGTTTGCACCCGACCAACACGCACGCCTAGCCAGCACGCCTCGCATTTGGTCGGATCCACTTCACACGGCGTCCCCCACAGCTCCTGTGGCGATTGCGACTCGATCACACCCACCCTGGAGCCATCGCGCAGAACGTGCACGAATGTGTGTCGTAGCTGATTTCCCCCCTCGCGGCTGAAATGAGCGAGGAGCGTCACTGTAATCGCTTGTCAACCCGCGTGAGGTAGAGCGTCCCTTTCTCCTTGGCCTCGGAACAAGTGATGACGTCATCGCCGTCCTTGACGTCACTCATCTGCGCAGGTTTATTCATTTCCGTCCACACCGTGCCGTCCGTGTAATGAAGGACCCTGTCCACGGTCCCCCCTCTGCGGCGCACCGTGATGGTTTTGCTGTCCTTGTTACTTCGCGTGATGGTCCCATGCCAGCGAAGCTGACCTTCCGGGCAGGTCCCTATCATGGTCTCCTTCTTTTCTTGCGCAAGCCCCAGAACCGATAGTACGCCCAAGCTAGCTAACATCACAACAACCAGCATCGTTGCAACTTTCTTCATCGATATCCTCCCATTCTTCCGCGCCGACTTGGCACGATGTCATTTCCCAGATTTGGCCAGAGTGATATGGCGCCCCTGAGTATATTCCGACCCGGGCGCCAAGTAAATAGTGCTGGAATTGTTGTGCTGGAATTGTGGTGGAATCGACCGAGGCAATTTAATGCGGCGCGGAGATCCCGTGAGCGCGGGCCGGTTCGCAAGGTGCCATTCGGAAGCCCAGTCTCGGATTAGTCCTCACTTGTCGGCTTCACGTCAGCTAAAGTGCAACTTCCTGCTCCCCGAAAGTCCACCACGAGGAAGTGTATGACGGCGAAGCATTCGCTGGGATAGATACGCCGTAGCGTCCAGTCTCGTGCGCTGTGGACGGCCGGCTTAAAGGCTGGCAGCGTCGGCCTTCCAGACCATGCCCAGGCGGCCGCCATGTCGCCCTATTTAAGAACTTGCCCTTAGTATGTCTTTTCAGCGGTACCATAGGGTGAGACAAGCCCAAGGATAGCTTGCAGTTTCGGTCACTGCCCGGTGCTTACTGCCTTATGCCGACTATTAATCACGGTGCATTCCAATCGAGGGCGTAGATATCCTGGGATCCCGCGTCGCGGAGCAGCAGCGGGGAATCATCGGGTGTAAGGCCGAGCCAGAAGCCGTAGAAGCCGGTGATTGGGAGGTTCGTCAGATCGGCCACGCGCTCCACCTTGCGGTCGCTAATGCGCACCCGAAACACCCCCGGATTGTCAGGCCCATGGAAAAAGTATATATACCGGCCGTCGGCTGACCAGTTCGGATAGGCAATGCCGTGGCCCTTCACTAGCTCCGACCATTTCCTGGTCCGGAAGTCGAAAAGGACGATGCCCGAGGAGTTTATGTGCAGGGCGGCAATGTAGCGTCCATCCCTTGACCACGCGGGACTGAAGAGCCCCCTGGATCCGGGTAGGGCAGAAACTTGGTGGGTGCCAAGATCAAGCACCCGGACGGTTGACTCAGTATCGCCCCAGTCGCCCGCGAAGGCGACCTCGCCGCCATCCGCCGACCAGTCCGGGTCATGTTGTTCATCCGGCAGGAGCTGCTGAGCGCTGCCGCCCTCGGGCGAAACCGTGTAAATCTTCTCGGGCTTGCCCGGCAAGGCAGCATGGAAAACGATCTGCTTGCCGTCAGGGGACCAGCGAGGCTCGACGGGGTGCAATGGGGGGTAGGTTAGCTGCGAAGGCTCGCTGCCGTCCGGCTTGCTGCGCCACAGGACGCCTTGAGGATACGTGACGTACGCGACCCAGCGGCCATCCCTGGAGAAGGCAAGAAACTCCGCCGAGATTCCGGAGAGGAAGGGCAGGAAGTGCCCGACCTTCGAATCGTAGCGCACCAGCGTGCCGCGCGAAGTCTGGCCGACTACAAACAGTCTCTTGCCATCCTTGCCGGGCAGCGGCGCGGACAGGCTGAGCGGACTGGAAGTCAACTGGACGGGCGTCCGGTTCGGCTTGTGGAGAAATCCTCCGGTTTCGGGCGACGCCCAGATTTGGCCCTGCGACTGGAAGACGAAGTATCTTCCATCCGGAGTCCAAGTGCCGCAGCATTCATCGGGGGTATCATGCCATCCGGCAAACAAGCGGTGCAGATTGGAGCCTTGGGCCGAAACCTCCCAGAGGGACGAGGCGCCCGTCTTGGTGTCCTGCACGGTGAATTGCAGTTCGCTCCCGTCCGGCGACCAGCTAGGCGCGGATGGCACTCCCGCTACCGTGATCAGCTTGTGGGATTCAGTCCCGTCACTCTTTGCCACGAATAGGTCACTTCCATTGACGTACACAAGCGTCTGGCCGTCTGGGGACCAAGCGCCACCAATAGTTCCGATGGTGTCTCCAAGGCGGCGAGGCGATCCACCGAGGACGGGAAGACTCCAGAGCGGTCCCCGGCCAATCTCTTGCCAATCTGAGACTAGAATGGCGGAGCCATCCGGCGAGACACTGAAGGGGTCCATGGTTTGGGATGGCGTGGAGATCACCCCAGGTTCGCCGCCGGAGATTGACATCTGGGCGATGCGCCACCGTGTGCGGTTTCCCAAGCGAAAGTAAAGCCGCGATCCGTCGGTGCCCACCAATTCCTTTGGCTCGCCGTCGTGAGTAAGCTGGACGTAGTTTGAGACGTGCGGTACAGGCAAGGGGCGCGTAAGCAGGTAACCAACAAACGCAACTGCAACAATGACCGCACCGGTCAACGCGGGCAGCCAACGCCGTACGGGCACCCCGTGTGGGTGCGCGGCTGGGATTCCCTCAGAGGCTGGGGGTAAAGGGGCAGGCAAAAGGCCTGCCCCTACGGAGGACAGGCCCGTATCGGTGTGGCGCTTCAGGCGCTTCAGGTCGGCGCACAGGTCAGAGGCCGTCTGATAGCGCGTCTCCCGGTCTTTCTCCAGCGCCTTGTTGATGATGTGTTCCAACTCGGCCGGACAGTCGGGATTCAATCGAACCGTTGACGTCGGGGCCTGGGTGAGAATGGCCGTGAAAATCACCGCGGAAGTATTGCCCGTGAAGGGCTGCCGCCCCGTCGCCATTTCGTAGAGCACCGCGCCGAAACTGAATAGGTCGGTGCGGGCGTCCAGTTCTTCTCCCCGCGCCTGCTCCGGCGACATGTAGGCCACGGTTCCCATCACCTCGCCGGGACTGGTGAGATGCTCTGGCTCGACCGATGTAGTGGGCAGCGTAGAGGCTCCCACCGTTTCCGCCACCCGCCTGGCCTTTGGTGCCAGCTTGGCCAAGCCGAAGTCCAGTACCTTCGCCTGGCCACGCTGTGTCACGAAGATATTCGCCGGCTTGATGTCGCAATGAATGATGCCCTTGGAGTGCGCGGCGTCGAGAGCGGTGGCGATCTGGATGGCGAGGTCGAGCAGCTCGTCCGTCTTTAACGGCTTGCCAGCGATGCGATGCTTGAGGGTCTGCCCCTCCAGATATTCCATGTCAATGAAGGGCTGGCCCTGGTGCTCCTCAATAGCGTGAATAGTGCAGATGTTGGGATGATTGAGCGCGGACGCAGCCTGGGCCTCTCGCTGGAATCGTTCCAGGGCTTGCCGGTCCTTGGAGAGTTCCTCAGGCAGGAACTTCAAGGCGACGGTGCGCTTGAGCTTGGTGTCCGCGGCCTTGTACACCACACCCATGCCTCCGCCGCCCAGCTTCTCCAGGATGCGGTAGTGGGAAACGGTCTGGCCGACCATGAGGCGATTACCTCACAACAAGATGCCGATGAACTCCGGAATCACGCCAGCATACGCCGCGCATATCGGCAAGTCAACGACCGCAAGTCTGTTGTTTTCCGAGAAATGGGAACATGACAGGGTCGATCAGCCCAGCCTGCTGAAGAGATTTCCCACGTAGCTTCGTTGAATTGTTGTTGATTTTGAATTGGCAAGATTCTACCCTGTATCCGGTCCTGTTGCGAAAACTGCAAGGAGGCGCTTCATGCATAAAGCACTGTTCCGTGTGAGTCGGGGCGTTGCCGTATTGTGCCTAGCGGTTCTTTCTCAAGCTGCGGCGCAGGAACCTAGTCTGAGCGAGCAAGAGATTAGGCAATTCCTGGTCGAAGCCAAGGTCATTAGCTACAAGCATACCTCCAAGGGTGTGACCTCGCCGTGGCGGCTTACCCTCAGCGACGGCAAGCTGACTCATGATGCATCTTTCCAAACCATCGACGAGACCCGAAGGAACGTGCCAATGCCGGATGGAAGGGTCGAGGCCGTATTTCGCGATTCGTACCATTTCAATATTGCCGCCTACGAACTCGCCAAGCTGGTCGGAATCGGTTACATGATCCCGGTATACGTCCAACGGAAATGGAATGGAGATACTGGCTCGTTGTCCTGGTGGGTACCGACAAAAATGGACGAGGAGACTCGCTTGAAGCACAATATCCAGCCACCCGACCGGAGCACCTGGAACAAGCAATTGAACAGAATGTGGGTGTTCTGCGAACTCGTTTATGACGCCGACCGGAATGCGAGCAACATGCTGATCACAGAGGACTGGAAACTCTGGATGATCGATTTTTCCCGAGCGTTCCGCCTAGATCATGACCTTATGAACCCCAAGCACTTGGCGATGTGCGACCGCAGGTTACTGGAAAATTTGCGTCAGCTCCAAGAGGCTGATGTCCTGGAGAAAACCAGCCCCCATCTCACCAAAGAACAAGTCAAGGCGGTGATGGCGAGGCGCGACAAGATTGTGGCCTTTTACGATAAGTGGATTGCCCAAAAGGGAGAGAAGGCCGTGCTTTACTGAATCCGGCGACCGGCTGGCAAGGGGGTTCGTGCATGTGCAGCCCTGTCGGAAGCTCGCGTATCGAGGCCCGATTGCCCATCCCTTAAGCCGCCGAGAGCCACCGTTAGCAGGATACTGAAGAACCCGTGCGGCTCGTTATTCCAAGGAGTCCCGCGTCCGCGGGACGCAGTTCACTCTTTCGGACCCATCCCCAGTTTCTTGACGAAGTGTTTGAAGATACTGACCACGATCTCCATGTTATTCGAGAGTAGGTTGTAGAGATCCTCGGCTGCAATGGAGATCGCGAAGGTATCTTGGAGGGCTTTGGCCGTAGCATAGCGCGGCTCGCGTGTCAGCACGGAGTAGAGCCCGACGGCTGCACCAGACCCCAGGATCTCTTTGATGTTCCGCTTCTCGGACGCGTGCTCGACTTTCCCCTGTACCAAAAGGTAGAAAGCGTCACCGATGTCCTCTTCCTGAAAGATGGTGTGCCCGGCGGCAAAATATGCTTCCTGCGCGATGCTCGCCAGGCAGTAAAGCTGCTCCACGCTGGCCTGGGAGAAGAGGTCAAGAGCACGGAGGAGCTCCGCCTTGCCGAGGGTGGTCAAACGGGGCTGGGCTGAGCTTCTCTCCCGGGCCAATGGACTGTAAGCCATCTCATCAGGCATAGGTGTGCCCCTCCTCGAGGCACTAGGAGGCTTTGGAAGCGGTGAACTCGGGCCAGCGATTCTTCTCAATCGCCTCCGCGGCACACTCGCGCAAAATCGGGTCGGGATTCCTCAGGCAAGCCTCCAGGATCTGCCGCACGGTTTGCGTCGGACGCAAAAGCTTGGCCTTGGGTTCGATGACCGGGAGAACATAGTCCCGCAACTTGCCCGGCAAGACGTTGTCGAGAAACTCCGCCACGGCGGCGCGCTTCAGGCGGTCGCCTTCGGCCATCGCCAGCAGCGCTGAGATAGCCGTGGTGGGAGGAAGCAGCAAGGCCAGCAGCCGAAACACACGATCCTTCCCGCGACTGAGTTTATCTTTAAGGAGTTGCTCCAGAAGGTCGTTGCTGCCGCCGTGGGGGTACAAGGCGGCCAGCGCTTGCCGACACCAAATGGTGTCTTCCGATTCCTCGCGCAGGAGCAGACCCACCTTCCCCCGATCAAAACGCAGCTCGGGGTCGAGAAGCCTTAGTTTCCCCAAGGCGCGGATCGCCCGGTAGCGAAGCAGGCCGTCGTAGTCGAATAAGCCGTCCAGGAGGATATCCACCGACTCTTGCTGGGGAAGATACCCCAAGACCAGCGGGATACTGCGGCGGATCTCGATATCTTCCGAAGGGTCCTTCAAAAGGTCCGCGAGTGTTCCCAGAATGCGGGGGCCATATTCGCGCAGACAAAGGCGGGCGTCAGGACCCCAGCGCGAATCGCGCAGCAGGGGGATTAAGAACGGCACCAACTCGCGATGCCCGGCGCACCCAGCACTCAGGATAGCCATCTTCTTCACCGCTGGGTCCGAGTGCTGGAGGAGCCGCAGATGCAGGTCCGCGGCCTCGGGATGGGGGAGGTCACCTAACGCCTCCGCAACCTCCTTCCATTGGGGGGAATCCGGACCCAGTTCCGCGGCAATCTGGTCGAGCGCGCTCTTGATCGTCCCCGGGGGAAGTCCACTCTGCTGCCGCGCCAAAGCCACGAGGGCGGACAGCCGCACGCGGAGATCAGGCGACTGGAGAAAATGCATGAGCCCCGCGCCACGTCCCCCCACCCCGCTGGCCTCGTGTGCCACACGGAGAATTGCGCTGGCGCGAACGGTTGAATTGCTGTCCTGTTTGACGCGCTCTAATAGTCCCGCCTCGGACAGAGGAGCCAATTCCACAGCTTTCGCACGCACGCGGGGCGAAGGATGAGCCATTAGATCCTGCGTAATCCATTGCGGACGGCGAAGCGTGGCGGCCATCTCGATGGCGCTCAAGACCACTTCTTCATCAGGCGACGCCAACATGGATTTCAGACTGGCAACTGACGCTTGCTCGGAAAAAACCACCCGCATGATCGGCGCGGGCAGTGGTTCGGGTCCAGCGGTGAAGATCTTGGCGACTTCCTTTCGGTATTCTGTGCGCGCCTGCCATGCCACCCAGATCCACACCGAAAGCAGGATCAGGTTGAAAATACCCACACCCAGTTGGCCCTGATGAAAAACCCTTGTTACCAGGAGAAGCGCCAGCCCACCCACTCCGTCTGCCAGGCGCTGCACCACCATGTCCGTGACCGCCTTGATTTGCGTCTTGACCGAAGGCGGTACAGGAACGTAGAGCAGTTCGGTGCTTACGCGGTCAATCGAGTAGCGGACGGTGTAATCACTTCCCTTCAGCACGCAGGCCGCCCAGAGCGCCACGGGGAAAGCCACGAACGTGACCGTTCCGAGCATTACGGCCAAGGGAAGAATAAACAGCGTCACCCGGATTCCGAGTTTGTCAACCAGGCGTGAGCCAGCGATCATCTGGAGGAGAAAGGCCCCAAGGGCAAGGAAAGCCGTGAAGTACGCGAAGAAAGCTGTGAGCTGGTCCTTGGCATGGAACGCATTCTGAGCGACGGCGTTAAATTGGAATTCCACGATTAGCGTGACGATTGCGGATAAAGCCAGCAAGCCCACAATCAGCTTCAAATAGGGAGAGGCCAGGATCGTCTTGGCAACGGCGCTAAAGGCCCTGTGGCCCTCTCCGTCTGACTTTGCCGCTTGTCCGGCTCGGCCCGTGACGCTGTAACGGCGGATCAAAACCTGGGCGACGACAATGGCCAGCAGTAAGAGCGGAATCTGGACCAACAGCAAGTTCTCCGTGCCGATCGATTTAACCAGCCGCCACCCGATCAGGCCGCCCCCGCCGCCGCCTAGAATCCCGCCATACGAAACCACGGGAAAGACCCGCCTGGCCTGTCTAAGGTCAAGAACGCTGTTGGCCACTGTCCAGACCTGGGTGGTAATGATGATGCCGAAGACGCTCGTCCAGACGTAGAAGATCCACGGCGCAGGAGCCCACTGGGAGCGCAACGCGAGCCAGAAGGCAATTATGTTGAGGAGGAAGAAGAGAAGGCAGCCCGAGATGAGCCACACCTGGCTGACTTTTGCGGCAAGACGTATGTAAATGGCGACGACAAAACCGATGACGATCCCGATAGTGATGTAAACGTAAGGGAGCTCCAACGCGCTGAACTTGTGCAGGAAGATGCCTTTGCACGCCGCCCTGATGATCGTGTAGGAAGTGAGCGCCAGCGTGAGATAGGAAAAGAGCAGGAAGACGGGAACTTCTTCTCCGCGTTCCAGCTTAAAGAAAGAGCGAAGGTTGTCCATCCGCTGGTCTCCGCGCCAGAGAGCATCCTTTGGAGTTTTGCAGACGATTCCGCCGGAGTAGATCGCCGCCCGATCTGATGCGCTCTTCGCGCGCCTTAATGCACCTCCGTCCCGAGGTTAGGAGCGCACGGCCATGCGCCCCTCCCGCATTCCGCCCGCGCCGCGGAAGCCGATCTCCGTAGGCCCGCCCATGAACTGGACTGGATTCGTACGTTCTTCAATTGCCTGAAAGGCGGCACTGCGGGTCGGCCTGCCGTCACTCAGCGTCAATCGCCAAGGCTGGTGACACCTTTGCCGGTTTGTTTGCTGATGACTTTCCCGGCGTGCGGGAGGAATTCTCTCTATCAGCGACTTTCCACTCTGCTGGGAACCGCAGTGCTCTTCTTTCCTCTGACAGCGCACCCGGCCGCTTTCCCTCCCTGCAAGAACTGCCACGCGGGAAGTGAGCCCGCTATGGAAGCTGCAGCTCGATTTCCGTGGCGTGGAACTTGCCCTTCTCATCGTAAGTGCCCAGGCAAATCACGTCTTCCTCCTCTTTGAATCTGCTCATTTTCACATCGTTCCCTCCCTGGGTCCACTTGGTCGAACTGTCATAGTAGATCTTCTTCTCGATGCCTTGCCTGCGGACCACCAAAGTGGACAGATCCTTGTCTAGCCTCACGATGCGGCCGTGCCAACGGGCTCGCTTCGCAGCGGGCGCCGTCTTCTCTTGCTTCTCCTGGGCCGTGGCTTTCTGGCTAGTGAGTCCGGCTGCCGCAAACACCGCAGCCAGCAGTACGACGATCACTTTGTTCATAGCATCCTCCTTTGATTGTGCGTCGGCATAGCCCGGAATGGCTCTCGGCGCATTCGTACCCTGGGGATTCCTCCTTATTGACACCGTGCAGAACCGGCGCCGAACGAAGCGATGCCCTCTTGGGCGGTTTCCGTTGCCTGTGGACAACGGTGGGCTTTGAGAGCAAGGGTCCGAGCACCGGCTCATCAAGTTGGAACAGGACTAGTATAGCACCGCACCCTCGCCCTCTTGGGCTACGAGCCTCTGGAAACTCTCGACGATTTTATTCCGTCGCGCCATCAACGCTTTGACTTCTCCCTTGTTCAGATGTGGCCGGGTCCTCGCGTAGACCTCATCAAATTTCAGCTCCTTGAGTTTCTCCAGCAATTGCCGGTCGCACATCACCAGATCCTTGGGATCGAGTAAAGTGTTATACAGTCGAAACGCGCGGCTGAAGTCGATTCGCCAGATCTTCCAATCTTCGGTGATAAGCACATTCGTTTGGTTTGCATCGGTGTCATAAATAAGCTGGTCGAACACTCGGATTTTGTACATCTGTTTATTCCACGCGTCCAGGTCCGGCGGCTGCAGACCCTGTTCGTGTCGCATGGCCTCATCCCACTTCCACTGAATCCACCAGCTTAAGGAGCCAATCTGGCCATTCCACCTCCGCTCGACATAGGGCGGAACCATGTTGTCCATCCCGAGCATTCGAGCCAGCTCGTAGCCTGCAATATTGTAGTGGTAGGAATCGACGAAGTTTAATTCAGTTCTACCGTCGGAGGAGGAATTCACGGGCTTGTGTTCGTCCACCGGCTGAAAGGAAGCATCATGGGTAATGGTTCCGTCGGTCAGGGTAAGCCTATACGGGTGCGTGATGCCCTTCTTGGATCCCTTGCTGGCAATTACCTTGGCATGGAGCAGAAAATCGATCTTCTGCTCGTCCGTGAGGTTCGGTTCATTCTTAAGACTTGATTGCCCAAGCGCGGAAATCCCCCCCGACAGGCAGAGGCACACTAACGCCCTCAAAACCCACGAGCGAGTTTCTTTCAGCATAAAGCGCCTTCTTTCGTTCCTTATTGTCTGCGCAGGTCGATTTGTTTGGCGTTCATCACGACGCTCCCGCTCTCGTAAGTACCGAGGCAGATCACGTCCGAGCCTTCCTTGAATTCGCTCATGTCGATGACCTTCGTGCCCTTAGCCTCGGTCCACTTTGTCGAGCTGTCATAGTGGATCGTCTTTATCATGGACTCCCTGCGAACGTCCATCGTGGATTTGTCCTTGTTGATCCTGACGATGACGCCGTGCCAACGGCTTAGTTTTGGGCCCTCAGCCGCTTTTTCCTGGCCATTAGCAACGGTGTAGTGGGAGGCAAGTCCTACCACCGCAAACACCACAAACAGTAGAATGACGATAAGTTTTCGCATGGTATTCTCCTTTGGCTGCGCGTCCGGCTAGCACGCTCTTGGTCTTTTGAGTTTCCTCGCGGGTGATGCAACAGGTACGGGCTAAGTATAGAATTGTTAATCCCCGAAGTAAAGCACTTTTGGGAACGTGGAGGCGAGGCGAAGGTCGCTAGTGAAGGCTCGTGCCCACAGTCGAATGTGGAAGACGGCAGCAGCGCGCCCGGTGCTCGCGGCGGGAAGGTCATACCGCGCAGGAGGAACCGGAAGCACGGGGAGGGGGGGGCGAGCAGCAATGTCTTGAAAACTGGTGGTTAAGGTCGGGTCGACTGCTAGAGTCGCAAATTGCTGGCTTGGAATCGCTTGCAATCAGTTATAAAGGAGATTAGAGTTGTAGGCAAGAAAAAGTCGACAAGGCATGCAATTGCGATGAAGACGAGCATACCAATTCTCATCCTGCGGACAGCTTATTTCTTGACCTTGCTCCTTATGCCGGCGGTTCACTCTAGCGCGCAGATGCGGGTTGTTGCAGTCGCCGATTCGCACGGCGCCTATCCCGAATTTGTCGCCATTTTGCAGCGAGTCGGTCTGATCGATGGCAACCGGCAATGGATCGGCGGCTCGAGCGTCCTGGTACAGACCGGCGACGTTATCGATCGCGGGAAACAATCCCGCGAGTGCCTGGACCTGCTGATGGATTTAGAGCGCCAGGCGCCGAAACAAAACGGTCGGGTGATTCCACTGCTGGGCAATCATGAAGTAATGAACATCATGGGTGACCTGCGCTATGTCGTAGCCGAAGATTATCAAGCCTTCGCGACGGAGCAGTCGGAGAAGCGGCGTGAGGAGGCTTACCGCGATTACAAGGATTTCCTCGCAAGCCACAGCTCTCATCACCATGCGGGGTATTCCGAGGACGATGCTGGGCGCCAGAAGTGGATGGCCGACCATCCGCCAGGCTTTTTTGAGCGCCATGACGCCTTCGAGGCGCAGGGCCTGTATGGGCGCTGGATCCGCAGTCACGGCGCAGTGGTGCAAGTGGGTGACGCGCTGTTTCTGCATGGGGGCCTGAATCCTGCGTTACACTTTCGAAGCGTCCAGGAAGTGAACGAGCGGGTTCGCTCCGAGATCGCCCGCTTCGATACGCTGTGGCAGTCGCTGTGCCAGAAGAAGATTATTTGGCGTTACATGAAGCTGGACGAGGCCCTCCGGCAGGTCCAGGAGGAGTGGACTTGGATTCAGGCGCGTGGCCAGGTGGAGGACCGTGAAGCCGCGCAGCAAATGCAGGAACTGTCCGGCCTTCAGAGTTGGCTGATTGTTTCTCCCGATGGCCCGCTCTGGTACCGCGGCTTGGCTCTGGAGCCGGAGGAAACGCTGAAACAGCCCGTGGAAGCGATGCTGGCACGGCTGAAGGTGCAGTACATCGTGGCCGGCCATACGGTACGGCCCAAGTTCGAAGTTTTGCCTCGCTTCGACAATCATGTCTTCCTGATTGATACTGGGATGAATAAACAGGCTTACGGCGGCCGAGGCTCGGCGTTGGAGTTCCGCGATGGAAGCGTCACCGCCTATTACACAGACGGGGAGCCGCAGGTCCTGGTGGCGCCAGCGGGCGGAGCGACTCCCCCCAGCGTCCAGCCACGATAAGAGTGGCGGCAAGCCAGAGTCATGATCAGCCACGTGCAAAGAATGTTCAACCTGCGCCGCGACGAGGCCGGCCCGGCGTCGCTGCTGTTTTTCTACCTATTCCTGGTCATTGGCGCCTACCTGATGGGGCAAGCGGTGGGTGACTCCCTGTTTTTGAGCGTCTATCCCAAGCATCTGCCTTACGCGATGATCGGGTCGGCGATAACCATCGGAGCCTTTGTCGCTGCGTACATACGGCTTTCCCGCCGGTTGCGGCTGGAGCCGCTGATTATCGCCACCCTGCTTTTCTTCGCTCTGTGCTTCGCCTGCTTCTGGTGGCTGACTTACTTCAGAGCCCGGTGGGTGTACTTACTGATTTACGTTTGCGTATATGCGGCGGGAGCGATGGGCCCGATGATGGGCTGGACACTGGCCAACTACGTACTGACCACACGTGAGGCGCGGAGGATTTTCTCTTTCATCGGGGCGGGAGCAATCCTGGGTGGAACGTTCGTGAGCTTTTTTACAGCCGACGTCGTGAGCCGCGGCCACGTGCGGCCGCAAACCCTCTTGCTGGCGATCTCCTTCTTTCTCGTGGTCTGTGCGTTGTTGGTTAGATTGTTGTTTCTGACCACGCGGCAGCGGCTGGCGGCGGTAAGTCTGGCTCCCACCGCCGGCCACAGCACTCCCAAGAATTTCGGCCAGAGCTTCAAGGTGATCCGCGACTCCCGATATTTGTCGTTGGTCACGGCACTGATCGCCATCGGATGCCTCGCCACCTGCATTCTGGGGTATCAATTCAAGCTGATTTCCAAGGCGCATTATAGCGGCAATCCCGCGGCGCTCACGGCCTTTTTTGGTCGCTTCAACGGTTATATGGGACTGGCCTCGCTGGTCTTCCAACTGGCCCTCACCGGGCCGCTGCTGCGCACCTTCGGTATCCGCGTTACTCTTTTCGTGCTTCCGGCTGCACTCATGGGCAGCAGCGTGGGCGTGCTCCTTGCCCCGACGCTGCTTACGGCGGGCCTCCTGAGAGGAAGCCACTACATCCTCCGTTACTCGCTGGACAAGTCTTCGACCGAACTCCTCTATTTGCCCGTTTCCCCCGAGGTCAAGAACCAAGTCAAGTCCTTCATCGACACTTTCGTGTGGCGGTCGGCGGACGGCATAGCGGGGCTTACGCTGTTGCTTTTTGCTAACGTGCTGAAGTTCAACCCCAGCCAAGTGGGTGTGGTCAACCTGGTTTTTCTAGCGGGTTGGATCGCCATTGCCTATGGTGCGCGCCGCGAGTATCTGAACGTCCTGCGGTTGGCTATTGAACGCCGGACCCTGGACCCGGAACGAACCGCCGCTTCGGTGTTGGACTCGACCACGATGGAGGTTCTGGCGCAGGCTGTGAAGGGGGGCGGGGAGCAGCAACTTCTCTACGGTCTGAGCCTCTTCGAAATGGGACGCCAACCGGGCTTTCATCCTGTGCTGCGCCGGATGCTGGCCAATCCTTCGCCTGCGGTTCGTCAGCGGGCCCTGCGCTTGCTCAACGACGCTGGCGACATGGAGATCCTGCCGCAGGTTGAAAAGCTGCTGGCCGACGAAAGCCTGGAGGTCCGCACCGAGGCGCTACACTACCTGGTGGTTCACGCAGGGCGCGATCCCCTCACACTTCTTAGTACGGAGCATGATTTCCCCGATTACGGACTTCAGGGTGCTGTGGTGGGTTTCTTGGCGCGCACCGGAGAGCCGGAGTACTTTGCGGCGACAGAGCTCATCCTCCGAGGCATGCTCGCACGCGACGGCCCCGATGCCGCGCGCTCGCGTGCTGAGGCGGCGAGGGTATTGGGCGTAATTCCCCCACCCTGCGGGTTGCACACCGAGTTGTTAAAGCTGTTGCAGGATGACGATTTTGAGGTATTGGAGCAGGCCCTCCTGAGCGCAGCCAAAATTCAGGGCAGCGAGTTCCTCCCCCGGATCATTGAGAAGCTGGGAGAGCCGCGCCTGAGCGGGACGGCGCGTGCCGCACTGGTCCAGTACGGCCCCCGGGCGGTGCACACGCTCCGGGACTACCTGAACGACGCCACTGTGCCGCTGCCCATCCGCAAGCAGATTCCGAAAGTGCTGGCCCGCATCCCCAGTTCCGATTCAGCCACCGCGCTGGCCGAAAGCTTGATGCAAAGCGATCCGGGAGTGCGCTTCGATGTGCTGAAGGCGCTGAACAAACTTCGTTCCCGAGATCCCGGCCTGGTGCCGCCGCGTTCCGATGTGGAAGACATGCTAAACGCTGAGCTTATGGGCTACTATCGCTCTTTCCAGATTCTGGCCGCGATTGACCCGAACGCCGGTACCGCGATTTCTGGAGTGAGATCACGGGGCGGCGAGTCGGTGCTGACGCGAGCCCTGCGCGAAAGCATGGCTTACGAATTCGAGCGCATCTTCCGCCTCCTGGCCTTACTCTATCCGCCACGCGATGTGCACAATGCTTTCCTCGGTTTGACCACGGGCACGTCCCAACGCCAGGCCAATGCCCAGGAAGTGTTGGAACACCTCTTGCAGCCGGATCTCTACCGGCGGCTCGTCAATGCGCTCGACTCGGAGATTCCCTTGCGAGAGAAGGTGAGCTTCGCCCGCCGCCTCTGCGGTTCCAGTGTGAAATCGAAGAACGAGGCCGTGCGCATCCTGCTCCACTCAGAGGACGGCTGGTTATCTGTCTGCGCACTTCACGCTATCGGCCAAGAGCGACTTATGGAATTGAACAATGAGGTGAGCCAATTGCCGCGCATGGCCGACCCTCTGTGGGTCGAGACTTGGCAGTGGGCCCTTGCACGTTTGAAAGCCACGATCCTGGCTTAGGAATCGATATGCTTACGGTAATGGAGAAGGTTGCCCTGCTGCAGACTGTCGAGGTCTTTCGATCTGTCCCCACTCAAAGCCTTGCCCGCGTTGCGGCTATCGCCCAAGAGATCGAGTACGAGGCGCGCCAGGCCCTCTACAATGACAATGAGGCTTCCGACAGCATGTTTGTTCTGTTGCAGGGCGAGGTTGCGCTGTTGCGCCCGGGACAGGAAGCAAAGAAGCTGGGTCCGGGCCAGGTGGCAGGTCTTCTGGCGCTCCTAGCCGGTGAAAGCGAGCCTGAATCGGCCATGGCCACTCAGCCTGTGCGCGCCCTGAGACTCGACCAGGAGGACTTTTACGACGCCATGGCGGAGGATTTCAACCTGACACTCAGCCTCCTCAAGGCGGTCTTGAGATGTGCGGCTGGCACACCGTGACCCCCACCGCAAATCTGAGGACATCTGTTCAAAACTATCCTGCGGCCGTACTCGGAGGCTACCTCGTGCTGGTTGCCGGGCGAGGAATCAAACACCCTCAACCCGACTTACTTCGCTGCCGTGCACTCTTGGCGACCGGCGGGTTCGGCTTGACGCAACGATCTCGATACATCAGTAAAGTACTGCCCCTTCACCTTTCTGGGCTACCAGCTTTTGGAGAATCTCGACGATTTTATCCCGCCGCGCCATCAACGCTTTGACTTCTCCCTTGTTCAGATGTGGCCGGGTCCTCGCGTACGGGCTAAGTACAGAATTGTTAATCCCCGAAGTAAAGCACTTTTGGGAACGTTGAGTTGAGGCGCTCGCGCCCGGGCTGGGAGCCCCTGCAAAGGACCAGGTGGCCCAAAGGCGTCACATGAGTCCAAAGTCGAAGGTTGAAAGGGGAAAGGTCGAGTGGAGATTGACTTCTGTTCGAAGTCAGTGCTCCCGTGGTGACTTGCCTTATAATCGAACTGCGCGACAGTGGCAGAATTGGCGGATGCGCCAGACTTAAGATTTGATTCTTAGCCATTGCGCGACAGTGCATCAAGACGCAGCCCGCCGCATGTGTCACGATTGGAGAAATTTGCCCAAGATGCCGTCGCGTCTAAAATCAGACCAGGTACAGTTCCCACGCAATCCGGTCCGGGTCCTTGAAGGCTACATATTTCTTATTGAGTGTCGGGTCCGTCTTCACTCCTGTGTTCTCAACGCCCGCCTCAGACAACGCTGTCGCTACTCTTTCGAGTTCCGCTTCCGTTGTGCAGGCTAGCGCTAAATGGTCCAGCCCGACCCGGAAAGGGTTGAAAACATCACCCTTGGGCGTAGCGGTTTCAGGACCACGCACTCCGACAGCGGTCGAGCCTGCGCTGAAGATAAAGAGTCTGTCGTCTTCCAGCAGCACAGGAAACCCAAGCGTCTCGGTGTAAAAACGCTTGGAACGGGGGAGGTCACTCGATCGCAGCGCGATGTGATGGATCCCAGGTGTCTTAATTTCGATTTTCATGCATCACTCCTTCTTTAGGGTTGTTCCTTTCTGTACTTTGGTCGTCTCAACCTTCGGCTCGATCCACAGGTAGATTTCTGGCCCGAACGTGCACGGCTTCAAGTGATAGGAAGCAGTTGAGGGCCACCCGCTTCCAGGAAGCTGGCATGCGCCTGACTGCGCCGTTGGTCGGCACGATGCAGTAGTTGCGGATAATCAGGCAGGGAGCGCAGTGATGCCAGCCACGGATCGCGGGACATAGCCGAGCCACACAGGAATCCACTGTCGATCACACTGGAAAGAACCTTAAGAGCACGCTCCCGCTCATTGATCTGCGCCAGGTGGCGTGCCGTGCAGTAGAGGCTCTCAGGATCTTTGCGCGTCAGAGGCTCTCCGACCTCGATCGCGCTGCGACATTCCTCGAAGTTGCCCTCGAGGTAAGCCCTGAGAGATTGCATGATCGCCCGAACGGAACCGCTGGCGCCACCTGCTTGCTCGCGCTCGCGGAGCCTTGCCAGGGCTGTCTGCTTGTCACCCAGCACGACCAGCGCGGCGCAGTCTAGGTAGAAGCCGCCCTTCGTGCCGTAGCACTCGATCGTCTTCTGGTAGTCCCCGAGTAGGAAGTAGGTGTGTGCGACGCTCGTGACGACGTGCGGATCAAGATGTCGGGCGCGATGGTGAGCAGCCACTGAAGCTTCCAACTCGTCACAGTACCGGCAAGCCTGAACGAGTCCTGCAAACAGGTCTGGATCGTTTCGCCGAAAGCGTGCGCGGCCAAGCAGCCTCACCGTTGCCTGCGGCGCACAGCCCTGGTCGCACTCGATTTGTGTGTACAGGTTGTGCGCGATGGCCAGATCGGGGTTGAGAGCGAACGCTTTGCGGAAAGCCTCGTCAGCCCGCTTAAGGTTCTGATCGGGATCCTCGCCGAATTTCTCGAGGAACCGGTTGACCCGCCCGAGGCGCGCCCACGCAGGCGCGTAATTCGGATCATTGTCCAGACACTGGAGGTACAGGTCGCGCGCCAGCCTCATGTTCTCGAGGGTCCGCGTGGCCGCAATTTGGTTGGCGCGAAGATAGTACTCGTACCCCGTCGCATTAGCGGGCACGTCGCGGCGGAAGACGTGCTGTTCACGTTCACTGAGAGGCAACATGAGCGAGTGCACGACGCGTTCCGACAATTCGTCCTGAATCTTGAACAGGTCCTGCATCGATGAAATGACAGTCTCAGACCAGATCATGGTGGCGCTGGGTACTTCAACCAGCTCGCACGTCAGCCGAATCCGATCGCCCGCGCGCATCACGGAGCCGGTCAAGATGGCGTCGACCTCCGCTTCGGTCGCGATGCGCTTTAGATCCACGGGGCCTTCGAAACGGGCAGCCAAGAGACTTGAGCGGACTATGACGCTGTCAATACCTGAAAGCGAATTGCTGATCGCGTCCGGCAAGCTGTAGGCAAGAAAGTCCGTCTCCTCGTCTCTTTTTAGCAAGCGAAACGGAAGGGCAATCAAGCGTATCACAGTCCGGATTTGCGCAGCCTGCGCCGTGCTGCCCGATAGAGACACAGCACTTACCGCGTCGAGCATCTCGCGAGCCGTGCTGTAACGGTCCTCGGGGCGCTTGGCAATCGCCGGACGCAGTACATGATCGAGAGCTTCGATTTCCCGAGATCCACTGAGCAGGGGGGGGTCGTGATGCAAAACCTCATACAGGACATTGACCCAGGAGGCGCCGTTGAAGGCGCGCCTGCCGATGAGCATCTCATAGAGAATGCAACCCGCGGCGAAGATGTCCACTGCCGGACCGACTACTCCACCGCTGGCCTGTTCCGGGGCCATGTACTGGGGAGTACCAACGATCAGCCCGGGGGCGGTTAAAGCTGAGGCGGTCTGGTCCGCATCGACTGCTAGACGAGGGATAGTGGAGCGTGCCAAACCGAAATCGAGCAGCTTGACCCCGTGCGGGGTCAGGAAAACATTCGAGGGTTTAAGATCCCGGTGCACGATTTTGAGATGGTGCAGCGCTTCTAGTGCCTCTAGGATTTGTCGCTCAATACTGACGACCTCTGGCGGGATGATCGGGCCGATCGTGATACGCTGCGCGAGCGATTGGCCTTCAAGAAGCTCAAGCACCAGGAACAGATCCTTGTCGTCTTCGATGACATCGAAGATTTGGCAAATCCCCGGATGACTCACGCACGCCAGTGACCGCGCTTCGCGCCAGAGCCGGCTCCTGGCATCTCCGCTTTTGGATGCTTCGCGGACAGTCTTGATGGCTACCGCCCGTCCGAGGCGCTCATCCCAGCCCTCGTACACTATCCCCATCCCACCCTCTCCGATCTTTCGCCGGATCTGATAGTGACCTACCTGAGCGCGAATGGCGGTCTGACTGGGGGACTCCTCGGCCATAGGGAAATTTCCCTCCCGCACCTACACCTGAGAATCGTAGGCGCGGTCTGACATTAAGTCAATCGGAGGTGTGGCCGCCACAATCCGACGATACGGTGCGGCAACCCGAGC
>Ga0116223_10001762_pt1 | contig 21549 bp, 20 predicted proteins | sample Sb_taG_3_FD_90092 | JGI IMG/M metagenome (GOLD analysis project Ga0116223, IMG submission 90092) | Peat soil microbial communities from Weissenstadt, Germany - Sb_50d_a_PC metaG | ecosystem: Environmental > Terrestrial > Soil > Wetlands > Peat | place: Germany: Weissenstadt | collected 2010-09-21 | reverse complement strand
TCTTGCGTGTCCAACTTCGCAACACCGCCTCTTCCTGCTCCGTCAGTCGTATCCCGGCGTTCAATGATCGGGCCATGCCCGATTCTACATCTTAACTGTTATTTCTGCAAGTAAGTACTAGTTTGGATTCTGGCATTTGCGCTACTTGGCAATTGGAGCCAGCAGGGGACTGGGCATCAAGAGAAGTCTATCAACCGGAACGCTTTCGCCTTTACGGAAGGAACGCAAGAATCCAGGTTGTTGCGGATCGGTTCGAAACAGATCATAGACAACGGCTGTGCAAAGCCGCGCGGATTCGTCAATTGTGGACCGATAGGCAACGCAAACGATGATCTGGATCATGTAGAACACGCCACCGATAGAGCATTCCTCAATGTCCGTAGCGAGGGCGGGGATATTCCATGGTTGGACGAGGGGCGCACTGCCAGGAAAAAGCATGGAACCAAAATTCACAGAGGAAAGGGCAACTCTCTCATTCGATATCCTTTTCAGCTCTTCCACAATGTTCGGCTTATCCATACGTGGCAAATAGATAACCGGATGTATATCGATCCCGATTGCGAGGCTTCTGCCAACATTGGTTACCTCCGCAAGAAGCTGGATGCGGGTTTCTGTATCTCCGACAGTCAGCGGGCCGAACGTTTTGAGGTTGACGGAGAGCCACGGTCTTTCAGTAACGGCGAGTTGTTTGGCTGCCTGTTTTCTGGCTTCCTGCATCTCTTTGAGTTGTCCATCCATCAGAAGAGCTTGCTTTTCAATCTCTCTAAGAGTTCGCATGGCAGCATTCACACCACGCCAGCCAACCCATACCAGAAGGCCAGTGAACAACGCAGCAGCGCCTGTGAAGAAGAGCGTCCATCCCTCGATGCGCGCTGTGTGCTCTCTATCTGCCTTTGCTTCGGCGGACTCTGCCTCGCTTTTGGCCCTGGAGTGAGTTTCAACAATAACTGGGGACGCCTCTGTGCCTATTTGGGGTTGGGAAGCTGTGAGATTGGTCTTCTGTTTTGGGTTCTGAGCAATGTCTTTCCCCACACCTGGGGGTTGCCCCCACAGTGGTTGCCAGCAAAATGGAATCCATGCCCACAGGACTACCGCCAGTATTTTCCGCATGGAGAAAATGTAACACCCCGGTTTGAGCCGGGGTTCGCGCCGGTGGCAGTCTCTGTACGGATGCGTCAACGCAGATTTAGCGCACTACTAAGACGCCCGTGGGCTTCCCGCGGCGGTCTCGGCGATGTACAATCTTCTGAGTCCCAGTTGGGGGGCTTTTGGGCGCGTTTCAGGACAGTTTGGGCGCGCTTCTGGAGGGAGAGGCTCATGCGTCTGTGGCTGCGTGGCGGATTGTGGTGCATCGCGATCTTGATGCTGTTGGGGACGGCGGCCTGGGGAGCGGGGGCCGCTTCGTGCTCCGATTTGGCCAAGGTGGCGCTTCCGAATACGAGCATCACGATGGCGCAGGTGGTTGCGGCGGGCGCGTTTCAGCCGCCGGCTGGGAGCCAGAAGGCCAAGGGTCCGATTCCGTTTCTGGATCTTCCCGCGTTCTGCCGCGTGACGGCTACACTTGCGCCTACGCCGGATTCCGATATCAAGGTGGAGGTGTGGTTGCCGCTCGAAGGCTGGAACGGCAAGTATCAGGCGGTGGGCAACGGCGGATGGGCCGGCGTCATCGGTTACCCGGCGCTGGCGACGGCGGTGCGGCGAGGCTACGCTGCCAGCGCTACCGATACCGGGCACGTGGGCGCGACCGCCAGCTTCGTGCCGGGGCATCCGGAGAAGCTGAACGATTACGCTTACCGCTCGGAGCACGAGATGACGGTGCGGTCGAAGTCGCTGATCGAGGCGTTCTATGGGAACCGGATCAAGTACTCGTATTGGAACGGATGCTCGACGGGCGGGAAGCAGGGGCTCACGGAGGCGCAGCGGTATCCGGACGACTTCGACGGGATCATCGCGGGCGCGCCGGCCAATTACATGATCCATCTGCATGTGTGGTCGGTGTATGTGGCGCAGGCTACGCACAAGGACGCCGAGAGCGCGCTGCCGGCGGAGAAGTTGTCGCTGTTGCACAACGCGGTGCTGGAGGCTTGCGACGCGCTGGACGGCGTGAAGGACGGGATCATCGACGATCCGCGCAAGTGCCACTTCGATCCGGAAGTGCTGGCTTGCAAAAACGGCGATGGAGCGGCGTGTTTGAATCCTTCGCAGGTAAAGGCGGCCAAGCAGATTTATGCGGCTCCGGTGAATCCGCGGACAAAGAAGGTCGTCTTCCCGACGATGATGCCGGGCAGCGAGCTGGGTTGGACGGCTCTGGCGGGGCCGACGCCGGCTTCGGTGGCTACGGACACGTTCAAATATTGGATCTTCAATAAGCCGGATTGGGATTTCATGACGCTGAATCTCGACAAAGACGTGGAGACCGCGGACAAGATCGACAATCATCGCAACAACGCCATCGATCCGAATTTGAAGCCGTTTTTCGCACATAACGGGAAGCTGTTGATGTATCACGGCTGGAGCGATCAGTTGATCGCGCCGGAGAACAGCATCAATTACTACTCGAACGTGGTGAAGACCGTGGGCGCGTCCAAGGCGGCCGATTCCGTGCGGCTGTTCATGGTGCCCGGCATGGCGCACTGCGGCGGGGGCGAAGGGCCGAACACGTTCGACCAGGTGACGGCGCTGGAACAGTGGGTGGAGCAGGGCAAGGCTCCAGAGACCATGGTGGCGTCGCGGACTCGGGCTGGCCAGGTGGATCGCACGCGTCCGCTGTGTGCGTTTCCGCAGGTCGCGAAATACAAAGGCAGCGGAAGTACGGACGACGCGGCGAATTTCAGTTGCGTGGTGCCGTAGGAAGAAGAAGACAGAAGTCAGAATACAGAAGACAGAATACAGAAGTCAGGATGGGAGGCTGGTGATGAGAACAGGGTTTGCATTGCTGTTGGCGATCGGTGCGCCGGTGTTTGCGGCTTCTTGCGAAAGTCTGGCTTCGCTGGCGCTGCCTGCTGCTACGGTTACTTCGGCTCAGGTGGTGGGGGCTGGCGAGTTCAAGGCTCCCGGGAATCAGAAGGGTAAGGGCGGGAATCCGTACGCCAGCCTGCCTGTGTTTTGCCGCGTGGCGGCTACGCTGAAGCCCTCTAACGATTCCGATATCAAGATCGAAGTGTGGCTTCCGATGGCAGGATGGAATAACAAGCTCCAATCGGTGGGCAATGGGGGCTGGGCTGGTGTGATCAGCTACCCGGCTTTGGCCGATGCGGTGCGGGAAGGCTACGCGGCTGCTTCCACGGACACTGGGCACGTGGGTGGTAGCGGGAGTTTTGCGCTCGGGCATCAGGAGAAGTTGATCGACTTCGGCTGGCGTTCGGAGCATGAGATGACTGTCAAGGCCAAGGCCATCACGACCGCATTCTACGGGAGCGCGCCGAAGTTGTCGTATTGGAATGGATGCTCGACGGGCGGGCGGCAGGGCCTCAAAGAAGCGCAGATGTTTCCGGACGATTACGACGGGATCATTGCGGGGGCTCCGGCGAACCGGACGGCCATATCGCTGTGGATCGCGTTTGCCGTGCTCAAAGACAAAGAGAGCTATATTCCGCCCGCGAAATATAAGGTCATTCACGAGGCGGCGCTGGCGGCTTGCGACGCTAAGGACGGCCTGAAGGACGGATTGATCACCGATCCCACCAAGTGCGACTTCGACCCCAAGGTTCTGCTGTGCAAGAACGGCGATGGACCGTCGTGCTTGACGGCCCCGCAGGTGGAGGCGGCCAAGAAAGTTTACTCGCCGGGGAGGAATCCGCGCACAGGGCAGGAACTGTTCCCGTCGCTGGTGCCGGGGAGCGAACTCGGCTGGGGCATTCAGGCTTTAGGCCCGGACCCCTCGGCGAACATTTGGGACCAATACAAATACGTCGTGTACAAAGATCCGAATTGGGATTGGCGGACTTTCGATTTCGACAAGGGCATTGCCAAGGGCGAGGAGCCGGACAATATCGTGATGAACGCGACTGATTCGAACCTGAGCAAGTTCTTCGCCCACGATGGCAAGCTGCTGATGTATCACGGGTGGTCCGATCCGAACGTCTCGCCGCTGAACACCATCAAGTACTACAAGAGCGTCGCCGATACCATGGGCGGCGCATCGAAGGTGTCCAACAACATCCGGCTGTTCATGGAGCCGGGCATGGGGCATTGCGGAGGCGGCGAAGGTCCTAACGTGTTCGACAAGGTGACTCCATTGGCACAATGGGTGGAACAGAAGAAGGCGCCCGACGCGCTCATTGCGTCGCATAGCACGGACGGGAAAGTGGATCGCACACGTCCGTTGTGCGCGTATCCGCAGGTGGCTAAGTACAAGGGCACTGGTAGTATTGACGACGCGGCGAACTTTGCTTGCGCGTTGCCGTAGGGAGGATGATTTTATGAGAAAGACTACGTACCGCTCGCTAACGGTCGCGGCTCTGATTACGGCGGGTGCGCCGCTGTTCGCGGCTTCCTGCGAAAGCTTATCGATGTTATCGTTTCCTGACGCTACGATCACCTCCTCGCAGAGTGTCGGAGCGGGGGAATTCTCGGCGCCTGCGACCGGGAAGGGCAAGGGCGGAGGCAATCCGTTTGCCGGCCTGCCGACGTTCTGCCGCGTCCAGGTGACGATTAAGCCCTCCTCCGATTCGGACATCAAGGTCGAGCTGTGGCTGCCGGCTTCGGGCTGGAACAAGAAGTACGAAGCGAACGGCAACGGCGGCTGGAGCGGATCGATCACGCCGGCCACGCTCGCGGCGGGCGTGCAGCGGGGATACGCGACCGCCATGTCCGACACCGGTCACGAGGGCGGGAGCGCGAGCTTCGCGCTGGGGCATCCGGAGAAGCTGATCGATTTCGGGTATCGGTCCGTGCATGAGATGGCGATGAAAGGCAAAGCTATCATCAAAGCGTTCTATGGCGAAGATCCGAAGTATTCCTACTGGAACGGATGTTCGGCCGGCGGGCGTCAGGGGCTGATGGAAGCGCAACGGTACCCGGCGGATTTCGACGCCATCGTGGCGGGCTCGCCGGGGTTGAACTGGACGGGGCGCTCCATGCAGGCGGTCTGGATCGCCCAGGCCACGCACAAGGACGAGGCCAGCTTCGTGCCCAACACGAAGTTTGCCGCGATTCATAACGCCGCGCTCGAAGCTTGCGACGCGCTGGATGGAGTGAAGGACGGCGTGATCGATAATCCCACGCGCTGCCACTTCGATCCTAAGACGATCGAGTGCAAGGGCGCCGATGGACCCACTTGCTTGACAGCGCCGCAAGTCGAGACGGTGCGGAGGATTTATAGCGACGTAATCAACGTCCGCACCAAGCAGGAAGTATTTCCCGCGCACGAACCCGGAAGCGAATTGGGTTGGAATACCATGGCCGGCCCCAATGCTTTCGGCCTAGGCACGGACATGTTCAAGTTCGTGGTTTTCAAAGATCCGAATTGGGACTACAAAACTTTCAACTTCGATAGCGACGTCGACGCCACGTTGAAGGCCGGCGCCGATTTGAACGCGATGAATCCGAACATCAAGCCGTTCCTCGACCGCGGCGGGAAGATGATCCAGTATCATGGCTGGGCCGATCCGCAGATTTCGCCGCGCAGCAGCGTGGAATATTACAAGTCCGTGCTTGATTCGCAGGGCGGCGCGAGCAAGGTGATGGGTTCCTACCGTCTGTTCATGGAACCCGGCATGGCCCATTGCGGCGGCGGCGACGGGCCGAATACCTTCGACATGTTATCGGCGGTGGAGCAGTGGAAGGAGCAGGGCAAGGCTCCGGACCAGATTCTTGCCTCGCACATGACGGCCGGAAAAGTGGACCGGACGCGTCCGCTGTGCCCCTATCCGCAGGTGGCCAAGTACAAGGGCACGGGGAGCACGGACGAAGCGGCGAACTTCGCCTGCGCCGCGCAGTAGAGCTTATCGCGATTGCGGAAATCCCAGGTCGACTTTGCTCGTCCCAGGGTCGGGCCAACGGCTGGTGACCACCTTGGCGCGCGTGTAGAACTGCACGCCTTCGGGGCCGTACATGTGCAGGTCGCCGAATAGCGACGATTTCCATCCCCCAAAGCTGTAATAGGCGACGGGCACCGGGATGGGCACGTTGATTCCGACCATGCCGGCGTCTACATCGAACTGGAATTGACGCGCCGCGCCGCCGTCGCGCGTGAAGATGGCCACGCCGTTGCCGTAGGGGTTTTCGTTGATCATGCGCACGGCTTCTTCATAGGTGTTCACGCGGGCGACGGCGAGCACGGGGCCGAAAATCTCGTCGTCGTAGCACTTCATTCCCGGGCGGACGTGGTCGAGCAAGCTTGCTCCGAGGAAGAAGCCGTCGTTGTGGGACACTGGGTCGGCGCGGCCATCTACCGCTACAATGGCTCCTTCTTGCGCGGCGTTGGCGACGTAGGACGCTACGCGGTCGCGATGCTCGCGCGTGATCAGGGGGCCCATGTCGTTGCCATCTTCGAGGCCTGGGCCGATCTTGAGTTTGGCCATGCGATCGCGGATGGCGGCGATCAGCGGATCGGCGGCGCTGCCTACCGCTACCGCCACCGAAATCGCCATACACCGTTCACCCGCCGATCCATACGCAGCCGAAACCGCCGCATCCGCGGCCATGTCGATGTCGGCGTCGGGCAACACCAGCATGTGATTTTTCGCGCCGCCCAAAGCTTGCACGCGCTTACCGTTGCGCGTGCCGGTTTCGTAGACGTAGCGGGCGATGGGCGTCGAGCCGACGAAGCTGATGGCTTTGACATCGGGGTGCTCGAGCAGGCGGTCGACCGCGACTCTATCGCCTTGCACTACGTTGAAGACGCCGTCGGGGAGGCCGGCGCGCTGGAGCAGATCCGCCATCAGGAGACTGACCGAAGGGTCGCGTTCGGAGGGCTTCAGGATGAAGGTGTTGCCGCACGCGATGGCGTTGGCGAACATCCACATGGGAACCATCGCGGGAAAGTTGAAGGGCGTGATGCCGGCGACCACGCCCAGAGGCTGGCGGATCTGGTACACGTCTACGCCGCGGCTGGCCTGCTCGGAGAAGCCCCCTTTGAGGAGATTCGGGATGCCGCAGGCGAACTCGATGTTTTCGAGGCCGCGTGCTACTTCGCCCATGGCGTCGGGCAGAGTCTTGCCGTGCTCGAGCGTGATCAGTTCGGCGATGCGGCGGCGGTTGGCGTCGATCAGCTCGCGCAGCTTGAACAGGATTTCGGAGCGGCGCGAGAGCGCGGTCGCGCGCCACGCGGGGAACGCCTGACGGGCCGACTCAACGGCACGGTCCACTTCGGCCGCGCTCGCGAAACCGACGCGCGCTTGCGGTTGGCCGGTGGCGGGGTTCCAGACTACGCCCGAACGGCCGGACTCAGAAGCCACCGGGCGGCCGGAAATCCAGTGGTCCAATGTCTTAATCGATGTGGTCTTAATCGATGCGGAAACGTCAGCGATTGCCATACCTTACCTCAATGGATTCCGCGCTATCGCCCGGGTTGCGGACCCGCGCCTAGATGATTGCGATCAAGATTATTCTCGTCACACGCGTACTCCAGGGGCTGCTGGCCAGGGGGCATCGTGGTGAAAACACGCCTGAACGTCCATGGCTTGGTGTAGAATTTGGGATCTTCGACGGTCACATCGTGCGCCAGGTGGTCCCAATCGGTGCGGGTCCAGCGTTCGACCACGTGCATGGCGTCGCTGTGCGGGTGCGCGTCGTCGTCCACCCAGCTCAGATAATCTTTAAAGCCGATCACGTCGATCACCAGCGAGTCGCCTTCCCAATGTCCGACACCATTGCCAAAGAAAGAGTCGGGAAAGTTTTTCGCACGCGGGCTTCCGTCAATGGGGATGGATCGCCAAGCGGTCATCAGTTCGTACAAGAACGCGAGGCGATGGGAGCTTTGGACGATCTCGAAGGGCACTCCGCTGATACTGGCGCGCGGGACTCCGGCGAACAGGCAGAGGCCTTCCGGATTCTCGGATTTCGTAATGTTGTAGTCGTACGCCGCTTTGCCGGCCGGCGTAAATTGAGGGCCGCCGGTCGAATCGAACATATTGTGCATCAACGGGCCTTGCCAGAATCCGGAGAGGTCGGGCTTGCCGTCGGCGGTGCGCGGAGTGGGACGGGGTGGAGCGGCGTTCTTCGCAGGCTGGGCTATCGCAGGCAACAGCACGACCCACAAAACGGCCGCGGAACGAAAACAGGCGTGTAGGCGGTTCACCGTACGATTATTCCACGCCGGGGAATGGATTGCACCAGGTGGGTAGTGCGCCAAATCCGCGCCCGCTATTTCTTCGTGGCCGGAAGAATCCAGGGTGCGCCTGGGTTCTTATGCCGGATGAAATGAAAAGCCAGCGCAACTCCGCAGCCTAAAGCGATGACGGCAGGAACCACGTACCACAACACCGGAATGCCGATGAGGATGATCGACACCATGCTGAGGGCGATAATCGCTCCCCCAATGCCTCCGCTAACCGGTATTTTCGAGATGTTGATTTGAGGATTTGGCGTCAGGTCACTCATAGTGCACCTTCTGCCCTTAACCTATCACGTTCACGCTTCCGGCGCTTCTCGGAGGCTCTACCGAGGAGGAGACGGGGAGTGTTGCTCCCGCCCGCGGCCCCGCCCGCGCCGCCCCGCCTGGCGTCGCCACGAGTGGCGACGTGGCACGCATTAGTGCGTGCTCTACGGGCTCTAGAAGTTGAGCTTCGCGCCGATCTGCAAAATCCGCTGGCTACCCGCGCGAATGCTGTTCAACGCGCCGAAGCCGAACCGTCCGCCGGTGCCGCCAAGCTGGGTGGGCAGATTGGTAATCTGACCGGCCGAATTGAACGTGATGGCGGTGTTGAGGCCGCCCCACTCGGTGTGGTTGAAGGCGTTGAAAGCTTCCAGACGAAGCTGAATGCGGGCTTTCTCCTTGATGGAGATGTTCTTGAACAGGCTCATGTCCCAGTCCTGGAGACCCGGCCCGCGCAAGCGGTCGTATCCGGAATCGAGGCCCACGCTACCCTTGGCCGCCGGAGCAAAGCAGGAGGCGCTGAGGTAGGAGTAGATCGAAGCGGCCGTCTGCGGGTTGCAGGTGAAGACCACGCGCGGCGCAACGTCTTCGCTGCCCGTGATCTCCCGGTTCAGGGTCGTCGCGCCGATGCCGGAGACGCCGTAGGTGACGTTGACCGGAGCGCCGCTGGAGATGCTGGTCAAACCGGAGAACTGCCAGCCGTTTAGAACCAGTTTAGACACCGGGTTGGCCAGGAAGCCCTGCTTACCCACACCCGGGAGATCGTAAATGTAGTTGAGCACGAAAGAATGCGTGCGGTCCTGGGGCGTAGGACCGTAGCCGGCCGCTCGGGTGTTGTCGATGTGGCCGACGTTCACTCCCAGGGACTTGGACCAGGTATAGGCGGCTCCCAATTGCACCCTTCCGACGCGCCGGTTGAGCGCGGTCTGCAGCGAGTTGTAGTTATTGTTGGTTCCCCAGGTATAGTCGGTCGCGGCGGTGTATCCGGCATACGGACGATACATGTTCACCGGAAGGTTGGTGGTGCCGTCGAACTTCGGAGTAGTGGTGGGGTCCTGACTATAGGGCTGCCACGCGCTGCCCAGGGGAGCCAGATTGAAGGGCTGCGCCAGCCAGAGGTGCCGAGTTTGAGTACCCACATAGGACACATCGGCAAACAGGTGCCAGGGGAGCTGGCGCTGGATGCCGGCGTTGTAGTTGTAAACCGTGGGGACGTGGCCATCCGAGGAAAGCTTGTTGAGCCCGTTGGGGAAAAAGGTTCCGGCGGAAGTGGCGATGTTGGCCACGTTGCCGTAGTAGAGTGTCCCGGTTCGCAGGTTGGGCGGATTGGTTGTGTAGTTGCTGGTGATGCCGATTCCAAAGGTAGCGACGCGCTCGTAGAAAATGCCGCCGCCCAGCCTGAATACGGTCTTGTCGTTGATCTGATAGGCCAAACCAAACCGGGGTCCCCAATGCGCGCCGCGGTCCTCCATTAGACCCTGTGGTGTTCCGTTTTGGCCGGACTCAACCAGACCGTTATTGATGTTTCCGGAGCCAGGCACAATGGCTCCTATATAAAGAGCCGGCAGGATCTGTCCGGTGAGGGGGTTGAGGGCTTGGCGGTTGGGGCCGGAAAACGCGCCGTATGGTTGATAGTAGGTGACGGCTTGCTTGGGATCGTACGTAAAGTAGTTGAAATTCGACATCAGGCCCAGGCTGTCGTGAAAGGGCTTGATGAAGTTGACGCGCAGCCCGTAGTTCAGGGTGAGGCGGCTGCTGACCTTCCAGGTATCCTGGCCGTAGAATTCGAAATTCGTGTAAGGGTAGTTGGGGAGGGGGTCCTGGTTGATCTGCTGATAGCTCAGAAAATCTCCGAGCAGAGCGTTGGAAAATCCCCAGTTGGTGTCGCCCGGGTTATTGGAATCGCGGCCGAAATCGATGGTGGCGTTGTACGGCTTGAAGGCGTTTTCGGTCTTCACGGCGTATTCGTAGTAGAGACCCGCCTTGATCGTGTGTTTGCCCAGAGTCTTCGAGAGATTGTCGATGTAATTCCACACCGGGTTCCGGTTGTGGTACGGAGTGCCCGCGAAGCTGGTCATCGCATCCGTTAACGGCGCGGTAGGCGAAGGCACACCGCTGAAGTTGAAGTTCGGAATCACACCCGAAGTGTTGGCATCCGGGTACAGCAGAGGAATGTTGACATTGGAAACATTCCGGTAATAGGGGCTGCCGGCGACCGGCGCATTGCCGGGGATTCCGTTCACGGTGTAGCCGAACTGAAACTCGTTAGTCAATGTCGGGTTGATAAGGGTGACCACGTTGGTGGTAAACGACCAGCCGTAGGTGGGAGCGAAGAACGGAGTGAGCCCCAGGTTGTTGCCGGTGTCGGCGCGGCCGTAGGGAACATTTTGTGTCTGCTTGCTATCCAGGCCGCGAAAGAAGATCCTCCACTTGTCGCTGAGATTGTAATCGACCCGATAGATCTGGTCGTAGGACGGCTGGCTGGAGGGAACCTGTGACTGATAGTTAAAGCCGGCTTGGCCGGCCACGTTGGGCAGCGGCAGCCAGTTCAGGGTAGCGGGACCATAGGGACTGAAACGCGTGGCAGGAATCTGGCCGCCCGCGAACGGCAGCCCTTGCGGGCTGGCGGAAGAGCGAGTGTTTGGATCGTAGATGGTTTGCAGCGTGCCCGAGGCGTCGCGGGTGTTCGAAAAGTCCCCTATGCGTTGGGCCGCCGTGGGAACCGTAATCTGATGCAGCGTGCCCGGAATGATGTTGTGGTTCCACTCCTGCGAAATGAAGCCAAAGAGCTTGTCCTTGTTCTTATTCAACTTGCCGGGGATGTAGATGGGGCCGCCGAAGGTCCACCCGGCGTCCATATAACGATACAACGGGAAGGGCGCGGCTAGGGTGCCGTTCGAAAGGACGGGTTGGGCGTTGTTGGTGAAGGTGTTGGCGTTCATGAACTCGCCGCGCTTGAACCAGTAGCCATTGCCGTGAAAATCCTTGGTGCCGCTCTTCGTGACTACCTGCACCTGCGCGCCGTCGTTGCGGCCGAATTCCGCGGTTTGGGCATTGGTGGACACTTTGAACTCGGCGATGGCGTCCATGCTGATGCGGTACGCGAACTGCTGGTTTACGCCGATGTCGGTGACGTTCTGGCCGTCCAGCGTGAAATTGTTCTGAGCCGTGCGGCCGCCGTTAGCGTTCACGTCGCCGGTGCCGCTATCGGCGGCGATCCCGGGAATGGTTTTCAGAAGGCTGGTGTAGTTGCGGCCGTTAATTGCGATATCCACCATCTGGCGGCCGGTGACCACGCCGGAACGCTCCGCGTTTACCGTTTCCAGTTGGATCGCGTTGGCTTCCACGTTCACCGTTTCGCCGGTGGCGCCGACTTCCAGGGAGATGGGCGGCAGGCCCAGGCGATCGCTTACGTTGACGGTGATGGTGGACTGGGTGTATTTTTTGAAGCCCATCACTTCCACCGTCACCGTATACGTGCCCGCCAGCACGGGGGTGAAGACGAAGGCGCCTTCTGGATTCGTGTTCACCTGGCGGGTGGACGCCGCGCCTTGGGCGTCGTTAGTCAAGGTGACTTTCGCGTTCGGAATCACCGCACCCTGCGGATCCTGCACCACGCCGCTGATCGACCCGGCGATATTCTGCGCCCATCCAGCCGCGGCCACGCCCAACAGGCCGATCAAGACAAGCAAAAACAGGCGCGCTCCCGCGCCTCTCGTGATCGAAAGCATATTCGTAGACCCCCTCTTCAAATCTCACCCTGAAGATGCAAGACCGCTAGAGACACTGAAAGATCAGTACCAGGGGAAATACTATGTCAGGCTGGTTACTGTGTCAAGGGCGAAGGGAGCGTTGCCAGTCGAAATGAGCTTTTCGGCATAGCGCAACGCGGCTCGTAGGCGGCAACGAAGACGTGACCATGCGCCGTCTGCGCAAACTCTGGGAGTGGCAGACAGTCGCCCGTTTTGCTTTCCCCTTCCCGCGCCCCCACAGCGAGTTCATATACTACCTCGACAACACCCAGACTCTGGACTTGCTGGTTCAGCACGCCCGCTTGACCGAGATCCATCCCCAGATGGAGGAAGAGCTGAGGCTGAACCGCGAGGCTGACTACGCCACGGCCGCCATGCGCGGCCAGCACATGAAGCTCGGATTCCTCCAACACAGCCTGATGATTTCCCGCTTCCACTTCATGCTGGAAATGGCCAGCCGTAAAGGGAACAGCCAGGCGCAGCTAGGCCCGTGGTGCCACGGAGCGGAACTTCGAGGCCACAAAGTTGAAGTGCCGGAACTGATCTCAAGCAGGGTTTCCGGCAGCAACGAGTACGTCTGGCGCGAGCATGACAACCGCACCCAAAGGCTTCCGGTGGAGCCGGACGCCGTGTTCAGCCTGCGCTTTCCCCAGCGCACCCTTGACCGGCAGCTTGCCCATTTCTGCTACGAGGCCGACCGGGGCACCATGCCCATGACGGACATGATGAAAAAGCTCCGCGCTTACTTCCACTTCATCAAGCGCCAGCAGAAGCACAAGGAAGCTTTCGGCGTCCATCCCATCCGCGCCGTGCTCATCGAGACCACGGACGAGCCGCGCGCCCGAAAACTGATGGAGCTTGCCCAGCACCCCGCCGTCGTAGGCGGCGGTAGGCGATCGTCGCTGTTCTGGTTTGCCATCTCTCCCCTGTTCAGCGCTTCAGACGCTCAAGGCGATAAACCGCCCTACCTGACACAGCCTGAGCTGGTCCTGGATCGGCTGTGGGCCACGCCGGACACTGTCCGCCATTCGCTCACGGACGCGGAGAATTCAATGGAACACGCGGCTTGAAAGGTCTCCCTGGCCTTGACGAAACTTCCACGTTTGCTATGCTTCCGCTGTAATCCTTAACGCAACTCCCTCTATGCGCAAGCTAGTCTACAATCAGAGCAAGCAGCCTATGTCTGAGCATCGTTACACCGTACTGTTTGAACCGGCGGAAGAAGGCGGCTACGTCGTTACCTGCCCGGCCCTGCCCGGTTTGGTGACTGAAGGCGATACCCTGGACGAAGCACGCGAAATGGCGCGAGACGCCATCCGCGGCTATTTGGAGAGCCTACACAAGGACGGCCTGCCACTGCCCGACGACATCAAACTTATGTCTGACCCGGTCAAGGAGGAGGTTGAAGTTGCCCTTCCTTGAAGGCCGGCATGAGCCAACGCTTACCTGCGATCAAACCCAAAGCAGTCATCCGCGCCCTGCAACGTGCGGGTTTTTTCGTTCACCATACCTCGGGCTCGCATTACATCCTCAAGCACCCCGCCCGACCCGAACTGCGCGTGACCGTGGCCCTGCATAACAAGGATCTCAAGCGGAAGACGCTCGCTTCGATCGTCGAGCAGGCAGGCTACAGCCCGGAGGAATTTATCAGACTCCTATGAAAACCATGGACAAACCGCCATTCCGCCATTCGCTCACCGATGCCGAAAATTCCATGGAGCACGCGGCTTGACGAATTTCCCTTCTGTGCTTATGATGCCTTCACCATTAACAACGCAACTTCAATGGAACTCACTAAAGAACACTTTGATCAAGCCCTCAAGGGTTTGGCCACGCAGCAAAGTGTGGACGAATTGGCCGGTAGGCTGACGGAAGTTGAGAAAACGCTCAGCGCACACACGGCCGCCCTGGACCAACTCCTCCACAAGAAGAAAATCAAGGACGACGAAAGAACAGTTTCCGTCGAACGTTTTGACCGTCTCGAACACTGGGCGCAGCAAGTCGGCCAGAAACTCGGCATCAAACTGGAAGTTTAGCGACTTTACCTTTAGCCTTCGCCCTTATGTTTGTCACCAAATGCAACCGTTGCAAAAAGGAGATCACAGAGTCGCGCGGCACTGTCAGGGTGAGCGCCGATGACCAGTTGTCCACCATCCACCTTTGCCCTTCCTGTGCCAAGCCCATCATGGCCGTTCTTAAGCGGCTCCGGCTCTTGACACGGCCATAGTTCGATCTGCGTTCAACAAGCAGGGAACCGCTCCCTGCTTTTTTCATTCCAGTGTGCGGAGTCGCTTGACGGTTTCCCCTGCAAACCCTACGCTTCCTCCCGAAGTTCCAACCCAAGGAGGAAACCCATGCAACTGCTCACGGCCGAACTGCGTTCACAGTTGCCGCCGCTCTACAGCCAGGAAAAAAACAAGGACCCCACCGTACATCTCAAGATCTTTTGCCCCTGGTCCAACTGGACCTGGTTTGCCACGGAAGGTTCGGAGGAAGATGGAGAGTTTCTGTTCTTCGGATACGTCGTCGGCCACGAAGAGGAATGGGGCTACTTCGCCCTATCCGAGATGGAGGCCATCCGCGGACCCGGAGGCTTAACTCTGGAACGCGATCTCCACTTCCGGCCGGGGCCTTTTAGCCAGGTCATCCAGCAGTTCCGCCAGCAGCGCGGCCAATAACAAACAGGGCAAGGTGAAATCCACTTTGCCCTGTTTTCGCGTTTACTTGAGCAGCCCGTCAAGCTGATCGTCAGAAAGCTGGTCCGGTTGCTGGCCGTCCGGCAGATCCACAATCCGAACGTGGACCTTATGCACCAGCCGCTCGGCAATCCCCTGTGCCGCTTCCCGACCGGCAGTGTCGCCATCCAGCAGCAGCGTGACCTTCGTGAACCGCCTCAGCAACAATTGCTCCTGGTGCTCGGACAACGAACTGCCCATGAGCGCCACCACGAACGGATGGAGCGACTGCCAGACCTTCATGCAATCAAAAAACCCTTCGACGATGATCACTTCCGCCGCCGTCACGCGGTGCAGGTTGTACAACACCTGGCCTTTGTGAAATCCCGCCGGCAGCTTATATCGTGGCTCACTGGCATCAACCGCCCGCCCGGCATAGGCGACCATCTCTCCCCTCTCGTTGTGAATCGGAATCACGATGCGTCCGCTCATGGACCCACGCCCGGAAAAGAACCCGACGCCGAACGTGTTGGCGGTCTCCGCCGTGATCCCGCGAGCCTTGAGGTACTCGTGCTCGTGGTCAATGCCCTTGAGTTGGAAAGTCAGCGGCTTGTTGTCTGCCGGTTGCGCCTCCGCTCCCCCGTTCCCCGGCGGGTCCTTCGGGTTCTCCGTTGTCGCGCTCGTGGAAATGGAAAACCACTCCTGAAGCCTCAGTCCCGCGTCGCGCACCGAACACTTTTCCATCGCTGCCACGAAGTCCAGGACGTTGCCGCGCGCCTTGCAGGAGAAACAATGAAAAGCATTCTTGGCGAGGTTAACGTGGAAGGCGTTCTCCCCTTCGCCCTGATGGATCGGGCAGCGACCGCGGAGTTCGTCGTCTTTTTTCCGTAGCCAGTTGATCTGATAGCGGTCCAGCACCATCTGCATACTCACCGCCGCTTTGACGGCCTTGAAGTCTACCCAGTTGTCGGTCATACCGCCTCCTTAATTGTTGGCACGGGAAGCATACCGATGGAAGCGGTTTTCAACAAGACGATGTCAAGAGCCGCTGGTAAAATACCAAGGCTGGCCCCCTCAGACTTCCCCATCGCTAACTGTCGTGCTCCGTACGAAGAAGGACGACAGGTAAAGCCATATAGCACGTGGCTATTGCGATGGGAGCTGCAGCCAGCTTTTCTTCGTACCAGAGCTATCAGCCACGAGGATCTGTTGGGGGCCGGCACATTTGGCTCACCGAGCGCCAGCGAGGGTGCTATGAGCCAGGGCGCCGGACACCGAGGAGTTATCCACTCGTCTCCACTCGTCAAGAAACAAAATCTTTGCTACGCTACCCACACATTCACCATCGACTCCATGCGAGAGAAATCAAACCAACAGACCATCAGGCTCAGCGCCGTCGTCTCCGGCCACATCATCGACGGCAGCGTAAGCTTCTCCCCCGCTCCGCGGCCTGGCATCCTTTCGGAGTTGGCGAAGTTCGAGGCGCGGCGAATCCTCACCGCTATGGTTCAGGAAGAAATTGAGGCGGGCCGACTATAGCCGCCAGTTGGTGCTACAGATGTCCACCCCTTTCCGACCGCCCAACTCGCCACTGGAGTCCACTTGGTGCTATGCAAGTAAAGCGTTGGTGCTGCACAAGTAAAAATTTGGTGCTACAGAAGTATAATCTTGGTGCTGTACAAGTAAGAGCTTGGTGCTACGCAAGTAATTCGGCGCACGAGATGCCCTATAAACATTAGATGTTCTCACAACCGGCGCACCTAGGAACCTGGCTGAATACTGTCTTAGATACGTTTTAAATACCCACACATGGCCACACGGAGTAGGGGAGTGCCGCCGCTGTTGTGTGTGCGATTTAAGAATTAAGGACCAGCCCGTGAACGACCCAATCCTCACCCAAACAGACAACCAGAAAACCCCGCCCCTGAAAAAAGCGGTGGTTGTAACCACTGAGCCCAAGCCAGAGCGCATTCGCGCTGAACTCAACATTGAGAAGTGGCCGGCGATTTGGAATCCGACGCACTCAAAGACACGCTCGAGATTGCACGCGCAGTCCAGGACGTTGGAGCGCGAGAGTGCCGCCGCTGATGGGACACGCACGGTATCGAAGGTCACCATCAACCCGATAGCGCAACTTGGGGATCTGACCACGGATGACCAGCGTACGCTGTACGCCCTGATCAAACATTGGGAGGAGCGAGGCAAGCTGCAACACGAGACACCGTTTTCCATCCGGCACCTAGCCAAGCTTCTCCACAAGAAAGGTTGGGGCACGAACGTCATCGATGCGGTAACTGGTTCCTTGGAAAGGCTGCGCGGCACTATGCTGGTCTGGACCCGATCGTACCGCAGCAAGGATCAGCGGGTCGAAGATTTGGAAACCGTCTACATCAACATCCTTTCCAAGCTCAAAATCATCCGCCGCAAAGTGGACGGCCACGTGACGACCGAAGCCGGATACTTTCAGTTCGACGACCAGATTCTCAAAAACCTGGTACAGAATTACACCAAGCCGTTCCTGTACGACGTGTTCATCGAGATCCGCGGCGAGATCGCGTTGAAGCTTTACAGCTACTTGGATCTGATCATGGCGGACAAGAATCGCTTCGAACGCTGCACGCGAGAACTATTCGAAGATCTGGGGCTGAAAGGGGAGAGCTATCGCAATCCATCCAAGCGTAAACAGAATCTCGAAAAGGCCTTCGCCGAGTTGACGGGAATCATGCTGACCACGGGCGTGCTGAAATCGGCCACCATCGTGAAGACCAAAGACAGGAAGGACTACAAGGCCGTCTTTCAGAAATCTGCCCGCTCCGAGTTCCTCACTGAGCAGGTTGAGCTAAGTACCACATTCACCAGCGCTGAACCCGTCCTCATCAACGACTATTCCAAGCAGAAGAATCCGCTTATTGAGCAGGCAGAGGAACTCGTACGGCACTTCCATAAAACGGTGCACGGAGTTGTCAACCACCTCCCGCAGTCCAAGGAAACCGACCAGGCTCTAACGCTGCTTACCCAACACGGCGCAGAGAACACCAAACACATCATCGAGTTCGCCGCTCGCAAGGCCACAGAAACAAACTTCCAGATGCAGCACTTCGGCGCTGTACTCTCCTATACCTCGCGTGCCATCGCCGAACTCGACCGGCGTAGTAGTGCTGAACCGATAACCGCCCGACCAGCTCCGCGCGCGGAGTCCCAATCCGACCCAAGCTGGACGAAAGGGGAGCAACGCTTGTCCGCGCTGACCGATGAACAGTATCAGGCCCGCTTTGCGAAAGCCAAGGCCGAACTGATCGGCCAGAATCCGTTCCTGGCCCGCACTTGGAAAGAGGGTGGCAGCCACGAAAAAATGGTGCGTGTCCGACTGGTCCGCGAACTCGCTGCCGAGCCTGCGGAACTGGTGCTCCTCCCACCCTGGCTGGACGCCCTGTGCCAATGGCACCGTCCGGCGCAAAATTTGCCCCTATAAACTCCCGAAAAACCCGAAACGAGGTTTGTATCGTCCCCGCCGGTGAACCCGCAGCCAACCGGCGTTTTTTGCGTTTGGCAAGGTCTGGGACGCAGGCCCGACCCCCCAGTCCGGCTAGGGCTTCGCCGGAACCTTGCCTGCCTGCGTCTTCTTGGCAGCCCAGCGCTTTTTTTTTGCGTCAGCGATTCGCTTCAGCACCGCGGGACTCATCGTGTATTTCCTCTTGGGAGCGGTTGCCTTCCCGTCCTGGTTATCCACAGCCGCCATCCACTTCAGCGGTCTGCCCCGGCGCTTACCGCGAGTCCCAGCGGCAAGCCGCTCAACGACGAGAATCGCCTCGTTGATCCGCTCCCGCTCCGCGTGAAGTTCGGCCATCATCTTGAGAATGTCCATGCAACCCAGAATTTATCACATCAGGGCGTTCGTGAAACTTCCGAGCGGATGTTTCACAGGCCATTTTTGCCTTACTGGTTCTGGCAATGCCAGTAGATTGACCAGTAGATTTAAGCAATCTACTACTGGCGCGAGTTTATCACTCGCAGAATCAACTAGTTCCCGCCGCCTGCTCACCGCAGGCTACCCTGCTTCCGCCGCCTCTCACGAAATTTTCGTGAGACCACTATCGTTGGCGGCTGCGCTTTCGGGCGCTGACGCTTCCTCACCCTTCCTAGCGTCAGGGGCGCTCCGGGTCTCCGTCCGCCCAAGGCGGACTCCAACCCGAAAGCAGGGTAGCCTGCGCTTCGCTAACAGGCGGCGGGAACTAGCAAAACAAAAGTGCCCCGCCAACTGCGGGGCAACCTATATGAACTAACTTGGCGGTCGCAGGCAGCGACCGCATTTTGAAAACTTCCAGGTGAACAGCCTACGAAGGAATACCTATGAAGCCGTTGGCCTCCGCCACCCCCACCACCTCCTGCGTGCGCGAGCTAAAGCCAGGACTTGCCTTGCTCACCTTTTCGCATTGTAGCGGCCCGGTCCCGACCGGTCAAGGCCCCGCCAAGGGAGGCCGTCAAACGGCCATGGCGGGGAGCGGAGCCTATGACCGGGTCGGGCGTGCGGCCGCTCTCACCTACCTTGCGGTGAGCAAGGCAAGCGGCCCACCGCCAAAGCATTCAAGCTTGCCGAAAGGGACAAACATATGTCCGAAGAAAAACAATCATTCATGCAGGCGCTGGACGCCTGGATCGACGTCAACGTCATCGCCCCTCTGGTTTACCAGAGTGAGGACGAGCCCGAGGAACTCGGGGATGACGCGATTGACAACGTGAAGAAAGCGATCAAGGGGAAGGTCTTGCAGAGCTACCGCAACGGCCTGGCTACGGGAGCGCACCAGCCCGCACGGGAGCCGCGAAAGGTCTACCAGCGATAGGCTAGGGAAGACCAGAGGGCGGTCCCGCCACAGCGGGATTGCCCTCTTATTTTTGCTCACTCGGCGTTCCTATCAAGGGGCGGGGCGAAATGCACGGCGATGGCATTTCGCCCCCCCTCAACGCCCGATTGTTGGGCCGGGCGCTCCCACAAATAGCCTCTATCGCGCGGGTCTCCACAAGGCAGCTTGTCCATTCTTTGTTGCCCAGGTATTTTATCCGCGCCGGGGCCATGATACTATCCGGTAACTGTGGATTTGCAACGCCGAGACGAGTACAAACAGAAGCTTTACGAGCTGACTCCGCCGGATGGAAAAACGATCGGTAACGCAGCGCTACGAGCGGCCCTCGCAGAGGCGTTTCCGAGTGAAGAGTTCACCCTTGACGACTACTGGGACTTGCGAAGATCACTGATAGCCGAAGGGAAACTTGAAAGGGCACGGGGTCGGGGTGGGTCGGTCCGCCGGGTTATAGGGGCAGTCGTGGAGGCTCCAGCGGCCGAGGCCGTGGTAATGCCGTTAGCCCCGATCGCCGTTATAGAAGGGCGAGAATCCGAGCTGTATGAACCATTCCAGAAGGTCGTCGTGACCGGCTTCGTGCCCGACGAGGACCTTAAACCGTGGGTTTGTGAGATCACAGCCTCACAGGGTAGGAGAGCCACTGGTGGTCGCTGGACTAGACCGGACGTGACTCTCATTGCGATGCAGACGTTCGCGTACGTCCCGAACAAGCTGTTCGAAGTGATAACGTTCGAGATCAAGCCTAACGTCGACACGGCGTTGGATGGAGTTTACGAAGCCGCGGCGCATTCTGCGTTCGCTCACCGTAGCTATCTCGCCTTCCCGGATTCCGAGGAGCACGAGGACAATCCGTTGTTCGACCGGATTCGAGACGAGTGCGAGCGATTCGGCCTCGGACTTATTGTGTTCGAGAGAGTCGATGACTGGGATACGTACACCTTCGAAGTGGAAGCGCAGCCTAGAGACCCAGACCCGCAGGCCGTGAACGACTTTATAAAAATCCAGATTAGCGAAAAAAGTCGGGAGGAGATTCAACGCTGGTTCCGATGAGGGTGAGGTGTGCGCTGCCAAGCAGTGCGCCAATTGTGTGTGGCTGGGAATTACCGCCGCCCGAACATCGCGTTCCACCCGACCCCGCCCACCCGCTAGATCCCGCCCTAGTTCGAAAAACAGTTATTATTGGCCTTGGCCGGGTAGCTCCCGGCCCGACGAGCGGACCGCCGGGCGGGGATGCCCTGAAGACCCGCCCTCCGCAGTTTTTCAGGGAGGCATAGTCCGAGTGCCAGGAACCGTTTCGTTCGTAAACTTGATATGTCGCTTCGGCGACAAGTTGGTCCTGCTGGATTTCGCTAATGAGATCGTATTGCCCGCGTTCCGGGACTCCGAATTGAGTCGCAAGCATGGGGACACTACCTATATTTTTCAGGGTGTGGATGTCGCCGAGATTCCAAACACAGAAAAAGCAAAGGCGCCCCTGCTTGTCGTGTATGGCAGGCTGATAAAAGATACCCTTCTTACTCGTGAGCAAGTCTACACTCGCGAGCGCGGCTTAGAAGCGAAGGTGGAGTCTTTGCCAACGGCTCCCTCCTCTTTCTTCGCGCTGAAAGGGGGTATTTACTTGACTCAGGTGGCCCCAACCTGTAGCATGGCCGGCTGTGGAGGAGTATCCCCGGAGTCTGGCCGATTTCGAGGCTCGGTTCGACACCGAGCAAGCGTGTCGGGAC
>Ga0116223_10001760_pt1 | contig 21557 bp, 15 predicted proteins | sample Sb_taG_3_FD_90092 | JGI IMG/M metagenome (GOLD analysis project Ga0116223, IMG submission 90092) | Peat soil microbial communities from Weissenstadt, Germany - Sb_50d_a_PC metaG | ecosystem: Environmental > Terrestrial > Soil > Wetlands > Peat | place: Germany: Weissenstadt | collected 2010-09-21 | reverse complement strand
GGTGTTCGTCAACGCCTGGAACGAGTGGGCGGAGGGGAACCACCTGGAGCCCGACCTCCGCTTCGGGCGCGGGTACCTCGAGGCCACGCGACGCGCCGTCGAGTCGTGGCACGAGCCTGCCGGGGGCGGCGCCCCAGCCCGAGAGAGGGTTGGGAATGAGTACGACTGACTCCGTCGGCGACGTTTCTGTGGTTATCCCCGTCTACAACGGCGCCGCCTTTGTCGGGGCGGCGATGGCCTCTGTGTTCGGGCAGACCGAGCCGCCGCGGGAGCTCATCGTCGTCGATGACGCGTCCACCGACGACAGCGCCGCCCTCGTCGAAGCCGTGGCCCGCACGGCGCCACGGCCGATGCGGCTAATCCGCCGGGCGAACAACAGCGGGGGACCCGCGCGGCCGATGAATCAGGGCATCACAGCGGCGCGCGGCGAATTCGTCGCCGTGCTCGACCAGGACGATGTGTTCCTGCCGCGCCGGCTCGAGACGTTTGCGAGCGTGCTACGGGCGCATCCGGACGTGGCCCTGGCGTTCGGCCCCCCCGGCCAACTCGGGGATCCCGCGCGGCTGGGCATCGGCGGCCTGCCCCGGCGGAAGTTGCGCCAACTCCGGAACGCCGCACGCCCCGGGCACTGCCTCCTGTTCGACGGCAGCCAGGCGTTGCGGATGATGGTGGCCTTCGGCAACCTCGCGGTGGGCTACCCCGGCTTCCTCTTCCGCCGCGCCGACTGGGAGCGGAAGGGGGGGCTCGACGAGGGGCTGCGCGTGGCGTCGGATTACGACTTTGCCTGCTGGCTGTGCGCGCGCGGCCGGGTGGCCTTCGTGCCGCGGATCCTGTTCCTGCGCCGCCCCCACGGCGGGCTGTCCGTCACCTCCCTGGACGGGTGGATCGAGTTGGCCCGCGTCCTGCGGCGCTACGCTCCGCGGGCCTGCGCAGGCGCGCCCGACCCGCCGGCGTTCCGGGAGCGCTTGCGCACGCATTTCCTCTGGGTACTCGTCGGCGCCGGCCTCGCCGGGCGCCACGCCGAGGCCTTCTCCCTGCTCGGGTCCGCCCTCCGCGAGTGGGGCGTCACCCCCGAAGCCATGCTGACGGGGGCGAAGCTGCTGTTCACCCGCGCCCGGGCGCTGGCGGTCCGCCCGAAATGCCGGTTCCCCGCTGAAAAGATCGAGGAATTCCTGCGGGAGTTGCGGGCCCTGATGTCCCTCTGTCGGGGGCGGCCAGAACCCCTTGGGGGCCCCGGGACGGAGCCACCGCTGGGTCGTCGGGCGTGACAGGGGCTATTCTCAACAAAACAATCCAAAAAAATGATTGCATCGGCGATCTCATGCTGGTATATCCTCATTCATTGAGGATTGACTCCCGTGCCGCGCCTGCGGTCCGATCTCGCCGCCGAGTGGAGTGGGACGCACCACACCGGGCCGGAATACTACGCGCGCCGGGTCTTCACCTCAACCTCGGCAAGTCGTGCCGAGCCTCCGGCGGTCCCCTGCCCGCCCGGGCGCGACACTTCGACTCATGACACTCAGGAATTCTCGGAGGGCCGGCACCGCCGTGCTTGTCCGTCCCTCACCGGGCCCGTGCGTAGAGGGCCCCCGGGCGCGGCTCAGGGAGAGGTTGCTGTCACCTACGGCGCCAACCGAGCGCCCACAAGATTTCGGGAAAAATTGTGTCCGCTCGGCCGCGGAATTCCGTTGTAGCTGTGGACCGCGAGACCGGCCGTTGGGCAGTTGTCCCGCGGCGCGGGTCGAGCCTGCGGCGGCAGGCGCTGCCGCAGATGAGGAAGCCAGAGGGACAGTGATCCCGTGCGGGTCGTGACGGCCGGGTGGGGCTGCGGAAGAGCCCCCTCATTCCCACTTCTCGTAAGGGGCGCCGTCGCTTCTTTTCCGTTTCGTTCCCTGTTCTCACCGGAGGTGCATCATGAAGCGTACCCGACGAGCCCGTCCGGCCACGAAGCGTCCCCTGTGGGCGCGTCCATGCCTGGAGTCTCTGGAGGACCGCTGCTGTCCGACCGTCACGATCAACCCCGTTAGCGGCACCCTGAACGTGCAGGATGATGACAACGCCGGGATCATACAGCCCAACCTCAGCATCACGGAGACCGCCGCCAATACCTTCCGGGTCAAGGACAACAACACAGCCACCGTCTACGGGCCGTTCTCGGGCATCAACAACCTGGTCGTCACCCTCTACAGCTATTACGACAACCTGACCATCAACCTGAACGGCTTCACGACGGCGGGCTCCATCGCCGAGAACTGCGCCGGCGTCGGCAGCGGGCCAGCCAATTTCTTCCAGATCGTGAACGGCCGCGTCAACGGGAACCTGTACGTCCTGGCGCAGGGCGTGTCGAACACCAGCCTCATCGGTGACGGAGTCAACCCTCTGACCGTGGGTGGCCAGCTCAACATCCAGTACCAGAGCGAGGGCTGGGCCGGGGGCGACACCAACACGAGCAACACCACGACAGTCGAAGGCGCGACCATCAACTCCATGAACTACAAAAGCCTGAGCCCATCCGCGACGGACAACCTCACCCTGGGAGTCACGGGGGCAGGCAAGGGCTTCACGGAGAAGGGCGGCGCCTCGATCAGCTTCACGAGCGGCAACAGCTACACGCTCTCCATGGCCAACGGGTCGGTGGGCGCCGCCATCGCAGGCTCGCAGCTGAACATCCTCGGTGGGGGGAGCGGGGCCAGCGTTACCCTGGGGGATGGGACTTCCGCCTTCACGGACGGGGCGACGACCGTCATCGACCTCGACAACACCTCGGGCGGCACGATCACTGTCAACGACAACGTCCTTCTGTCGTCCACGACCCGGTTCGACGACTACGCCAACATCGCCATCGACCCCAACGGCGGGCCGAACGGCGTCAACCTGGGCAAGGGCCTCACGATCTGGAATAGCGACGCCGGCAGCACCGTGAACCTCGGCGACGCGACAAACACCTTCAACGGCACGATCACCGGGACCATCACGTTCGACACCGGCCATATCGCCGGGGACTCGGACGACGGGGGCAGCAGTGCCGGCGCCGTGGACACCCTGACGCTCGAGAGCCTGGAGACCCTCAAGGGCACCCTGGCTGCGAACCTGAACACCAGCACCGACACGATCGACGTCGAGGGAGACCTGAATGGGGCGCTTACCGTGAGCGGGGCCAACGGGCAGGACACCGTCATGGTGGGGCAGACGGCGGGGGCCACGATCAGCGGCACCGCCACGGTCACCCTGGGCAGTGGCGACGACACGGTCACCGTCGGGGCGGCGGCCGGATCGCCGACCACGGTCAACAAGGCCTCGTTCACCCTGGGCAACGGCGGCGACACGGTCACGCTGGCACAAACCGCCGTGATCACCACCACCGCCACGGTCACCCTGGGCAGCGGCAACGATCAGGTCACGGTGAACCAGGGGGCCAGGATCGGCACCAGCGCCTCGATCGGCCTCGGCAGCACCGGGGCGAAAACACTGGACTTCGCGGGCAACGTCGGGCCCACGGGAGGTACGACGGCAAACGTGCTGACCGTGACGTCCGGGGCCAACGCCGGTGTCGATGTGGAGCTCCAGAGTGGGGCCGTGTTCGGCGGCAACATCGACCTGGTCCTGACTCAGAGCAGTAACATCGTCGATTACCTGGCCGGCAACACGGCCATCAATGGAGGTGCGGGGAAACTGATCGCCTTCGGCCACACCCCCGCCGACTCGTTCCTCTTCCTGAACGGCTTCGACTCGATTAACCGCACCACGACCAACTTTACGGTCGTCCCGTAATCAGCAGCAGCGGCGAAGGCACCAGCCAGCCCACGGCGAGGTGCCAGGCGCCGCCCCCGTTCCAGGTGCCTCGATTCACGTCGTCCGGCCCTCCGTCATAATGGGTATTCGGGCGGCGGTAGCCCCCGCCGGCCGCCACCCGGCGGTCCGGCCGGGGGCTCGGCGGTGTCAGAGGCTATCCGGGCAGGTCCCTCCGCTCCCCGGGTTGCCCAAGCTCATGCTTGTGGGGAGGGGTTTGCGCGTAGAACAACAATGTGAGCAAACCCCCTTTCGGAAGGCCGGGTTCAAAACCGGGTGACAGTCGGCGGGGCCTCTCCCCGGTTGAGCTGGAGGTTCACAGCGCGTCGATTCGGGCGAATTTCCTCCCTGCCGAATCGTTTCATGGCCCCCCCGAAGTGTGTCTACCAAAGTCGTGAAACGAAAGGTGCCCGCCGGCCGTAAGACGGCGATTGCCAAGGACATCGGGAAACGCGATTCGTTTCACCGGCCGTGAAACGAAACGGCCCTTGGCACTCCCGGCGAGGCGAGTGAACGCCCGGCGCGGCCGGGGTGGCGCCGTGCCGTGCGGCCGTGCCACAGGAGTGTTACCCAGCGGCCCGGGCTCTTGAACCTTGCCCTTCGGAACCGCCGCGGGACGGCGCAAGGTGCTGCTCAGCTAGGGTTTGCGCTCGCCCTGGGGTTTGCTCACAATGCGCGGGGAATTGTGCGCAAACCCCCGACAGCCCCCGCAACAGCCACCGGCTTCGCGGATAGCCTCTCAGTCCTGATCCGGCGGCGGATCGACCGCGGGCACCAGGAGCGTGACGTGCCGCAGGGAGAGGGTGTCCTTCGGATCGTCCGGGGCAATCCGAAATGCCTCGATGCAGTCGTTGACCCACGCGGTGGCCACCCCGTCGCCCGCGCCGCCCGTCCGGGGCACGCGGGCGAACCGCTCCTCACGGGAGAAGTCGGTGGCGCGGTCGCTGTGCCAACCGACTCGCAGACCGGTCGGCGTGTTGCCGCCGTGACCGCAGCGATACTCCAGGCGGATGGCATACACGAACCGCGGGTGCGATACCCGAAAGATCGCCGCCGGATGTCTTCCGAGTGGCGTGCCTACACCCTCCTCCCATCTCATGTCCTCGAGCACCGCCGGGACGGGCAGGTACGATACCTCCTGCAGGATTGGGTCCTCCGGCTGGCGACCTAACGGGCCCATCTTGGCATGGCGGAGCATGCGTAACCCCCCCACCACCGACTCGTAGGTGTCGGGAGTCTGCTCGTGATAGAACAGGTGCAACTGGCGTTCTGCGAGGACGAAGGCGGGCGTGCCCGCGCGGAGGTCGTTATCGACCGCGGCCGTCCGGTCGCGGTAGATGCGCCCGAGGTTGACCCCGGCCGGGACGTGGAGCAGGAAGATTGCTCCCCCCAGGCAGAAGAGGGCCTGCTGCACCCGGTTGCGCCAGCCGGGCGGAAGGTACAACAGGCAGATGAAGTAAGCGCAACAGAGCAGGGGAATGCCGAGCGTCTCGTAGTGGGCCTCGAACCCCGGCGACCAGCCCCGGCCGGACCGCCCCCAGCCGACCGCGCCGGCCAGGCCCCCGAAGGCAGTCAAAAAGAGGAGGAGGCCGCCCGCACGACGGCGCTCGCCAGGCATCGTGCCCCATGCCACCGCCGACCCGGCCAGGCCGGCGAGGAGGATCCCGAGAGTGAGGATTCCCGAGACCGGCCAGCCGCGCGCCGCCTGTGGGCCGAGAGCGGCGCCGAGAAAGCGTGTGGCCAGAACGCAGGCGTCGGCCAGGCCACGGCTCGGCGGGTGCCAGGACGGGCGCTCGTAACCGAGGAAGTAACAGCCAGTGAGGAGGACGGCGGCGGCCACAAGGAGTGAGACGGCGACCAACCACGACCGGGGGCGGCGCGGGGCGGCGTACACCACCCACATTCCCATCAGGGGCACGAAAGGCAGGCCGTTCGCCCCGCACAGGGGCAGCAGCACAAGGCCAAGCGCGGCCAGGATGCCGGAGAGCGGCGTCAAGCCGTCCCGATGGCGGACGACAAGGAGCAAGAACACACACGCCAGGGCCGTGGAGGAGAGGAATTGAGCGTAGAAATCCCACCAGATGGCATTCTGCCCCAGGTGCAGCAAGGCCAGAACGAAGTAAGCGTCCCACCACGCCGTGTATCCGCGCAGCTGGCGGGCGGTGAGGATCATGGCCGCGGCGAGCGCGGCCAGGACGCCGACATTGAAGACCATGCCCGCGCGGCAGTCGGCACCGGCGGTACGGCCGACGAGGACTAGCGCCAGCTTGGGCAGCGGGATGCGGTGTTCGTTGTGCTGCGCCCACAACCACTGCGCGGTCAAAGGTTGTTCGCCCGTGATCGCGGGCACCATGGCCCAGTCGTCGGCCCACGGATACTTGAATCCCGAAGTGAGGGCCATGCCGCCCGCGACCGACGCCGCGCAGGCCCAGAGGGCCCACACGAAGAGTGCCGCGCGGCTGGAGCGTCTTCCCGACTCGGGTGGCGCCGAACGGGCTAACTCGTTCATCGAACCTTGAACCCTCTTGGGAGGTATAGCCAGCAACACCGGTGTGATGGCCGTCTTGCTGCACTGGAGCGGCTACGTCAGGCCAATTCCCGATACACCCCCAACGTGCCGGCGGCCGTCGTCTCCCAGGAGAACTCGGCGGCTCGCGCCAGCCCCCGTTTAGCGGACTGCGCGCGGAGGTCATCGTCCTCCAGCATCCGCGCCAGCGCCGCTGCAAACGCCTCCGGGTTCCGCGCGTCGGCCACGACCCCCGCCGCGCCGACCGCCTCCGGCACCGCCGAGGCGTTCGACGCCACCACCGGCGTCCCGCACGCCATCGCCTCCAGGACCGGCAACCCGTACCCCTCGGCCAGCGACGGGAACGCGAACACCGCCGCCCCGCAGTACAGCGCGTTTAGATCCTCGTGGCTCGCGAACCCGGTGAACACCACCGCCTCCTGCACTCCCAGCTCCTCCGCCAGCCGGGCCAGCGCGTCCCCGGTCCTGTACTTCTCCCCCACGAGCACCAGCTGCACGTCGCGCCGGTCGCGGCTTCGCAGCACGGCGTAAGCCCGCAGCAGCCCGGCCAGGTTCTTGTGAACGTAGGCCCGGCAGACGCTGATGACGTACGGCCTGCGCACGCCGTACCTGGCCAGCGCCGCCTCGATCCGCGCCTGGTCGGTCACCGGCCGGAAGTCGTTGCCCGGGCCGTACGGCACGACGCGAATGCGCTCCTCCTTGACGCCGAGGAGCTCGACGACGTCTCGGGCGGTACACCGCGACGGCACGATGACCCGGTCGGCACGGCGGGCCACCGTCGGATGGACCCAGCGCATGAACAGCCGGTAACCCAGCGGCAGGCTCGCGGGAAAGTGGCGGTAAATGAGGTCGTGGATCGTCAGGACGAACGGGCAGGACCGCGACGACGGCGACAGCGTGCCGAGCCCGTGGAACAGGTCGAAGCCCTCGCGCCGCAGCAGGCGCGGCAGGCGGCGGTACTCCCAGAGCGTGCGCCAGACCGTGCTCGCCGGGGCAACTGGGGCCTCGACTTGGCGGAAACGCGCGGGGTCGAGCGGAGGGAGGCGGATGCCGCGGCGAGTGTAAGCGACGTACTCGTTCTCCCGATCAACCTCCTGTAGCCCCTTCAGCAGGCCCTCGCAGTAGACGCGACCCCCCGCCACTCCCGGGGCGACGAACAGCATGTTCAGCGCGATCCGCATCCCGCCTCCCGACGGTCCTGCGCGCCGGTTCAGCGCTCGACCTCCCAGACCTGCAAGCCAGTGGTGTCGATGAGGGCCGGCAGGACCAGCATTCCCAGATCCTCGGCGGCCCGGCGCACCGGCGTGTGACGGTTCCTCCGGGCCAGGATGGTCACGGTACCGCCGCCCCCTGCGCCGTTGGCCTTGAAGCCCTGGCCGCCTGCTTTCAGGGCGGCCCGGTGCAGCGCCTCGATCTCCGGCGTGGTGATGTCCGGGTGCAGCGCCTTCTGCGCCTCCCAGTTGGCGTTCATGGCGGCGGCAAACGCCTCCAGGTCGCCGGCCAGCAGCGCCTCCTTGCCTGCGACCGCGGCCTGGGCCAGCTGGTCGAAGTTGCGCTGATGCCGGTCCGCCTCCGCGATCACCTTCTGGTGCATGCCGCTGGAGAAGTGCGATTTGCCGGTGTAGATCAGGACGAACCGGTCCTCCAATTCGCAGCGCACGGCCGGGCTCAGGGGCAGGGGGAAGATGCGGGCGCTGGGGTACTCGACCTCCATGAAGTTGGCGCCGCCGTAGGCGGAGGCGAACTGGTCCTGAACGCCGCACTCCAGCTTCAGGTCCTGCACCTCAAGCAGCTGCGACTCGCGGGCCACCTCGTGCGGTAGCAGGTGGCGGTTCTGGTAGGCGGACAGGGCGCCGATGGCGGCCACGCCCAGCGCCGCCGACGAGCCCAGGCCGCTGGCCGGCGGCACGTCCGAGCGCACCTGGACGGTCACCTCGCGGCCGCCGGAGTAGAGGCCGACGCGGTCGATCTCGATGCCCGAGCGGGCCACAGTCGCCTTGAGCAGGTCGAGGACGCCGTTGTACTCGACGCGGCGCGTGTCGTGGTAGCTGCAGCGCTCGTCGGTGTCGAGGCTCTCCAGGGTCACGCGGCCGGCCCCCTCCCGGACCCCCAGCGTGACGTAGGTGTACAACCGCGCCGCGAAATTCAGGACATTCCCGCGCGGGACAATGCGGGTGTCCGTCCAGCCGCCGAGGTCGCAAAAGCGGACCGGGGCCCGCGCTCGCCATTCTGCCATGTCTTCCTCGCTCGCAGCTTCAATGACCCGGGGGGGCGGTTTCGTCGCCCCGGCGTGCCTCGCGCAGCGCCACGTGCCGCACCACCTCCGTCAGCTGTCGCTGCAGGCGGACGTAGCGCGAGTAGAAGTAGAACGACGCCCCCAAGAAAGCAAGCACCGCCAGATACAATACCAAGTCGGCGCCGCGGCCGATGCCAAGCCCGGCGCCCACCCACTGTACTCCCTCGGGGTGAGCGATGGCCGTTGCCGCGCCGGCCCACACCAAGGCCCGCACCACGCGCAGTCCCCGGTTGCCCCGGCCGCGGAGCAGGCCGAGCACGTCCCACAGCAATAGCGCCCCGAGAGTCGGCACGGCCAGCCACTGGAACAAGGTCATCGCACCTCCCCCATTTCTACAGGCGATGTCCCCACGGCCCCGCTGGCGACACTCGTCCCCGACAGCGACTGGAGGAAATCCAACACCTGCCGCGCCCGGTGGTCGTAGGTGTGCTGCCGCAGTATCCGCTCCCGGGCCGCCCGGCCGAGGGCGCGCCGCTCCTCCGGGTCCGCCGTCAGCCGCGCGTAGGTCCGCACCGCCTCGTCGGCATTATTGACCACGGTGATCTCGCGCCCCGGCTCGAACCACTCGTGCAGCCCGGCCAACGGGTTGGTGACGATGGCACAGCCCATCGCCGCCAGCTCGAACAGTCGCGTCGTCGAGGAGGCGTAAACCGAGGCGTGGGCCATGCGGGCGACGTTCAGGTTCAGCCGGGCACGGCTCACGTAGCCGTTCAGCTGGGCCGCCGCCACCCGCCCCACGCGCTCCGCCCGCCCCAGGTCCACGTCCAGCCCCGCCCCGGCGACCACGAAGCGCAGCCCCGGCAATTCCCGGCTGGGCACGGCAATCATGTCGCGCAGCCAGTCGGCCCGGAACTCGGTCCCCAGGCCGTAGAAGAAGACGTCGATGTCCTCCTTGCTCTCGGCCGGCCGAAAGACGTGCGGGTCGGCCCCCCACCAGACGACCTCGGTCAGCCGGGCGCCGAAGCGGCACACCTCGTCGGTGGCGCCCTGCGAGTTGCACAGGATCGCGTCGTACTCGCCGACGTCGGCGCCGTGGTAGATGCTGAAGCCCGAATGGAAGCCGCCGAAGCCCGGCAGGCTCGCCGGCAGGTCGCCGTCGTAGTAGATCACCGGCACGCCGAAGCGCTCACGCAAGGCCGTCGGGATGCCGCGGAAATGGTTGAGCGGCACCGTCAGCACCAGCACCGCGCCGACGTCCTTCTCCCGTTCGAGGATCGCCGTCAGATGGCGCAGCCAGCGCGGCGTGACCAGGCGGCGTACCAGCCCCCGCTGCACGCGCTGCCCCAGCCCCTCGCGCCCGTCGCCCGCGCGGGGCGCCTTGCCGCGCGACAGCCAGCGCTTGGCCCGCAGCAAGCCGGCGAACGCGGCCCCCATGCGGTAGCAGGGGTTCGGGTAGGCCCGCCACCACAGGCTCTCGACCGGCCGGCCCTGGTAGGGGGTCGCGATCACCTCCGCGCCGTTCTCGTGCAGGCCCTTGAGCAGCTGCCACCAGGCGGCCGTGCAGCCGTACGGCAGCGACAGGTCCAGCGCCGACGCAACCACGAGGATCTTCATGGGATCGCCACGCGCCTCAGGCGCGCGCCTCCCGCACGGTCCGCCCCACCCAGCCGACCAGGTCGTGGAAAATCTGCTCCAACCCCACTTCAAGGTCCCAACCCGGGTAGTCGCGGCGGAACTTGCTCATGTCGGTAATGTAGACGCGGTGGTCCGCCTCGCGCTCGGGGCCCAGGGTCCAGTTTAGCCGCTTGCCCGTCAGCGCCTCGATGCGGGTGATGGCCTCCAGGCAGCTGACGCTGTTGGCCCGCCCGCCGCCCATGTTATACACCTGGCCCGGCCGCGGGGCCTCGATGAAGCGCTCGAAGGCGCGCACCAGGTCGCGCGCGTCGATGTTGTCGCGCACCTGCTTGCCCTTGTAGCCGAACACCGTCAGCGGCCGGTCGGCGAGGGTGCAGAGGATGAAGTAGGCGATCCAGTTCTGGAAGACGGTGGCCCGGCTCCACGGCCCGGTGATGCAGCCCATGCGGAACGACCCGGTCGGCAGGCCGTACAGCAGGCCGTACTCCTGCGTGTACAGGTCGGCGGCGGCCTTGCTGACCCCGAACGGCGTGTGCATGATGCCGTCGATGGTCAGCTTCTCGTCCACCCCCTCGGGCAAGTCGGCAAATTCGTAGCGCGTCTCGCGCTCCACGAACGGCAGGTCGTTGGGGGCGTCGCCGTACACCTTGTTGGTGGAGCAGAAGACGAAGGGCACGTCGCGCCGGCCACCGCCTCGTAGCGACTCAAGCAGGTTCAGCGTCCCGGTGATGTTGATGCTGGCGTCTTCCAGGGGAATCTCGATCGAGCGCGGGTGGCTGGTCTGGGCCGCACAGTGGACGATCGCATCAACGCGGGGGACCAGGGCGGCGGCCTCGGGGGAGCGGACGTCGTGGTCGTGAAACTCGGCGCCGGGGCAGAGGCGCTTGAGAGCCTCAACGTTGCGGAGCGTATCGCCGTCCGGCCCCAGCAGCTTGGCCCGGGCCCCGTTTTCGACGCCGACGACCTGCCAGCCGGCGCGCGAGAAGTGCTCCACGCAGGTCGCCCCGACGAGTCCGCCCGCACCGGTCACCAGTATCCTCTTCATGCGCTCACCTCGCTCGCGTCAGTCGTACCGCAGACCACCCGGGCCGGCCTCACCGAATGATCCGCCCGAGCACCAGCTGCCCCACAATTTTCAGGCTGTTCCACGAACTCTGTCCCTTGGCCATCGTCTCGGCCGTGTAGCGGATCGTGACCGGCACCTCGCAATAGCCCAGTCCCTGGTCGCGCATCTGGTCGAGGATCTCCGAGGCGTGCGCCATGCGGTTGTGCGTGATGCGGATCGCCGCGGCGGCCTTGCGCGACAGGGCGCGAAAGCCGTTGTGCGCGTCGGTCACGCGCACCCGCGAGAACAGCCGCGTGAACAGCACACCGCCCTTGAGCACCAACCGCCGCGTCAGCGGCATGGCGACCGCCCGGCCGAGGAAGCGCGAGCCGAGCGCCACCTCCACCTGGCCGCGCAGCACCGGCTCGACCACCCGGGCGATCTCGTCGGCCGCGTGCTGTCCGTCGGCGTCGAAGGTCACCACCACCTCGGCCCCCTGGCGCAGGGCGAAGTCGATCCCCGTCTGCAGTGCCGCCCCCTGGCCGCAGTTGACGACGTGCCGCAGCACCCACACCGAGTGAGCCAGGGCCACGCGCTCGGTGCCGTCCGAGGAGCCGTCGTCCACCACGACGACGTTGGGACACACCGCGCACAGGCCGCGCAGCGTTTCTCCCAGTCGCCGCTCCTCATTGTAGGCGGCAACCACGACCCAGACCCGGCGAGCGACGTCCGGGGGCAGGGCACGATCGGGAGCGGCAATGGTTTGAGTTTCCACCTCTGTCCTCCGCGCGGGTCTCACCGCCCGGCAGCCAATTCTCTCACGCCGCGTGCGACCGGGACCACGCATGGAAGAACAGCAGCCGCCACAGGCCGAGGCCCCAGTCCACCTGGTGCTCGACGTGCTCCCGCACGCGCCGGGCGGTCACGTCCCGGTCGAAGTACTGCCACGTGGGGCTGCCCGCGTCCGCTACCATATCGCGCAGGGCGACTTCCAGCTCCCCCTGGAACCACCGGCCCAGCGGCACCCCGAAGCCCATCTTGGGCCGGTCGAGGATCGCCCGCGGGACGTGGCGGTACGCCAGCCGTTTCAGGATGCGCTTCCCCTGCCAGCGCGAGAACTTCATTCCCAGCGGGATGCGCGCCGCCAGCTCGGCGAACTCGGCGTCGAGGATCGGGCAGCGCACCTCCAGCGAATGCGCCATCGACGCTCGGTCCACCTTCACGAGGATGTCCTCGGGGAGGTAGTTGAACAGGTCGAGATACTGGTAGCGCTCCGGGATCGGCAGCTCGTCGAGGCGGCGGAAGTCGCTGGCCATTTTGCCGGCGCCCGCCGGCGGCAGGACCCGGCGCACGTCCGGGCGCAGGAACGACAGGGAGGCGTCACAGTATCCCATGAAGTCGTTGTAGGCGTCGAAGCCCGGCGCCGCGAGGCGCCGCAGCAGTCCCTTGCCGCGCGTGCCGGCCGGCACCGCCCGTGCCGCCACCCGCGCCAGCCGCCGCCCCGCCCCGGTCATCAGCCGGGCGGCCCGCTCGATGCCGTAGCACCAGGCGTAGCGGTCGTAGCCCAGGAACAATTCGTCGCCCCCGTCGCCGGACAGGGCCACGGTGACGTGGCGGCGCGTCATCTGCGACAGGTACCAGGTCGGCAGCGCCGACGGGTCGGCGAACGGCTCGTCGTAGGCCTCCACCAGCCGGGGCAGCACCTCCACGGCGTTCGGGGTGACGTACTCGACGTGGTGCTCGGTGCCGAGGTGACGGGCCACGGCGCGGGCGTGTTGCGATTCGTCGTGGCTGGGCTCTCGAAAGCCGATGGTGAAGGTCTTCACGGGGGCCGTGCTGTGCTTCACCATGTAGGCGACGACCAGGCTCGAGTCGATGCCGCCGCTGAGGAACGCGCCCAGCGGCACGTCGCTGATCATGCGCAGGCGCACCGCCTCCGACAGCACTCGGTCCATCTCGTCCAGCCATTCCTCCTGCGAGGGGACCGGGTCGGGGCGCGGGCGCAGGTCCCAGTAGCGGAGCACCTCGGGGCGAGCCTCCGCGGCGCGGGTGTCCAGGAGCAGGTAGTGCGCCGGCGGCAGCTTGCGCACGTCGCGGAAGATGGTCCGCTCCCCCAGCGAGTGGCCGTAGGCGGTGTACTCGCCCAGCGCCGCGAGGTCGAGGGCCGCGTCGAATCCGGGCAACGTCCGCAGCGACTTGATCTCGGAGGCGAAGGCCAGGCCGTGCGGCGAGGCGGCGTAGAACAGCGGCTTCTTGCCGAAGGGGTCGCGGGCCAGGAACAGGCGCCCCTGGTTGCGGTCGTGCAGGGCGAAGGCGAACATACCGCGGAAGCGGGCCAGGCAGCCGGCGCCGTACTCCTCCCAGGCGTGAACGATGACCTCGGTGTCGGAGCGCGTACGGAAGCGATGGCCGCGGGCCGTCAGCTCCTCGACCAGCTCCTGGAAGTTGTAGATCTCGCCGTTGAAGACGACGACGACGGAGCCGTCCTCGTTGAAGAGCGGCTGGTTGGCGGCCGACGAGGTGTCGATGATCGATAGGCGGCGGTGGCCGAGGCCGACCGGGCCGTCGCGAAAGAGGCCGCCGGCGTCGGGGCCGCGGTGGCGCAACGCAGACGTCATCTTCTCCAGGACCGTCTCATCGACGGCCTTGCCCGGTCTCAGCACCATCCCGGCAATCCCACACACAACACGTCCTCCGCGCCGCCGCTTGCGGCTTCGCACGTTTGACCGCAACTCACTCCCCTACCAGCTCATACACGCACGAATCTCCCTCCCGGTGCAGCGGCCGCAGCGTGCCGCGTCCGACCGCCTTGGCCAGCCCCGGGTTCTTCGCCAGTCCGTCCGGCGTGGCGTAAAAGTATCGTACATTATTCTTCAGACACCAGCGGGCGTCGAAGTCGTCGCGCACGTACTTCTCGTAGGCCGCCCCGCCGTCCCCCTCCAGGGCGGGCAAGAAGAAGCGGAAGTTGTACTTCTTCCCGTAGACCACGAGGGCGTGTCCGCCGCCGAGCGGGTAGATGTGGTGCTCCTCGTCGTGGTGCCCCACGGTGAAGGTCCACGCGGCCAGGCCGACCGTGCCCTTCTCCGGCGGGACGTTCTCCCCCACCCAGGCGGCCATCTTCAGTTCGTCCTCGGTCACGGGGAAGCGGCGGTTGGTCGGGACCTCCACGAAGCCGCCCACCTCGACCCCGGCCCACAGGCCAAGCGCCGGCAGCAGCCAGCAGGCGACGACGGCGGCAGACCCGACGGCGACCCGCCGCGCCCCGCGGCCGAAGCGCGGCTGCCAGGTCAGGAACAGTCGGGCGCCGGCCGCCGCCAGGCAGGCGAACAGCAGGAGCAGCTCGCAGCGCAGGAGCAGGTAGCGCAGGTAAACCGACAGCAGCCCGGTCTCGTGGTCCGCGCGCGACAGGCCGCCGATGCCGATGGTCATCGCGTACTTCAACCCTGGCCAAAGCAGCAACGCGACGAGCACGAAGCGCACCAACGGGTCGCGGAGGGCCGCCGCGCGCTTTTGCCGCGAGACCAGTTCAGCCAGGACGCACAGGGACACGGCGAGGGTTCCGACCGTCAGGGCCAGGGCCGGCCAGTGCGCCGTCCAGCCCTTCAGGTGATCCGCACGCTCCCAGACGAGGGCGGTGGTCGAGTCGAGCGGCGTCAGGCCAACCGGGTTCACCGAACCCAGGCCGCGCATCCCGGTCGCCCAGGAAAAGCGCGGCGGCCGCGCGGCCGCCGCGGGGGCCGCCTCCGGCCCGCCAGTCGCGGCAGGTTCGGCGCCGCTAGGCAGGAGACTGCGCAGCAGCCCGCGGTAATACAGGTCGCAGCCGAACACCAACCCGGCCGCGACCAGCGCCAGGCCGGCCGGGACGGCGACCGCTTGCCAGCGCGGCAGGCCGAGGCCCGCGCGGCCGCGCACCGCCAGCACCACCCAAGCGACGGCGATCGACGCCAGCGCGTACGGGACGCAGGCCGGATTCAGCGCCGCCGCCAGCACGGCGAGCAGACCGACCAAGCCCGCGGCCAGGAAGAAGGCCCCGCGCCCGGCGACGGGGGCCAGGAGCGACAGCAGGCAGACGGCGGCACACAGTGGCGGGCCGACCTGTTTCGGCGTGCCCGGATAGAAAACGTCGGGATACAGCGCGTACAGCGGGAACAGGAACAGCAACGGCGCCGGCAGCGAGTGCAGCAGCGGCAGCGGCCGGCCCGCCAGCGCCGCCACCGTCCCCGTCACCAGGAACAGGGCGGTCACGCACAAGAGGACGTGCTGCAGGTGAAACGCCTGCACGACGCTCAGCGGGGCCAGGGTCGCCGCCGTCGCGTTCATCGCCGCGAACGCCGACGGGTAGACGATCATCGCGTTCGCCGGCGGCACCGCGAAGTCGATGCCCTCGCTGCGGTAGATGCGAGCGAGGAAGGTGTACGTCATCGCGTCCGTCCCCTGCACGCCCAGCGCGGTGCTGATCGACCACAGGGCCACGGTCAGCAGTGCCGCGAACGGGGCGTACATCGCCAGCCGTTCGCCGAGCGCGGCCAGGGTCGGGCGGAACGACATCCGACACGAGGCGAGAAGGGCCGGCGCCCGCAGCGCCAGGGCGGCCGCGTGCAGGACGAGGAGGGCGGGGAACAAGAACGCCAGTTCGGCCAGGCCGTATGAGCCCGGCCACAGCTTCGCGGCCAGGTTGCGGAGGTAGAACCAGGCACAGACGACGGCCAGGCCGGCGAAAATCTCCGCGGGGAACAGGAGGAAACGCGGCCGGGCCGGCGCCAGCCGGCCGAACACCAGCCAGCCCAGCCATTTGAGGACGGCGACGTAGGCCGCCACGCCGAAGAAGAAAGACGCCTTCTGCCCGTCGCCGAGGGCCAGAGCCAGGGCGGCCGGCGCCAACAGCACCGCGAGGAAGAGGGGCCATTCGGGATCGGTGACGGCGAGAAGCCATCCCGCGAGCCGCCCCGACGCGCGGGGGACGGCGCACGGCGCGGCCGGCTCCTGGGGCGGCGCCGTGGGGGCCAGGGGGGAAACCGTCGGCGTGGCCATCAAACCCTCTTCGCCTCGGGGTCGCTTGCGGCTTCGCACGGCCTGCGAAGCCGCAAGCGGCCTCACGTCACGGCTCACTTCTGCGGTTCCGGCGGCCGACGCACGATGTGCAGCTCCCGGCCGTAGTCCTGCGGAATCTTCACGTCCTCCGTCAGGCCCTTGATCGGCTCGTCGAGGCCCAGGCCCGGCTTGACGACGACGTAGTGCTCCGGGCCGTCCCGGTCGCGCGACACGACCAGGTCGCCGCGCTCCAGGTGCGTGGCCAGCCACGGCACGACGCAGGAAAGGTAGTACCACGTGTTCGGCGTATCGCGGGGGGCCACGCCGGTCATCCAGTAGCGATCGTACTTCTTCAGGCGAGCGACGAGGTCGGCGTTGTAGAAGGTATTGACCAGCTCCGGGTCGGCCGCCATGGTCTTGATCTTGTTGTTGCGGTAGTGCGACAGGGTCAGGGCGATGACTGGCTTGTGGCTGCTGTCCGGGTAGAGGAGCGTCAGCGGGGCGACGAGCACCCGCTCCACCTGGGGCCGCGTGGCCTCGGGAATCTCCGAGCGGAGGAAGTCGGACTCGACGAGGCCCGAGCGCATCAGGACGACGTCGCCCTCCTTCCAAATCGGCGGGGCGTCAGGCGTGCCGGCCATGGCCGTGCCGGCGAGGCCGCCTTTGTCTCCCGGGACACCCATGACCTGCCGCGCCTTGGTGCCGCTGAAAAGGCCGGTGCCGGTACACAGGGTGGGCCAGAAGCCGATCACGAGCAGGGCCAGGGCCACCACCCCGGCCACGCCGAGGCGCACCTCGCGCGAGCCGTCGCGCGTGGCGTAGTAGGCCAACAGGATGGCGGCGCCGAGCGTGGTGTACGTGAGGAAGTTGGTGAAGAAAATGGCCGGGACCAGCAGCGCGGCCAGGAGCAGAGCGGCCTGCGGCAGGAAGATCCACAGCCGGGCCATCCGCAGCGCCTCGTCGTTCTCCGGCAGCGGGGCCGCCGGCTCGGGCGGGGCCTCGGTGGCGGCCGGCGCGGCCGCGGGCGCCGCGACGGGGGCGGCCGACACCGCCGTCGCCGTCCCTCCGCCCGGCCCGTCCGTCGCCGGCGAGGGGGACTCCCCTTCCGGCTTCGGCTCCGCGCCGCCCCCTTGCAATTGCATGCGGACCACGGCACCGGCGGCCAGCACCAGCACCAGCCCGCCGAGGAAGACCACGTTGTGCTTGAGCAGCGTCCAGAACGGCGTGAACAGGTGGATGTCGTTGACGGCCGTCAGGTAGCCGGCCGTCCCATCGGCGTGGGGTCGGCTGTGGGCGACCGCGAAGGCGCCGACCTGATAGAAGTAGCCGAACTCAGGGGCCAGCAGGACCAGGCCCAGCGCCAGGCCGCCCGCCCAGTAGGCCGCCGCCTTTCGGGCCAATCCCGCGGTGTCGCCGAGCACGGCGTAGATGACCATGCCGACGTGGGCGGCGAGGACGAACAGCATCAGGGGGCTGAGGTAGCCGATGAGGGCGACGCAAGCCGCGTAGCCCAGGGCGAGGAGGGCGGCGGTCGCCGGCGTGCGAGCCTGCAAGAGGCCCCAAAGGGCGGCGAACGACAGCACCGTGAACAGGTTGGCCAGGGCGTACGGCCGGGCCAGGCCACTGGCGCTGACCTGGATCGGATCGAGGGCCACGAACAGGGCCGCCAGCAGAGCCATCTCGTTGCCGAACGGCCGCCGGATCAGGAAGAAGACCGCGGCGATGCAGGCCACTCCGGCCAGCAGCGACGGCAGCCGCAGCGACCAGTCGGCGGCCGGCAGCACTTGAATGACGGCCCAGAGGACGTCGTGGTACAGCGGCACCGGATCCTGGATGCCGTAGGGAATCACCGAGCGGTTGCTGACCTCGCCGAGGCTCGCGACCGGCACGAGCGGGTCCTGCTCGGTCGGCGTGGTGCCGACCTCTACCCCCTGGCGCTCCGCCACCGCGGCCAGGGCGGTGAACTCGTCGAGCTGGAAGGGGGTGAGGTGCCAGAGGCGGACGCCGAGGCCGAGGGCGACGATGGCCAGCAGCCACAGCAGCGGCTGACGGATTTCCTTGGCTGGGGCCGCCGCCTCGGGCGCCGGCGCCGGGATAGCTGTAGACATGGGTTCTCCGTTGTCAGGACAAGTTGGTCGTGCGGCGGGCGAGAGCGTCCCCCGGGCGCCGGCCTCCGTCCTGGGGCCGGCGCGGTGTTCCCGCGCGTGCAGTTGGTGGGGAGCGAGTTTAGCGGCGGCTCGCCGGGCCGCGCGGCCCGGCGAGCCGCCGCTAAACGGTGGACCCTAGCCACTCTTCTTCTTGGGCTGGTACAGCGGCGAGCGCCACAGGCGCAAGCGGTCCAGCCAGTAGTGACCCATCACGCCCAGGGTGAGCAGGCCGTAGCGGAGGCTGCGGCGGAAGTTGATGCTGCTCGCCTCGTCGAAGTAGCGCACCGGCACCGGCAGGTCGCCGAGCCGGAAGCCGAGCCGCACCGCCTGGGCCAAAAACTGCGTGTCGAACACGAAGTCGTTGGAGTTCCGCTCGAAGGGGATGGTTTCGAGCACCTCGCGGCGGTAGACGCGGAAACCGCTGTGGAAGTCGCCGAGATTCTGCCCCAGGGCCAGGTTCTCGCAGATGGTCAGGAAGCGATTGCTGAGGTACTTGTAGATCGGCATGCCGCCGTCGAGCGCCTCGCGGCGCGAGCGGATGCGGCTGCCGAGGACCACGTCGCAGATGCCCAGCTCGATGATGCCGACGGCGTGCGGGATGACGCGGCTGTCGTACTGGTAATCGGGGTGGATCATCACCACCACGTCGGCGCCGTGCTCCAGGGCGGTCCGGTAACAGGTCTTCTGGTTGCCGCCGTAGCCCTTGTTCTGCTCGTGGACGAGGACGGTCAGGCCCATCTCGCGGGCGACCTCGACGGTGCGGTCCTTGCTGCCGTCGTCCACCAGGATCACCTCATCGACGGCGCCGGCCGGCACGTCGGCGAGGGTGGCGGCCAACGTCTTCTCGGCGTTGTAGGCCGGCAGCACGGCGATGACCTTGTGCTGGCGCCTGGGCGGGTTCGGATTTTCCGGCTGAGTGATGCGCTCGACGCGAAAGATCTCGCGCCGCAAATCGAGGTGCGGCCGCTGCAAGAGTGGCATGACGGATTGTCCCCGGTGTCCCATCAAAGCAGACGACTCCAGCCCCGTATGTGTGGGCGAACACAACTGGAGTCGGCGGTTCATGGAGATAATTGGCAAATCCAGTACCAAGCCCAGGATACTCTGCGCCGATTACTCCGACAACGGAAAAACCGCCGCAAATCGGCCTGACTTTGAGGCGCCCCCGCAATCGAGGGGCCGAGTGCGTCGGGGTCGCTGTAAGCTTTCGTTAACAGGGTTGGTTCACGCAGTTAACGGGCGCTAACGAACGGAGACGCCCGGCGGCCGCCTGCTGTTCCTGTGGGAGTGGGCGAGGATGGGCAATCGTCACCGACTTTGTAGATATCGCCTCGCTCTTGCGGTGTCAAGGAAATCCTGATCAACAAGGACGTGATGCTCACTCGCAGGGCCATTTTCAAGTTGAGGTTGGCAGGGGTGGAGGAGTTGAGTATGGCTCAGGCTGTCGTCGCCTGTCGCTTCGCCATCGCCGATCTTCTGGCTCGGTTCGGGCCCACGTTGACGGATCGGCAACGAGTTACCGCAACGAGAGGGAACAACAATGCCATGGGTCGGGGCGGTCGCCGCGGTGGCGCTGATGGGCGTCGTGCTTCTCGATGCCTTCGAGGCGATGATCCTGCCGCGGCGCGTCAGCCACGCCTACCTGGCCCGCCTCTTCTATCGGTCCACCTGGGTCTGCTGGCGGGCGGCCGCACGGCTGCTCCCGGTCGGGCGGCGGCGCAACACCTTCCTCAGCGCCTTCGGCCCGCTGTCCTTGCTGGCCCTGATTGGACTGTGGGCCCTGGGGCTGATCGCCGCCTTCGCCCTGCTGCATTGGTCCGTCGGGACCGCGATCGCAGGGGCGGACGGGAGGTTCCTCACCTACTGTTACTTCAGTGGCACGACCTTCTTCACGCTGGGCTACGGCGATCTGGTGCCCACCGGCGCAGTGGGCCGGCCGCTGAGCGTGATCGAGGCCGGCCTTGGTTTCGGCTTCCTGGCCGTCGTCATCAGTTATCTGCCGGTGCTCTACCAGGCCTTCTCGCGCCGCGAAATAGCGATCTCGCTGCTCGACGCCCGCGCCGGGTCGCTGCCGACTGCGGGGGAGTTGCTCCGGCGGCTGGCCGCGGGCCGCAGCCTGGCCGGCGTCGGCCCCCTCCTGGCCGAATGGGAGCGCTGGGCCGCCGAGCTGTTGGAGAGCCACCTGTCCTACCCGGTGCTCAGCTTCTACCGCTCGCAGCACGACAACCAGTCGTGGGTGGCGGCGCTCACCGCGATCCTCGACACGTCGGCGCTGCTGATCGCCGGCGGGGACGGTGCGGACGGCTACCAGGCGCGGCTGACCTTCGCTATGGCCCGGCACGCGGCGGTGGACCTGGCGCTGGTGTTCCAGACGCCGCCCCGCCTGCCGCAGCCGGATCGGCTCCCGGAGGCCGACCGCGCCCGGTTGTGGGCGTCGCTGCACGAGGCGGGGCTGGCGGTGCGCGACGGCCCCACGGCGGCGAAGGCGCTGGCCGAGCTGCGCGGCCTGTACGAGCCCTTCGTCAACGCCCTGGCCGCACACTTCCTGTTCGCTCTGCCGCCCTTCCAGCGCGAGGCGCCGCCGGTGGACAACTGGCAGACGAGCGCCTGGATGCGGCGCTCGCCTGGCCTGGGCGGCCTGCCGGCGGCGGGCACCCAGGACGACCACTTCGTCTGAGCCCAGGGCCGACGCGGACAGGCCGTTCGCCGAGGTGCAATCGGCCTTCGAGCGGCGCCTCGGCAGGATCGACCCAGAAGTAGACGAATCACTGGCCGAGGGAGGCGACGCGGAGGCCCGGAGCAGGATCGAGGCGATGGCCGGGCCGAGCGGCTTCATGCTGTTGGGGACCAGCGACCACGGCGCGCTGCTCCGGCTTGTCGGCCGCCCAAGGAAGGCGGTGCAGTACGTCGTCGGCAACCCGCTGTTCGCGGTCGAGATGACGGAGGCATTTAACTTTATCCGTCCCTCTTCTATAGCTAATTCTGGACCATTTCGCCGCAAGTCTTGCGTTAGCAAGGAGTAAGGTAAAGTGTCATTGCGCCAGGAAACTCAGGAAAGGAGAAAGAGATGCTGGAATGATCTCGGAAACCTTTCGTAGGAACCCTGTGGGTAACCAATCCCACCCGGCAGGGCCTAGCCAGCCACCG
>Ga0116223_10001759_pt1 | contig 21562 bp, 23 predicted proteins | sample Sb_taG_3_FD_90092 | JGI IMG/M metagenome (GOLD analysis project Ga0116223, IMG submission 90092) | Peat soil microbial communities from Weissenstadt, Germany - Sb_50d_a_PC metaG | ecosystem: Environmental > Terrestrial > Soil > Wetlands > Peat | place: Germany: Weissenstadt | collected 2010-09-21 | reverse complement strand
GTCGCAGAGAGTTCGTTACCAACATGGGCCAGCGCTGCCATGATGGCACCAGCATTCTGATCAAGAGCGCCGGAAACTTCGGTCCAACCGGTAGTAACGCTTTCATTGAGACAGGCCACTAGTCGGAAGTTGGCAGGATAGGTCCCCATAAACGCCGTAGGGTCCAGGAACAGGGTTGTGGTTGGTTTGTCGTCAACCCGGACATTACCAAGAATGGTGCAACTTCCGTGTTGCCGGTTAACCGCGCAGAACACATCCGATGGCCCGAAAAACCTCGGCAAGCCGATCAGTTAAATTGAAAGGCTGGCGGAAGCAAAGATATCTTTGGTATGGTTGACCTCTCCCTCAGTTGCATCAGAGGTTCCAGACGAAGGCATAGGCTCTCCCGAGGCCTTTAACAACCGAATTTCTCCTTGCCGGTCATCCCAAAGTGGTCGGGCCCCTTGATTGAGTTGCATCGTTCAACTTCGATTCGTCTGCAATCGGCATTCCCTGAGCGGACGGTACAGGAAGCAAACGATGCTATTAACGCCGGAAACGCGTGGCCTGATGAGCCGAGTTTACCGAACGTGCAAGCGGATGGGTCCACAACAAAACAAATAACAAAGAGTTTGGAGGATCGGATGAGCGAATACAAAGGCAATCCCGGCGAGTTGGTCTATCAGTACAACTTGAAAATCACGCAACTGGTGGAGTACGGCAGTTCTGCGGACGCGGTGTTTTCCGGCCAGTCAGCGTCACCAGCTGAGGGCGCGCGTTTCGACGTTTATTTCGAGGGGGTCATTACCGGCCCCAGGATAAAAGGAACAGTCAGGGGTGTGGATTATCTCCACATCCGCGCCGATGGCCGATGCCAGCTCGACATTAAGGCAGAGATCACGACCGAGGACGGGAAAAAGATCGCATTGCGGGCCGACGGCGTGGCGACTCCCGAACGGGGCTCGCCGATCGTTCAGCTCCGCGAGAATGCGACCCTCACAACCAACCACCCGGAGTACGCGTGGGTCAACCTGATCCAGGTCTGGGCCCCCGGCACGGTGGACCTCTCCAAGGGAGAAATCCAAGTTACCGGATACGCTGCCTGAATTCAGTGGCCTTCGATTCGTCGGCTCGCCCCGGGCTGACAGGTCGACAACCTCGCAGTTGCTACTCGGTTTCTGCCCGAATGACCAGTCATTTACTCGCAATTGGACTATGGGTTAGAAATTCGTGCCTCTTCAAAACGCCATTGATGCAACCGGTTCCGGAGCTGGGATCAGAAAGGGGAAACCGCTTTGAGAAAGATCATCGCCATTACCCATGTCACGCTCGACGGGATCATGCAGTCGCCGGGCGGGCCGGAGGAGGATCCGAGGGGAGGCTTCACGCATGGGGGCTGGATCATGCGCTTCTCGGATGAGGCCGTGCCTGAGGCTTTGGGCGAGATCATGGCAGGCGAGTTCGACCTGCTGCTGGGGCGCCGCACCTACGAGATTTTCGCGGGGTACTGGCCCTATGCCGGCGATAATCCCATTGCGAACGCCTTCAACAAGGCAGCGAAATACGTGGTCACAAACAGCCTGGACAGATTCGACTGGGTGAACACGCATGGCATGAGCGGCGACGCCGTTGACGAGGTCCGCCGGCTGAAGGCATCGGACGGGCCCGAATTGCACATCTGGGGCAGCAGCGAACTGCTTCAGACGCTTATTGCCGCACAACTGGTCGACGAGTTTCGCATCTGGATCTTCCCGCTGGTGCTCGGCAAGGGCAAGCGGCTGTTCGAAGACGGCGTGCCGCCGTTTGGTCTTACCCTGGTGGAGTCGCGCCGCACATCCGAGGGGATCCTCTTAAACACGTACCGTCCGACCGGCTCTCTGCCAAAGGGATCGCCTCAACCCGACAATCCGACGGAGGTAGAACAGGCACGGCGCAAGAAATTGGCGGAAGAGGATAAGGCGGCTAGATTGTAGGGCCGCAACTCCAGAAAGCAACAACACGCGTTTTCAGGCGCTACCGATTTTTCGGGTAGTGGCTGCTTAGTGCGTTGCCAGTGATAATCTGCCTACAAATCAGCCACTACGATTTTTGGGAGGACTTTGCATGGGGAAGCGATTGGGGTTCATCCTCGGTTGGTTTGCTGTCCTGTTCCTCTTTAACGTCGTCGTCCATCAGAACCCACTGGCAACCGACCCATTGATCTACCGAATATTGGCCGGGGTGGAGTATATGGCCTCACCCGTCGAGCTTATTATCTCGCTCCTGGTAGTCATTTTCATCCTCTACCTGACCTCGAAATAGCTCGCAATCCGGTAGTGTCCTACCTGGGCAAACGTAACGGCCCGTCTGCGAAACACTTCATGGCGAAGGTGGCGCATGCCATGTCGCACTTTCCTTATCAACTCACAACTGACGGCTGCCGTCTGCGGACTCGTCGCCTGGGCTACATCCTCCTACATTACGGCAACTCATAAATAGAACAAATTCGTCCGAGATTATTCTAGCAACGCACTAATAGGACACGACCGGCGAAAGAGATCGCCCTACGCCAGCGAAGTGCTGATAGCGACGAATACGCTGATGATCGCGGTGCCAACGCCGCTTACGGCGGCGATGGATACCAGCGCAACCAGGGCAACCAGAAGAGCGTACTCGACCAGGTCCTGACCATCCTCGTCGTTCTTCAATGATTGGAGTTTCGCGAACAGATTCAGAATTAGGTTATTCATTTAGCCCTCGTTGGTGCTCGGGGTTGTGGTTTAGAAAGTGATGCGAGGGTCAACGGAAAGTTTTGGGCCCGTCCGGACTTGACCCCCGCGCCACTGTCCCACTGGTAACATTGGAACCCGTTACCTTTGCCAGCTCAATGACCCATCTGCGCTCTCCTTTGACACTTCGGCACTATAGATGGCATCTGGCGGCGCTCCACCCGAACTCAAAGAGGCAAAAGGACGGAAAACCGCCATCCCCGCAGATTTAAGACACTACCATTTTTCGGGTAGTGCCTGAAATCAGCGTTGAAGAAAAACAGCAATCGCTTGCTTTTAGCCTGATAAGCCTCTATGTTTGAGGCATGTCGAGTGAACGCGCATCCCTTCTCACACTTAAGCGCCTTATTTCCCAAGCAGAGATGGTTTATTCGGATCGTGCGGTGCCAACCGCACAGCGTGAGCGAGGCGGGGAACTATTCACCGCGTCCCTGGCATTGATCGACGACCTGTTGAAACAGGATCGTTCGTCGGCAGCGGCGGAATTAGGCGCGAAAGGCGGATCGCAGACCGCCAAGCGTGGCAGCGACTACTTCCGCCAATTAGCAGCCAAGCGCAAGACACGCGCTGGTGGTCGTCCGCGCAAGAAATCCGAGTAAAATCAAGCCAACAAACGAAAAGCCCGGCGCGATGGCCGGGGCTTCCGACGTGCGGCTGGATACCCACATCGTAACGCCCTTGCTGTGCTGGTGCAAGGGCGCGGATGGACGACAAAGATAGGCCCAATCTCTCATTGGGCGCTTACGATGTGGGTATCCAGCCGCACGTCGGAAGCCCCGGCCATCGCGCCGGGCTTTCGTTTTTAAGGATTCATTCTATCGGGTGCCAGATAGAATCAGCGCGATAATACTGCGGATAGGGAGAAATTATCTATGGCGAAAGGCAAGAGCGCAGATGATCGGGAAGCAAAATATGGCGAAAGAATGATTGAGCTAAGGGTCCGATTTTGGACGGATGGTATTTCAATCCCAGGGAAACTGAGGCCAAAACACGGGTGGACGAGCGGCGTTGTTCGCGTCAAGGCAAATAGGGCACATGGAATCGAGGCGGGCAAGGCCAGAACATTCAACTCTTTGCTCGATATGAACGCGGCAATTGAGCAGACTCTAAAGGATCATGGCATTGTTCTCCATGTTAGCCGTGGCATGAAGGGTTATATTGGCACAAAATTGCCAGATTAGCTCGGTTCCTTTTTGGGCCTTCCCCCGCCGTGAGTCTTGCGCTTCGCGGCCATCTGGCGGTAATGTTCAACCCCATGCCGCAGAGAGGTTGTAGAGCCTCCCTTGCGGCCTAGAATGGCCGCAGAGGTCGTAGGACTGGATTGCTTGAGCAGATCGTCAGTAAGAGCGAGAGCGGCGGTCAGAACCTCGCGGCAAGCGGTCGTGCGGTTCTGTGGTAGTTCGGGGGCAGAGGCAAGAATGCGGTCGGCCTGGGTGAGTAAATTCTTGAGGGCGGCTAGTTCTGTGTGATTCGATGGCATGTGTTGACGATATGGCGCTTAGAACGAAAAAGCAAGCGTTAGCTGTTTCCCGTCAACGCACTTTTAAGACACTACCCATTTTTCGCTATCCGAATTTCCATCCGGGAATCTGGATTTAACAGGGGTTTTTCCCATATTGCGAGACTGGCTCGGTGAGTTCCAGGAGCGAGTTGTCTCTGGTTTGTCTCTGAGTGTCTCTCGAGGCGGGCTCAGCGCCTGGTTAAAACCCTGGCTGTTGGTGTGCGGGCTTTTGCGGCAACATAATTTATGCTCTCCAGAAGTTGCGTATTTCTAAAGACTTGCACGTAAAGCGAGCGATTTTAACCTTCGTCATCAGGCCAGGGACTGCTCTTCGCGGCGGGGAGGAGAGCAGTTTGGTTCAGGCGCGTTTTTGGCCGTTGCTATGGCTGAATCGCTTCCAAAACAATTTTGAATTTTGTATTTGCTTTTTTCCCAATCTATGCTATCGTGTATTTATTCCGGTTGTGGAGAGCTTCTCCGAACCGGAAGTAGTTTGCGTCACTGGCCTCCCGGCACGGATAGCTTTAACGTCCGTGCCGTCTTTTTATCTGCGAACAATTCCCCGCCCTGCACGACCCCCCGCAACACCCGCTTTCAAGTCCCCTGCGGCTCGCTTTTCCGGCACATGGTTGAAAGCAAAACAGATCCAGGTACTGTCCATCTGCGGAATCATTCCCTTATCACATGCAGGTCCAATGCAGGTCTAACTGGGCGTATTGCCGAAGGCACTGGTCGCGGCCGGGAATCGCGCAGTCTGCCTTAATATAAAAGTCGAGGAGCCTCATGAAACATTCGTTCCCCGTCCGCCTGGCTCTGAGCCTGGCCGTTTTTGCGGTCACGGTGGCCAGCTACGCGCAGTGGGCCAACCCGGCCGACGACGTTCCGGCTTACCATCCCTCGGCGCCGCTCAACATCCATGCCCTGCCGGCCATCCTGCATGGAGCGCAGCTCACGGGGCCGAATTTCCGCTTCCCGTGGCAGCTCCACGCCTACCAGAAGGCCATCCTAGTGAGCGGGGTGCTCTATCAGCTCCCCTGCAACTGCCGCTGCGATCGGGCCCTTGGCCACACCAGCCTGCGCAGCTGCTATGAGACTGACCACGCCACCGAGTGCTCCACCTGCGCCCAGGAAGGCTTCTACGCCTATGTGAAGACCAAGGCCGGTTGGACGCCCGCTCAGATCCGGGCCGGGATCGCACGGCATGAATATGAATCGATTGACCTGGAAAAGCAGTGATGAGGCAGCTTTCAGCTCTCAGCTGTCAGTTCCCGATTCAGCGTAAAATAGAACGATGCAGCACGAGCCATTCGGCTCTGTGTGGCACCCGATTGCGGCCCTGGAACATCAAATGAGTGGCCGCACGAAATGGGGGCGTCACGGTTTCGACGGGATCGATTGCGGCATGGGAGGCATGTCGGGGTGTGGGCACCCGTAATCGCCTGCAAAACAAAAGTTGCCAACGATAATCTGGCACTTGCTGCTTAATTAACTAAGCAGCCGTCTTTCGCGGTTTCGCCTATGGACTGCGAGTAAGACGTCATTCAGTAGGCTGGTGGTTGCAGCTCGGTCCGTGTTGCAATCACGAGATCATCGGACTAGCTTTCGGCGCGTCTTGTCCGTTCTTAAGTGCCGCGGAGCGAACTCAGTCGAACCGGACACAGCATGGACTCTCCCGGCTGACAGCGATTTCGGACGCGGGTTCGACTCCCGCCGCCTCCACCAGCCTTCGCCCTCTTCGGGAGGGCTACGGCTCGGCATGCCACCTCGAATTGACCGACAGGGTTCGATTGTCCGGAAGCGGGCGAAGGCTGTCGCGCCGGAGCCTCAGCGAAGGCGGACACATCATGAAATACGTCTACATCCTTCAAAGCCTCGCTGCAGGAGAGCATTTCTATACGGGGATCACCGACGACTTGGACGCCAGACTGTCGAAACACAATTCCGGCGGTGTAACCCATACTTCAAAGTTCCGCCCGTGGCGTATCAAGAGCTATGTCGCGTTTGCAGATGAGGCACGCGCGATTGCCTTTGAGAGGTATCTGAAGTCAGGATCGGGACGCGCTTTTGCCAAAGCGCGGCTGTAGGCTACTCAGCAAGCTCGCAGGTTACGCCTTTACTAAATATCATGCGCTTGGCGTTGCAGGTAGGCTTGTCCCCTTGGCAAAACTGATCCCCATGGCTAGAAAGCGTAGTCCGCAAAAGAAACCCTTGACTTGAAAGAATTCAATGCAACGGACCTATGGAGCGAGCACGGGGGCAATCGTGCCTTGCGACCGGCCGCGATTGACCGCGGAGTCGACGGCACCGGCCTCGATCGCCGGCGCTGGTTCGTCCACTGCGATGCCGAGGAGCCGGAAGAATTCAAAGGCGGGCATGGGGCGACCATAGAGCCAGCCCTGTCCATAAATCCTGATTTTGTCGGTGGGAAAATAGTTGGCCTGATTCTCCGATTCAATCCCTTCAACGACCACACAAAGATTGAGCGAGCGCGCCATGGCGATGATCTGCGGCAGGATGGCCACCGTCACGGATTCGGTTCCGATGGCCCGGATAAAGGCCTTGTCGATCTTGATGGTATCGGCGGAAAGGTACAACAAATAGGAGAGGTTGGAGTAGCCGGTGCCGAAATCGTCGATGGAAATGTGGTGACCGCGCCGCCGAAGCAGGCGAATGGACTCCAGAGCATCGTCACAATCTGCGGCGGAGCGTTCGGTGACTTCGAATGCGAGGCTGCCTGGCGGCACCTTGGCGCCTTTGACCACTTCATCGAGCATGGGCAGAAACTCGGGATCGATCAGGTCGGATGCGGCAACATTGATGCTCAGACGAAAATCGGGAATGCTTCTGAGCGGTTCGCGGAACTCTTTCAAGGCGCGCCGCAGCACCAGGTTCGTGACCGAGCCGACGAAGCCATGTTCCTCCGCGGTGCGGATGAAAACGTCGGGACTTACGGAGACACCATCGTTTGTCGTCCAGCGAGCCAGCGCCTCGGCTCCGACGATCTTTTTCGTCGCCAGGTCGACGATCGGTTGATAGACAAGCTTTAACTTCTCTTCTGCGAGAGCCCGCCGGAGCTGCTGGTCGAGCGCATGACTGCGACGGCGAAGGAAGCAGAGAATGATTCCGGCAAAAACGCCGGTAATCGCGAACAACAAGGATGTGCCGGCGATAGGGATGAGTTCGTCCTGCCGCGCTTCGCCAACGCTGACCGACGCGGTGACGCAGCGACCCCGAATTGCGGAGCAGTGCTCGGCGACGAGCGTGTCTCCCGTGCGCGTCACGTTATCATCAGGCTGGCTCAGCGGCGATGGAGTGGAAGCATTTGGCGCCGGGGCTGGGGCTCGTTCGTCTGCCGGCAAAACTGCCAGATGAATGGGCAGAGACCCGACAACGACGGGCAGGTGCGAGCCAAAGACGACGAAGACCCCACCCTGTTGAAGTCCTAGTCCTTGCAGGGTTTGGTGGTGCAGCGGAGCGAGATTGCTGTAGGCTATGGTCCCGTCTGCCTTCGTGGCCCCCGCTTTGAAGAAGCCGATCGGCTGCGACGGACGGCCGGCAGTTGCTGAACATTCAATCCGGCTCCCGCGAACTCGGCCGGCGTCCTTCATGTATTCGGAGCGAAAGACGATTTCTCGAAAATAGCTGAGCTCGTCGTCGGAACACGGAGCGTAGGCTGAATGCTGCATGACGTTGAGAAGGTCATGCGCCTCAATGACTGAAGCGTTCTCTTGAACGGCTACGCGCTCGAGGTACTTTTGCAGATGAGCCTCAGCCAGTGGAATGGCCAGGACGCACCCCAACATGAAGCCAGTGATGGCTCCCAGTGTCGCGGTTGCGATGACGGTCGCCCGAGCCGCCAATACGTTGTCCCGGTGCTCCTGCATGGTGAATCAACACGAATGGCGTAGGCCATTCAAGGTGTTGAGTATGGTGCCCTATATCTAGGTACCGCTGTTGCGAAATCACGGCAATGGCTGATTCATGGGATGACCTAACCCATTTGTGCTCTATGTCATAGGGCCTGGCATCCGCCTTGTCGATCATTGTGTATTGTTTTCAATGGGATAGACGAAGTTGACTGGGGGATTTTTTCGCCACGGAAGGGCGCATTTGGCGGGGAACTACGCTGGTTCAAGGCTCGGCGATGTCGCGGCGCTGGTGGGCGTCGATGTCGCCTGGATTCTGAAGCAGGCCGGACCCCGGCCGCTCGAGGAACGACTGAGGGCTTGAGCCTGGGAATTCAGGTTTCGCCCAGCACGCCTTCAGCCGTGATGGCTACTGCCGGTTGCAGCATCTTCGACACCGAGCAGTACTTGGTCATCGAAAGCTCCACGGCTTTCTGGAGCTTCTTCAGGTCGATGGGGCCGTAACCTTTGAAGCGCAAGTGAATCTTTGTGAACACCGCGGGAATTGCGTCTGCCCGCTCGCCTTCCACTTCCACCTCAAGGCGTTGCAGATCCTGGCGCTGTTTCTTCATGATGAGCAGCACGTCGAGCGAGCTGCACCCGGCCAACGCTGACAGCAGCGTTTCCATCGGTCGCAGCCCGGCATTCTCGCCACCCATATCCGCGGGGCCGTCTATCACGCCCGTGGCTCCTTTGGCATTGCTCGCCTCAAACCTGGCCGGGCCAGTCTGAACCAACTTGATGCGCGTGCTTGCGGGCATCATTCGCCTCCTCTTCCGCCGGCTTCCTGAATGCGTGTTGAATACAGGTCGCTGGAAAGGTACCGATCGCCCTGGTCGCACAGCACGAAAACAATCACGCCCGAATCGAGCGTAGCCGCCAATCGGCAAGCCGCCGCGCAGGCCCCTCCCGACGAAACGCCGGCGAAAATTCCTTCCTCATGCGCCATTCTGCGCGCCATATTTTCGGCCTCCTCCTGCGTCACATCCATGGTCAGATCCACACGCTCCGGCTCGAAGATGGCCGGCAGATATTCTTTCGGCCAGCGACGGATTCCAGGAATCTTCGCACCGTCCGCGGGCTGCACGCCCACAATTTGCACCTGCGCATTCTGTTCCTTCAGGAATCGTGATGTTCCCATGATGGTTCCGGTGGTTCCCATCGCGGACACGAAGTGGGTAATGGTCCCTTTTGTGTCGCGCCAGATTTCGGGTCCAGTTGTCTCGTAGTGCGCACGCCAGTTGTCAGGATTGCCAAACTGGTTCAACATCACCACTCCGCCTTTGGCCACTTGCTGGTGAGCGTAATCGATGGCGCCTTCCATTCCTCCACTTTCGGAGGTCAGCGTCACCGTGGCGCCGAAGGCCTCCATAGTCGCGACGCGCTCCGCGGTGGAGCTCTCGGGCATGACGAGCTCAATTGAAAAGCCCTTTACCGCCGCAATCATGGCCAGTGCGATTCCGGTATTGCCGCTGGTGGGCTCGATGATGCGAACGCCGGGCTTCAATTCGCCGCGCTTCTCCGCACCTTCGATCATGAACTTTGCCGCTCGATCCTTCATGGACGAGCTGGGGTTGACGCCCTCGACTTTGCCGAACACACGCACGCTTCGGTTCGGATTGACGCGGCGCAATTCGACCAGAGGTGTGTTTCCCACGAGATCTACGACATTCATTTCTCGCCTCCGCGAACTGATCGTCTCATCTAATTATTGCAACACGACGAGCAAGTAAGATGCCTGATGATGCTGGCGTGCGGCATCTCTGCGGGAAGAGCCATTGATGCAGACGATTGACAGCGGCACGCTCGCTCAATAAGATGGGCACGGGAAACCGGTATCTCGCCGGGACGTAATGAACTGGACTTTGGTCCAGGCTATGCACCCGATGCAACAGGAACCGATCTCCAGAGGTCCGTGAGATTCGCGAGGAACAAATGGACAGACGAACATTTAATAAACTGGCCGGTCTTGCCACCATGGGAATGCTGGCGGCCGACGTTGACCTGAGCGCAGCGCAGGCTGCCGCAATTGCTGGTGAAGTCGTGCTGGAGAATGACGAATTCCTGGTTGCATTTGACCGTGATTCCGGAGCGCTGACGCGAATGGAGCACAAGCCGACGCATTGGAACGTCGAGCGCCGGCCCGCGCTCGGTGTTTCGTTCCGAATGCTCGTTCCCATCCCCGGCCGCCGCGCCAATTTTGTACTCGGCCAAAAGCAAAAGGCCGCCAGCGTCGAAAAGGTCTCGGACAACCAGGTGCGCCTGCAGTGGAAGGACCTGCAGAGTGAGCACGGCGGAGTGCTGCCTGTTATTTTCACTGCGACAGTGACTCTGCAAGGCGGCAAGCTCAGCTTTGACGCCACGCTCGAGAACAATTCCCCTTACTGGGTTGAGACTGTCGACTATCCCTACTTTGGCGACCTGAATCCGCCCGCGAAGGATTCAACGGTTTCCGCACGGACCATGTGGTACGGCAATCTCGGCGACGACGAGATCTACCCGAATTTTGGCAATGAGAAGGGCTACTGGGGCGTCGATTTCCCGACCAAGACCTTTGGCTCGCATCGCAGCCTCTTTTGCCTGCTTCAGGCGCAGACCGAGGGGATCTATATCGAGATGTCGGATCCGTCGCTGCCGTATTACCTCGAATATGCATTTGAGCAGCATCCCGGTGTGGTCCACGGCGCCGTTGTGCCCCAGACCGACGAATTCTCCGGCTTCCCGGTGCATCTTGATTTTCGGCTCTGCCACTTTGTCTTCGCGCGACCCAACTCACAGATGAAGTTTGCCCCGATCGTGATGCGCGGATACAAGGGGGATTGGCATTCAGGAGTCGACGTCTATCGGGAATGGCGCAACACCTGGTTCAAAAAGCCGCACCTGCCGGAATGGGCGAGAGATGTTCATTCGTGGACCATGCTCAGAATGAACACGCCGGAAGAGGACTACACGATTTCTTACAAGAGATTTGTGGAGTACGGCGAGGAATACGCCAGGTATGGCGTCAAAGCGGTGCAACTCATTGGCTGGAACATCGGCGGCCAGGATCGCGACGACCCTTCGCAGGACACTGACCCGAATCTCGGCACCTGGCAGGAGTTTCACGATTCCATCGCCAAGGTTCAGTCCCTGGGAGTGAATGTAATTCTCTTCGCCAAATTGAACTGGGCCGACCTGACGACCAAGTGGTATCAGGACGAGCTCTACAAGTATGAAGCCAAAGATCCGTATGGCATTCGCTACGAGCAGGGCGGCTATAACTACCTCACGCCCACTCAACTTGCCGGCATCAACACGCGCCGGCGCGCGGTGATGGACTTCGCGGATCCCGCGTATCGGGCGATTGCTTTAAAGGAATTCGAGAAAATTCTGGCGCTTGGTTCGACCGGCTGGCTATGGGACGAAATCTGCCACCACTCAGGTGCGATCTATAACTTTGCTCCGGATCATGGCTATGTTCCGCCGGGATACATCTACGCCGGCGATCTTCCGCTGTCGGAGCAATTGCGCGGAGCGGCCGACAAGATCAGCCCTGATTTTCTCTTCGGCGGAGAAGGGCCGCAGGATTGGCTCATGCAGTTCTTCCCGGTCAACGAAGCGGGTGTGAGCGGGACACCGATCTGCCAGTACCTCGACACGACTCACTCTGTCATGATCGCGGGAGTGAGTGGGTTTGACGATCGCGAGCAGTTGAACAATATTCTGGTGAATCGCTGCGTCATTCAGTACGAGCCGTTCCTCTACAAAGGGCATTTGCACGATTTTCCGCTGACCATGGCATACGGACAGAAGATCGATGACCTGCGCCGCAAGTACAAAGCTTACCTTTGGGACGGCGCATTCCGCGACACGCTTGGTGCGGACGTGAAGTCGAACGGGCATCACCGTTATTCGGTTTTCCTGGCCGAAAACGGCAAGCGAGCTGTCATCATCGTCAACAGCAGTTCGAGCGATGCCATCACTGCAGAAGTCCGCCTGCCCAACCCGGGCAGACTCATCGTAGCCACGCCCGAGCAGCCTGACGGGCAGCCGACAACGGGAACGGTCCAGATTCCGGCTCGCTCAGCGGCTGTCATCATCGAGCTGTAGATCGCCTGGGCATTTGCCTGAGGCATTATGATGCAGATCGTCTTTCACGGTATTCTCTTCGTGCTGGCGCTAGCGCAATTTTGCGAGCGAGCGCGCCCGCTGCTCGATGTGATGGACTTGTGCTGGCGTGAAACCCAGGCTGCGATAATCGAATGAATCCGGCTCTCGAAAAAGAGAGCGAGGAAGCAATGGATATTCTGAAGGTTGCAAGACGCGCCCGCGTCTCCACCGCCACGGTCTCGCGGGCGATCAATCGATTCCCGGGCATACGCCCGAAGACCCTGGCACGGGTGCAGAAGACAATCGCGGAGCTGAACTATATTCCCAATCCCAATGCGCGCAACCTGCGCATCGGACGCACTCGTTTGTATGGCCTGATCGTTTCCGATGTCAATAATCCGTTCTTTCCCGAGTTGATCGATGCCTTCGAGGCTCTCGCCGGGGCGCAGGGGATCGATGTCATCTTCACACACACAAATTATGATCGCGAACGCCTCAGGAAATGCATGCGGCGCATGGTAGAGCGCGGTGTGGATGGAATTGCTGTGATGACATCGGAGGTGGACGAAGAGGTATTACAGCAGACAGTGAAGTCCGGAGTGCCAATTGTTTTGATGAACCAGCAAAAGCTGGCATCAGTGTATCCAAACGTGCAAGTGGACTACACCGCGGGATTTCGTGAGGCGCTGGACCATCTGCTGGAGTTTGGGCATCGCGATATCGGATTTATTACCGGGCCACAGACACTCAACTCTGCGCGGCGCCGGCAGAGCGCGTTCCAGGCCGCACTTCGGGCGCATGGGCTGCATGTACGCAGCGAGTGGATCGCCCTCGGCGATATGCGCGTCGAGGGTGGACACGCGGCCATGAAGACGCTGCTCGCCTGCTCGCCGCGTCCTACCGCGGTTCTTGCCGCAAACGACCTGATGGCAGTCGGGGCGTTGCAGGCAGCCGGCGAGGCGAAGATCCATGTACCGCGCGATCTTTCGCTGATCGGTTTCGACGATATTCCCATCGCCAATATGGTCCACCCGCCGCTGACAACGATTCGCCATCCTCGCGACGAGGTAGCGGCACGGGCATTTGCCTGGCTGCAACAGACACAGCAGCACAAGGAAACTCCGACAGCTCCTGCGCTGCAACCTCACCTGGTGATACGCAAAACAACCGCAGTTGCTCCTGAACGCCGCAAGGCCTGAAGCAAATCGCCGGCGCGGCAGACAGCCGTCCCGGTTCTTGTCGCGCACCGACGGGTGAGCCGTCAGGGCTTGCGTAGAAGCAGCAAGACGACGCCGTGCCGCGGTACAGCAGCTGAAACTCCCCTTAGGTATGCTCAGACCTAAGGGGTTGTACCACAACCCACACATTCAGGCACACGCCAATCCACAAACCGACAACCGTGGCTGACGGGAAGACTCCTCAATCCTGCGGCGCTTCCGGGTTCGTATGTGACTACACCTGGTCCAGGGCTGCTGCTCAGTTTACGACTCTGGAATTCATCCCGAGCAATCCGCTTGGATGCGGCACAAGATCTCGACAACCGGCCAAGGGAACGTGGCGAAGCAGGGGACCGCTGCAGCAATTGACCGTCTATTCGCTGAAAGGGATACCAAGCGTGAGGAGAGCTGCGTGAGGCGGGCGAACTTGAGCGCCGATGATCCTGGGCGCTTTTCCCATCTCTTCCCAAACCCGAATCGCCTCGGGATTCATATAAAGGAAACGCATGTGCTCGGCGCTCTCTCCCGGGAGACTGTAGATGCTAATTGTCGTCAGGAGGCTCTTCTGACCTGACTTGATCAAGTACGGCCGCATACTGACGGCCGGTGCATTTTCGATGTTCTCTATTTCTTCCGCACATTGCGCAACGACCTGATAGTTCACCTCTGCCGGGATGTTGTCCGAGATTAGGCTTTCCAAAAGATCATTCGATGTGGGACCGGAGTCATATTGTTGGTTGCTTATTGTGCGCCTCGCAGGGAAACCCAATAGTACCGCCGCCAGCAAGACTTGCAGCGAACGGGGAGGAGAAAGAATAAGGCGAAGAGGCCATCATAGGGGCGCAGCTCAGCCGCCTTGAATTCGACGCTCGTGCAGGAAGGGCACCTTCGCCGGATGCACAGTACCCGCGGTAGCCATCTCGGCCAGGTCATCGTCGCAACGTTCATCGGGAACTTCCTTTCTGCATAACAATGGCATGCATCACTGCTCGGTTCCATCTCCCGCGCTGGAATTCGCGTCCAGCCATGCGAGCAGGCATCGAATGCTACCGGTGGCCAGCGCTATGCAGGAATCGGCTGCTCCGTAATAAAGGTTGATGGTATCGCCATCGGCGCCGATGGTTTGCCCGCAAGGAAACACGACGTCGTGCACATCACCAACGCGCTCGTAAGGGGCTTCAGGACCGAAGACCCATGAGTCTCCTCGTTGCAGGCAGATCTCTGGATGTTCAAGATCGAAGAGTGCCAGGCCCAGGCGATAGATGCTTCCCGATGCGGTACGCCGGACTCCGTGGTAGATCATCAGCCAGCCTTTCGGCGTCTCGATCGGAGGAGAGCACAGGCCAATCTTGTTCGCATCCCACCATCCCCCCCGCCGTGCTTGCAGGATGACTTTATGGCTGCCCCAGTGCTGCAGATCCGGTGAGTAAGAAATCCACATGTGGGCACCAAGCGCTGTCATCGGTCGATGGATCAAAGCCCAGTAGCCGTTGATCCTTCGCGGCAATAGAGCAGCATCCTTATCTTCGGGCGGCATGATCACGCCGAATCGTTTAAAGCTTTTGAAGTCGTATGTGAGCGCAAGTGAAACTCCCGGGCCGCCGCGCGCAAACGAGGTGTACGCCACAGCATATTGCTCGAGTTCCGGGACATAGGTGATGCGCGGATCTTCGATGCCCCAGACTTCTTCGGGGTATTGTCCGGGATTCCCCATCAGCGTTGGCTCGGGGTCGATACGCCATCCGTCGATTCCATTTTCGGAACGTGCGGCGCATAGGTGCGACAGGCCACGCCGGTCTTCCACGCGACAAAGCAATAACGTGTTTCCGTCGGGCAGGATCACTGCTCCCGCGTTGAAGACACTGTTCACGGCATAGGGCCAATCGTGCCCGCTAAGAATTGGATTATCGGAGTAGCGAGTGAACAGAGGAAGGTCTGCGCATGCCGCCGGATTGGATTGCTCTGGAGCAACGGCATTTGAGGAAGGCGCTGGATATAAAAGTCGATTCAAAGGGACATACTCATTTCCTGGTCCGTTTCTTCTGCGTGGGTCACCTTCGCTCCCTGCATTTCCAGGAGCGCCATCAGGAACGAAAGCGTTGATTCCGCTCCCTGATTTTCATTGACGCGGTCGGGATGAAGTCCATCTTTGCATCCGCCCGTTGTTGCATCGTAAAGCGGTACCTGCAAATCGTTTTTGCCAAGGAACCACCTGAAGGCACATTGGGCTTCCTCGATCCAGCGCTTTTCGTCGGTTAGCCTGTATGCCTCAAGACAAGCAGAGATCGTGGCACAGGCTTCCACGGGCTGCTGATCGAAGCGGGGCTTCTCCGCCCCCTCTGTGAAGCACCCGCTGGAGCCAATCGGCACAAAGGTTTCTTTGTCACCGCAATGCTGAGCAGCTACAAGCCATTCGAGCGACTCGATTCCCGCCGCCATCATTTTCTTGTTATTGCTACGCCCACCCGCCAGGATGAGCGCCTGCGGCAGCCGCGCATTCGAGTACGAAAGACTCTTCTCAAACCAATGCCAGGTTTCGGAGTGACTGCGCTCGTAATGATCGAGAAGACGATTGGCGAGCGTGTTGCGAATGCCCTGGATGGCCCTGTCGCCGGGGAACCAGTCAAGATAAGCCTGCAATCCAAGAACACTGAATGCCCATGCGCGCGGGCTGCTGAACTTCAAAATCGCCGGCACAGTAGCCTCAAAGAGTCTTCCTGCCGCTCCGCGCAACCCCGCATGGTGCGATTGGCCGAGCACCGATCCCAGGGCCCACAGCGCGCGGCCATGGCTGTCTTCCGATCCAACGTCTTCCAGCCATTTGCGGTCGTAACCAAGAAAATTCCTGAACCGTCCTGTATCGGAATGAAATGCGAGCCAGAGAAAAGCCAGGTACCGGCGAGAGAGGTTGACATGGTCCTCCCTGTGATCATGCCCAACACTCTTATCCAGAAGGGTGGACACGATGAGTGCCCGTGCGTTGTCGTCGGTCGTATAGCCCTCTCGCGTGTTGGGCACGGAGAAGATTGCGTGCTGCAACATGCCCGTGTCGTCGGTCATGGTTGACAGATGAGCGATGTTCAGAACCGGCAGGTGTTCCATCGGGTCTATCAGGTCCACGGCGCCATCGTCCGGTTGGGCAGCCCTTGGCTGCAACGAGCGCTCGAAGCGTGCCCGTTGAAAGGTCGCCATATAGGCCCGCGCCGTCTTCGGCCAAGTCGTTCCGCGAGAGTGCAGATAGGCTCGCTTCCGCATCGCGTGGCGCTCCGCATCGTTTTCAAGTAATGCGAGAACCGCCTCAGAGATGGCCTCCGAACTTTCAAACGGAACAATCACGCCTCTTTTCTCTGCCAGCAGCTCCTTGGCATGCCAGTATGGCGTGGAGACAATTGCCTTACCCGCTCCGAGGGCGATGGCCAACGTGCCGGAGACAACCTGCGCCTCCTGCCGATAGGGGGTGATGTAAATATCTGCCGCGCCCACGTGTTCCACAAGCTCTTCCTCGCTGACAAAGCGATTATTCATAATCAAGTTGGAAGAGACTCCAAGCTGCTCTGCCAGCGCCCGCAACCCTTCGCGGTAGCGCTCGCCTTCGCGCCGCCGAATATGCGGATGCGTCACTCCGGACACGATATACACCACGTTCGGATGCCGCGCCAGAATCGCCGGCAGCGCCCGAATCACGTTTTCAATTCCTTTGTTCGGCGATAGCAAGCCGAATGTAAGCAGAACCGACTTGCCTTCGGTGCCGAACCGGTCTTTGAAATAGTTGGGGTCCATGAAGTTCATGTCCGGAACGCCGTGGGGGATCACGTCGATCTTTCCGCCGGAAACCGCATATACCTCGCGCAAGAGTTGAGCCGCGAGTTCGCTCATGACGATCATGCGATCGGAAAGCTGTGCGATCTCTTCGAGCACGATGCGTTGATTTGCGTCCGGTTCGCGCAGAACTGTATGCAGCGTAGTGACCAGCGGCATCTTCAATCTGCGCAGCAAGGCCAGAATGTAGCGGCCCGCGGCGCCGCCGTAGATGCCGTATTCGTGCTGCAGACAGACGAGATCGTTGCTATTGAAGTTCAGAAAATCAGCGGCCCGCTCATAGGAGGCAATGTCCTCCTGCTCCAACTCCAGGCGCACTTGTTCCGGATAATCGTAACGTGAATCGGGATCGTTGACGGGAATGGCAAACAGGCGGCCCTCTCCGTATTCAGCCGCGAGCGCGTTGCACAGGTCGGTCGTGAAGGTAGCAATGCCGCACTCCCGCGGCAGATAATTCCCAACAACAGCGATGCGCGTAGGCAAAGGCAGGCAGCTGGCTTTCAACGCGATGGGCAACGGAGCTGACCTACCAGCTCTTCCATCCCCTGTCTCGGAGTGGATCGTTTCGGGGAAAGACATTCTATCCTCTTTTCAATCGTGATTCGCTCCGCGCTTGCGATTCGCTGCACGATGTTCTTGCGGACGTCGTGGCATATAGCTCAACGATCGGCCCTCGTGCGCCACGACACTCGGCTTATCTTGCGGGGACCGTTTGCGGATGCCTTTCTTCGGCAATGTCGAGCCACGAGTGTTCCTGGATCTGGCGGGGCTGCAAGGTAACGATTGCAGTGTGCAACCCCAGGTGCCTAGCGGCCTGAACGGAAACAAACTCGGCGGCGTTGAATCGCCTCGCCACGCTCCTCAGGGCACGCGCCAACGCCCCCTCGACCGCATCCTCCTCCGTCAGCCCAAAACCTCTTCGGGAGCAGGGACGGCCCACCCACATGCAGTGCCAGCCCATCCGGCGAATCATCGTGTCGAGAACCGGCGCCGTGATCTCTTCCACAAGCTTCCAGTTTTCGCCAACCGGCTCCGTGAGAGGATCCAGACGTTCCGGCAGGATGCACTCCTTGCGCAGGAAAATGGAATGCGGCTTCACGTTTGCGCGCTTTCAGATACGGCGGGCGCCTGTTGGCCGATGGAACCGGTCGTAGGATCGGTCGGCGCGACGGCTACGCCAGATGACGAATGTTCCGCAACGAAATCCTGAGCAAAACCCGATGGATCTGCTTTGATTGCTTCCGGTTCACCGTCGGAATAGCCGGTTGCATCCGGTTGGCTTTCGGGTTGGACCAAATGAATTTTTGTGACGAGCGGGGAGTGCAGGTGGCTCTTAACGTCGCTTCTCTTGATAGGACTCATGGCTGCTCCAGTCGTTGGGTCGCGTGCCTGAAAGATGCTCGTCTGGAGCGAAGCCTGGAATGCCGAAGGCGAGAAGGGAAAAACGGGCTGCTGATTCAAGAATACGCCGATTAAGCTCCGTGTGCCGCCGGCGCCAACAATCATTACGCAGAGGCTTGTAAATGCTGCAATACAAGGAGTTCGATCGCAAGGATTCCCACGAAAAAACTGCCTGGTCCTCCCCCGAATAGGCATCTCATTCTTTCCAATTTCACCGGTGCTCCATTCCTTCTTGAACCTGTAAACGCTGTCCCCGATGGTGCGGTATCCGCACCATTGCTGCAGATACTTTTGTCCGTCTGGTTCCAGCATCCTCGTGCAGGCTTTGGCGAGTGCGAAACCTCCCGGCTTCAGTCCCCAGTGATTGGCCATTTCTCTCATGACGATCAGAGATCTCGGGTACTCCGTGACTAGAACAGAATCAAGCTCAGCGGCGTTGAATTGCTTCGGAGCTCTCTTGAGCGCACGGAGCAGGGCGCGGCGGGTTGCCACTTCCTGAGTCAAGCCAAAGCCCCTTCGCATTTGCGGGCGGCTGCTTCAGGCGGTGAGCTTTGGCGACCCGATAGCGATCAACGTGGGACGCAGAACGGAAATTCCCGCTCATAAGAACACACCTCTCTTTCGGCAGCGCTCCACAAACAGGACAATCGAAATCCAGGCAAGGTTCATAATCGGCCATTCCAATCTTTTACCGCTATTCGGCCAGCGATGATGGCCAATTTTGAACACTTCGCATCGCAGCAACCCCAAGATCATGTGAAGGCGACATCCCGCGCAGTCCGGCCGGGTGGAGCGGAGCGCCAAATCTGAAGCGGACGTCACGGCAGGGAGTGGCCCCGTTTGAGTCGGTAGGTTGCTGTTGGAGGCTAGACCTTCACAGCCGGATGGGTGGCGTCGTGGAGCAAAACGGCAACGGCGCAACTGGTGAGGCGGGATGGCAATCTCCCCAGGCTTTTCTTACGCCTCTTTCAATTCCACAAAGTGTGCAATTCTGGCCAGCATTCACGCACCTGGCCGCGCATGATGGATTGCGTGCAGGGTCCTTCCCCACTTGGGAAGCCTCCCCTTTCCACCCTTTGCCGTCGCGGAAATTCCGCATAGGAGAACACAATGCTCAATCACTTCACGAATACCGAGCTGATCAGTGCCGTAGTTGTACTTATCTTCCTCGTTGTCGTCGCAGTTGTAGGGTTCGTTCATCGCCGCGGAACCCGCACTAAGGCCCTGCGCAATCGTTTCGGATCGGAGTACGACCGCGCCGTTCTGGAGCATGGCTCTTCGCGCAAGGCCGAGGCAAAACTGGGCGACCGTGAAACCCGCGTGGACGCACTGAAAATCCGCGAACTCAGCGCCACCGAGCGGGAGCGCTACATCGCCGAGTGGCATACCGTGCAATCTCGCTTTGTCGACTACCCCAAGGCTGCGGTCACTGAAGCCGATGACCTGATCGCTGCGCTCCTCGAGTCCCGCGGCTATCCCAAGGACACCTTTGAACAACGCGCCGCGGATCTCTCCGTCACTTACCCTCGCGTTATGGAAGACTACCGCGTGGCGCACGCCATCGCGATGCGGCCCCACCCAGCCGAAGCAAGCACGGAAGAGCTCCGCACCGCGATGATCCAATACCGTGCCATCTTCGATGAGCTCGTTCAGCCCCAGAAGCCACAGGAGAAAAGGTCAGCCGCATAATTCGAAGTCTGCAGCGCAAAGGGCGCCTAGATAAGGTGGATGTCCTGGATGATCACAAAATGAGACGACTTACGAACAGAATGCGATGTGGTCGCAAGTCAGGATCCTCCAGCTTGCTGCTCGTGGGCTTGCTAACACTTGGAACTACCCCTGGATTCTCCAGCAGTCCAGGTCCCGAGACGATTCAGGCTACCTATATTCAAGATGGAAACGTGGTCAGCGTAACGCTCATCATTAATGACTACACCACTCCTGCGGATCTGCAGGTTCTTTCACTGGCATTCCAAGATGGCCAGGATCGGGAATTGGCCACCGCGCTCTCCAAAACTAAAGCGGCCGGCTTTTGCTCAATTACCGGGGATCTCGGCTTTAACGTCGCCTTCATCCAAATGGTTGCAACACCAACCGGACGGGAGATCACCTTTATCGCCAGCCGTCCGCTTCAATCCGATGAAGTCAATTCGAACTCGGATTCCCAGTCCTTCGACCTTATGGTCGGTCAATTCGACATGAACGACACCGACAATACCAAAAGCACGGGGTTTCTATACCCGGCAAGCAGGCTCGTCGTGGATAAGCAGGGAGAGTTTCATTATGATCTGGCCGGCAATCCCTGGTTGCTGGTCAATATACTCGATTCGAATTGGGCTCCGGCGCTCGCTGAGAGCGCGGCGCCCAAGGCAACAGGCCCTCCGCTCCAACAATCGCTCCCATAAATTGAATCGAGATGGTGAGAAGCGACGAGTTGAAGCAACGACTTATGTGCCCGGATAGGGCAAGCTCCGCTGGGTTCTGGTGTATTGTCGCCAATCGCAGGTTTGCCAGCCCGCCAAGTGAAGAAAGGTTCAGGCGCTAGCTCGGGCTTTGAACAGAGGTGGCAGGAACCAAATTAGTTCACATGCCGGTCGCGGACAGAGGAATTGAACCTATGCTCGCCGGCCCGCTATCTGCTGCCGAATCATAAAGATGAGTTCGCAATGTTTTCCGCTGGATCTCAAGTTCCAGCCCGTCATTCCAAAGTGAGCAAAAGAGAACAGTACTGATACGCGGCTCTTGAGATCCTTTGTTTAGTTTCGTCTGGGAAGAATCTCTGGACTCATGAATTTTACGCAAGTGGTTCCAGGTTGCACGTGCCGAGGTGGCGCACATGGTAAAAAACCCAGACAAGACCGTTCTTCTGATCGAGAATGACCT